>Ga0207684_10000155_pt1 | contig 117183 bp, 120 predicted proteins | sample KBSK5501metaG_FD_184342 | JGI IMG/M metagenome (GOLD analysis project Ga0207684, IMG submission 184342) | Corn, switchgrass and miscanthus rhizosphere microbial communities from Kellogg Biological Station, Michigan, USA - KBS K5-50-1 metaG... | ecosystem: Host-associated > Plants > Roots >...
CTACCACGGCCTTACCTACGGGGCCACCAGCGCCACCGGCCTGCCCCAGTTCTGGAAGGGCTTCGAGCCGCTGGCGCCGGGCTACCTGCACGCGCCCTGCCCCGACCCCTACCGCTTCACGGGCAGCGACGGCGCCAGCCCTGGAATCGTTTACGCGCGCGGCCTGGAGAAGACGATCGTGGACGCCGGCCCGGAAACCGTGGCGGCGGTGGTCGCCGAGCCGGTGCAGGGCGCCGGTGGCGTGATCGTGCCGCCCGCCGACTACTTCCCCGAGGTGCGGAAGGTTTGCGACCGGCACGGTGTACTGCTGATCGCCGACGAGGTGATCACCGGCTTCGGGCGCACCGGGCGCTGGTTCGGGCTCGAGCACTACGGGATCGCGCCCGACCTGATGATCTTCGCCAAGGGGGTGACCAGCGGCTATCTACCGCTGTCCGGCGTGGTGGTCAGCCGCGCCGTCCACGACACGCTCAAGCTGCAGAAGGGGGTGTTCACGCACGGTTTCACCTACAGCGGCCACCCGGTCGCCTGCGCGGTGGCTCTGGCCAACCTCGGCATCATCGAGCGCGAACGCCTGGTCGAGCGGGCGGCCGAGCTGGGCGCCCGCCTGGCCGAGCGGCTGCGGGGCCTGCTGGAGGAGCCGATGGTCGGGCACGTCCGTTCTCTGGGCCTGATCGGCGGTGTGGAGCTGGTCAGGAACCGGGAGACCAAGGAGAGCTACGAGCCGGCGCTCGCGGTCGCCCGCCGGGTCTGGCTGGCGGCGCTCGCCGAGGGCGTGATCGTGCGCCCGCTGCCCGGCGACGTGATCGGCATCTGCCCCCCGCTGACCATCAGCGAAAAGGAGATCGACAGGGTGGTCGACACGCTGCGAGGCGCCATCGCGACCGTCCAGCGCGACCTGCATTAGTAGACGCGCGCGCGAGAAGCCGGGGCGTTAATCCTCAGGCGAGGCCGCGTAGCCGCCGCTGGGGTCGTGCTTCTCGTCCCCCACCAGCGCCGGCCAGAACACGCAGGCCAGCTTGAGATCCGTGCGGGCCCGGACCAGGTGGTGGTCGTGCTTGTCGAGGGAGTACATCACGCCCGGCCGCAATTGGTGTACCTCGTTGGTGGCCAGATCGACGACCTCGCCCTGGCCCGCCACGATCAGGTTCGCCTCCAGGTGGTTGGAGTAGCGTAGGTCGAGCTCGGTGCCGGCCGCCAGCTCGGTCCAGTGCAGCGAGAAGTGCATGCCGTCGTCGCGGCGCAGGATCCGCCGGCTGCGCCACCCGGGCCCATTGACCTCGCGCTCGGTGCCGACCACCTCGTCGATGGAGCGGATGATCAACTGATGCCCTCGTAGGCCGCGGCGACGATCGACTCGGACACGCTCACCGGCGGCAAGCCGAGGTCATCCAGGCGCAGCCGGCGGCCCCCGCGGTGGGCGCGGACCAGCGCCAGGGCCATCTCGGCGAACTGGTCGGCGACCTGGCTCAACGCGATCTGGCCGTCGGGCCGGTACCAGTTGACGACGCCGTTGCACATCTCGAGCAGGGCCAGCCGGGCGGTACGCGAGCTCGGCACCTCGAACACGCCGGCGCTCAAACCCTCGTCGAGCACGGCCCGCCACAGGTCCTCGTACTCGTCCCGGAGCGCGACCACGCGAGCCCGGGTCTGGGGGCTGAGCGAGCGCACCTCCTGGTCGATCACCGTCTCCGGGTAGCGGCCGTGGGTCACGATGTGGACCCGGACCAGTCCCACCAGCTGCTTCTCGGGCGCGTCCAGCCCGACGGTGGCGGCGCGACCGGCGGTGATGATCCGGCGCAGGCGATCGACCATGAGGGCGACCAGCAGGTCCTCCTTGGTCCGCATGTAGTGGTAGAGCGCCGCCGTCGAGATGCCGGCCTCGAGGGCGATCTCCCGGATCCCCACCGCGCCGTAGCCCTTGGTGCCGAAGAGCCGGAGGGCGGCCGCCATGATCCGCGCCCCGGTGGAGTCAACCTCGGTGAGGGCCGGAGGCATCGGAAGATCCTATCGACCGATCGATCTCTCTTCAAGGCCGACCGGCGTCCTCCCCCCGCGACGCGGGGGGAGGTTGGAGGGGGGACCTCAACCTTTACGAGCTGGATTGCCTCCACCGGGGGCTGCTGCCAGCCTGCCTTCATGGATCGCGAGGTCGACGAGAACACCGAAGGCATCATCGAAACCATCGCCGAGGCTCTCCGTTGGACCCCACCTCAGACCCCCCACCGGACCTCCCCCCCACGACGGGGGGGGACGAGCCCCAACCACTCGGGGATCGGACCGGCTAGAGCAGCTCCCCAGCGTCGATGCGGATCACATCGCCGGTGATCAGCCGGCTCTCGTCGGTGACCAGGAAGCGCACCAGGCGGGCGATGTCCTCCGGCTCGCCGATCACGTTCATCAGGTTCGGTTTCAGGTCGCGGCTGGTGATGTACTCGATGAGCGGCCCGGCCAGCTCGGTGCGGATGATGCCGGGCGCCAGGGCGTTGACCCGGATGTTGTCGCGAGCCCACTCCTTGGCGCAGACCGTGGTGAGCATGACCATCGCCGCCTTGGAGATGCTGTAGACGCCGAGGCCGATGTCGTGGTGCAGGCCCGACGTCGACGAGATGTTGACCACCGCACCGCCACCGCGCTGCTTGAGGTGCGGGTGGCAGACCTTGGACAGGTACCAGGCGGCGCGGACGTTGACGTCCATCGTCTGCTGCCACTCGTCCGCCTCCACCTTGTAGATCTGCTTGGCGGGAGGCGCCACGCCGGCGTTGTTCACGAGCACATCGATGCCGCCGAAGCGTTCCACCGCGGCCGCCGCCAGCCGGTCCATGTCCTCCAGCCGGGACACGTCGGTGGGCACCGCGTGACCGCGGCCGTCGAGGGATGCCGCCACCTCCTCCAGCGCGTCCTGGCCGCGTGCCGCCACCACCACGCTGGCACCCACTCGGGCCAGCTCGCGGGCGATGGCGGCGCCGATGCCGCGGCTGGCGCCGGTGACGATCGCGACCTTGCCGTCGAGCCTGAAATCCATGCGCTTCCCTTCTACGTCTTGATGGCCGGCTCGCCCGCCAACGCGCTGCGCACCGCCGCCGCCGCGTGGTGGCCGCTGCCGACCGCGCCCGGCGTCCCCGGCTGCGCGGTGTAGTCGCCGCAGAAGTGAATGTTGCCGAATGGGGCCCGAAGCGAGCCCTGGTCGGCCAGCCAGCCCTTGTAGAAGCGCGGAAGCGCGCGCCAGCGCTCGATCCGGGTGCCGGCCCGGTCCAGGACGTCGGCCGCGCTCGGGAACATGCGCTTCAGGTCGGCCCGCTGGACGGCCCGGATCTCGCTGTCGCTCATCTCCGAGAAGCTCTTCGCCTTGCCCGAGCTGATGGACAGGGTGACGAAGGTGCCGCCCGGCTTGCGCCCGGCTCCCCGGCCGCGGGCGAAGAACGCGTTGTTGCTGAAGAGCTCGAAGCTGGCGCCGAGCACCGGCACCGCCAGCAGGCGGTCCCAGGGCATGGGGCCGGTCTCGTCCGTCATCCAGGCCACGTTCAGCCCCTCGATGTACGGCTGCATGCGTTCCAGCGCCGCGCGCTTGGCGGGAGGCAGGTCGGGCACGATGCCCAGCACCGCCGGCGCCGGGGCGGCCATGATGCAGCGGCGGGCGCGCAGGGTCTCCGGAGCGCCGCCAGGCCGCTGGTAGGTGACCGCGACCTCGCCGTCCTGGGTGCTGACCGAGGTCACGGCCGCGCCCAGCACCAGGCGCTCGGGGTCCAGCCGGGTGGCGACGCTCTGGGTGATGGCCTGGGTGCCACCGCGCACCGCCTTCAGCGTGGAGTTGACAGCGCCGCCGAAGAGATGGATGGCGTAGGCCAGACCGATCCAGCCCGAGACCTCGGCGATGCCCAGCCCGGCGCCGTTCTCGGTCACGTTGTCGAAGATCTCCCTGGTGATCGGGGTCACCGGACCCATGAGGTCCTCGAGCGACTGCGCGTCCAGCGCCGGGCGGTCGAGGCTGGGGAGTTCGTCGACCAGCCGCCGGAGCCGCCGGATGGTGCGTCCAAAGTCGATCTTCTCGCGGATCGAGAGCGGCATCTTGAGCAGCAGCACGTAGGGGTTGGACGCCTCGACCAGGCGGCCGCGCAGGAAGATGGCCGCCCGGGCGCCGTCGCCCCCGATGACCTCGAGACCCAGGTCCGCGCACAGCGCGAGGGTGCGCGCGTCCCACACGAACTGGGCGCCCGAGTTGTACCAGTAGCCACGGTGTTCGCCCGAGAGCGTGCGTCCTCCGACCCGCCGCGCGGACTCGATGACGGTGAGGTCGAGGTCGCGGAGCTCGTGGGCGGCGGTCATGCCCGCCAGCCCGGCACCGACGATCACGACGTCGGCCACCCCCATCGCACGCGAGTCTATCGATCGATCGGTTGCGAGTCAAAACTCCTCCCCGCTCGGCGGGAGGGAAGGGGGACGCTGGGGCCACGAGGCCAGGGACCGAAGCTCGGCGGTGGCCGCAAGGTGCTGATCCGGCCATTGGCCTCGCGGAAGATCTGCCAGCCCCCCTCATGCACCCGGCGGTGATGGAAGTAACAGAGCAGGACCTGGTTGGAAAGGTCGGTCGTTCCGCCTCGAGCCCAGTGCACCAGGTGGTGCGCCGAGCTCCAGGAGGCCGGCCGCTCGCAGCCCGGCCAGACGCAGCCTCGATCGCGCGCCTCCAACGCCTTGCGGCCCGGCGCACCGACCACCCGCTGGTCGCGCCCGACGTCGATCACCACCGAGCGGGGATCGAGCACGATCCGGCGCACCGAGCAGTCGCAGGTGATGCGCTCGATCGTGGCCTGGCCGATGGGCGGCTGGCCTTCGATCTCGCCCGCGGGTGAGCCCTTCAAGGCGAGCAGGGTCTCGGCCGCGATGGTCACGTTGACGTGCGCTGACGCGCTGGCGCCCAAGCGCTCGCCCACGGCGTCGTGGAGCCGCTGCTTGAAGGAGCGCCCATCGTCCTTGCCCTGGCGCTTGGCCAGCGGGACCAGGGCCGCCCGCAGCGAGGCCGCCGTCACCGGGTCGAGCCGTCCCCAGAGGGTGGACATGCCGTCCCGGCGGCGGCGGATGGTGAGCTCGCGCTGCTCGTGCAGGTCTTCGGCGGCCTGGGCGTAGGCGGCCGCGTCGCAGGCGTGGCGGTAGTTCTCGCAGGTGTAGAAGAAGCGGCCCACGCTCTCGGTGCGGGCCCGCTTGAGGAGCTTGTGCTCGTCGAACTCGGTGCCGGCGCCGTGGGCCCGGCGCAAGGTCTGCCGGGTGCGCGCGATCAGGACCAGGTGAGCGAAGCCGATCTCGCCGCTCTCCACCGCCGCCTCGCTGGCCGCCAGGTGCCTGAGCTCCTGGCCGACGCAGATGCGGTCGCGGATCGCGCCCTCGCCCATCTGGTACCAGATCCGGAGCCAGTCGACGGGGTTGGCGAAGCCGTGCGTTTGGTGCTCGCCGCTGGCAGCCATGTAGGCCAGGCTGACCTACCAGACCAGCTCCCGGCGGTCGATCTCCAGCTTCTGGAGGGCGACGTACGGGAGGCAGGAGGCCTCGTCGACCTCGTCCCTTGACAGGGCCAAACGCATGTTCGTATCATACCAGGTCCCGAACGCACGTTTGGCGTCTTAACAGGCCTCTTTTAAAAAGGAAAGCGGGTCAGGTCGTGGACCGGGCTGCCCGGGCCGGCGTGCCCACCGATCACCACCCGCGGCCGGTGCCGCACGCACTCCGCCGGGTGCACCTCCTGCCGGATCCCGTTGAAGATCGGGAAGCGCAGCGTCCCGTCCGCCGACCATTCCGAGTAGCGGACGCTGATCACCAGCTCAGATCGGAAGCAGAGCACCGGTGCGGTGATCACGGGCGGCGGCTCCAGGGGGCAGTCGGCGACGGCCAGCTCCGCCAGGCGGTCGCCCAGCGCCGCGTAGGCCTCGGCGTCGAAGCCGCCTGACACCGATCCACACGGCAGCAGGCGGCCCCGCTCGTAGTAGCCGACAAGCAGCGCCCCGAACGGAGTCCCAGGGGTCCAGCCCGTGATCACGAAGTCGTCGCTCTTGACCGCCTTGACCTTCAGCCAGAAAGGTGAGCGCTGGCCGGGCACGTAGGTGCTCTCGACGTGCTTGGCCATCACGCCCTCCAGCCCGCGTTCGAGGCAGGCCTCGAAGAGCTCGACCCCTTCCTTGGTGATGTGGTCGGGCACGAACAGCACGCCGCCGCTGGTGACTGCCTTGCGCAGCCGCGCCTTGCGCCGCAGCAGGGTCTGGCGGAGCTGGGGCTTGCCCTCCAGGTACAGCACGTCGAAGGCGAGATAGGCGAGAGGGGTGTCCGGGCTCGGCTGCGCGGAGAGGCGCTCGCGCAGCGCCTGGTAGTCCGGGCGGCCGTCGGCGTCGGTGGCAACCAGCTCGCCGTCCAGGACGGTGCCCGGCGGGACCTGCGAGCCCAGGCCCCTCAGCTCCGGGAGGCGCTCTGTGATGTCGTTGAGGCCACGGTCGTGGACGTGCACTGCCCCGTCCGGCTCGATGAAGACGAGCGCGCGGAGGCCGTCCCACTTGACCTCGAAGATGTAGTCGTCGGCCGAGAAGGGCGCTTCCGCGGATACGGCCTGCATGGGGCGGACCGCGCTCGGAAAGCCCTCCTGCTCGAAGGACGAGAGCTGGTCGGCGGCGGCGGCTTCCATGCCGCCGAGGCTAGCTCGCTTTGCGGGCCTTCTGCTTGGCGGGCTTGGCGGCCTCCGGCTTCGACTTCTTGGCCGCCTCCACCGACGCCTTGAGGGCCTCCATCAGGTCCATCACCTTGGGGGCGGCCTCCGGCTCGGGCGCGCTGATCGTCTCCTGGCCCTCGACCTTGGCCTTGACCACCTTCATGAGGGCTTCCTTGTAGTTGTCCTGGAAGCGCTCCGGGTCGAAGCTGTCGGCCAGGCTCTCGACCAGGGTCTTGGCCATCTGCAGCTCGCGGTCCGAGATCTTGACGCTGTTGTCGACGCCCCTGATGCCTTCGACCGAGCGGATCTCGTCCGGCCAGTGCAGGGTGTTCATGAGCATGTGGCCGTCGAGCGGGCTGAGCGCGGCCAGGTGCTCGCGGTCGCGGAAGGCGATCTTGGCCACCGCCACCTTCTTGGTCTCCTCGAGGGCCTGCTTGAGCAGCGCGTAGGGCTTCTTGCCGACCTCTTCGGGCTCCATGTAGTAGGCGGACTTGAAGTAGAGGCCGCCGTTGATCTCGTTCTGCTCGACGAACTCGGTGATCTCGATGGCATGGGCGGTGGGCAGCGGCAGGTTGTCGAGCTCCTTGTCGTCGATCACCACGTAGTTGTCGCTGGAGACCTCGTAGCCCTTGACGATGTCGCCGTAGCTGACCTCGTGGTCGCCCTGCTCGCACCAGCGCTTGTACTTGATGGGGGAGAGGTGCTCCGCGCACAGCTGGCGGAAGGAGATGCCCTGGGAATCGGTGGCCACGTAGAGACGGACGGGGATGCTGACCATCCCGAAGGTGATGACGCCTTTCCACATCGAGCGCGGCATGAGTGTGAATCCTAAATTACGCCAGACCTCCGGTGGCTACCAAAAGTAAGCATCCGGGCGTCGATGCTTGGTTCAAGAGATGCGGCTGGGCGACTTCGAGATCCACCTCCTGGTCGCCGGCGGCTGGCATCCGGACGGGGGGACCATGTACGGGGTCGTGCCCAAGGTGCTCTGGGAGCGCCAGAAACCGGCCAACGAGCGCAACCAGATCACGGCCGCCTGCGTGGGCGTGATCGTCCGCCACCACGGCCGCGTGATCGTCTGCGAGACCGGCATCGGCACCAAGCTCGACCAGAAACGGGCCCAGCGCGACGGCGTGTGGGAGCCCGAGGGCCTGCTCACCAACCTCAGGCGCCTGGCCATCAGACCGGACGAGGTCGACATCGTGGTCAGCACCCATCTGCACTGGGACCACGCCGGGGGCTTCACGCGCCGCGCGGCCGGGGGTGGCCTGGAGCTGACCTTTCCCAAGGCCAAGCACTTCATACAGAAGGTGGAGTGGGACTTCGCCCTCGATCCCGATCCCCGCTCCCAGGCCGGCTATATCGCCGACGACTTCACGCCGGTGGCCGACGCCGGGCTGGCCGAGTTCCTGGAGGGCGAGGCGGAGGTGGCGCCGGGCCTGACGCTGCGCCTGACCGGCGGGCACACGCCTGGCCACCAGCTGGTCGTCTTCCACGCCTCCGACGACCTCGCCTGCGTGGTCACCGGCGACCTCGTGGGCACCGTGCCCCACCTGCGCCTGCCCTGGACGATGGCGGCCGACCTGGACGCGCTGCGCGTGCTGGCGGAGAAGGCCAAGCTGCTCGAGGAGGCCGCCCAGCACCGCTGGCTGCTGGTGCTTTCGCACGAGAGCCAGTCGCCCGCCGGGTACCTGGAGCCGGATGGCCGCTGGACGCCGGAGCCGGAACTCGCCCGACCGCCGTCTGCCTGAAATGTCGACATTTCTGGAACGCAAGCCCGGCCTCGCGCCCGATTTGTCGACATATCGGGTCTGGCCAGCGCCTTAACAGGCAGGGTTGCCCGGGGCTGGCGGCGCGCCGCACGATCCCGGCGTGGCCGCCAGCGTCCGCTCTGTGCTGCTCCGCGGCCTCGACGTCGTGCCCGTTGACGTCGAGGTCGACATCGCCACCGGCAACCCCGCCTTCTTCCTGGTCGGCCTGGCCGCCGGATCGGTGAAGGAATCGCGAGAGCGCGTCCGCTCGGCGGTGCGCAACTCAGGACTGCCCTGGCCGCCGCAACGGGCTCGCATGACGGTCAACCTGGCCCCAGCCGAGGTGCGCAAGGACGGCCCCGGCCTCGACCTCGCGATAGCGGTCGGGATTTGCCTCGCACAGTCCGGTGGGTCCGCGTCGCCCGGCGACGCGTTTCTGGGAGAGCTCTCGCTGGACGGCGCCGTCCGCCACGTCGACGGTGTGCTGGTCGCGGCCCGGGGCCTGGTCCGGCAGGGCGTCCGCCGGCTGTTCGTCCCGGCGTATGACGCCGCCGAGGCAGCCCTCGTCCCCGACCTGGACGTGGTGCCCTGCAGCTACTTGCGCGAGGTCACCGATCATCTGCTCGACGGGGCACCGGCACCCGTTCACGAGCCCGCCCAGCAGCCGGCGATGTGGGAGCCGCCGATGGACGACCTGGCCGAGGTCCACGGCCAGGAGGCGGCCCGTCGCGCGCTCGAGGTCGCCGCCGCAGGCGGCCACCACCTGCTCCTGAGCGGGCCACCCGGGTCCGGGAAGACCATGCTCGCCCGCTGCCTCCCGGGGCTGCTGCCGCCGCTGAGCCGGGACGAGGCCATCGACCTGGCCCAGGTGCGCAGCGTGCTGGGTGAGCTCGACCCCGGCCGCCCCCTGACCGGGCAGCGGCCCTTCCGGGCGCCCCACCACACGATCTCCATGGCAGGCCTGGTGGGCGGTGGCCCGAGCCTGGCCCGGCCCGGCGAGATCTCGCGGGCGCACCACGGCGTGCTCTTCCTGGACGAGCTCGCCGAGTTCGACCCCGGCACCCTCCAGGCCCTCCGCCAGCCGCTGGAGGAGGGGAGGGTCCAGATCACGCGCAGCGGCGGCTCGGTGGCCTACCCGGCCTGCTTCATGCTGGTCGCGGCCACCAATCCCTGTCCCTGCGGTTGGGAGGGCGACCCGGTGCGGGCTTGCCGGTGCCGGCCGGCGGCGGTGGACGCCTACCAGCGCGCTCTCTCCGGACCCCTCCTGGACCGGATCGACCTCCAGGTCCGTGTCTCCCGGGCCCCCCTGGAGGCGCTCTCCGAGGAACCCACCGGCGAGACGTCGCCGGTCGTGCGCGAGCGGGTCGAACGGGCCCGCCGGCGCCAGCAGGAGCGGCAGGGGCATCTCAACTCTGCGCTGACTCGGGCCGAGCTGCGGCGGCTCACCGGCATCCGGCCGGAGGCGCGCCGCACCCTCGAACGCTGGTCCGCGGCGAGGGGCCTCACGGCGCGCGCCTTCCAGCGCGCCTGGCGCGTGGCGCGCACGGCGGCCGACCTCGACGGCCGCGACCAGATCGGGGAGGACCATGTCCTGGAGGCCCTCGGCTACCGGGTGGGCGATGCCGCGGCCGCCTGAGCCCGACGACCTGAGGGCCAGAGGCCGATGGCCGCCGCCGCCCGGGCCCCGCGCCGCCATCGTGGGCTCCCGGCGGCCGAGCCCCTACGGCGAGGCGGTGGCGGAGCGGCTGGCCTCCGACCTGGCGGCGGCGGGGGCGGTGGTGGTCAGCGGCCTGGCCCTGGGCGTCGACGCGGCGGCCCACGAGGGCGCGCTGGCGGTCGGTGGCTGCACGATCGCGGTTTTGGGGACCGGCGTCGACATCGTCTACCCGACTTCCAATGCCGACCTCGCCGCTCGCATCCTGGAGCGCGGTGGCGCCCTGGTCAGCCAGTTCCCCGACGGCACGCCGCCCCAGCGCGCGAACTTCCCGAGGCGCAACTGGGCGATCGCGGCGCTCAGCGACGTGGTGGTGGTGGTGGAGGCGGCCGAGGGCTCGGGCGCTCTGATCACTGCCGAGGCCGCGCTGGCCCTGAGCCGCGAGGTGATGGCGGTGCCGGGCAGCGTGTTCTCACCGCTCAGCGTGGGCTGCCACCAGCTGATCCGCGACGGCGCCGGCCTGGTCCAGAACGCCCGCGACGTGCTGGCGGTGCTGGGCGCCACCCAGGAGGTCCTCGACGACCCGCTGCGGCCGCCCACCAGCCTGGGTGTCGCCGCGCCCGGCGGGGGACGGGACGCGCTGCTCAAGCACCTCAGCGACGTGCTGCCGATCGAGCCGGGAGCTCTGGCCCGAAAGCTCGGCCTGCCCCTGCCCGAGGTCCTGGCTCGCCTCACCGCGCTGGAAATGGCGGGCGAAGCCCGCCGCTCCGGCGCCAGCTATGTGAGGTTGACCAGCCGAATTGGCCGGGCGTAGCATCGCGCCCCGCAGCGGCCGCCGGCCGGTGGAATCAGTCAGCCCCGGGTTGGGTAGATAAGGGGTCCATGGCACAGGGTTTGATCATCGTGGAGTCCCCCGCCAAGGCGAGGACTCTCAAGCGCTTCCTCGGCGACCGCTATGACGTGCTCGCCTCGATGGGCCACGTCCGCGACCTGCCGGAGCGCGAGCTGGCGGTCGATGTCGAGCACGACTTCGAGCCCAGCTACGTGGTGGTCGAGGACCGCGAGAAGACGATCCGCGAGCTGCGCACGGCGGTCGGCAAGGCGTCCGCCCACCGGGAGGTGATCCTGGCCTCCGACCCCGACCGTGAGGGCGAGGCGATCGCCTGGCATCTGTCCGAGGTCTTGAAGCTCAAGGATGCCAAGCGCATCGAGTTCCACGAGATCACCGCCGACGCTGTCCGCCATGCGCTGGAGGCGCCCCGCGCAATCGACATGCGCCTGGTCAACGCTCAGCAGGCGCGCCGCATCGTCGACCGCCTGGTCGGCTACCGGCTCAGCCCCTTCCTCTGGAGCAAGGTCCAGAAGGGCATCGGCGCCGGGCGCGTGCAGTCCGTCGCGCTGCGCCTGGTCGTCGACCGCGAGGGCGAGATCCGGGCCTTCGTGGCCGAGGAGTCGTGGACCGTCGACGCCCTGCTCAGCAAGCTCGACGACGAGCGCACCTTCAAGGCAAGGCTGGTGCGGCGCGGCGACGACAAGCTGGAGCTGACGACCAGGGAGGAGGGTGACCAGGCGCTGGCCGACCTCCGGGGCGCGGCCTACAAGGTGCTGGGCGTCGAGCGCAAGCAGCGCAGCAAGAGCGCGCCCCCGCCCTACATCACCTCGACCCTGCAGCAGGACGCCTCCAGCCGGCTCCGATTCGCGCCCCGGCGCACGATGCGGCTGGCGCAGGACCTCTACGAGGGCATCGAGCTGGGGGCCGAGGGCAGCACCGGCCTCATCACCTACATGCGCACCGACTCCACGCGCATCAGCGCCGAGGCCGAGGACAAGGTCAGCACCTGGATCAAGAGACAGCTGGGAGAGCGCTACCTGGGACGCCCGCGCTCCGACAAAGCCAGGGTCGGGGCCCAGGAGGCGCACGAGGCCATCCGGCCCACCGAGCCCGCCCGGCGGCCAGAGGACATTCGGCGCTTCCTCAGCAACGAGCAGTTCCGCCTCTACGAGCTGATCTGGCGCCGCTTCGTGGCCAGCCGGATGGCGCCCGCCCAGTACGCCAACACGGTGGCGGAGATAGAAGGTGGTGAGTTCGGGTTCCGCGCGACCGGTTCGGTGCTCACTTTCGACGGCTTCTACAAGGTCTGGGAGCGGGCCGACGACGAGGACGAGGAGGGGCGCCTGCCCGAACTCAACGAGGGCGAGTCGCTGCGCTTCCACGACCTGGTGCCCGAGCAGCACTTCACCCAGCCGCCGCCCCGCTACTCGGAGGCGACCCTGATCAAGGAGCTCGAGGAGCGTGGCATCGGCCGCCCCAGCACCTTCGCCAGCATCGTGGCCACCATCCAGGACCACGGCTACGTCGAGCAGAAGGAGCGCCGGCTGCACCCCTCCAGCCTGGGCGAGGGCGTCAACCACATCATGGTCAACCACTTCAAGGACATCTCTGACGACCAGTACACGGCCGCCCTGGAGGCCAAGCTCGACCGAGTCGAGCAGGGCCAGATCGAGTGGGTGCCGGTGGTGGGCGACTTCTACCACCCGCTGGAGCGGATGCTGAGCGCGGCCGAGGAGGCGATCCCCGCCGACACCGGCGAGGTCTGCCCGGAGTGCGGCGAGGGCCACCTGGTGCTCAAGGCCAGCCGCTTCGGGCCGTTCAAGGGCTGCAGCCGGTACCCCCAGTGCAAGTACCGCCTGGCCGTGAGCCCGGCGGGTGCGCCCGCCCAGCTCAAGACCCTGGACGAGGCGTGTCCCCAGTGTGGAAAGCCGCTCCAGGTCAAGCACGGCCGCTACGGCGAGTTCATCGGCTGCTCCGGCTACCCGGAGTGCAAGTACATCCGCCGCGAGAACCAGCCCGAGGCCAAGCCGACCGGCCAGCAGTGCCCCGAGTGCAAGCAGGGCGAGCTGCTGGAGCGCCAGGGCCGCTACGGCCCGTTCCTCTCCTGCAGCCGCTACCCGGACTGCCGCTACCGGGCCAACAAGCGCAAGGACGGCAGCGTCGCGCCGGCCCGCCAGGTCAAGATGCTGGAGGAGCCGTGCCCGGTCTGCGGCAAGCCGATGGTCGAGCGCCAGGGCCGGTACGGGAGCTTCAAGAGCTGCTCCGACTACCCGCGCTGCCCCGGCCCCAAAGGCGTCGCCAAGGGGGGCGCCAAGGCCGCCCGCCCGGCGCGCCCCCGGCGAGCTGCCGCTCGGGGTTAGGGCCCCGAGCCTCGCGGGTATACTTCGGTCGCCAGCCCTCGCGCTGAGTAACGCACGCCCAGGCACTGATTCGCTACCTGCCCGGGCGGAGGTCTAGGAGGTAGCAAGCAATGCCTCAGGTAACTCTGAAGCAGCTGCTGGAGGCGGGTGTCCACTTCGGGCACCAGACCAGCCGCTGGAACCCGAAGATGCGGCCCTACATCTTCACCGCCCGCAACGGCATCCACATCATCGACCTGCAGAAGACGGTCCGCCTGATGGACGATGCCTGGGGCTTCGTCCGCGACACCGCGGCCACCGGCCGCCCCGTCCTTTTCGTGGGCACCAAGAAGCAGGCCCAGGAGACGATCCAGACCGAGGCCGTGCGCAGCGGCATGTTCTTCGTCAACCGCCGCTGGATGGGCGGCATGCTGACCAACTTCTCGACCGTCAAGCGGCGGATCGAGCGCCTGCAGGAGCTGCGCCGGATGCAGCAGTCGGGCGCCTTCGAGTCGATGCCCAAGAAGGAGGCCAAGCGCCACCAGGACGAGCTCGACCGCCTCATGTTCCACTTCGACGGTATCGCCGACATGAAGCGGCTGCCGGGGGCGGTGTTCGTGGTGGACCCGCGCAAGGAGCACATCGCGGTGACCGAGGCCAACCGCCTCAAGATCCCCGTGGTCGCGATCACGGACAGCAACTGCGACCCCGACCTCATCAACTACGTGATCCCCGGCAACGACGACGCCATCCGCGCCGTCAAGCTGATCACCGGCAAGATCGCCGACGCCTGCCTCGAAGGCCGTTCCCAGGCCGAGGCACGCGGTGAGCTGGCGCCGCCGGTCGAGGAACGCGAGTTCTACGACACGCCGCGCTACGAGCTGATGGAGGAGTTCCTCGAGGACGAGGAGGAATACCTCCCCGACATCTCAGAAGACGAGTTCCTGCACCGCGGGAACGACGACGAACCACCAGGAGTCCGATAACCAATGGCAACCTCAACGATGGACGACGTCAAGAAGCTGCGCGAGCTCACGGGCGCGGGCATGATGGACTGCCGCAACGCGCTCACCGAGGCGGGTGGCGACGTCGACAGGGCGGTCAACATCCTGCGCGAGAAGGGCATCGCCAAGGCGGCCAAGCGCGCGGGGCGGGAAACCGCCAACGGCGTCGTGGAGTCCTACCTGCACCGCACCGGGGACTACCCGCCGCAGGTGGGCGTGCTGGTCGAGGTCGACTGCGAGTCCGACTTCGTGGCCAAGGGCGAGGAATTTCGCAACCTCGCGCGCGAGCTGGCCATCCACATCGCGGCGGCCGCGCCGCGTTGGATCAACCCCGAGGACGTGCCCGCCGAGGTCATCGCCGAGGAGCGCAGCGTGCAGACCAAGCGCTACGAGCTGGAGGGCAAGCCGGCCGCCCAGATCGAGAAGATCGTCGACGGCCAGATCAACGCCTTCTACAAGGACAACTGCCTGATGAAGCAGGTCTGGGTGCGCGACGGGAAGACGCCGATCGAGAACCTGGTCAAGGAGAACATCTCCCGGCTCCAGGAGAACATCGTGGTCAGGCGCTTCGCCCGCTATGCCGTCAAGGAGGCCTAGGCCAGATCGCCAGCTCACCTGACGGCGCCGGCGAGCGGCCGCGGTACCACCGCGTCCTCCTCAAGCTCAGCGGGGAGGCCTTCGGCGGGCCGCGTGTCGAGGGCATCGACTACGACGTGGTGCGCGCCGTGGCCGCCCAGATCAAGACGGTCCAGGAGCGCGGGGTCGAGGTCGCGGTCGTGATCGGCGGCGGCAACTTCGTGCGCGGCGCGCGCGCCGCCGAGCGCGGCATCGACCGCGCCACCGCCGACTACATGGGCATGCTGGCGACGGTCATCAACGCGCTGGCGCTCCAGGACTCGCTCGAGCACATGGGGCGCCCGGCGCGCACCATGACCGCGATCCAGATGCCGCAGGTCGCAGAGCCCTACATCCGCCGGCGCGCGGTGCGCCATCTCGAGAAGGGGCGCGTCATCATCCTGGCCGCGGGCACCGGCAACCCTTACTTCACGACCGACACCACCGCGGCGCTGCGCGCGGTCGAGATCGAGGCCGAGGTCATCCTCAAGGCGACCAAGGTCGACGGCGTCTACACGGCCGATCCCCTGACCCATCCCGACGCCAAGAAGTTCGACCGCCTGGATTACCTGGAGGTGCTCAACCGCGGGATCGAGGTGATGGACAACACGGCCCTCACGCTCTGCATGGACAATGGCGTCCCGATCATCGTGTTCGACCTCCTGAAGGAGGGCAACATCGAGCGCGTGGTCCTCGGTGAGAAGATCGGCACCCTGGTAGGAGGGCAGACGTGATCGAACAGATCCTGACGGACGCCGAGATCAGGATGGACAAGGCGCTCGAGCACCTGCAGGCCGAGCTGACCCACATCCGCACCGGCCGGGCCAACCCGGCGCTGATCGAGAAGATCCTGGTGCCCTATTACGGCGCGCCGACCCCGCTCAACCAGCTGGCCCAGATCAGCGTGCCCGAGCCCCGCCTGCTGATGGTCCAGGTCTACGACCGCGGCCAGATCGGCGCGGTCGAGAAGGCCATCCGCGATGCCGGCCAGGGCCTCAACCCCGCCAGCGACGGCGCCGTCGTGCGGGTGCCGGTGCCGCCGCTCACCGAGGAGCGGCGCAAGGAGTACGTGAAGCTGGTGCGCAGCAAGGCCGAGGAGGGCCGGGTCGCGGTCCGCAACGTGCGCCGGGAGGAGGTGCACCGCATCCAGCAGCAGGAGAAGGAAGGGGAGATTCCCGAGGACCAGGCCAAGCGGGCCATCGAGCAGCTGCAGAAGATCACCGACGCGCACGTGGCTCGGATCGACGTCGCCGCGACCCGCAAGGAAGCCGAGGTGATGGAGGTCTAGCGCCCGAGTAGGAGCGCAACGCTGCCATGGAACAGCCGACAGCGGTCCCGTACCACGTCGGCATCATCATGGACGGCAACGGCCGCTGGGCTCGCGGCCGCAAGCGGCCCCACAGCTTCGGCCACCGGGCCGGGGTGCGCGCCATGAAGCGCGTCATGTACGCCTGTGAGGAGATCGGCATCAAGGTGCTCAGCGTCTACGCCTTCTCGACCGAGAACTGGGCGCGCCCGCGCACCGAGGTGCGCGCGCTGATGCGGCTCTTCCACGAGGCGATCCAGCGCGAGCTGGACGAGCTCGACGAGCGCGGCATCCGGCTGGTCGTGAGCGGCCGTCGCGACGAGCTCTCCGAACGCATGCGCCAGCGCATCGACGCCGCCGAGAAGCGCACCCAGGGCAACCGCCACGGGGTGCTCAACGTCTGCCTGAACTACGGCGGCCGCGCCGAGGTGGTGGACGCCGTGCGCCGCCTGGTCGCGGATGGAGTGCCCGCCGGCGAGGTGGACGAGGCGGCCATCGCCGCCCGGCTCTACCACCCCGGCCTCCCCGACCCCGACCTCATCATCCGCACCGCCGGCGAGAAGCGGATGAGCAACTTCCTGCTCTGGCAGTCGGCCTACAGCGAGCTCTACCTGACCGACACGCTGTGGCCCGACTTCGACCGCCCGGACCTGGAGCTGGCGGTGGCCGACTACGCGGGGCGCGTGCGCCGCTTCGGGGGCCGCCCTGACGTCGAGGCACTGAGCGGGTGACCGTGGAGGCCAAGACGACCTCGCGCAGCTCCTGGCGGCCGAGTCCCTTGATGGTCCGCATCCTCTTCGGCGCGCTGCTGGTGGCCGCCATCATGGGGCTGGTCTACCTGGGCCTGCCCGGGGTCTGGTTGCTGGTCCTGGTCCTGGGCGGGCTGGCGCTCTGGGAGTTCAGCCAGCTCTCCGATCACATGGGCTTCCGGGCGCCCGGCTGGCTGCTCTATCCGCTGGGCGCCTACCTGGCCTTCAGCGGGACGCTGCTCAAGGCGATCGACCTCCAGCTCGTGCTGTCGATCTCCCTGGTCGCGGGCCTGGCGGCCTTCCTCTTCCTGCCCGGCCAGCGCGACGGGCTCGGCCGCTGGGCGATGGGGCTGGCGGGAGCCATCTACATCGGGCTGCCGATGAACTACTACCTGCAGCTCTACGCCTCGGCGCCGGCGCACGGCCGGGCGTGGGTGATCTTCACCGTCCTCACCGCGGCGGTCAGCGACATCGCGGCCCTGCTCATCGGGGGGGCGATCGGGCGCACGCCTTTCTTCCCGGCCATCAGCCCCCGGAAGACGCTTGAGGGCGCCATCGCGGGCGTGCTCTTCTGCGTGCCGGCGATGCTGTTGGGCGCGGTCGCCGGCCTGGGCGTTCCGATCGGGCACGCGATCGTGCTCGGCCTCCTGATCGGCGTCAGCGCCGAGATCGGCGACCTGGTCGAGTCCCAGATGAAGCGGGTGGCGGGTGTCAAGGACTCATCGGGTCTGATCCCCGGCCATGGCGGCATGCTCGACCGCATGGACTCGGTGCTCTTCCCGCCGATCGTGGTCTTCGTCTACGCCAGCGTGTTCCACCTCCTCTCATGAGGCCGCTCAACGTGGTCATCCTGGGCGCCAGCGGCTCCATCGGGAGCCAGGCGCTGGACGTGATCGACCGCTTTCCGGCCCGCTTCACCGCCTTCGGGCTGGTCACCGGCAAGCGCTCGCTGGAGCGCGAGGCGCGCTTCACCGCCACCGCCGCCGACCCCGACTGCGAGGCGCGGACGGAGGAGATGGTGACCCACCCCGAGTGCGACCTGGTCCTGGTCGCCATCCCCGGAGCCCGGGCCCTGCCGCCGACCCTCGCGGCGCTGCGCGCGCACAAGAAGGTGGCGCTGGCCACCAAGGAGGTGCTGGTGATGGCGGGCGAGCTGGTCATGGACCTGGCCCGCCACAGCCACGACGCGCTCCGGCCGGTGGACTCCGAGCACAGCGCGATCTGGCAATGCCTGTGGGGCGAGCACCCGGAGTCGGTCAGACGCGTGGTCCTGACCGCCACCGGCGGGCCCTTCTGGAGCCGCCCGGCGCTCGACCTGGCGACGGTCACGCTCGACCAGGCCCTCGAGCACCCGCGCTGGTCGATGGGCCCCAAGGTCACCATCGACTCGGCGACCATGATGAACAAGGCGCTGGAGACGATCGAGGCCCATCACCTCTTCGGCGTGCCCCTGGAGCAGGTCGGGGTGCTCATCCATCCCCAGGCCGTCGTCCACTCGCTGGTCGAGTTCACGGACGGCTCCACCAAGGCCCAGCTCGGCAATCCCGACATGCGACTGCCGATCGCGCTGGCGCTGTCGTATCCGGAGCGGCTGCCCGGCGCTGTGCCGCCGACGGCCTTCGAGGCGGTGGGCCCGCTCGAGTTCCACCCCGTCGACGAGGGCCGCTTTCCGGCCCTCCGGGTGGCCCGGGAGGCGGCGGCCCGAGGCGGGGCCTTCCCGGCCGTGCTCAACGCTGCCAACGAGGTTGCGGTCGAGTCCTTCCAGGCCGGCGAGACCGGGTTTGCCGAGATCGTCGGGCTGGTAGAGTCGGCGCTCGCCGCCTTCCCCGGCGGCGGCACCGACATGCCGGAGATTTTCGAAGCCGACCGCTGGGCGCGTGACTACGTTCGCTCACGGGTGGGTACCTACAAGCGGTGATCCAGTACCTGGTCGGGGCGGTCTCCATCGTCCTCATGTTCCTGGTGCTGGTCGGCCCGCACGAGGGCGGCCACTTCGCACTGGCGAAGCTGTTCAAGGTCCGCGTCTTCGAGTTCGCGATCGGTATGGGCACCAAGCTGCTGTCCACGACGCGGGGCGGCACCCTGTACGCACTGCGTGCGATTCCGATCGGCGGCTTCGTGCGCCTGGGCGGCATGGAGCCTGACAACTACGACGACCCCCAGGGCTTCCACCAGAAGCCCGCCTATCAGCGGATCCTGATCCTGCTGGCGGGGCCGGGCGTCAACTTCCTGGTGGCCGCGCTGATCATGACCGGGATCGGGATGACCCAGCTCAACTCGGTCCCGGGAAAGGTCGTGGCCGTGGACACCAAGAGCGCCGCCTACGCGCAGGGCTTCCGGCCCGGCGACCGAGTCCTGGCCGTGGACGGCAAGCCCGTGATCCGGCTGGAGGACATTCGGGCCGAGGAGGACGCCCGCCAGGGGCAGCCGGTCGCCTTCACGATCCGGCACCCGGACGGCACCACGGCCACGATCACCGTGCAGCCCACCTACAACGACCAGGTCGGCCACTACGTGATCGGCATCCAGACGGCGGCCGTGGTGGGCCCGCTGGATGCCGTGAGCGCGGGCTTCAAGTTCCCGGTGGTGGCCACCGTGACGATCGGCCTCGGCCTCTACGAGCTGGCCACCGGCCAGATCCCCGGCGGCTTCTTCGGTCCCGAGGGGGCGACGGGCGCGATCGGGATCGCCGCCATCACCTACAACGCGGCCCTGGCCGGCCTGCTGGACTGGTTGAGCGTGGCCGCCATCCTGTCGGTGGCTCTGGGCCTGGCCAACCTGCTGCCCCTGCCGGCGCTGGACGGCGGCCGGATCGTGGTCGTGCTGCTGGAGGCGCTCCGGCGGCGGCCCTTCGACCGGGCCAAGGAGATGGCGGTGCAGCGGGCCGGCCTGGCGGCGATCCTGGTGCTGGCCGCCTTCATCGCCTATTTCGATATACAGAGGATCGTGACCCACCAGTTCCCAGGGCTTAAGTAGTGGCCCCCGAAAGCCGCTCCGTGCCTTCGGCGCCCATGTGGGCCGCCTTCGCCCGTCGCTTCTGCGCTCCTCGGTCACGCACCGCCGGTGCGCTCCCTCCGGTGCTCGGCGCGCCGGTCGAATTCGGCGCGCCTGGCCACCGAATGCAGCGGGCAGCCTTCGGGGTCCACTACCGGTGACCCTGGGCACCCTTAACGAACGCCGGAAGTCGGTCCCGGTCCGGGTCGGCGACGTGGTGGTCGGCGGGGCCGCCCCGATCGCGGTCCAGACCATGACCAAGACCGACACCCGCGACGTGCGCGCCACGCTCAACCAGATCGCGGCCCTCAAGGACGCCGGCTGCGAGATCGTGCGCCCGGCGGTCCCCGACCACGAGGCGGCCGAGGCCCTCAAGGAGATCGTGGCCAAGTCCCCGCTGCCGATCATCGCGGACATCCACTACGACCACACGCTGGCCCTGGCCGCGATCGCCAACGGCGTCCACGGGCTGCGGCTCAATCCGGGCAACATCCCGGACCCTGACAAGGTCCGCAAGGTGGTGGCCGCCGCCAAGGAGCGCGACATCCCGTTCCGGATCGGGGTCAACGCCGGCTCGCTGCCCGAGGAGGTCCACAAGACCATGCGCGAGCAGCACGCCATCGACCGCGACGATCGCGCCGCGACCGCGCGCCGGATGGTGGACGTGGCCCTCGGGCACTGCAGGATCCTGGAGGAGCTCGACTACGGCTTCGGCCACATCAAGGTCAGCCTCAAGGCCACCGACGTCTGGACCAACGTGATGGCCAACCGGATCTTCGCCAAGGAGCGGCCCTACCCGCTCCACCTCGGAGTCACCGAATCGGGACCGGTGCAGGCGGGCTCGATCCGGAGCGCCGTCGGCCTGGGCATTCTGCTCGCCGAGGGCATCGGGGACACCATCCGGGTCTCTCTGGCCACCGACGATCCGACCGAGGAGATCCGAGCTGCCTACGAGGTGCTCAAGGCGCTCGACTACCGCAACGAGTCAGCCTCCCTGATCGCCTGCCCCACCTGCGGCCGGCTGGAGTACGACATGGTGCCAATGGTCAAGGCGGTCGAGGCCCACATCGCCCGGCTCAAGGTTCCGATCACGATCGCGGTCATGGGCTGCGTCGTCAACGGGCCGGCCGAGGCCAGGCACGCGGACATCGGGGTCACCGGCGGCCGCGGCAAGGGCGTGATCTTCAAGAAGGGCAAGCTCTACCGCACCGTGCCCCAGGCGGAGCTGCTGGAGGTGCTCCTGGCCGAGGTCGACACCATCGTCCGCGATCGCCAGGACGGCGCCGCCTAGAGCCACAGGCCCTACCATTGCGGGCCTTGAAAAACACCCTCCTCGCCACCGCGCTCGTCCTCCTCGGAACCGTCGCCTGCGGCAGCGGTGGCAACCCCGTGACGGCCGTCCTCAACAAGAGGCCGGCCGACCTCGTCCTCCAGCAGGCCGAGGCCAAGGGCCTGACCAAGTGCTCGAGCAGCGGCACCATCGACCAGACGCTGGCCTCCCTGAAGAGCAGCGATCCCGCCGCCTACACGACCACCAGCCAGGAATGGACGAAGCTCAAGGCCGCCGGCGCCACGGACGCCTACTTCGCGATCTTCGCCTCCGACGCCGCCACCTGCAGCTCATTCGGCGCCAACAGCGGCGCCACTCCCAAGGCCAACGCCAAGGTGATCGGCAGCCTGGTCGTGGAGTTCAACAACGCCGCCGACGCGCAGAAGGGTTACAACGGCGGCGCCTTCGGCATCGATCCCAAGTCGGCGACCAACGGCGCGCAGGGCGCGAAGACCGGCACCGCCACCGGCCTCGGCGCCAGCTCCGTGGCCTCCTTCTTCGCCGCCGCGGGCTACCAGATCTACTTCGCGCTCTGGCAACACGCCAGGTGGCTCGCCTACCTGTTCAGCGAGGGCTACCCCGAGGCGGACTCCTCCGCGCTCGCCAAGCAGGTCGACTCCCGGTTCTGAGATCGGGGGTTAGAATCCCCGAGATGGACGACGGCTGCAGCGGCCGCTCTGTGAAGCGGCCGGAGGCCCCGGCCCCTACTCAGCCGCGCTGAGCGCGCGGCTGATCTCTGCCGTCCCGCCGGCGGCTGCGCGCCCGGCGCCATCCCTCAAGCAACCGGAGCCTTACCTGTGACGACCCTCATGGAAGAACAAGCCGATTTCCCGAAGGAGATCACCCGCATGTCAGTGGACTTCGACCACTGGTACACCGACGTGGTCCGCAAGGCCGAGCTGGCGGACTACAGTCCGGTCCGCGGCTGCATGGTCATCCGGCCCTACGGCTATGCCATCTGGGAGGCGATCCAGCGCGCCTTCGACGAGATGATCAAGTCGTCCGGGCACGAGAACTGGTACTTCCCGCTCCTGATCCCCGAAGAGGTCCTCATGAAGGAGGCGGAGCACATCGAAGGCTTCACCCCCGAGGTGGCCTGGGTCACCGAGGCGGGGAGCCACGGCAAGCTCGACCAGAGGCTGGCGATCCGGCCCACCAGCGAAACCATCATCGGGACCGTGATGCGCAAGTACATCCAGTCCTGGCGCGACCTGCCGCAGCTGACCAACCAGTGGTGCAACGTGCTCCGCTGGGAGCTGCGCACGCGCCTTTTCCTGCGCACCTCGGAGTTCCTGTGGCAGGAGGGCCACACCTTCCACGCCACGGCCGGCGAGGCGCGGGCGGAGGTCGACCTGATCCTCGACTACTACCGCCAGATCGCCGAGGACTGGCTGGCCCTGCCGGTGCTGATGGGGACCAAGTCGAAGGCCGAGACCTTCGCCGGCGCCGAGTACAGCAAGTCGATCGAGGCCATGATGCGCGACGGCTACGCCCTCCAGTCGGGCACCTCGCACTACCTGGGCCAGAACTTCAGCCGCGCCTACGACATCGGCTTCGCCAACCGCGAGAACACGCGCGAGCTCTGCCACACCACCTCCTGGGGCATCTCGACCCGGCTGGTGGGAGGGCTGATCATGGGCCACGGCGACGACCGCGGGCTGATCATGCCGCCCAAGGTGGCGCCGATCCAGGTGGTCGTGGTGCCCATCTACCGCGATGCCGAGAGCCGGAACCTGGTCGAGGCCTTCATCGAGACCTGGCAGGCCGGCGTCCGCGGCATGGGCGTGCGCCTGCACGTGGACTGGCGCGAGGAGCGGCCGGGCGAGAAGTTCAACCACTGGGAGCTGAAGGGCGTGCCGCTGCGCCTGGAGGTGGGGCCGCGCGATGTCGAGGCGCGCCAGGTGACGATCGCCGACCGCCTGCACCCGGACAAGGCCGACCGGCGGACGATGCCGGCGCTGGCGCTGGCCGAGCAGCTGCCGCACGAGCTGGCGCGCTTCCAGCGCGAGCTCTTCCAGCGGGCCCAGCAGTTCATGGCCGAGAACACCTTCGAGGTCTCGACCCTGGCCGAGCTGGTCGAGCACTTCAAGACCCGCACCGGGTTCGTCTGGGCGCCCTGGTGCGGGAGCGCCGAGTGCGAGGCCAGGGTTACCGAGGAGACGCGCGGCGTGACCACGCGCAACTTCGACCCCGACGCCGCGGCCGAGGGTGTCTGCCTGGTCGACGGCAAGCCGGCGCTCCACCGCGTGGCCTTCGCCCGCCCCTACTAAGGCGTTGGCCCGCCGCCGCTGGTGGCCGGCGGCATTGACCGGCCTGGCGTTCTTCACCGCGCTGGGGCTGAGGGTCGCCGCCGCTGACGGATTCCGGGCCCAGACGCCGATACAGGCGGGGTCGCTCTACGCCCGGCCGGCGGTGCTGCTGCCGGGCCAGCAAGTGCTGCCCGGCACCGGCTATGACGGCCAGTTCTACTTCTACCTGGCCCAGGACCCCTTCCTGACGCGGCCCGCGACGGCCGCCTCGCTCGACAACACCTTCCGCGTCCGCCGCATCCTGTACCCGCTCCTGGCCTGGGCCCTGAGCCTGGGGCAGCGGGCCGCCCTGCCCTGGGTGCTGCTCGCTCTCAACGTGGCGGCGGCGGCGGCCACGGTCGGGCTGACCGCCTGGGCCGCCGCCCGCCACGGCCGGTCGGCGTGGTGGGCGCTGCTGGTGGCCGCCTACGCGGGCGTCTGGATCCCGGTCCTGCTCGATCTCACGGAGCCGCTGCAGCTGGCGCTGCTGACCGCGGGCATGCTCGCCGGCTCGGCGCCGCTGCTCTTCCTGGCCGCGCTGGCCAAGGAGACGGCCGGCGTGGCGCTCGCCACCGAGGCGGTGCGGGCGGCGCTGGCGCGGCGCTGGCGGCAGGGCCTCCCGCAGGCGGGCCTGGCCGCCGCCTACCTGGGCTGGGCCGCCTTCGTCTTCCTCGCCGTCAAGGGGACGGCCTACAACGATCTCGGGGCTCATTTCCTGGATCCGCCGGCGGCGCCCTTCCGGCTGCTGCTGACGCAGGGCCCGGCCCCGGCGGTGGTGCTGGCGCCGGCCATCCTCGTCTGCCTGGTGGCGGTGGCCCGGCTGCTGGTCGCCCGCGACGGTGCGGCCTGGGCGGCGGCGGCCTACGCCCTGCTGGCGCTGGGCGCCGGCAACGACACCTGGCTCGACCCGGCCGCCTTCTACCGGGTGACCGCGGGGGCCCTGGTGCTGACCTTCCTCAGCTGGTGCCTGCGGGGGGACCGTTGGGGCCTCGCCGCGCTGGTCGCGGGAGCCTTCTCCGGCGCGCTCGCGCTGCCGGCGGTGCTGCTGGGCGGATTGAGCGGATGAGCCGGCTACGCGTTGCGGGCGACGGGCGGGAGGGTCTTGCTGATCGGGTTCTCGAAGGCCCCGACCACGGGTGCGTCCTCGAACATGGACTCCGAGGGCGCCACGCTCAGGGCGCCCGACTTGGCGGCCGCCAGCACGGCGGCGGCCACCGTCGGGTGGAAGTGCGTGCCCGAGCCCTTGGCGATCTCTGACAGCGCGACCTCCATCGACATCCCCTTCCGGTACGGCCGGTCGGAGGTCATGGCGTCCATGGCGTCCGCGGCGGACACGATCCAGGCGTAGATGGGCAGCTCATCGACCTTCTTGTGGTCGGGGTAGCCCTTCCCGTCCGCGCGCTCGTGGTGGGAGCGGACGATGACCAGCTCGTCCGTGAGCATCTTCAGGTCGTGGAGGATCTCCCAACCGATCACGGGGTGCTTCTTCATGAGCCCGAACTCCTCGTCCGTCAGCTTCCCAGGTTTCGAGAGCACCGCATCCGGCACGCCGATCTTGCCGATGTCGTGCAGCAGGCCACCCTGCTCGAGGCGCCGCCAGGCCTCCGGGTCGTCGGGCGCGTAGTCCATCTGCTTGGCGATCACCAGCGAGTACTGCGTCACGCGGTCCGAGTGGCCCGCGGTGTAGGGGTCCCGCGCGTCGACCGCTTTGGCCAGCGCCTTGAGGGCGGCGATGGTGACCTCTTCGCGGGACTTGAAGAGCTTGGCGTTGTCGATGGAGATGGCGGCCTGAGCGGCCAGCGAGGTGACCAGGCGCCGGTGGTCCTCGGTGAAGAAGGTGCCGGCCTGGTACTTGGCCAGGAAGAGGATCCCCGTCGGCTCCTCGCGGAGCAGGATCGGCACGCAGAGCACCGCGCGCGGGTTGAGCGGCCCGCTCCCGCTCTGGGCATCGTCCATGCGCTCCATGACCGGCTTGCGCTCGTGAACGACCTCGTCGCAGATGTCGGCTCCCATCTCCAGCGCCAGCCGCTGGGCGGTGGCCTGGTCGGTGCCGTAGGAGCTGCTCAGGGTGAGTGTCTTGCGGTCGTCGTCGAGCAGCGCGATGCACCCGATCTGCGCCTCGGCGGCCTTGCCCGCCCAGCCCAGCACGATCTCCAGCACGTCGTCGAGGTCGAGGGTGGAGGTCACCGCCTTCAGCCCCTCGTGGAGGTTGGAGAGCTCCCAGATCATCCGTTTGCTGTCGTCGTAGAGCTCGGCGTTCTTGACCGCCACCACCGACTCGTTGGCGAGGGTGGTCAGGACCCGGACGTCATCCTCGGTCCAGCCGTGCGCGTTGGTGTCGAAGACGGAGAGGGTGCCCCACAGCTTCTTGTCCTCGAACATCGGCACCGACAGCGCGCCCCGGATGTGGTTGCTGATCAGGTTGGGGTCCTGCACCTCCCACGACGATGAGAGGTCGGTGATCACCACCGGCTGGCCGGACAGCATCACCGCGCCGACCACGCCCTGGCCGTTCTGGATCTCGGCCCCGCGCACCTCCCCGAAGCCGACCGCTTCGCTGATCCGATGCTTGCCATCGGCCACCGACCGCGTCAGCATCCCGTACCCGACCCCATAGAGACGGGCGGCGGCTTCCAGGGTCTTGCGCTCGAGGACGGCGGCGCCCTCGGTGACCGTGGTCAGCGAGTGCGCCATCTCGCCGAGGGCATTGATGGCGGTGTCCAGCTTGCTGGCATGGCCCGTCGCCTTCTCCAGCATGTGCGAGTTCTCGACCGCGATTCCGGCCATCGTCCCCAGCTCGTCGAGGGTCGGGATCTCGCGGTCCAGGAAGCTGTTGGCCTGGCGCCGGCCGAGGCAGATGGCGCCCAGCACGCCCTGCTTGCCGCGGATCGGCACCAGCGCCTCGGTGACCGCGTTGCCTTCGGGCGGCTCGAGGCCGCTGAAGAGCCCGTCGGCGATGGTCACCGACTTGCGGATCACGCTCTGGCCCTGGACCACCCCCGTGAGGGCGCTGCTCCCGACCGGGACCGGCACCGCCGAGCCGTCGGTCATGGTGTAGGTCTCACCGGCGCCGAACAGCGCGACGCGCGCCGAGTCGTAGCGGACCAGGGTGCGGCCCTTGTCCAGGACCAGCAGCAGGACCTCGTCGAAGGACATGCCGGAGGCCTGCTTGACGAGCTCGTTGAGCAGCGCGTAGCGCTGGGTCTCCTGCTTGGACAGGGCCACCGCGTGCGTGCTGGCCAGGTGCGCCCCGGCGCGCATGGCGAGCGTGCCGGCGAGGCGGCGGTCGTCAGCGGTGTAGCCGCCGGGCTTGTTGGCGATCAGGACGAAACCGCCGATGGCGTCGCCGACCCGGATGGGCACGACCAGGGCGCTCTCCAGCGCGAAGTCATGGGGCAGGTAGCTGAAGAGCGCGCCGAGCTGCTGGGCGTCGGTGGTCGTGAACTCCTGGTTGGTCTCGATCGCCTCCAGCAGGGGGTCGCTGCCCCGCCGCCGACGGTCCACCGCCTGCGGGCGGATGCCTTCCAGCCCGACGCCCTCCTGGGGCGCGAAGGTGAAGCCGTCCGGCCCCACGAGGTAATAGCAGCAGATCCCCGACGAGGTCTGGCGGGCGGTGTTCTGCGCCAGCTCGGCGAGGCTCCCCGACTGCAGGGAGGGCTCCTCGGTGGCAGCCAGGAAGATGCGGTGCTGTTCCTCCAGCTGTGCGTTCAGCTTTTCGAGGTCGGTGACGCGCTGCCGGATCTGCTCGGTCACCTTCTGGTAGCCGATCGTGAACAGCATCCCGCCGGCGCCCAGGGAGACGAGGCCGGCGACATTGATCAGCAGAAAGCGGTTGTTGAGCTGGAAGTGATAGGTGAGGGCCTGCAGCAGGACGGCGATGGCGCCCGCCCCGGCAGCGTACCTCCAGTAGCGCCAGGCCAGGCCGGCGCCGAAGGCGAGGACCCCGGCCAGCAGCGCGAAGAAGGCGGCGTCGGCGGTCTGGTGCTGGATGTTGAAGCTGGCCCCGGCCAGGATCGTGAAGGCGGCGGCGCCGAAGAGGGCGAGCGGCTGTGAGATGCGCGCCCGACTTCCAAGCATGGGGCCAATAGTCTAGGGACGAGGGGCTTCAGTTGAGGCTCTTTCTGGTAAGAACTGTCAACCCCTGAGATGAGCATCTCCGAACTCCTGCGCATCGCCGCTCACCTCGACCCCGCCGGCCGGGACCTGGTCCAGCGGGCGTACGAGCGCGCCGTGGTGGCGCACACCGGCCAGCACCGGCTCTCGGGCGAGGATTACGTCGAGCACCCGCTGGAGGTGGCATCCATCCTGGCCGACCTCACGCTGGACGGGTCCACGATCGCGGCCGCGCTGCTCCACGACACCGTGGAGGACACGCCGCTAACGCTGGAAGAGATCCGCAAGGACTTCGGCCCCGACGTCGCGCACCTGGTGGAGGGCGTGACCAAGCTCTCCCGGATCTCCTTCCGATCGGCGCAGCAGATCCAGGCCGAGAACATCCGCAAGATGCTGCTGGCGATGGCGGAAGACCTCCGCGTCGTCCTCATCAAGCTCGCCGACCGCCTGCACAACATGCGCACGCTGGACCCGCTGCCGGAGGTCAAGCGGCGGCGGATCGCCAAGGAGACGCTCGACATCTACGCCCCCCTGGCCCACCGGCTGGGCATCGGCCAGATCAAGTGGGAGCTGGAGGACCTGGCCTTCCGCCACCTCGAGCCCGAGGCCTACGCCGAGGTCGTCAGCCGGGTGGCGCGCAAGCGCCAGGAGCGCGAGCGCCTGGTCTCCGACCTGCGCGAGATCCTGGCCCGGGAGCTGGAGAAGATCGACATGCGGGCCGAGATCACGGGCCGGCCCAAGCACATGTACTCGATCCACCAGAAGATGACCAAGGACGAGAAGGACTTCAGCCAGATCTACGACCTGCTCGCGATCCGCGTCCTGGTCGACTCGGTCAAGGACTGCTACGGCGTGCTGGGGGTCGTGCACTCGCTCTGGAAACCGCTGCCCGGCCGCTTCAAGGACTTCATCGCGATGTCCAAGTCCAACGGCTACCAGTCCCTGCACACGACCGTGATCTCGCACTCCGGCGAACCCATCGAGATCCAGATCCGGACCTTCGAGATGCACCGCATCGCCGAGTTCGGGGTGGCCGCGCACTGGGCTTACAAGGAGGGCGCCGAGGGCCCCATCGACCAGAAGCTGTCCTGGCTCCGGCTGCTCATGGAGTGGCAGAAGGAGGTCGTCGACGCCGAGTCTTTCGTGGACGCGGTGCGGGTCGACCTCTTCCAGGACGAGGTCTTCGTCTTCTCGCCCAAGGGCGACGTCTACAACCTGCCCGCCGGCTCGACCCCGGTCGACTTCGCCTACCGCATCCACACCGAGGTCGGGCACCGGTGCCTGGGCGGCAAGGTGAACGGCCGCATGGTGCCGCTCGACTACGAGCTCAAGAACGGCGAGATCGTCGAGATCCTGACGACCAAGGCGCCGCACGGCCCCAGCCGCGACTGGCTGACCTTCGTCAAGAGCGCGTCCGCCCGGGAGCGGATCCGCAAGTGGTTCAAGAGCCAGGCCCGCGAGGAGAACGTGGCCAAGGGCCGGGACATGCTGGAGAAGGAGCTGCACCGGATGCACCGGCTGACGCTGGCCCAGCTGCCCGAGGGCAAGCTGGAGGAGATGGCGCGCGCGGCCCACTTCCAGGGCGTGGAGGACTTCCTGGCCGCGGTCGGCTATGGCGACGTGTCCTCGCACTCGGTCGTGATGCGGATGGCGCTGGCGCCCTCCGGCGACGACGACATCCTGCGTTCGATCCCGCTGCTGCCCCAGGTCCGGCCCTCGCCGCGGGTGCTGGTGCGCGGGGAGCGGGGGGTGCTGACGCGGCTGGCGCCCTGCTGCCAGCCGGTGCCCGGTGACGCCATCGTCGGCTACACGACGCGGGGGAAGGGCGTCACGGTCCACCGCCGCGACTGCGTGAACGCGGTCAACGCCCAGGAGGAGGCGCGGGTGGTTCCCGTGGACTGGGACAGCGAGAACGGCATCCTGTTCCCGGTCGCGATCAAGATCGAGGCCTGGGACCGCACCGGCCTGCTCCGCGACATCACCACCGTGATCGCCGAGAACCGGGTCAACATGTCGTCCTGCTCGGTGCACGTCTACGACGACAAGACCGCGGTGGTCTCGGCCACGGTCGAGATCGACTCCCTGTCGCAGCTCTCCCGGCTGCTGGAGAAGCTGGAGTCGGTGCGTGACGTACACACTGTCGCCCGGGAAGCCTCTTGAGCGACTTCGAGAGCACGGTCGAGATCGGAGTCCCGCCGGAGACGGTCTGGGATGCGCTGGTGGCGCCGGACGGGCATCGCCGCTGGTACTACGACCTGGCGCCCAGGGGTGACTTCCAGAGCGGGGCTCGGATCTCCTGGGTCCAGCGCGACGGCAAGGAAGCCGAGGAGTCGACCGTGCGCGAGGTGGTCCCGCCGCGGCGCCTGGTGCTGGACACCCGCTTCCTGTTCGCGCCCGTGTATGCGGCCCAGCCGCCGCACACCATGACCTACGAGGTCGAGCCGGCAGTCGGAGGGAGCCGGGTGACGCTGCGGATCGACTTTCGCGCACCCGGGCCGACCCGCACCCTGTTCGAGAGCGAGGGTCACGGGCTGCTGAAAGGCCTGCGCGTCCAGCTCGACCCCGCCGCCCAGGCTGTGATCCGGCGCCTGGACCAGATCGGCGAGGTGGAGATCCATGACGTGACCCCGGACCGGGTCGGCGACTACCTGGCCTTCTTCGACGGGGACGCCTTTCGCGACTACCCCGCCTGGTCGGCGTGCTACTGCATGGAGACCATGTTCTTTGGCGACGAGGCCGAGAATGCCGCGCGCACCGCCGGCGACAACCGGCGCGACATGTCCCGCCTGATCGAGGAAGGCAAGGTCACCGGGCTGCTGGCCTACGCCGACGGCAAGCCGGTGGGATGGTGCAACTACGGCCCCACCACGCGCCTGGCCGGCGTGGTCAGGAAGCTGCAGCTGGAGCCGGCCGACCACGAGGGCGTGGGCTCCGTCGCCTGCTTCGTGATCGCCTCCCAGTACCGAGGCCACGGCCTGGCCAGGCGCTTGCTGGACGCAGCCTGCGAGCGGCTGGCCGCGCGCGGGCTGGAGTGGGTGGAGGCGTACCCCTCCAAGGCGGGCAGCAGCGCGCAGGCCAACTTTCGGGGCCCGCTGGGGATGTACCGGGAGGCGGGTTTCGAGAGCTACCGCGACACCGAGCGCACCCTGCTGATGCGCAAGCGCCTTGCCTGATTCGCCCGCGCGCTTGCGGGTTGAGGCCACCGCCGACCGGCAGTTCGGTACCAACAGCTACCTGGTGTGGGACGAAGCCACGCAGGACGCCGTGGTGATCGACGCCAACCTGGAGCCTGACGCCATGGTCGCGCTGGTGCGCGAGCGCGGCCTCAAGGTGCGCGCGATCCTCCTCACCCACACCGACGTCGACCACATCGGCGGCCTGCCCGGCCTGCTGGCCGAGTTCCCGGACATCCCGGTCGCCGTGCACGACGCCGAGCGGGAGGTGGTGGAGGCCGGGAAGCCCCTGCGCCAGACCAACTGGGGCTTCGAGCTGTCGCCCGTCGCCAAGCTCGACCGCCTCCAAGAGGGCGAAACCTATCGGGCGGGCAGCCTCGAGTTCGAGGTGCTGCACACGCCCGGCCACTCCCCGGGCGGCGTCACCCTGAAGATCGGCAACGCGCTCTTCACCGGCGACGCGCTGTTCGCGGGCTCGATCGGGCGCAGCGACTTCCACAACTCCGACGGCCAGCTGCTGCTCGACAGCATCAAGGGCAAGCTGCTGGCCGAGGCCGACGAGATGCTGGTGTTCCCGGGCCACATGGCGCCCAGCACCATCGGCCGCGAACGCAAGCTCAACCCGTTCCTCTGAACCCCCTCCCCCCTGGGGAGGGTTGGGGTGGGGTGGCCGCACATCCCCCTCCCCTCTGGGGAGGGTTGGGGTGGGGGCGCGGTCAGCCGAAGAAGCTGAATCCGGCTTCGTCAACCAGGGTGATGGCGTTGCCGTGCAGGTCCTTGAAGAATCCCATTGGCGGGCGATCGCCACCGCCGGGGTCCGGCCGCTCCACCTCCACGCCTCGCGCTTCCAGCTGGCCGAGCGTCCGGCCGAGGTCCTCGCAGACCAGCATGTAGTGCGGGGCGAAGCCGAGCTCCGCGCGAAAGCGATCGGCCAGCTCGCCCTCGCCGTGGACCGTGACCTCGCCGAAGACGATCCGCCAGCCGCCCGAGGCGGGTCCCACGGTCACGAAGCGGAACGAAGGCTGGTCGCGGTGGTCCGCCAGTATCCGCAGGCCGAGCCTGTCGCGGTACCAATCGGCGGCCGCGCCAGGGTCGGGCACGTAGTACGCCATCATGATTCCGCGATCCACCATCACTTCGCCTCCACGGCCTTGCGGGCCCACGCCACCAGCTGGTAATCGTCCTCGCGGACGGACGCGGGCACCTCGTAGAACCAGCCCAGCTCCATTGACGGGTTGGTGGCGAAGGGGCCCGAGCCCGAGCGCAAGTACTCGAGCCGGGTGCCCTGGTCGGTTCGGAACCAGATCCGCTCGCCCTGGACGATCGCGAACATGCGGTCCTTGAGATAGAGGGCCCAACCGCCGAGATGGGGCCGGTCCTCGACCTCGCCCAAGGGCGCCAGGGCTTCCAGCAGCCGGATGATGAGGCTGGGCACCCGCCGAATCTTAGAATCGGCGGATGCCCCCCAGCCAGCCGATCAAGGCCGCCCGCGGGGTTCGCGATGTCATGCCGGCCGAGCGCGCGGTCTGGCAGGTCGCTGAAACCGCCGCCCACGAGGTGGCCCGGGCCTACGGCTACCAGGAGCTGGTGACCCCGATCCTGGAGCTGGCAGCCCTCATCGAGCGCGGCGTCGGCCAGGACACCGACGCCGGTGGCAAGGAGCTATACCGGCTGCTCAAGCGCGGCCACGAAGAGCTGGTGCTGCGGCCGGAGGCGACCGCCGGCGTCGTGCGGGCCTACTTCCAGCACGGCCTCAGCCAGGGGCCGCAGCCGGCGCGGCTCTACACGCTGGGTTCCATGTTCCGCTACAACGCGCCCCAGCTCGGCCGCTACCGCGAGTTCCACCAGCTGGACGTGGAAGCGATCGGCGACGCCTCGCCCGCCTACGACGTCGAGTGCATCGAGATCGCGATGCGCTGGATGGGAGCGCTGGGATTGCGAGGCTTGCGGTTGGAGCTCAACAGCATCGGGGACGCCAAGTGCCGGCCCGGATACATCGAGAAATTGGTGAACTACTACCGCCCGCTCAAGGACAAGCTGCACCCCGACTGCCAGCGGCGGCTGGAGACCAACCCCCTGCGCCTGCTCGACTGCAAGGAGGAGCAGTGCGCGCCCTACAAGGCCAAGGCCCCGCGCATCACCGACCACCTGTGCGTGGAGTGCGAGGCGGCCTTCGGCACGGTCCGCGGGATGCTCGACACGGCGGGCCTCGAGTACCTCCTGAACCCCTACCTGGTGCGCGGCCTCGACTACTACACGCGGACCGTTTTCGAGGTCGTCCACGAGGCCCTGGGCGGCGCCCAGAACTCGCTCGGAGGAGGCGGTCGCTACGATGGCCTGGCCGCCGAGATCGGCTACCCCGACACCCCGGCAGTGGGCTTCGCGGCCGGCTTCGAGCGGGTCGTGATGATGATGGGCGAGGAGGGGGAGGAGGTGGTCCCGCCGCCGCCCGCGCTGGTGCTGGTGGTGCCGGATGGGCCCCTCCTGAACGAGGCGGCGGAGGTTGGGCGCATAGCCCGGACGGCGGTGCCGACGGCGGTCGATTACTCGACCCGCAGCCTCAAGGCCAAGATGCGGGCGGCCAACCGCCTGGGCCCTCGCTGGGTCGCCATCCTCAACGCCGAGGAGGCGGCGCGCCGCGTCGTCCAGCTGAAGGAGATGGCCGGCGGCGAGCAGGCCGAGGTGGGCTGGGACGAGCTGCCGGCGATCCTGGAGGCCGAGCTGAGAGGGTGACCACCCCACAAAATCTGCGATTTTGCGGGGACCCCGGATGAGCGGCTTCACGGCTATCCGCTGCGGCGACCTGCGCGCCTCGCATGCCGGGCAGGAGGTCGAGCTCTTCGGCTGGGTGGCGCGACGGCGGGACCACGGCGGCCTCATCTTCATCGACGTCCGCGACCGCTGGGGCCTGGCCCAGGTCACCATCAACGAGGCCAACACCACCCCTGACGCCTACAAAGCCGCGTCATCGTTGCGCAACGAGTACGTGGTCCGCGTCAAAGGCCGGGTCGAGAAGCGCCCGCCGGGCGCCGAGAACCCCAACCTTCCGACTGGCGAGGTGGAGGTCTTCGCCACCGACCTCGAAGTCCTGACCACGTCCAAGACACCGCCCTTCCCGATCGAGGGCGACCAGGAGCCCGAGGAGCGCGTGCGCCTCAAGTACCGCTACCTCGACCTTCGGCGCCCGCGCATGCAGCACATCCTCCAGGTGCGTCATCGCGTCAACAAGATCACGCACGCCTACTGGGACCAGCACGACTTCCTGGAGGTCGAAACGCCGATCCTGACCAAGAGCACGCCCGAGGGGGCGCGCGACTTCCTGGTCCCCTCCCGGCTCTACCCAGGCGAGTTCTACGCGCTCCCCCAATCGCCGCAGCAGATGAAGCAGCTGCTGATGGTGTCCGGGGTGCAGCGCTACTACCAGATCGCGCGCTGCCTGCGCGACGAGGACCTGCGCGCCGACCGCTCGGCCGAGTTCACCCAGCTCGACGTGGAGATGTCCTTCAACGACGAGGAGGACATCTTCACCTTGATCGAGGGTTGGATCGGGCGCCTCTGGAAGGAGATCCTCGACGTCGACCTGCCACGTCCATGGCCCCGGATGACGATGAAGGACGCGCTGCTGCGCTTCGGCACCGACAAGCCCGACCTCCGCTACGAGCTGGAGATCGCCGACCTCGGCGAGGTGCTCCGGGACACCCAGGCCCAGGTCTTCCGCGGCGCCCTGGACGCCGGCGGGGTGGTGCGCGGACTGTCGGTGCCCGGCGGGGCCGACCTGTCGCGGCGCGAGCTCGACGAGCTCGTCACCCTGGCGCGCGGTGCCGGCGCGCGGGGCCTGGCCTGGCTGCCGGGCGGCCCGCTCGACAAGTTCCTCACGCCCCAGGAGCTGGACGGCGTCAAGCGCACCACCGGCGCGGGCGAGGGCGACCTGGTACTGCTGGCCGCCGACCGGCGCCGGCGGGCGGAGAAGGTGATGGGGCTGGTGCGCGCAGAGGTCGCCAGGCGCCGCGGGCTGGTGCGGGAAGGCGAGTGGCGGTTCCTCTGGATCTACCCCATGTTCCTGTTCGACGAGGACGACGAGGGCAACCTGACCTACGGCCACCATCCCTTCACACGGCCCATGGAGGAGGACCTCGCCCTGATCGAAGAGCGTCCCTACGACGTGCGCGCTCACGCCTACGACTTCGTCTGCAACGGCTATGAGCTGGCCAGCGGCAGCCTGCGGATCTACAACCGCGCCCTGCAGGAGCGGGTGTTCCAGATCCTGGGCCTCGACGACGCCACTATCCAGGCCCGGTTCGGTCACCTCCTGGAGGCGTTCGAGTACGGGGTGCCCCCGCACGGGGGCATCGCGCCCGGGCTGGATCGGATCGTGATGATGCTGACCGGCACCGACAACATCCGCGACGTGATCGCGTTCCCCAAGACGCAGTCGATGCAGGACCTGCTCATGGACGCGCCCAGCCCGGTCGACCGCAAGCAGCTCGAGGAGCTGCACATCGAGGTCAAGCTGCCGCCTAAGAGGGATTAAGCGGTATGTGGGCTGGGTAATAATCAACGGCGCCCGGCCGGGGCGGTGGCCAACGTGCGCGTTGCCCAATATCGTTGATCAGGGACCTCGGAGTCCGGATGGGGACGGCAGGCCCGCGGTGAAAGCCGAACGGGACGTCGAGAACCAAAGGCAGAGGACCCACCTGGAAACCCAGGACAACCCACGGCCATCTCCCACCGGGCTCTTCCCCCTCCCCTCTGGGGAGGGTTCGGGTGGGGTGTCACGACCGGCTCCACCCGCGCCCTGCGGGCGCGACCTCCCCGGAGGGGAGGTGGAGTTAGTTTGCTCTAATTAGTGCAAAATAGGGCATCGCCCTCGGAGACCCGGCCCGCAACCCCTACACCCCCGGCCCGGGCATCTTCCCGCCCTACCTGGCCGGGCGCGAGGCGGCGACCCGCTCGCTGGAGCGCGCCAGGGACGCTTTCGAGGGCGACGGCGCGGCGGCGCCCCTGGTCGTGAGCGGGATGCGGGGGATGGGGAAGACCGTCCTCCTGCTGAGCTTTCGGGACCGCCTGCGCGAAGCGGGCTGGCTCTGCCCCGCCATCGGCGAGTTCGACTCCAGCCACCGCGGCCTGGCCGCGGTCTGGGCCGACATGGCCGAGGAGCTGGAGCGCATCTCGCCGCAGCGGCCGCCGCGTCCGCGTCGGCGCTGGGGCGTGGAGAAGGTCGACCTCAAGGCCAGCGCCGGGATCGGGCTGGCCGGCCCCCAGGCCAGCGCGGAGGCGGCGGGTACCGTGCGCCAGGCGGCCCAGGGCGATCTGCGCCGGCGCCTCTTCGAGTTCGCGCGCTGGCTCGGGCAGGCGCGGTTGCGAGCGGCCTTCCTCTTCGACGAGGCCCAGGACGCCTCCCTGCCGGACCTCGGGCTGCTGGCCGAGGTCGGCCACGAGGCGAGCAAGGAGCGCTGGCCGCTGATGGTGGTCTTCGCCGGCCTGACGCCGCTCCACGACAAGTTGGTGCGCGCCCGCACCTACGCCAGCCGCTTCACCCCGGTCGAGGTGGACGTCCTCAGCGAGGCGGAGGCGAGGGCCGCACTCCAGGTCCCGGCGGCTGACGCCGGTGTGGCCTGGGAGCGCAAGGCGCTGGGCGCCGCCCTCGACTTCGCCCGCGGCGTGCCCTACCACCTCCAGATGATCGGCCTCCACGCCTGGGAGCGCCGGCCCGACTCGACGATCACCGAAGAGGCCGTCGGCGGCGCCGTGTCGGCGGCCAGGGCGGACATCGAGAAGGCGATGTACCGGCCGCTCTGGAACAAGGCCAGCGATGCCGAGCAGCAGTACCTGCTGGCCATGGCCCAGACGGAGCGGGGTCGCAGCGGCATCGCGGTCGCCGACGTGCTGCGGCGGCTGGGCAAGAGCCACGCCGACGCCTCCACTCTGCGCACGCGCCTGATCCGCAAGGGACTCATCCATCCCACGCGGCACAGCTACCTCGACTTCAGCTACCCGGGCTTCGACCGCTTCGTGGCCGGCCAGCGAGCAGCTCGGTGAATACCCCACAAAATCTGCGATTTTGCGGGGACCCCCGGTGAGCGCGATCCCGCCGGCGCTGGTCATCGATGTGCTGATGATCCTGATCGTCTCCCAGCTGCTGTACGCCTTCTTCCCGTACCGCCGGCGGGCCTACCTGCCCGTGCTGCTGCTGACCGCGCTGGGCGTCGCCCTCGGCCAGCTCTGGGACGTGCTCGGCCTGCCCGCCTACCGGATCGGCGGCGCCAACCTGCTGCCGGCCCTGGTCTTCGTATTGGCGCTCCAGCCCCTGGCGCGACGGCTGCCCATAAGATTTCGCTAGTTCCTTACGGGTTTCGGCAGCGGGCAGCTAGGGGTATCTCACGAGTTGAGCCTTTTCCTTTTCGTCCTCGGCGTGTGCGCCGTACTGGTGGCAGTGGCGCTCTGCCTGGCGCTGCTCCGGTTGGCGCGCACGCTGGCGGCGATGGAGGATCTGCTGCTCACCGCCAACGAAGAGATGCGTGAGACCTTGCCCGACGTCCGCGGAAGCCTGGAGAACGTCAACAACATCACGGCCGGCGTCAACGTCGCGCTGCAGGTCGCGGGGACGGGCGCCTCGCGAGCGAGCGACCGCTTGGCGGCAGGCTGGTACGGGTTCAAAGTAGGAGTGCAGAGTCTGCTAGGGGGTGCGAGCGATGAGTGAGAACGGCAGCGGCGGCGGCTTTGGCTGGGGTTTCTTCGTGGGCGGCGTGCTCGGCCTGGTGGCGGGCGCTTACCTGGCCTCGGGCCCGGGCCGCGACCAGGTCGACCAGCTGCGCACGCAGACCATCGAGCTCACCGGTCCTGAGAGCGTCATGCGGGCACGGGCACGGGCCGCGGCCGGCCGGGCCCGAACCGCCGTCAGCGACCCCGAGCACCCGCTGCGGCGAGCGGTCCAGGAGGGCGTCACGGCCGCCCGCCGGCGGCGGGCAGAGCTGGAGACCGAGCGCGATGACGCGCCGCCCGCCCCCCCGGCCGCACCGCCAGTGGAGGACTGATTTGCACCACGGGAGCTTCCTGGCCGAGCTGAAGGTGCCAGCCGACGCTCAGTTCATCCCGGCCGCCAAGCGGCTGGGAGCCTCGCTGGGGGCGGAGCTCGGGTTCAGCCTCGAGGAGATCGACGAGCTGGGGATCGCCGTCGCCCAGGCCTGCGGCAGCACGATCGTCGCCTGCGACGAGATCTGGGGCGAGGACAGCGGGGCCACCATGAAGCTGAGCTACGCCAAGACCAACCGCGGCATCGCGGTCGAGGTCGAGGGCGTGAGCCCGGGCTCGAAGGCCCTAGCGCGGCGGCCGGGCGTCCACCGTGAGGACCCGATGCGGCTGCTCGGGGACGAGATGATCCGGATGTTCGTCGACGACTTCCGCAGCACGCTGGACACCAATCGCGGGCGCGTCCACCTGCGCCTGGTCAAGTACCTGATCGGGTAGCGGAGCTGAGCTCCTCCCCGATCCCGCGCGAAGAGCTGCGCGCCCTCCACCGCCGGTACAAGGAGACGACCGATCCGGCGGAGAAGGAGCGCATCCGAGAGCGGCTGGTGCGCGGCTACGACAGCCTGGTCCACTTCCTGGCGCGCAAGTTCATGAACCGCGGCGAGCCGTTGGAAGACATCGTCCAGGTCGGCTACCTGGGTCTCATCAAGGCCATCGAGCGCTTCGACCCCGACCTCGGCAACGAGTTCACGACCTTCGCCACCCCCACCATCGCGGGCGAGATCCGGCGCTACTTCCGGGACAAGGGCTGGGCGATCCGGTTCCCGCGCCGCCTGCAGGAGCTGTACCAGCAGATCGTGCGCATCAACGAGCAGCTGAAGAACGAGCTCAACCGGCAGCCGACGGTGGCCGAGGTGGCGGCGCGGCTGGGCGTCGACACCAGCGAGGTCCTGGAGGCGATGGAAATGGCGCCCGCCATGACGCCGATCTCGCTGGAGTCGACGCCCGGGGGCGCCTCGGATGCCGAGGACGGTGGCCGCCAGCTGAGCGAGTCGCTGGGCGGCGAGGATCCCGACCTCGACCGGGTCGAGCTGCGCGACCTGCTGGAGCGGGCGATGCAGCACCTGACGCCGCGTGAGCGCGCGATCATGGCCATGCGCTTCTACGACGAGATGTCGCAGTCCGAGATCGCCAAGCGCCTGGGCATCTCCCAGATGCACGTCTCGCGGCTGCAGCGCGCCGCGCTCGAACAGCTGCGCCAGTACCTGCCCTCCGAAACTGCCTAGTGCAGGATCTCGACCCCGACCCCGTAATCCAGTTCGGCCGCTGGTTCGCCGAGGCGCAGGCCCAAGGCGTGCCACAGTCGGAGGCCATGAGCCTGGCCACGGCCGGCCCGGACGGCCGGCCGTCGGTCAGGATGGTGCTGCTCAAGGGCTGGGGACCGGATGGCTTCGTCTGGTTCACAGGCTATGAAAGCCGCAAGGGCGAGGAGCTCGATCTCAACCCGCGGGCGGCCCTGCTTTTCTTCTGGCAGCCCATGGGCCGCCAGGTGCGGATCGAGGGCAGCGTCGAGAAGACGACCCGCCAGGAGTCGCAGGTCTACTTCCAGACCCGGCCGGTGGGCAGCCAGGTGGCGGCGGCGATCTCGCGCCAGAGCCGGCCCATAGGTTCCCGAGCCGAGCTGGAGGCGGCCTATGCCGCCCTCGCCGCCGAAGCCGGGGAGGGGCCGCTTCCACTGCCGGAAGCCTGGGGCGGCTACCGCCTGCGGCCGGACGCCTTCGAGTTCTGGGAGCACCGCGAGAACCGCCTGCACGACCGCCTTCGGTACCAGCGAAGCGGAGCTGGTTGGAGCCGAACTCGGCTGCAACCCTAAACTTCTAAAACCCGCATGACCGGGTCTGAACTTCGCCAACGCTTTCTACAGCACTTCACCAGCCGGGACCACCTAGAGCTACCGAGCGCGTCGCTGATCCCAGTCCGCGACCCCACGACGCTCTTCATCTCGGCCGGTATGCATCCGCTCAAGCCCTATTTCCAGGGCGTGAGCCGCCCGCCCGCGCCTCGCCTCACCAGCGCCCAGAAGTGCTTCCGCACGCCGGACCTGGAAGAGGTGGGAAAGACCGACCGGCACGCCACCTTCTTCGAGATGCTGGGCAATTTCACGCCCACCGGCGACTACTTCAAGCAGACCGCGATCCCGCTCGCCTGGGAGCTGGTCACCGAGGGCCTGGCCATGCCCAAGGACCGGCTGAGGGTGACCATCCATCCCACCGACGACGAGGCGGCCGGACACTGGCGCTCGCTGACCGACGTGCGGCCGGAGTGGATCTACCGCCAGGAGGACAACTGGTGGGCCGCCGGAGACACCGGTCCCTGCGGGCCCGACTCCGAGCTCTGGTGGGACCGCGGCGTCGAACACGGCTGCGGGCAGCCCGACTGCGAGCCCGACCACTGCGACCGCTTCCTGGAGTTCTGGAACCTGGTCTTCATGCAGTTCGACCGCCAGCCGGACGGCTCGCTGCAGCCGCTGCCCAAGCCCGGCATCGACACCGGGATGGGCCTGGAGCGGATCACGTCGATCAAGCAGGGGGTCGACACCATCTTCGACACCGACCTGTACCGGCCGATCATGGACTTCGTCACCGAGCACGCCGAGCAACCGGCCGAGCGCTCCCGGCGCGTGATCACCGACCACCTCCGCGGCATGACCTTCGTGATCGGTGACGGCGTGCTGCCCTCCAACGAGGGCCGTGGGTACGTGCTGCGCAGGCTGATCCGCGGCGCCGCGCTGCACGCGCGCAAGGTCGGGCTGCGGCAGCCGCTGAGCGCGGGGGTCGACGTGGTCGTGGACGTGATGAAGGACCGCTACCCGGAGCTGGTCGAGCGCGCTCCTCACATCAAGGAGGCGGTCGAGGGTGAGGCGCAGCGCTTCAACCGGACGTTGGAGCAGGGCCTCGAGCTGTTCGAGAAGGTGGTCGCCCGCCACCCGCGCCTGATCCCGGGCGAGGAGGCGTTCCGGCTGCACGACACCTACGGCTTCCCGATCGAGCTGACGCGCGACCTGGCCGACGAGCGCGGCATCGAGGTCGACCAGCAGGGCTTCCTGGAGGCCATGGCCGAGCAGCGCCGGCGCTCGCGCAGCATGACCGGACAGCGCTGGCCGAACGCGTCGGCCCTCCCCCGCAGCGAGTTCAAGGGGTACCACCAGGCGACCGTCGAGGGCGCCCGCGTCCTGGCTCTCCGCCGGGACGGGCAGGAGGTGGAGCGGGCGGGCGAAGGGGACCGCGTCGAGGTCGTCCTCGAGGCCACGCCGTTCTACGCTGAATCGGGTGGCCAGATCGGCGACACGGGCGAGATCACCGGGCCGCACGGCCGCGTCCGCGTCGAGGACGCGCAGAAGCCCGGCGAGGGCGTCATCGCTCACATCGGCACCGTGGTCGTGGGCACCATCGAAGCCGGGGAAGAGGTCACCGCCCGCCTTGACGCGGCGCGCCGCCGGCAGATCGCGCGCCATCACTCGGCCACGCACCTGCTGCACAAGGCCCTGCGCGAGACGCTGGGCGAGCAGGCGATCCAGAAGGGCTCCTGGGTGGGGCCCGACCACACCACCTTTGACTTCGCCTTCAACCGGGCCTTGACGCGCGAGGAGCTCGATCGGGTGTCGGGCCGGGTCAGCGAGCAGGTGCGGGCGGCGCTGCCGTTCCACGAGAGCTACCGCAGCTACCAGGAGGCGGTGGAGGCGGGCGCCATGCACCTCTTCGAGGAGAAGTACGGGGACACGGTGCGCGTGGTCTGCTTCGGCGACTGGACCTGTGAGCTGTGCGGCGGGACACACGTCGCCAACAGCGCCGACGTGGGCGCCACGGTCATCCTCTCCGAGTCGTCGGTGGCCGCCGGCGTGCGCCGGATCGACCTGGTGGCGGGCGAGGCCGCCGACGATCTGGTCCGGCGCCGCCTCGGACAGCTGAACGAGCTCGCCCGCTCGCTAGGGGTCTCACCCGACGTCGTGCCGGAGCGGGTCGCGGACCTGCGGGCCGAGCTGAAAGAGAAGGACAGGGCGATCGCGGGCCTCAAGGAGGAGGTTCGCAGCGCCCGGGTGAAGGGTCCGGAGGGCGGCCCCCGCAAGGTGGAGGCGCGGGTGCCGCTGCTGATGGAGAACGTGGCCGCGGACGGCATGGACGACCTGCGCGGCTATGCCGACCGCTACCTGGAAGCCCTGGGCGGCAGCGGCGTGGTCGCGGTCGTGGGCGGCGACAGCTTCGTGATCAAGGTCTCCCGCGACCTCGACATCGACGCCAACGCATTGAAGGAGCACTTCGGCCGCGGCGGGGGCAGCCCGGCCCTCGTGCAGGGACGCCTGACCAAAGCGCCGGAGGAAGCGTTCAAGGAGCTCGCGGAAGCGCTGAGATGACGAAGTTCAAGTTCCTCAGCCGCAAGGATGATTACTACCGGCATTTCTCGGCGCTCGACATCGGCACCGACCTGGTGAAGGTCCTGGTGGTGCGCCGTGAGGGGCCGGATGGCGTCGTGCTGGGGGTCGGCCGCGAGCCCCAGCACCCGAGCGCGATGTCGGGCGGCGCGATCGCCGACCTGGAGTCGGTGATCCAGGCCTGCAACCGCGCCCTGGAAGCCGCCGAGGACATGGCGGCGGTCACGCCCGGCCAGTGCGTGGTCGGGATCGCGGGCGAGCTGGTCAAGGGCTTCAGCTCCGCGATCGCTTACCCGCGCGACAAGCCCACCACCAAGGTCCGGGAATCGGAGCTGAAGGGCATGCTCCAGCTGGTCGAGAAGCGCGCCCTGCGCGAGGCGCAGCACCTGCTCGAGCTGGAGCGCTCCTACGGCGAGCTGGAGGCGCGCCTCGTCCACTCGGCGATCACCGGCGTGCGCATCGACGGCTACCCGGTGACCACGCCGATCGGCTTCCAGGGCAAGAACCTGGAGGTCACCGTCTTCAACACCTTCGCGCCCATCACCCAGGTGGGCGCCATGGAGACGGTGATCCGAGAGCTCGACCTGGAGCTGGCGTCGGCCGTCGCCCAGCCCTACGCCCTGGCCCGGGCGGCGGCGGGCGAGGACGCCTGGGAGCAGGGCGGCATCTTCGTCGACGTCGGCGGCGGCACCACCGACGTGGCGCTGCTGCGCGACGGCGGGGTGGAGGGGACCCGGATGTTCAACCTCGGGGGCCGGGCGTTCACGCGCCGGATCGCGCTCGCCCTGGGCCTCGCCTACGAGGAGGCGGAGGCACGCAAGCTCCGCCATTCAGAGGGCCTGCTGGCCCCCGACCAGGACCGCCAGATCTCGGAATTGCTCACCCAGGACGTCGATGTCCTGCTCCAGGGACTTGCGCTCTGCCTCAAGGAACTTGCCCGTGGGGAGCGGCTCCCGGCTAACATCTACGTCTGCGGCGGCGGAAGCATGCTGCCGGAGCTGATGAGTGAGCTCTTGAAAAACGCCTGGACTGAAGGCCTGCCCTTCGTCCGGCCCCCCGAAGCCAGACTCCTGCAGCCGTCCGACGTGCGCAGCCTGACCGACACCACGGAACAGCTGCAATCCCCGCAGGACGTGGGGCCGATGGGCCTGGCCAACCACGCGCTGCGCGTGGAGGCGGAGGACCGTGACCTCGTCAACACGGTGATGGGCAAGGTGCTCAAGGCGATGAAGGTCTGAAGACCCCACGAAGCAGGCTTCGTGGGGACCCCGACCTCGACCACCCGTAACTCGAGAGTCCATAGAGAGGTTCCAGCAAACGTGGCAGCAAATCCCATCTACATCGAGACCGAGGAGGAGATCCCCGAGGTGATCGAGCGCGTCCGCCGCACCGCGGCCCAGGACGTGCCCCTGGTCCTGCCCACCCGCTCCCGCTTCGGGCAGAGCCGGTTCAACTTCCAGCTCCTCAAGCAATACACGGCCCAGATGGGGAAGCGCATCTCCATCGTCTCGCCGGACCCGGCCGTACAGCAGATGGCCGAGGAGAGCGGCTTCCGCGCCTTCCGTGCTGTGGAGCAGCTCGGTCTCGCCACCGAGCCCGATGGCAGCGGGCCCGAGGTGGCGCCCGCCGCGGTGGCGGTGCTGCCCCCAGCCCGCCCGCCGAGCGCGGGCCGGGCCGCCGCTGCCGCCGGGCCGCCGCGGATCGCGGTTGCCGCACGCAGCAAGCTGCCTTCCCGAGTTGCCACCGAAGTCAGGCCCGGTCGCTTCCTGCTCTATGCCGGAGCCGGCCTGACCCTGGCAACGGGCATGGTGCTCACGGCCCTCTATGTGCCGTCAGCGAGCGTGACTCTGACGGTGGATGCGGTCGGCTTCAGGCAGGACAACCTCGCGGTCGACGCCCAGCCCGGGTCGGGCGCGGTCAGGGTGCGCAGCCAGACAGACGCGCAGCAGTCCACGCAGGGCTTCAAGGCGACCGGCGTGAAGGTCATCCCGGGCACCGTGGCGACCGGGACCGTCGTCTATCACAACAGCTGCGCCAATTTCGGCTTCAAGGTCCTGGACGGCCAGCGCCTGAACAGCACCACGGGTCTGCAGTTCGCCTCCAAAGGCGAGGTCGACCTGGGTCCTGGTCCCAGCGCGGCGGCATCGGCGCCGGTCGTCGCCACCGGACCAGGGGCCGGCGGCAACCTGCCGGCCGGTGCTATCTATCAAATCGCCGGCAACCCGGCCCCGAACTGTCTGACCGTCACTCAGCCGAGTGACACCACTGGGGGTGCGGACGAGCAGAAGAAGACCGTGCTCCAGACCACCGATATCGAGACCGCGCGCTCCTCGCTGGACGCCCAGCTTCGCAAACAGATAGGCGATGACCTCGTCAAGCAGGCCCAGAACGGCGAGAAGCTCAGCGATCAGATCGTCTTCCAGCCCGCCGACTTCGCGAGCGATCACCACGTCGGAGACGAAGTCACGAACTTCAGCGCGACCATGAAGCTGTCCGGCGAGGGCGCCTTCTACGCGGGCGCTGACGTGGACAAGGCGTTCGCGGACCTGCTCTCCAAAAAGATCCCGGCGGACAAGCAGCTGACCGACAACCCGATCAAGACCGAATACACGATCACCAACGCCAGCTCAGGCGGCCATCTCACCTTCACGGGCTCGGCGAGCGCCTTCCTGGCTCCCAAGATCGACTTCGAGCAGGTCAAGGCCAGGCTGGTCGGCCGCACGCTGAGCAACGCCCAGCACGACCTGGCCCGGCTGCCGGTCAAGTCGGTGGACATCAAGGAGTCACCCTTCAAGCTGCCGCTCATGCCGCTGCAGTCCACGCGGATCACCATGCGGTACGTGGTGCAGCAGGTCCCGGCCACGACTCCACCCTCGACCGGCTGACGGTTGGGTCGTGTCCTGGCCGTCGACCCCGGGACCAAGCACGTCGGCCTGGCGATCTCCGATCCCACGGGCACCCTGGCGACACCGCTGCCGCCGCTGCCCGCGGCACCGGCTGAAACTCTCGTGGAGCGACTGGCCGCGGCTGCCCGTGAGCACGAGGCTGGGCGCCTGATCGTGGGCCTGCCCCGCAACCTGGACGGCAGCCTGGGCAAGGCCGGCGGCGCCTCTCGCAAGCTCGCGCAGCAGCTCCAGAAGGCGACACGGCTCCCGGTCGACCTGGTCGACGAGCGCCTCTCGAGCGTGGCGGCGGAGCGGGCGCTGATCGACGCCGGAGTCCGCCGAGCCCGGCGCAAGGAGCTCGCGCACGGCGTGGCGGCTGCCATCATCCTCGAGGGATGGTTGCAGTCGGAGGCAGGCAAGAATGGATGACGAAAGTCAGCAGATAACGCTCATCGACGAGTCAGGCGTCGAGCGCAGCTTTCACCTGCACGACGCTTTCGACGTCGACGGCGTCACGTACTACCTGGTCGAGGCGGCCGACGAGCCGGACATGGTGCTGCTGCTGAAGGAGTCCACCGGCGGCCTGGAGACCGTGGACGATGATGAGTTCGACCGCGTGATGGGGGAGCTGGAACCCGAGTGAAGAAGCTCCTGGTCCTGGTGGTCCTGGTGGCCGGCTGCGGTTTCGGCGCCAGCCGCGGCGTGGACTACTACAACTACGAGGTCTACACCCCGGTCTCCAACCATTCGGAACCCGTGAACGTCACGGTGCAGACAGGGGAGTCCGCCTCCCAGATCGGCGCCGACCTCCAGGACAAGCGGCTGATCCGCAGCCAGGACTTCTTCAACCTGTACCTCAAGCTGAGCGGCACCCGCGCCGACCTGCAGGCGGGGGATTTCGTTCTCAACCGCAAGATGAACATGCCCCAGATCGTGGACGCGCTGCAGCACGGCAAGGTCAACCAGCTCGCGGTGCAGGTGCCGGAGGGGATCCCGGCCAAGTTCATCGCCCAGGCTCTCGAACAGAGCGGCTTCGCGAAGGCCCAGGACTACCTGGACGCCGAGAAGGACCCCGCCTGGGCAGGCCAGTACGACTTCCTGGCCGGCAAGCCGCCCGGCCGCGACCTCGAGGGCTACCTGTACCCCGACACCTACTCGCTCAACAAGGGCGCCGGCGTCCGCGACCTGATCAAGGCGCAGCTCGACCAGCTGGGCAAGGTCTTCACGCCTGAGCTGCGGCAGGCGATCGGGCAGCCGGTCAACGGGCGGCCGGCGCAGACGGTCGACCAGATCCTGATCCTGGCCTCGATGGTCGACCGCGAGGTCAACCAGGCCGACGAGCGCCCCCGCGTCTGCGGCCTGTACTACAACCGCCTGAGCATCGGCATGAAGTTGGAGGTGGACGCCACCATCCTCTACGCCGAGGGCCGCCTCCGGGGCGACATCACCCAGGACGATCTCAACCTCAACTCGCCCTACAACACCCGCAAGTTCGCGGGCCTGCCGCCGGGGCCGATCGGCAACCCGACCGCCTCCGCGATCCAGGGCTGCGTGAACCCGGAGAAGAACAACTACCTCTTCTACTTCACGGACAAGAACGGCGTGACCCACTTCGAGGCGACCTTCGAGCAGTTCCAGGCGGACATGACGAAGTACGGCGTCTCCGGCGGCTAGGGGGACCCTGAAGGTCCTGCTCCTCGGTCACGGGATCTCCTACTCGGCCAGCCCGGCGATGCAGGCTGCCGCGTTCGCAGCCGCAGGTCTGGCGGGCTGGGAGTACGAGCTCTGCGACGTCGCCCCCGAGCAGCTCGCGGGCGCGGTAGCGCGGCTGCGGGACCCCGCCCATGCGGGCGCCAACGTCACCATCCCGCACAAGGTGCAGGTGATGGATTTTCTCGACCGCGTCGCGGGCGAGGCGCAAGAGGTCGGCGCGGTCAACTGCATCACGCGCCGGGACGGGGCGCTGATCGGCAGCAACACCGACGTGGACGGGGTACGGGAGGCCTTGGCGAGCCTGGGAGTGAAGCCGGTGGGCGCCTCAGCGCTGGTGCTGGGCGTGGGCGGGGCGGCGCGCGCTGCCGCCGCGGCGCTGCGCGGCGCCCGGGTGACCTATGTGGCCCGCCGGCCGGAGAGGGCGGGGCCCCTGACACCAGCCGTCGCCTGGGACGACCTCGCCTGGCACAACCTGGCCGCGACGGCCGACGTGGTTGTCAACGCCACGCCGCTGGGCCGGCACGGCGAGAGCGCACTGCCGGATGGCGTAGAGCCAGGCGGGGCAGTGGTCGACCTGGTCTACGCCAGGGGCGGGACGCCGCTGACCAGGCTGGCCGCCCGGCTGGGCCGGCCCTGCGCCGATGGCTGGGCCGTCCTGGTCGCCCAGGGCGCGGCGGCGTTCACCGCCTGGACCGGCCTGCCGGCGCCGGTGCGAGCCATGACCGCGGCCCTGGAAACGTGACCAACTACCTGGTCGGCACGGGCTGGCTGCTGGTGGGCGCGGGCGTCGGTTTCGGCGTCCGGCGGCTCTCGGTCTGGCTGGCGCGCCGGGAGGAGCTGGAGCCCGGCTCCGAGCGCTGGCAGGTATGGGGTCCCGTGGTCGTGACCGCGATCCTGTTCGCGATCTTCGGCTGGCGCTTCGGCCCCTCGCTGGTGCTCCTGATCGCGAGCCTCTGGGTGGCGCTGCTGGTGCAGGTGATCTTCTTCGACCTCGAGCACCGCCTGATCCTCGACCGCCTGATGTTCCCCGCTTACGCGGTCGCGCTGCTGCTCAGCATCTTCACGCCGCACCTGGGCTGGAAGCAGGCCGCCATCGCGGGCGTGCTGGCGGGGGCGGCCTTCCTGCTGCTGGCGGTGGTCGGCGGCGTGGTCTTCAAGGGCGAGGTGCTGGGCATCGGCGACGTCAAGCTGGCCGTTTTCATCGGCCTCGTGCTCGGGTTCTCGGGCACCGTGAGCGCGCTGCTCCTGGGTGTCCTGCTGGCCGGCGTGGTGTCGATCTTCCTGATGGTGATCCGGGTCAAGGGCCTGAAGGACACCATCGCGTACGGCCCCTACCTGTGCGCCGGGGCGCTGATCGTCCTCGTCCAGCAGGGCTGAGTCGGCCGGGGGCGGCTAGACTTCGGCGGCGATGCCCCAGCTGCTACCCGGCGAGACCGCCGTCTTGAAGCGCCATCAGCACTGGGTGATGCCGGTGAAGGCGATGACGCTGCCGGTCGCCCTGGTCGTGCTCGCCCTGCTGCTTGACGTTCTGTTGCGCGACCGGCTCTCCAGCGACGTCAAGCTGGTGCTCACGCTGCTGGCCTTGGCGATCGCCGGGATCTGGGCGATCGTGACCTGGATCCGGTGGTCGGCGACCGCCTTCACGATCACGGACCAGCGCGTGATCCTCGACTCGGGCGTCCTCAGCCGCTCCAGCAAGGTGATCCCGATCGACCGCGTCCAGGACGTCTCGACGCGCCGCTCGCTGCCTGGGCGACTGCTCGGCTACGGCACGGTCGAGATCGATGCGGCCGGCGCCGCGGGCGCCGAGCGGCTCGACCACGTGCCCGCCCCGGAGAGCTTCAGGGACCAGGTCTTCATGGAGTCCGAGCGGCTGCGGCGCGGCCCCTCAGCCCAGCCCAGCGTCTGATCACAATTGACGCGGCCGGCGCTGGCCCTGCTCGGGTTCATGGGGGCCGGGAAGTCTACGATCGGCCGGCTGGTCGCGGAGGCCGAGGGCGTGCCCTTCAGGGACCTGGACGAGGTGATCGAGATGAGCGTCGGGATGACCATCGCCGGCTTCTTCGAGCGGCGCGGCGAGGCTGCCTTCCGAGAAGTGGAGGCCCGCCTGCTCCGGGACCTGGTCGACCCCGAGGTGGTCCTGGCCCTGGGCGGCGGCGCCGTGGTCGACGATGATTCCTGGCGGCTGGTGCGCGCTCGCGCGCGCACGGTCTGGCTGGATGCGCCGCTGGACGCGCTCCTGGAGCGGTCCGGTGGGATTGTCCGGCCCCTGCTGCGAGGCCGGCCTCGCCCGGAGATCGAGGCGCTCCTGGACTCGCGGCGCAGCCGCTACGCCGAGGCCGAGTACCGGGTCGACGCCAGCCGGCCCGTGATCGAGGTGGTGGCGGAGGTGCGTCGCCTGTGGGCCGCGTAGAGGTCCGAACCGCGGGCGGCGCCTATCCCGTGCTGGTCGGCCAGGGGGCGATGCTCGAGGCGGCCCGGCTGCTCCGCGAGCTGGGCGCGGCGCGGGCGGTGCTGGTCACCGACGACCACGTGGCGCCACTCTGGGGCGACTCCTTCTCGCAGGGGCTGACCGGCGCCGGCATCCACACCGCGACCGTGACGCTCCCGGCCGGCGAAGCCGCCAAGACCTTCGACCAGCTGCGCCTGCTGCTGGCGGCGCTGGAGAAGCACCGGCTGGATCGCGCCGGTTTCGTGGTCGCCCTGGGTGGCGGCACCGTGGGCGACGCAGCCGGCTTCGCGGCCGCCATCTGGCTGCGGGGGGTGCGCCTGCTGCAGGTGCCGACGACGCTGCTGGCGATGGTCGACTCCGCAGTCGGCGGCAAGACCGGGATCAACACCGACCTGGCCAAGAACGCCGTCGGCGCCTTCTGGCAGCCGGTGGCGGTCGTGGCCGACCTCGCAACCCTCGGTACCCTGCCCGAGGATGACTACCTGGCCGCCTACGCCGAGATCGTGAAGTACGCGATCACGCTCGACGCCAAGCTGGCGCTGACGCTGACCGCCGATGCGGAGCGCCTGCGTGCCCGAGACCCCGAAGCCCTGGAGCCGGTGGTCGACGCCTGCGTGGCGGCGAAGGCACGGGTGGTGGCCGCCGACGAGCGCGAGCGGGGGCCGCGGGCGGTGCTCAACTATGGACACACCGTCGGCCACGCGATCGAGACCGCGTCCGGGTACCGGGTCGCCCACGGCCGCGCCGTGGCGCAGGGGATGCGCGTGGCGGCTCGGATCGCCGCCCGACTCGGCCGCTGCAGCGCCGGGCTGGTGGCCCAGCAAGAGGAGCTGCTGAAGGCGTACGGCCTGCCCGGGCGGCTGCCCAAGCTGAAGGTCGGCGAGGTACTCGCCGCCATCCCGCGCGACAAGAAGGCCACCGAGGGCAATGTCGGTTGGGTGCTCCCGCGCCAATTGGGCCGGGCCGAGGTCGGCCACCGAGTGCCGCCGGAGCTGGTGGAAGAGGTGGTTCGGGAGGTCCTGGCGCGGTGAGGATCCTGGTCGTCAACGGGCCCAACCTCGACCGTCTCGGCGTGCGCGAGCCGGACATCTACGGCATCCAGACCCTGGGCGACATCGAGCGCATGGTGCGCGAGCGGGCGACGGCGCGCGGGGCCGAGATCGACTTCTTCCAATCCCCTGCCGAGGGCAGGATCATCGAGTACCTGCACCGAGAGGGCCCGGAGGCGGATGGGATCATCCTCAACGGCGGCGCTCTGACCCACTACTCGATCGCTCTCTACGATTGTCTGAAGTCCCTGGCGGCGCCGGTGGTGGAAGTCCACATTTCGAACCTCTATGCGCGCAACGATGGGAGCTTCCGGACGCGCTCGGTGACGGCGCCGGCGGCGGTGGGCGTCATCACCGGCCTGGGCGCGGCCGGCTATCTACTCGCACTGGAGTACCTCATTGATCGAGACCAATGACTTCCGGCCCGGCACGGCCTTCGAGATGGACGGCAAGCTGCTGACGGTCGTCCACGTCGAGCACATCAAGCTGGCGCGGGCCGGCGCCGTGATCAAGGCCAAGCTGCGCAACATCCGCGACGGCTCGATCTTCGAGCAGAGCTTTCGCAGCGGCGACAAGTACAAGGTCGTGCGGATCGAGAAGGTGCCCGTGCAGTACTCCTACAGCGACGGCGACATCTACTACTTCATGGACACCGCCACCTACGACCAGATCGCGGTCAACGGTTCGATGGTGGCGGACGCTCTCCCCTTCATGAAGGAGGGCCAGCAGGTCCACCTCCTCAAGTACGAGGACGCCGTGATCGGTGTGGAGCTGCCGATCACGGTCGAGCTGGCGGTGGCCCAGACCGACCCCGGACTGCGCGGAGATACGGTGTCGGGCGCCACCAAGCCCGCCAGGCTGGAGACGGGCGCCACCCTCAACGTGCCGCTCTTCGTGAACACCGGGGACGTGCTCAAGGTCGACACCAGATCCGGCAATTACCTGGAGCGGGTTTAGCATTTGCCGATGGCCGCCATCGAACAGGGGCCCACGCAGGGGACCGTCCGGGTCGCCAACGAGGTGATCGCCACCATCGCGGCCATGGCGGCGCGCGAGGTCGAGGGCGTCACCGGCATGGACGATGCCTCGGCGCGCCACCTGGGTGACTGGCTCAAGCGGCAGACCGCGCACGACGGCGTGCGGGTGGTGGTCGACGGGAGCCGGGCGATCCACCTCGAGCTCTTTCTCTGCGTGGCCTCGCAGGCCCAGCTCGGTGATGTGGCGGAGCAGGCGCAGGCCACCGCGGTCGAGGCCGTGGAGCGGATGCTGGGGCTGGAGGTGGCGGAGGTCAACGTCTTCGTCTCCTCGATCGCTTTTCCTTCTTAAGAGGTGCCGAGGGGTCGGCACCAGGCCCGCGAGCTGGCGCTCAAGGTGCTCTTCCAGCTCGAGAACAAGCCTGAGGACGAAGCCCAGGCGGTCCTCGAGTACCACGCCGCCGAGGACGGGGTCTCGCCAGAGGTAACGGAGTTCGCTCGGGGGCTGGTCGTCGGCGTGCTGAGCAATCGCGAGCGCCTGGACCAGCTGATCTCGGAGGCCTCCAGCCACTGGCGCCTCGACCAGATGGGCAAGGTCGACCGCGTGGTCCTGCGGATCGCGGTCTACGAGATCGCGATCGATCGCGAGGTGCCGGTCAAGGCGGCCATCAACGAGTCGATCGAGCTGGCCAAGACCTTCTCCGGTGAGGAGTCCGGCCGCTTCGTGAACGGAGTACTCGGCAAGGTCGCTGCTGGCGTCGAATGAGCGAGGATCCTGGCCTGGACGCGGTGCTGGAGCGCCTGGAGAAGGTGATCGCGAAGCTGGCCGGCGGTTCGGGCCCGCTCGACGAGCTGGTGTCGGCGCACGAGGAGGCGACGCGGCTGGTGGACGAGGCGCAGGCGCGGCTGCGCGCGCTGATGGCTGAGCTCGACGTGGACGCCCCACCCCAACCCTCCCCTGAGGGGAGGGGGACGCAGGTTTGAACTCTTGGCGCTACCTGCTGCCGCCACTGCTGGCGTGGGGCATCGCCCAGGTCCTGAAGGTGGCCCTGGTCTCGGCGCGCCAGCGGCGCCTCAACCTCCGCGTGCTGGCCGAGACCGGCGGCATGCCCAGCTCGCACTCGGCGCTGGTCACCGGCCTCACGTTCGGCATCGGTCGCATTAACGGCTTCAATTCCGCCCCCTTCGCGATCGCTCTTATCTTTGCGTTCGTGGTCATGTACGACGCCGCGGGCGTCCGCCGCGCGGCCGGCCGCCAGGCCGCGGTGCTCAACCGCCTGGTCGAGGACCTGGTGGCGATGCGGGGGATCCAGGAGGACCGGCTGCGGGAGCTGCTCGGCCACACGCCCGTCGAGGTGGTGGTGGGAGCCGTGCTGGGCGCCCTGGTCGGCTTGATCCCGCTTGGCTGACCGCAGCCGCCGGCGGACCCGAGTCGACGTTGCCCTGGTCGAGGCTGGGCTCGTGGAATCGCGGCAGAAGGCTCAGGCCCTGATCCTGGCCGGCAAGGTGCGGGTGGCCGGGGAGACCGTGCGCGAGCCTTCGCGGGCGGTGGCGGCGGGCGCCCCGGAGCTGGTGGAGGGGCCGCGCTATGTCAGCCGCGGCGGCGAGAAGCTGGCACCCGCGCTGGAAGCCTTCGGGGTCGATCCCGCGGGCCGCGTCTGCGCCGACCTGGGCGCCTCCACGGGCGGGTTCACCGACGTCCTCCTCCAGCGCGGCGCAGCCCGCGTGTACGCGGTCGACGTCGGGCGCGGCCTCATCCACGAGCGCCTCCGGAACGATCCGCGGGTCGTGCTGATGGAGCGCGTCAACGCGCGCGAGCTGGCGCCTTTCCCGGAACCGGTCACGCTGGTCACCGCCGACCTCTCCTTCATCGGGCTCGAGAAGGTGCTGCCGGCGGTGCGCCGCGCGGCCCCGCAGGTCGCGGATCTGGTCGTGCTCTTCAAGCCGCAGTTCGAGGTCGGTCCGGGCGAGGTGGGGAAGGGCGGCGTGGTCCGCGACCAGGCCGTCATCGAGCGGGCGCTCGATCGCTTCACAGCCTGGGCCGAGGCCGCAGGCTGGCACCTGCGCGGGCGCTTCGCATCGCCGATCTCGGGGCCCGCCGGCAACCGCGAGGTGCTCCTGCACCTGGAGCCGGCGCCGTGAGCGACCGCGACTCGGTCGGGATCCTGATCCATCCCCAGGTCGACGACGACCTGCCGGAGCTGAGCGCCGCGCGCGACTTCCTCGAGCGGCGCGGCCTCCAGGTCTGGGAGGTGCGCCGGGACGACCTCGCGGGGGAGCTCAAGAGGCACGTCGCCGGCACCCGGCTGCTGATCACGCTGGGGGGCGACGGGACCCTGCTCCACGGCGGGCGGCTGGCGGCGGAGGCCGGGATCCCGCTGCTGGGCGTGAACCTGGGGCGGCTGGGCTTTCTCACCGAGCTCGAGGCGGGCGAGCTGGTGAAGGGCCTGCAGCGGTTCTTCGCGGGCGATTGCCGGCACGAGGAGCGGACGCTGCTCGAGTGCGTGGCGCTGCGCGCGGGCCGGCGGTGGTTCCGCTCCCTGGCCCTCAACGAGGCGGTCGTGCACCGCGGCGCCGACGCCGGCCTGATCCGGCTCGGGGTCTCGGTCGACGGCCAGGAGCTGGGCATGATCGACGCCGACGGCGTGCTGGTGGCCACCGCCACCGGCTCCACGGCCTACGCGCTGGCTCTGGGGGGGCCGATCCTGGAGCCCGATCTGAGGGACCTGGTGATCGTGCCCATGAACCCCTTTGCGCTCACCGTCCGGCCCGTGGTCTGCACGCCCACCCGGTCGCTGACCATCGAGCTGCCCAACCACTCGGCCACGCTCCAGATCGACGGCAGCTCGACGGCGCGCCTGCGCGCGGGGGACACGGTGTCCATCAACGCCTTCGCGAAGCGGCTGCAGATCGTGCGCTTCAGCCCGCCCGAGCGGTTCTATCACCTGCTCCGGCAGAAGCTCGGCTGGGGCCTGCCGCTGGTCCCGTACCCGGAGGAGAAGCGCCCACGCTGAAGGAGCTGCACGTGCGCGACCTGGCGCTGGTCGAGAGCGCCCGGGTTCGCTTCGGTCCCGGGCTCAACCTGCTGACCGGTGAGACCGGCAGCGGCAAGTCGCTGATCGTCGACGCCCTCGGCCTGGCGTTGGGGGCCAGGGCCAGCGGCGACCAGGTCCGCCATGGCTCCCAGCGGGCGCTGGTGGACGCCGCCTTCGAGGGCGAGGGCGGGGAGACCGTGCTCACGCGCGAGGTGGGGAGGCGGGGGCAGGCTCGCATCGACGGCCGGCCGGCGACGCCCGGCCAGCTGCGCGAGCTGGCTCGCGGCCTGGTCGGGATGCACGGCCAGCACGAGCATCACTCACTGCTCGATCCCGAGGCTCAGACCGACCTGCTCGACGCTTATCAAGGCGTCTCCTCCCCACTTGGTGGGGAGGTCCGACTCCTCCCCGCTCGGCGGGGAGGTCCTCCCGAAGGGAGGGGAGGGGAAGCGAGGGAGAAGGGCATGGTGGGCCAGCTCGCACTCCCTGAGAAGGTCGCCAATCTCCACGCGGCCTGGACGGAGGCGGCGGCCCACCTGGCCGGGCTGGAGCGGATGCGCGACCGAGGCGACCGGGAGCGCGAGTACCTGCGCTGGCAGCTGGAGGAGCTCCGCGGCGCCGGGCTGCGGTCGGGCGAGGACGCGGAGCTGGCGGCCGAGCGTTCGGTGGCCCGCCACGCGGCGCGGCTGTCCGAGCTCTCGGGCCGCGCCCTGGAAGCCCTGCGCGGGGACGAGGCCATCGCGGTGGCGGCGGGCGATATCCGCGCCGCCGCCGAGCTCGACCCCCGGCTGGCGGCTCTCGCCGAGCGCCTGTCGGCGCTGGAGGACGAGTCCGCGGACGTGGCGGCCGAGGTCCGCCACTACAGCGAGCAGCTCGACGCCGATCCCGGCCGGCTGGAGCGGATCGAGGAGCGGCTGGCGGTCCTGGAGTCGGTCAAGCGCAAGCACGGCGGGTCCATCGAGGCGGCCATCGCCCAGCGCGACCGCCTCACGTCCCAGCTCGGCGAGGCCGAGGACCTGGGCGCCGCCATCGAGGCGGCATCCGCGGGCACCGCGGCGGCCCGGGCCGAGCTGGAGGCCGCGGCCGCCGACCTGACGGCGGCCCGGGCGGCGGCGGCTCGGCGCCTGGGGGCGGCGGTGGTGGCCGAGCTGCAGGGGCTGCGCCTGGAGAGCGCCCGCTTCGAGATCGCCCTGGTCACGCGGCCCGAGATCGGCCCGGGCGGCGCCGAGGCCGCAGAGATGCTGTTCTCGGCCAACCCCGGCGAGCCGGCGGCGCCGCTGGCGCGGGTCGCCTCGGGCGGCGAGCTGGCGCGCGTCATGCTGGCCGTCAAAGCGGCCGGCGCCGAGGCCGACCGCCTGCCCACCCTGGTCTTCGATGAGGTCGACGCCGGGATCGGCGGCGAGGCCGCGCTCCAGGTCGGCCTGCGCCTGAAAGCGCTGGGCGCCACCCACCAGGTGCTGGTGGTGACCCACCTGCCCCAGATCGCCTGCTTCGCCGATCATCACCTGGTGGTCGAGAAAGCGGCGGGCGATGGCGGGCGCAACGTGGTCCGGGTGCGCGAGCTGGCCGGGGTCGAGGAGCGCGCCGCCGAGCTGGCCCGCATGATGAGCGGCCGCGTCACCGAGAAGGCGCTGGCTCGAGCACGAGAGCTGTTGGAGGAGGCACAAAGTTGAAGCACGCGATCCTGGGCCCGGGCGGAATCGGCGGGCTGCTGGGCGCGGCCCTCGGCAAGGCGGGTTACCCGGTCACCATGATCGTCAGGCCGGGCGCGGCCGCCGCCTTCCCCAGCCGGATCCACCTCCAGAGCGACCTCCTCGGCGATATCGAGGCGGAGGTCGCGGTCACTGAAGGGCTGGCGGAACCGGTGGACGTGCTCTGGATCGCGGTCAAGGCCGGTCAGCTGGAGGCCGCCGTCAAGCAGGCGCCGCCGGGCCTGGTGGACGTCGTGGTGCCGCTACTGAACGGAGTCGACCACCTGGCGGCACTGCGCCGCGTCTACGGCCCCGAGCACGTGGTGACGGGCACCATCCGGGTCGAGGCGGAACGCGTCGCGCCCGGGCGCTACCGGCAGAAGGGACCCTTCATCGTGGCGGAGCTGGCGGGCCGTCCCGACATCGTCGCGGAGCTGAGCCAGGCGGGGATCCAGACCCGCGTGGTCGAGGACGGCGAGCGCGCGCTGTGGGCCAAGCTGATCATGCTGGCCCCCTTCGCTCTCACCTCGACGGCCTCCCAGCTCGCGCTGGGGGAGATCGTGGAGCAGCCCGAATGGCGCGACCGGATGCTGTCGTCGATGCGCGAGGTCAAGGCGGTGGCGGCCGCCCAGGGCATCGAGCTCGAGGAGCCGGCTGGCCTGCTCGCGGCGGCCGCCCCCGACATGCGCACCTCCATGCAGAAGGACGCCGCCGCCGGCCGGCCGCTGGAGCTCGACCACATCTCCGGGCCGATCGTGCGCGGGGGGCGTGAGCACGAGGTCCCGACGCCGGCCACCGAGGAATTGGTGGAGCTGATCCGCGCGAGGTACCCGGCATAGCCCGCAGCAAGCCCTTCTCGGGTCCCGGCGATCGCCGGATCCGGCGCGCGCTCGGCATCGTGGCCCATCCCGACGACATCGAGTTCTTCTGCGGCGGGTCCGTGATCCAGCTGGCGCGACGCGGCGTGCACATCGACTTCGTGCTCGCGACCTCGGGAGACAAGGGCACCGAGGATCCCGCCATCGACGGTCCAGCGCTCGCCGCCCGCCGTGAGGAGGAGCAGCAGCGCGCGGCCGGGCTGCTGGGCGCGGCCGAGGTCGAATTCCTGCGCCACGCCGACGCCGAGCTGGTCGAGTCGCTGGAGCTGCGGGGCGAGTTCGTGCGTGCGATCCGGCGCAGCCGCCCGGACCTGCTCCTGACCTTCGATCCCACGCCCGCGTACCGGCAGCACCCGGACCACCGCGTGGTCGGCCGGATGGCGCTGGACGCGGCCTGGCCCTGCGCGCGCGACCGCCTCACCTACCCCGACCTGGGACCGCCCCACAAGACGGCCGAGGCGTGGCTCTTCGCAGGCCCGAATCCAACGCTGAAGGTGGACGTCAGCGGCGTCCTCAACGAGAAGATCAACGCCCGCCTCGAGCACGGCAGCCAGACCGGCAGCCCGGCGGCCCTGCGCGCCCGCTGGCGCCACATAGGAGCGGAGGAGCGCTTCACGCAAGTAGACCTGCGCTAGCCAGTTCAAGACTCCTCCCCACTCGGTGGGGAGGTCCCACTCCTCCCCGCCCGGCGGGGAGGTCCTCCCGAAGGGAGGGGAGGGGAAGCGAGGGGGAGGGGGACGCGGTTACCCCGGTGCGACCATCTGGGAGGCCTGCTTACCCGCCAGCGCCGGCGCATCCATCCCCACCGTCTCGATCCGAAACACCTCCGCGCCCAAACGCCCGACCACCAGCGCCCGGTCACCCGCGGTCCCGATCCGGCACTGGTCGAGCCCCGCGACCGAGGCCGGGCAGTCCGTGGCGGCGTACGGCGCCCGCGCCGCGTCGGCCGCCCAAGCGTCAACCGCCTTAGCGGCGCCTTCCGCGCGCAGCGTCAAAAGCACGGTCTCAGCCGCCTGGCGACCGCCCCCCGACCAGGTGCGCGTCGACGCCTCGACCCAGCCCCAACCGCTGTAAACCTCGAGCGCCAGGACCTCGTTGGCGGTGTCGCGGGCAGCCTCGGCGGCGCTCAGATGGTCGCGGCCGGCCGTCCGCGGCAGACCGAGGTCGGCGTCTGCCAGCACAGCGTCGGCAGGTGGTCGGAGCGCGAGCAGCGGCGTCGCCGTCGCGGTGGGCGAAGGCCGGGGCGTGGCCGCCGGCGGCGGTTGCGACTGGCAGCCCAGGAGTAGAACCGCGGCGGCGGCCAGGCAGGCTGGGAAGCGAGTCATCGATCGCTATGATGTCGGCTCGATGGACCAGCCTGGCGTCCGACCGCGTCTGGACATCAGCACCCCGGTCTTCGAGGGACCCCTCGAGCTGCTGCTGGCGCTGGCCGAGCGCGAGGAGGTCGACATCCTGCAGGTGAGCCTCTCCGAGCTCACTGCGGCCTACGTGAAGGAGGTCGCGGCGATCACCATCCCGGACCCTCGAGAGATGGCCGAGTTCGTGTGGCTGGGATCGCGCCTGCTGCTGCTGAAGTCGGTCCGCCTGCTGCCGGGTGTGGCCGACGAGGCGGCGGAGACCGACCTCCTGGGCTGGGAAGAGGACGTGCGGCGGCGCCTCGACGAGTACCGCACCTACAAGGCCATGGCCGAGGAGCTGATGCGCCGGGCCGTCGAAGAGACCTACGCCTTCCCGGGGCCGGCCCGTACGATCGCGGTCGAAGGCCAGGAGGAGCCGCTGGAGATGGCGGCGCTGCTGACCGCCTTCCAGGCGGTGCTGGCGCGGGTGCCGCCGCGGCCCCTGGTCTTCCAGGGCCGGACCTGGACGCCGGACGAGAAGATCGCGGCCCTGGAGTCGATGCTCGAGCGGGGACCGATCGACCTGGTGCAGGTCCTCCTGGAGTCCGAGGACCGCCTGGAGGCGGTGGTGACCTTCATCGCGCTGCTCGAGCTGCTCCGGCGCGGGCGGGTCCGGATCCGCCAGTCCGCCAACTTCGCCGCCATCCGGGTCGAGCCGCTGACGCCGGCCACCCAATCGGTGTGACCACCCCACGAAATCTGCGATTTCGCGGGGACCCCGGATGAACGACCTCCCGGGCGCGCTGGAGGCGATCCTCTTCTCCTCCAACCGGCCGCTCAAGGTGCGCGAGCTGGCGCAGGCCACGGACAGCGACCGGGTGGCGGTCGAGGTCGCCCTCGATGCGCTGCGCGGCCAGCTCACCGGCCGCGGGCTGATGCTGCAGCGCCACCGGGACCAGGTCCTGCTCGCGACCCGGCCCGAGCACGCCGCCGCCGTCCGCCGCGCCCTGCACCCGGAGGTCACCGGCCGCCTCTCGCCGGCCGCCTACGAGACGCTGGCGATCGTGGCTTTCAACCAGCCGGTGCCGCGGGCGCGGATCGAGGAGATCCGCGGCGTCAACTGCGACTCGGTGCTCGCCAACCTCGAGCTGCGCAACCTGGTCACCGAGGTGGGCCGTGGCTCCGGACCTGGGCTGCCCAAGCTCTACGGCACCACCATGCGTTTCCTCCAGGTGCTGGGGCTGGAGTCCGTGGACCAGCTGCCGGCCCCCGGGGCGGCCTCCGACGACAGTGGCCGCAACTGAGCGCCTGAACCGCTTCCTGGCGCGTTCGGGCGTGGCCTCGCGGCGGGGCGCCGACAGCCTGATCGCCTCGGGCGCGGTGCGGGTCAACGGCCGCCGGCCGCCGCCGGAGGGGATGCTCGTCGACCCCGAGAGCGACCGGGTCACGGTCGATGGCCGAACGGTGCAAGCCCACACCCAGACGGCCTGGTTCGCCGTCCACAAGCCGGAAGGGGTGATCGTGACCACCTCCGATCCCGAACGCCGGGCCACGCTCTTCGACCTCCTGGGCGAGCAGTCCGACCGGCGTCTGTTCGCGGTCGGCCGGCTGGACTTCGACAGCAGCGGGCTGATCCTGGTCACCGACGACGGCCCCCTGGCCAACCGCCTGGCTCATCCCCGCCACAAGGTGCCGAAGGAGTATGTGGCGGTGGTGCGCGGGATCCCGGGCGAGCCCGACCTGCGGCGGCTGCGCGACGGCGTCGAGCTCGAGGACGGCCCCACCCGGCCCGCGCAGGTCGAGCTCCTGGGCTCGGCCAAGGGCGTGAGCGAGGTCAGGATCGTGATCTCCGAGGGCCGCAACCGGCAGGTCCGCCGCATGTTCGACGCGATCGGACACGAGGTCCGGAGGCTGCACCGGACGGCCTTCGGCCCGATCCGCCTGGGCCGCCTCAAGACCGGCGGCCACCGCCGGTTGCGCCCGCCCGAGGTGGAGGCGCTGCGGCGCGCCGCGGGTATGGAGGCACCGTGATCGTCGCCCTCGACGGTGGCGTCGCCTCGGGCAAGTCGGCGGTGGGCAGGCGCGTCGCGGAAGCCCTGGGCCTGCCCTTTGTGGACACCGGGCTGATGTACCGAGCGGTGGCGCTGGCCGCGATCGAGCGCGGAGTGGAGGTCGGGGACGGCGCCGCGTTGACGGGGCTGGCCGCCGGCCTCAAGGTCAGGACCGAGGGCAGGCGCGTGTGGGTGGACGGCGCCGAGGTGACCGACCGGGTCTACGACCCGCGGATCAGCGAGGTGGTTTCGCGCGTGGCCAAGGTCGCGGGGGTCCGGCTGGCCCTGGTGGCGCAGCAGCGGGCGTTGGCCCGGGGCGGGGTCGTGATGGCCGGCCGCGACATCGGCACCGTGGTCTTCCCTGACGCGGACCACAAGTTCTTCCTGACCGCCAGCGTCGCCGAGCGGGTGCGGCGGCGGGCGGCCCAGCTGGCCGCGCGCGGGGAGACGGTCGATCCCGAGAAGATGGCCACCGAGGTGAGCGCGCGAGATCGCATGGACAGCGAGCGCACGGTGGCGCCGCTGCGGGCGGCCGAGGACGCGGTGGTCATCGACACTGACGCGCTCGACCTCGACGACGTGGTCGCCGAGGTGCTGCGCCACGTGGCCGCCTCGTGATGTATGCGTTCCTGCGCTGGGTGATGAGGACGATCGTCCACGTCTACCTGGCCGGGTTGTTCACGCGCCAGGGCATCGAGAACGTCCCGCCTGGCGGTGGCCTGCTGGTCTGTCCCAACCACCAGTCCACGATCGACCCGCCGCTGGTGCCCGCCTTCCTGCCCCGTGCCGACGCCTGGAGCATGGCCAAGTCCGAATACTTCGAGAAGCGCCTGACCGCGTGGCTGTTCCGGCAGTACCACGCCTTTCCGGTGGTGCGCCATACCGCCGACCGCAAGGCGGTCAAGCGCGCCTTCGACATCCTGGCCGCCGGCCAGGCGCTGATCGTCTACCCGGAGGGGACCAGGGTGGAGTCGGGCCTGCTCGAGGAGCCAGAGCCGGGCGCCGGGTTCCTGGCCCAGAAGACAGACCTGCCGGTCTTGCCGGTCGCGCTGGTCGGCACCCGGGAGTGCTTTCCCAAGGGGGCACGCTGGCCGCGGAGGGTGCCCGTGCGGCTGGTTTTCGGCAGGCCGTTCCGGCTGCCGCGCAAGGACGCGGAGGGGCGGCGGGTGCCGGCGCAGGATGCGTCTGACGCGGTCATGCTGTCGATCGCGGAGCTCCTGCCCGAGTCGATGCGGGGGAAGTTCTCCGACCTGGAGGGGATTCGGGCGCGGGTCGGCCACCTACGCATGTACGGGGCTGACAATGTCTCCCTCCCCCTCGCTTCGCGAGGGACCTCCCCGCCGAGCGGGGAGGAGTCCTCTTAACTCGCGGGGGGTTGTGCCCAGTCCTCGCTGTCGATGCCGCCCAGGGCGGCGTTGAAGCAGGCGTCGTACGCCTCCTGGAGCGTGGTCGGGTTCAGGGTCGGCGCCTGCTGCCGGTAGGCGGCGAAGTCGACCAGGCGGGCGATGATCATCCGGGGATGGGAGCCGCGCAGTGGCCTCTTGTCCCGGGTGTACAGGTTGAGCAGGAAGGGCACCGCCTGGGGCACCCAGGGCAGCTTGTTCTTCAGGCATTCGAACTGCAGGATCTTGGTGTACGACTCGGAAGTCGGGTTGGTGACCCCGATCTTGTAGGCCATCCGGCGCAGGAAAGCCTCGTCCACCAGCGACGAGGGTGAGAGGTTGGTCGAGAAGACCACCTGGCAGAGGAACGGCAGCTCGATCTTGCGGCCCGAGGCGGAGAGGTCCAGGTAGTCGACCTTCTTCTCCATGGGCACGATGAAGCGGTTGAGAAGCCGCATCGGCGGCACCTCCTGGCGGCCGAAGTCGTCGATCACGAAGACGCCGGCGTTGGCCTTCCAGTGCACGGGGGCCTCGTAGTAGCGGTTCTGGGGGTCGTAGGCGAGGTCGAGCTGCGAGAGCTTGAGCTCACCGCCGACCACCACCACCGGGCGCTCGATCTTCACCAGCCGGCGGTCGGCGGGCTGCTCGCCCTCGGCGATCTTGTGGAAGACCGGGTCGACCACCCGCACGATCTCGTCGCCGACGGCCACCGCGTGCGGGATCTCGATGGGCTCTCCCATCAGCAGCGCCATGCGCTCGGTGATGGTCGACTTGCCATTGCCGGGGGCTCCGAAGATGAACAGGGAGGAGCGCGAGACCATCGCCCCGCCGATCTGGTCGATCACGTGCTGCTCGAGCTGGAGCTCGCCGAGCGCCTTCTTGAGCATGCCGTCGGTGATGTTGGCCTTGCCGACCTGCCCGCGCACCAGGGCCAGGTAGTCCTCGTAGCGGATCGGGCAGGGGCCCAGGTACCGGGTCTGCACCGCCGACATCTCCGCAGCCCGCTGGCGGCCCGCCGAGCTGACGGTGTAGTTCATGCGGACGGGGATGGGGCGGGTGTCCAGCCCGGGCTCGTTGGCGAACCCGGTGGTGTCCATCATCTGGTTGCGCTGGAACTCCTCGATGAGCGGCTGCAGCGACTCGAAGGGAAGGCCGATCCGGGCCTCCAGGGAGGCCCCGCTGAGCTGGTCCGCATAGGCGATGGTGCGCAGCAGGAGGCTGGCCACCAGGTCCTTGCGCAGGCCGGTGTCCTCGATCGTCTTCGGCGCCGCCAGAGCCCCCGCCTTCATCAGCGGACGAACTATACCGAGCGGTATTCGGACTTAGTTCATACGCTCCTACAATCCCGGCGGTGGAGTACGCGGCCCTCGACCTGGAGACCACCGGCCTCGACCCCGCTCGCGACGGCGTCATCGAGGTGGGGGCGGTCGCCTTCAACCACCAGGTCGTGGTCGACCGCCTCGAGCTGCTGGCGAACCCGGGGCGCAAGCTCCCCGACGCCGTCGCCCGGCTCACCGGCATCAAGAACGAGGAGCTGCGCGGGGCGCCACCCTCGCGGGAGGCGCTGGAGACCCTCCGCCGCTTCCTCGAGGGTCGCCAGGCGGTGGGCCATGGCGCCGCCCTGGACGTCGACTTTATGTCCGCCGCCGGGCTCTGGGAGGCCGGCCGCGAGCTGGTCGACACCCTGCACATCGCGCGCATCCTGCTGCCCCAGGCGGCCAGCCACAGCCTGCCACTGCTGGCGGCGGAGCTCGGCCTCGAGCAGCCGCGGCCGCACCGCGCGCTCGACGATGCCGACGCCACCCGCCAGCTGCTGATGCGGCTCCGCGAGGAGGCGGCGACGCTCGATGAGGAGCTCAAGGAGAAGATGCTGGCGCTGGTTGCGCCGTACGGCTGGGCGATCGCCTCCTTCTTCGCCGAGGCCCTGGCACTACCCGCGCCGCTCGGCTTCCAGCGGCCGGCGCGCGCAGCCGCCCTGCCGGCTTCCGGGCGGAGCCGGCGGGACGCCGACGACGACCCTGCCCGGCTGGCCGCGCTGCTGGCGCCGGGCGGCCCGCTGGCGACCGCCCTGCCTGACTACGAGCACCGCGAGGGCCAGCTGCAAATGCTCCTGGCAGTGGCGCAGACCATGCGCCGCGGCGGCCGTCTGGTCGTGGAGGCGGGCACCGGGACCGGCAAGAGCCTCGCCTACCTGGTGCCCGCCATCGCGCGCGCGCTGCGCCGGGGCGAGCGGGTCGTCGTCTCCACCTACACGGTGACGCTCCAGGAGCAGCTGCTGAACATCGACCTGCCCGGGCTCCGGCAGTGGCTGCCCTGGGCATTCGAGGCCTGCCTGCTCAAGGGCCGCCCCAACTACGTCTCGCTGCGGCGCTGGCGCCGCTACCTGGGCGAGCCCTGCGCCGACGCCGAGGAGCTGCGTTTCAAGCTCAAGGTAATGGTCTGGCTGCAGCAAACCCAGACCGGCGACCGCTCGGAGCTCCGCCTGCAGGGCCGCGAGGAGGTTTTCTGGACGCGCATCGCGTCCGACCCGCTGGACTGCGTGGGCGTTCACTGCACGGCCGAAGACTGCTTTGTCCACCGCGCTCGCGCCGAAGCCGAGAAGGCGGACCTGGTGGTGGTCAACCACGCCCTGCTGCTGGCCGACGCGGCCGCGGGGGGCGGAATCCTTCCCCACTACGACCACCTGGTCATCGACGAGGCGCATCACCTAGAGGACGCAGCCACGTCCGGCCTCCGCCAGGAGGCTGACGGCCAGGGCGTGCTGGCTCTTCTGGACCGGCTCGCGCGGAACGACGACGGAAGAACGCTGGGGCTGATCGAGGAGATCCGGCTCCAGCCGGGCCTGGGCGCCGCCGCCGGCGTGGAGACGGCGCTCGCCGAGGCCGCGCCCGCCGCCCTGAACGCGCGCCGGCGCGCCGAGGCCTTCTTCGAAGCCTGCGGCGAGTGGGTGCGCCAGCAGCTGCAGGACCCCGCCCGGCGCGATGAGAGCCTGCGCCTGGTCCCGGCTCTGCGCGCTGAGCCCGGCTTCGCCCCGCTGGCCGGCCTGGCCGGCGACGCGGTGACCGCGCTGGCGGCCCTCGACGCCCAGGTCCGGCGGGCGGTGGGGGCCTGCCGCGACCTGCTCGGCGGGGAGGAGCCGGAACCCGCGCTTTACCCCACCGAATCTGGCGATTCGGCGGGGACCCCTGAATTCCGTGAGCTGGAGATGATCCGTTCGCGCGTCGCGGAGGCCGCCACTCTGCTCCGGGAGTCCATGCTCGAGCCGGACGGCAACACCGTGCACTGGTTCACGCTGCTGGCCCGTACCAACGCCGTCCTGCTGCGCGCGGCGCCCCTAGCGGTCGGAGGGCTGCTGCGCGAGCACGTCTACGCCGACCGCTGGTCCGTGATCTTCACCTCGGCCTCGCTGGCCGTGGGGGGCAGCTTCGACTACTTCCGCTCCCGTGTGGGTCTCGGTGAGGACGTGGAGACGCTGGCGCTGGCGTCGCCCTTCGACTACCTCTCGCAGGCGCTGGTCTGCCTGCCCACCGACCTGCCCGATCCCCAGGCGCCCGACTTCGAGCCGCTGCTGGTAGACGTGGTCGCCGACGTGGCGCGCCGCATCGGCGGCCGCACGCTGGCGCTCTTCACCTCCCACCAGCAGCTGCGCGACGTTTACACGGCCTTGAAGCACCGGGCCGACCTCGACGAGGTGCTGATCCTGGGGCAGGGCATCGACGGCCAGCGCCGCCAGCTGCTCAAGGTCTTCACGGAGACCGAGCACGCGCTGCTGCTGGGCACCGCCAGCTTCTGGGAGGGCATCGACGTGCCCGGCGACCGCCTGTCCTGCGTGATCGTCGTCCGCCTGCCCTTCCCGGTGCCCAGCGAGCCGGTCTTCGCCGCCCGCTCGGAGCTGGTGCGCGACCCCTTCACCCAGTACGCGCTGCCGCTGGCGGCGCTGCGCCTCAAGCAGGGCTTCGGGCGTCTGATCCGCCGCGGCACCGACCGCGGGGCCGTCGTGATCCTGGACGGCCGGATCTCCAGCCGGGACTACGGGAGGGCATTCCTGGAGGTGCTGCCGCCCGCGGCGCGGTATCGAGGGCCGGTGGAGCGGGTGGGGGAGCGGATCGAGGCGTGGCTGGAGGCGGCCGAGCTCACTAGATCGTGAGCACCCTCTGGGTGACCGCGACCCCGATCGGCAACCTCGAGGACGTCACCTTGCGCGCGCTGCGAGTCCTGGGTGAGGTGACGGCGATCGCGGCCGAGGACACTCGGGTGACCTCGCGCCTGCTGGCCCGGCACGGCCTCCGCAAGCCCCTCATCAGCTACCGGGCGCCGGTCGAGGCGCGGACCCTGGCGCGCATCCTGGCCGCGCTCGCGGAGGGGGACGTGGCGCTGGTGTCGGACGCGGGCACGCCCACCGTGTCCGACCCCGGGCAGCGGCTGGTCGACGCCGCCTGGGAGGCGGGCCACCAGGTCTCGCCGCTCCCCGGACCGAGCAGCGTCACCGCCGCCCTGGCGGTCGCCGGCTACCCCGGCAATGGTTTCGCTTTCGCCGGCTACCTGCCCCGCAAGCCCGGCGAGCGGCGGCGCTTCTTCGAGTCCCTGCGGGAGGAGCGCCGCCCCACGGTCGCCTTCGAGTCGCCGCACCGCATCCTGAAGTCCCTGGCCGCCATGGCCGAAGCGCTGCCCGGCCGCCACCTCACGCTCTGCCGCGAGCTGACCAAGCTCCACGAGGAGGTGCTGCGGGGCACCGTCGAGGAGGTGACCGCGGCCCTCGACGGTCGCGCGCGGGGCGAGTTCACAATGGTCGTTTCGGGTGCCTGAACGAGAGAAGATCCTGGTCGCCGTCGCCTGGCCCTACGCCAGCGGACCCCGCCACATCGGTCACGTGGCGGGCTATGGCGTGCCCTCCGATGTGTTCGCGCGCTACCAGCGGCTGCGCGGCGCCGACGTGCTGATGGTCAGCGGCACCGACGACCACGGCACGCCGATCACCTACGGCGCCGACGAGGAGGGCATCTCGGCCCGCGAGTTCGCCGACCGCTACAACCGCGTCATCGTGGACGACCAGCTCAAGCTGGGTCTGGCCTACGACTGCTTCACGCGCACCTACACCGAGAACCACTACCGCGTCACCCAGGACCTCTTCTTGAAGCTGCACGACCAGGGCTACCTGCTTCTCAAGAAGCAGCTGGGCGCCATCTCCCCCAGCACCGGGCGCACGCTGCCCGACCGCTTCATCGAGGGCACCTGCCCGATCTGCGGATATGGCGAGGCGCGCGGCGACCAGTGCGACAACTGCGGCAACCAGCTCGACCCCACCGACCTCATCAACCCGCACTCGCGCGTCAATGGTGAGGTCCCCGAGTTCCGGGAGACCGAGCACTTCTTCTTCGACCTGCCCGCCTTCGGCGAGCGCCTCCAGGAGTGGATCGCGAAGCAGGAGCACTGGCGCCCCAACGTGCGCGCCTTCTCGCGCAACTTCATCGCCGAGCTCAAGCCGCGCGCCATCACCAGGGACCTCGACTGGGGCGTGCCGATCCCGCTCGACGGATGGCGGGACCGTGACGACAAGCGCATCTACGTCTGGTTCGACGCCGTCATCGGCTATCTGTCGGCGTCGATCGAGTGGGCCGCCAACCGCGGCACCCCCGAGGCGTGGAAGGAGTGGTGGCAGGACCCGGCGGTGCCCGGCTACTACTTCATGGGCAAGGACAACATCACCTTCCACACCGTGATGTGGCCGTCGATCCTCCTCGGCGCCGACATGAACCTCAACCTGCCCTACGAAGTAGTGGCGAGCGAGTTCCTGACCATGGAGGGCAAGAAGTTCTCCTCCTCCCGCAACGTGGTCATCTACGTACGCGACTTCCTCTCTCGCTACGACCCCGACGCGCTGCGCTACTACCTCACCATGGCGGGGCCGGAGACCCAGGACACCGATTTCACCTGGGCGGAGTTCCTGCGCCGCAACAACAACGAGCTGGTCGACACCTGGGGCAACCTGGTACACCGCACGCTGGTCAACGCGCACCGCAACTTCGGCGCCGTGCCGCCGGCGGTCGACCTCACGGAGCGCGACCGCCGGCTGCTGGAGGCGCTCGAATCGGGTTTCGAGTCGGTCGGCGAGCCGCTCGGGCGCGCACGCTTCAAGGCCGCCATCAGCGAGGCGATGCGCCTGGCGGCGCTGGTCAACCAGTACCTGGGGGAGGAGCAGCCCTGGCACCTGGTCAAGACCGACCGCGACCGCGCCGCGACCGTCCTCAACGTGGCGCTGCAGTGCGTCAACCACCTGAAGGTCATGTTCACGCCCTTCCTGCCCTTCTCCATGCAGCGCCTGCACGAGATGCTCGGCTTCGACGACGTGATCGCGCCCATGCCCACGGTCAGCGAGGTCGAGGAGCCGGGTTGGGGGTCGCACCTGGTGCTCGGCGGCGAGTACCCGTCCGAGCCGCGCTGGCACCCGGCGCCGCTGGCGGCCGGGCAGCCGCTGCGGGCGCCGGTAGCGCTCTACAAGAAGCTGGACGACTCGGTCGTCGACGAGGAGCTGCGCCGCATGGAGGCCGCCGGCGCCGATTAGCAGCCCCGGGTTCGTCGACACCCCACCCCTACCCTCCCCGGGACGGGGAGGGCCGTCTTGAAGCCGCCCAGTTTCGTCGATACCCATATCCACCTGGAAGAGCTGTCGGACTGGCGAGCGGCCGTCGACGAGGCGGTGGCCGCGGGCGTGACCGGGCTGATCGCGATGGGCACCGACGCCGCCACCACTCGGGGCGCGATCGCCATGGCGGAGGCTCATCCCGCGGTCTGGGCCGCCGCCGGGCACCACCCGCTGAACACCTCGGCACCCGACCTGGCCGGGCTCCGCGAGCTGGCCGCCCATCCGCGGGTGGTCGCGATCGGCGAGGTGGGGCTCGACCACTCGCCGGACGAGCACGCCGGCCCCCACGACGCCCAGGAGGACTGGTTCCGCGCGCTGATCGGACTGGCGCTGGAGCTCGGGCTGCCGGTCTGCGTCCACATCCGGGACAGCGCGGACGACGTGCTCCGGGTCCTCGGCGATTTCCCGGGGCTGAGCGGGGTCATCCACTACTGGTCCTTGGATGCCGCCTACGCCCGCCGTTTCCTCGACCTGGGCTTCCACATCTCCTTCGCCGGCACACTCACCCGCGGCTCCAAGGAGCACATCCGCGAGGTCGCGAAGATGGTGCCGACGAGCCGCCTGCTGCTGGAGACGGACGCCCCCTGGGGCACGCCTCGCGGCCGGTCCGGGGCCATGCGTCCGGCCTGGATGCTGGACACCGCGCGGGCCCTGGCCGAGATCCGCGGCCTCTCGCTGGAGGAGCTTGCCGAAATCGAGGAGGCAAACGTAAGTAGCCTCTTTGCGCGCTTTTCGTGCTAACGTCCGGCCTCGGGTTTGGGGGTATTGGGGCGTTTACGCCTCAAGGGCCTGTTCGCCCTCGGGGTGTCAGCTCTGTTGCTTGGTTATCTGGTCCCCACCGCGCAGGCGGTTGCGGGTCCCGGATTCCCCGTGCCCGCGAGCTACCAGCGCCTGATGGCGAGCAGTCTCTCTGACAGCTCGGCGTCGTCGATCCCCTCCGGCCGCGACATCCTGGACGCCGGAATCGTCGGCTCGACCGGCCTCTCGGTGCGGGCGGGCGGGGGTTCGCTGCACCGCCGGGTGCTCTCCACCGATCTCATGGACGCCCTCACCGAGCTCGGGCTCGCGCCCCAGGACGGCGACCTGCTGTCGGTGGCGCTGCCCGGGCAGCCGTTGGCCGGCGTGCCGCTGGCGCGTGGAACCCTGGTCGGGGAGGGGATGCTGGTGAGCCTGGTGCGGATCACGCACCAGCGGGAGGTGGCGACGGCGCCGGTGCCGCCCACCATCCGCCAGGAGAGCGATCCCAACGCGCTCCAGGGCATCCAGGTCGTGGTCGACCCCGGCGCGGACGGTGTGCGCACGATCGTCACCGACGTCACGCTGGCCGACGGCGTCGCCATCGGTCGCCAGGTGATCTCTGACGCGGTGACCACCGCCGCCCAGGCGCGGGTGGTCCGGGTCGGCACGCGCCCCGTGCTGCCGGAGGATCACAGCTACGGAGTCACCCTCGCCCTGCAATCGAAGAACGTGACCTCCTACTGCCTCACCGGCACCACCGCCACCGGCACCCAGGCCGGTCCGGGCTCGATCGCGGTCGACCCCACCGTCATCAGGCTGGGGTCGCATCTCTACGTCGAGGGCTACGGTTTCGGCTGGGCGGTCGACACCGGCGGCGGCATCCACGGTGATGCGGTCGACATCTGGAAGACCTGCGACGCCGCCATCGCCTGGGGCCGCCGAGCGGTGACGGTTTACGTTCTGGATCATTAGGCAGAAGAAGAGCCTCGGCCAGAACTGGCTGATCGACCCCGACCTCCGCGACCAGGTGGTGGCCCAGGCCGGCATCCAGCCCGAGGACGAGGTCCTCGAGATCGGCCCCGGTCCGGGCACGCTGACCGACCTGATCGCGGGCCGGGTGCGCCGCCTGGTGGCGGTGGAGCTCGACCCCCGGCTCGCCGCCCGCCTGCGCCGGCGCTACGCCGCCCGCCCCGACGTCGAAGTGGTGGCGGGCGACATCCTGCGCACCGACCTGGGCCGGTTGTTCCCAAGCGGCGGCGAGATCGTGGTCGGCAACATCCCCTACTACCTGACCGGCGCGCTCCTGCCCAAGCTGCTCGACCAGGTGCCGCGGCCAAAGCGGATCAGCCTGGTCGTGCAGCGCGAGGTGGCCGAGCGCTGGACCGCCGCGACCGGCGCCAGCACCGGGACCGTGGCCGTCCAGCTCTACACCGAGGCCCGCCTCGCGCTGCGGCTGCCGGCGGCCGCGTTCGACCCTCCGCCCAAGGTCGATTCCGCGCTGGTGGTGATGGAGGTGCGGCCGGAACCGGCGCTCGAGCTGGAGGATCCGCAGGCGTTCTTCGGCTTCGTGGAGCGGGTGTTCCAGTTCCGCCGCAAGCAGCTGGCGGGCAGCCTGCCTCGGGTCACCGGCCTGCCGGCGGGAGAGGTCGCAGAGCGCCTGGAGAGCCTCGGCATCGACCCCCGGCGGCGTCCGGAGACGCTCCTGGTCCCGGAGTGGGGGGCTGTGTACCGGCGGATTCGAGAGTAGGCTCGAATTGGTGGCTGTGGGGAGGCGGAGAGCCGCGTCGGACGCGGACCCGGACGCCGCGGAGGGCTTCTGCTACGTCCTCGCGCAGCCCGCCTTCCGGCTGATCTGGTTCGCCCAGCTGCTCGGCCAGCTGGCGGACAAGTTCCTGATGTTCTCGCTGATCATCCTCGCCTACCACGTCTCCGGCAGCAGCACGCCGGTCGCCATCACGCTGCTCGCCTACACGGTGCCAGCGGTCGCGATCGCACCCCTGGCGGGGGTCTTCGCCGACCGCCACGACCGCAAGCTGATCATGGTCGCGACCAACCTGGCGCGGGCGCTGCTGATCGCCCTGATCCCGATCGCCTCGCTGTTTCCGAGCCTGCGCGGCGAGTTCGCGCACCTGCTGGTGATCACCTTCCTGTTCTCAGCGGTGGGCCAGCTGTTCAGCCCGGCCGAGGCGGCCGCGATCCCCTCCGTGCTGCCGAAGCGGGCGCTGCTGACCGCCAACTCGCTGGTTCTGGTCACCATGGTGAGCACACTGGTGATCGGCGGCGCGGCGGCGCCGCTGGTGTCTCGCTACGACATCTACGCGCCCTACTGGCTGGCGGTGATGCTGTTCGCGACCGCCGGGGTCCTCATCCTGTTCGCCCAGATTCCGCGCAAGGAGGGCTTCGCCGCGACCGGGCGGCGCACGTTCCACCAGCTGGCGGTGGAGCTGCGGGATGGGATGGCGGTGCTGCGCTCCTCGCCGGTGCTCATGCTCACCTTCTACGAGCTGTCGCTGGCCGTGCTGGTGATGTTCATGATGTTCACGCTCGCCCCGGCCTACGTGAGCCGCGTGATCGGCATCACCGACCAGGACAGCTATCTCATCCTGCTGCCGGCGACGATCGGGGCGCTGGTCAGCGCGGTCGCGTTGGGCCAGTTCGGCCGTGGCATCGACAAGGCCTGGCTGCTGGTCGGGGGACTGGTGGCGACGGGCCTCACCCTGGTGGCGCTGGCCGGCGCGCCCCAGCTCATGCGCCACCTGCCGGAGCTGCGAGGCGGCGTGCGCGGGTTCGGGGCCGCCTTCTCATTCCTGCTCGGGATCGAGTTCGGCGCCCTCTTGATCCCCTCGCTCACCTACCTGATGGAGAATACCGAAGACCACGTCCGGGGCCGGGTCTTCGCGCTTCTCTTCATGGTCATCAACGGCGTGACCGCGGTCCCCGTGCTGCTGGCGGCTGCCCTCGCCGACACCTTCGGCATCGACCGCGTGATCGCGGTGCTGGGCGCTCTCCTGGTGGTGACCGGGGTCAGCGTGGCCGGTTTCGCGCGGCGCGTCTTCGGAGCAGCCAGATCAGCGCCACCGCCGCTATCAGCACGGCCAGCCCGCCCAGACCCAGGTACGTGATCAGCCGCTCGACCAGCGCGAAATTGGCGCCCAGCACGTAGCCCACGGCCGAGATCACGATCGACCAGGCCAGGCCGCCGATCGCGCTGAAGAGCTGGAAGCGCCAGAAGGGCATCCCGCTCATGCCCGCCAGCACCGAGAACCAGGTCCGAAGGCCGATCACGAAGCGGGCAGCCACGATCGCCCAGGGCCCGTGCCGGCTGAAGAAGAGCTCGGCCCGCGCCAAAGACGCGGAGTTGATGCGGAAGAACCGCCCGAAGCGCTCGACGAAGGGCCGGCCGCCATGGTGGCCCGCCGCGTAGCCGAGGTCGGCGCCGGCCACCGCGCCCAGGGCGCCGACCAGGGCCACCACCCGGATGTCCAGATGGCCGGCGGCCGCATAGGCCGCCACCGCCAGCAGCATGGCTTCGCCCGGGAATGGGATGCCCGCGGACTCGATCAGGATGCCGAGCCCGGCGGCGGGATACCCGATGGCGTCGGCGAGGGCGCGGACATCGGGCCAGTGCAAGGGCCCTCATTGAAACCGGTCAGCTCCAACGTCGCAGGTAAGGGCCGGCTTTGCCGGCCTGTGTGAGTCCGTCTTCCAGGCGTTGGGGATGGTGCAATGCGGCGTACGGCGGAAAAGGGGCACGCGGGGGAAACCCGCAGGGTTTCAGCCCGCGAAGCGATGCGAAGCGAGCGCGTCGGCGAGGGCGCGGACATCGGGCCAGTGCAACGCGGCTAATTAAACTGCCGTGATGGCTGAGTACGACGCCGAGGCCTCCTCGGATCCGCTCTACGTGCTCCGCCACTCCACCGCCCACTTGCTGGCCGCGGCGGTGACCCAGCTGCTCCCGGGTACCAAGTACGCCGGGGGGCCACCGATCGAGAACGGCTTCTACTACGACTTCGACCTCCCCCAGCCCCTGGGCGAGGACGACCTGCCGCGGATCGAGAACAAGATGCGCGAGCTCTCCAACCAGAAGCTGCCGTTCCAGCAGCAGCAGGTGCCGCACGAGGAGGCGGTCCGCATCTTCAAGGAGCTCGACCAGCCCTACAAGCTGCACTGGGTCGGCGACAAGGCGGCGGGCGACGAGCAGGTCAGCCTGTACTGGACGGGCCACTTCATAGACCTCTGCCGCGGGCCGCACGTGCCGGACACCGGCGCGCTCAAGGTCTTCAAGCTGATGCGGGTCGCCGGCGCCTACTGGCTGGGCGACGAGAAGAACCAGCAGCTGACCCGGATCTACGGCACCGCCTGGCCCACCAAGGCGGACCTCGAGGCCTACCTGGAGATGCTGGCCGAGGCCGAGAAGCGCGACCACAAGCGGCTGGGCAAGGAGCTCAAGCTGTTCGCTCTCGACTCACGGACCGGGCTCGGGCTGCCCCTGTGGCTGCCCAACGGCGCCACCGTGCGCCGGGAGCTCGAGCGCTGGATCGTGGATGAGGAGGTCGCCCGCGGCTACCAGCACGTGGTCACCCCGGAGGTGGCCAAGCTCGACCTCTTCATCCAGTCCGGCCACTGGGAGCGCTACCGCGAGTCCATGTACCCGCCGATGACGTTCGACGACGGCGAGCAGCTGGAGCTGCGGCCCATGAACTGCCCCCACCACATCCTGGTCTACGACCAGGACCTGCACAGCTACCGCGACCTGCCGATCCGGATCGCGGAGCTGGGCCAGAACTGGCGCTACGAGAAGTCGGGTGAGCTGGCGGGCCTGATCCGCGTTCGCTCCTTCACTCTCAACGACGCCCACATCTTCTGCACGCCCGACCAGCTCCGCGCCGAGATCCTCGGGGTGATGGACCTGGCCAGGTACTTCATGGACACGCTGGGCGTCACCGAGATCGTGCCCCGGCTGTCGATCTGGGACGACGAGCGCGATCACTGGCTGGGCAGCGACGAGCAGTGGCACAACGCCATCGAGTCCCTGCGCGGCGCGCTCGAGGAGCGCGACATGGCGTACGTGGAGGGCAAGGGCGAGGCCGCCTTCTACGGGCCCAAGATCGACTACCAGGTGCGCGACGCGGCCGGCCGCGAGTTCACCAACAACACCATCCAGGTCGACTTCCAGCAGCCCGACCGGTTCAACCTCGAGTACGTGGCCGACGACGGCTCACGCCAGCGCCCGGTGATGATCCACCGGGGGGCGTTCGGGTCGATGGAGCGGATGATGGCTTACCTGATCGAGATGTTCGCGGGCGCCTTCCCGACCTGGCTGCATCCTGTGCAGGTGGTGGTGATCCCGATCACCGACGCCCAGGCCGAGTACGCGGAGCGGGTGGCGGCCCGGCTGCGCAAGGCGCGGCTGCGGGTGACCGTTGACTCCCGCCCGGAACGCATGAACAAGAAGATCCGCGACGCCCAGCACCAGCGCGTGCCCTACATGGCCGTGCTGGGCGGCCGGGAGGCCGAGAACGGCCAGGTCTCGGTCCGCAACCGGGCCGGGGAGCAGTCGGCAGAGGAGCTGGGTGCCTTCGCTGACCGGGTGGCGCTGGAGGTCGCCGAGCGCCGCCTGAACTAGCCGCCCGCGCCGGCGGGGCTCGCGACTGCGCGCATTTCCCGGGGAATGCGCATCGCCAGGCGCCAATGGCCCCGCATTACCCGGACAATGCGGCCCCTCGGTCCGCGGGGGGGACTCGTCGCATACGCGCTGGAAGGGTCGTGCCCCCTGCGCTGGTTTGTCAATTCGGCAATGTTGGTAAGATCGCGCTCGTCGAAGCAGGGGGACCGTCCCCTCACCCAGGAAGGCCCTCGGGCCGGAGCCGGGTTGTTTGGGTTTACGGGCGGCCTCTTTGCCGTCCGTTATTTTTTCTGCAGGAGGAACGCGACCACACTGGACTCGATCGAGGGAATGGCCCATCGCCTTTAAGGAGCTCCGCGTCAACGATCAGATCCGCGCCAACGAAGTGCGCCTGATCGACGACCAGAACAATCAGCTGGGTGTGCTCTCAATAGAAGCAGCGCAGAGGATCGCCTCTGAGAAGGGCTTTGACCTCGTGGAAGTCGCCCCCCAGGCCAGTCCGCCCGTGTGCCGGCTGATGGACTACGGACGCTTCAAGTTCGAGACCATCAAGCGCGAGAAGGACCAGCGGCGGAAGCAGAACGTCATCAAGTTGAAGGAGATGAAGCTGCGGCCGAAGGTGGCGGATCATGACTTCCAGACCAAGTTCCGTGGTGTCCGCCAGTTCCTCGAGCAGGGCGAGAAGGTGAAGGTCACGATCATGTTCAGGGGCCGCGAGATGGTCCACCAGGAGATCGGCCGCCGGCTTCTGGACCGCGTCGCCGACGCGGCCAAGGAGGTCGCCGTCGTCGAGCGCCCGCCGATCATGGAAGGGCGCAACCTGTTCATGATCCTGAGCCCGACCAACAAGGCGTCCAAAGAGGCGCCCAAGGAGGCTGCGTCCGTCGATGCCTAAGCTCAAGACCCGGAAGGGCATGGCGAAGCGAATTCGCGTCACCCGCAACGGCAAGCTGGTCCGCGCACACGGCTGGAAGAGCCACCTCCTGGAGAAGAAGTCGGCGGTGCGCAAGCGCGCCTTCCGGTCCCCCACCGCGGTCTCGCGGGCGGACGCCAAGGAAGTGCGCCGGTCGTTGGGGATCTGACGTGGCGCGGGTCAAGCGGGGAGTCACCGCGCGCCGGCACCACAAGTCGATCCTGGCCCGGGCCAAGGGGTTCCGGCTCTCCCGCAAGCTGCTCTTCAAGCCCGCCAACGAGGCGGTGCTGCACGCGCTCGCATACGCCTACCGCGATCGCCGCCGCCGCAAGCGCGAGATGCGCGCCCTCTGGATCGCGCGCATCAACGCCGCCTCCCGGCAGTCCGGGCTGCCGTACAACAAGCTCATGCACGGCCTCCGCCAGGCCGGAGTGGAGATCGACCGCAAAGTGCTCGCCGACCTGGCCGTGCGCGACAGCGGTTCCTTTGCTCGGCTGGTGGAGGTTGCCAAAAACAACCTCTAGCAGACCAGCGCTGATAACCAGCCCGGACAACGAGGTCGCCCGCCGCATCCGGCGGCTGGCGCACCGGCGGGAGCCGGGCGAGGTCTTGCTCGAGGGACCGCGCGTGGTCCGCGAGGCGTCGGCGGCCGGTCTCGAGCTGGAGCTGCTCGCGCTGCGCGAGGACGTCTCCTTCGAGGTGCCCGCCCTGCGCACGGTGGTGCTCAGCGAGCGCGTCTTCAAGACGGTCAGCGACACCGTCACGCCTCAGGGCGTGATCGCGATCGGCCGCCGGGAGCCGGCCACGTTCGCCGCAGCGCTGGCCGCTGCCCGCGCAGTCGGCTGGCCCCTGCTGGTGCTGGACGGCGTCCAGGACCCTGGGAACGTGGGCGCCATCGCACGCACCGCGGCGGCGGCGGGCGCGCCGGCCCTGGCCGTGCTCGAGAGCTCCGCCGATCCCTACGGCTCGAAGGCGGTGCGCGCCTCGGCGGGCAACGTGTTCCGCCTGCTGGTCGCCCGCGCGACCCCCGCCGACCTGGAAGGTCTCGAGCTTTGGGGCGCCGACTCCGAGGGCGGTGAATCGCTCGCCGCCTCGCCCGTGGAGCGCGCCGACGCGCTCCTCCTCGGCGGGGAGGCGCGCGGACTGCGCGCGCAGGTCGCGCACCGGGTGACGATTCCGATCGAGGCCGGCGTGGAGTCACTCAACGTGGCCGCGGCCGCGGCGGTGCTGCTGTTCGAGCTCAGAAGCAGGAGGCGTTTCAATGATCGAAGCCCAGACGCTGGCTGAGGGCGCCATCATCGAGATCCGGGACGCGCCCGACCAGGACTCCCTGGAGCGGATCCGGCGCGACTTCGTGGGTGAGGACAGTGGGCGTCTGCGGGCTCTCCTGGCCACGGCTCATCCCGACCACCAACTCCACGTCCGCGAGGCGATCGAGCGCGTCGAGGCGGCGGTAGCAGCGCGTGCGGCCCACCTCAGCAGGCCGGCGCCGTGATCGAGGCCCAGACGCTGGCCGAGGCCGCCATCACCGAGATCAAGGACGCGCCCGACCTCGGCGCCCTGGAGCGCATCCGCCTCGACTACCTGGGCCGGGGCAGCGGCCGCATCAGCGCGCTCCTGGAGTCCATCGGCAACCTGCCCAAGGAGCAGCGGCCGGGTGCGGGCAAGGCCGCCAATGAGGCGAAGCGGGCGGTCGAGTCGGCGCTGGAGGTGCGCGCCGCCGAGCTGGAGAGGGGGCGCCTGGCGGACCTCGCCGAGGTGGAGGCGGTCGACGTCACCTTCCCGGCGCCGCCCCTGCCGGTGGGCCGGATCCACGTCCTGACCCAGGTCCAGCGCGAGCTGGAGGAGATCCTGGCCGGGATCGGCTTCGCGGTCGAGGTGGGGCCGGAGGTGGAGACCGACTGGTACAACTTCGAGGCTCTCAACCTGCCCAAGGGCCACGCCTCCCGCGACGTCCAGGACACGTTCTTCATGAGCTCCGACGAGGACGTCGTGCTGCGCACCCACACCTCCCCGGTGCAAATCCGCGCCATGGAGCGGCTCCAGCACCCGCCGATCTACGTCATCGTCCCCGGCCGCGTCTACAGGCGCGACGCTAGCGATCCCTCGCACACGCCCACCTTCATGCAGCTCGAGGGCCTGGCGGTCGACGAGGGGCTCACCGTCGGCGACCTCAAGGGGACGCTGACCTACATGTGCAAGTCGCTTTTCGGCGAGGAGCGCCGGATCCGGATGCGCCCGCACAACTTCTCCTACACGGAGCCCAGCTTCGAGTTCGATTGCTCGTGCGGAATCTGCGGCGGCGCCGGCTGCCGCTCCTGCGGGGGCGACGGCTGGCTCGAGATCGGCGGTTGCGGGATGGTGCACCCGGCGGTGCTGCGCAACGGCGGCATCGACCCGGAGCGCTATAGCGGCTACGCGTGGGGCTTCGGCATCGAGAGGATGGCCGCGCTCAAGTACAACGTGCCCGACATCCGCTACTTCTACGAGAATGATTTGCGCTTCCTCGAGACGTTCTGATGCGCGTCTCTTACGAATGGCTCACCGAGCTGGCGGGCGTCGAAGAGATGACCCCCGAGCACGCCGCCGAGCTGCTGACGATGGTCGGTTTCACCGTGGACGCCGTCGACCGCATCGACCTCTCGCAGATCCTGATCGGCCGCGTCATCAGCCAGCAGCCGCATCCGAAGTCGCGCAACCCGCTCTGGGTCCACGAGGTCGACCTGGGCGAGAACCTGGGCCGGCGCCAGATCATCGCCGGGGCCCCCAACGCAGTGCCGGGCAGCCTGGTGCCGGTGGCGCTCCCGGGCGTCACGGTCCCCAACGGCAAGCAGGTGCGGGATGCCGTGATCGCGGGCCTGGCCGGCCAGGGCATGCTCTGCTCCCGCGAGGAGCTGCTGCTGGGCGAGGACGCCGAGCCGGCGATCATGCTGCTCGATGAGGGCGAGCCGGGCCGCCCGCTCTCCTCCGTGATCCCGCCGGACGCCATCTTCGAGGTCGAGGTCACGCCCAACCGCCCGGACTGCCTCGGTCACCTGGGGCTGGCCCGCGAGCTCGCCGCCGCGTCCGGCAAGGCCCTGCGTCATGACTTCATGCCGCGCTTCCAGGGCGACGCCGAACCTCTTGCCACCGACCTGCTCAAGGTGCGCATCGACGACCCCGACCTCTGCCGCCGCTACATCGCCGCGGTGGTCACCGACGTCACCATCGCGCCATCGCCGCGCTGGCTGCAGCGGCGGCTGCGCGCCGCCGGGGTGCGCCCGATCAACAACGTCGTCGACATCACGCAGTACGTGATGCTGGAGTACGGCCAGCCCCTCCACGCGTTCGACGCCGCACGGGTCGGCGGTGACGAGATCGTGGTGCGCCGGGCGCGGGAAGGTGAAGAGCTGGCCTGCCTGGACGGCGTCACCCGGCGCCTGACGCCGCCCATGCTGGTGATCGCGGACCACGACCGGCCGCTGGCGCTGGCGGGCGTGATCGGCGGCCAGGAAAGCGCCGTCAGCGACAGCACGCGCAACCTGGTGCTGGAGGCGGCGACCTTCGACGGCGTCAACATCCGCGCCACCTCACGCGCGCTGCGCGTCCGCACCGAGGCCTCCAGCCGGTTCGAGAAGACGCTCTCACCGGAGCTCGCCCTGGCCGGCGCCAGGCGCGCGGCCGGGCTGCTCGAGGAGATCGCCCACGGCAGCGTCCACCGCGGCTGGCCCGACCTCTACCCGCGGCCGCAGGAGCCGGTGCGGGTGCGGATGCGGCCGGAGAAGGTGGACGCGCTGCTGGGGGTGCACGTGCCCCTGGAGGAGGCCGAGACCATCCTCCGGCACCTCGATTTCGGCGTCCGGGTCGACCCCGCGGACGGCTCCTGGGACGTGCTGCCGCCCGTCTTCCGCCTGGACGTCGGCATCCCCGAGGACGTGGTGGAGGAGATCGGGCGCATCTTCGGGTATGACCGCGTCCCGGCCACGCTGCCGGGGCGGCGGCGAGAGGCCACCGGCGTCTACCGGCCGCCGGCCGACGCTCAGGTCGACCCCGCACGGCGCGCCTTCACCGCCGCCGGGTTCTACGAGGCGGTCACGCCGGCCCTCGTCAGCGGGCGCCGCCAGGAGCGGCTGGGCCTGGCCGACCGCGCGCTGCGCCTCTACAACCCGGTCAGCGAGGAGGCGGACACGCTGCGCACCAGCCTGCTGCCGTCGCTGCTCCAGGTCCTGGAGCTGAACCGCAACCGCGGTCGCGGCGAGGCCGCCGTGTTCGAGACCGCCCGGACCTTCTTGGCCCGCCAGGGCGACGGGGACAACCCACTTCCGGAGGAGCCGTGGCAGCTGACCGCGGTGGGGCCCGGCGGGGCCTCGGCGTCCGAGGGCCGGGATGCCTTCCAGCGCCTCAAGTCGGTGGTCGAGCGGGCGCTGCATGACCTGGGCGCGCCCCCTGCCGAATACCGCCGGGCCCGGCCCGCCCTGTTCCACCCGGGCCGGAGCGCCGAGGTGCTGTCGGGGGGCCGGAAGACCGGACACTTCGGCGAGCTGCACCCGGGGCTGGTCCGCGAGTTCGACCTGCCCGGCCGGCTGGTCGCCTGCGAGCTCGACCTTGACGTCCTGCTCTCGGCGCGGGTGCAGCGCTCGGCGACGGAGCTGCCCCGGTTCCCGGCCGTCGATCGTGACCTCAACGTGGTGGTGGACGCGGCGGCAGAGGCGGAGATGCTGCTGGGCACGGTCCGGGAGGTCGGCGGCCCGCTGCTCGAGAGACTGACCGCGTTCGACGAGTACCGCGGCGCGCAGGTCCCCGAGGGCATGAAAAGCGTCACCCTCGCGTTGACATTCCGGAGCCCCGAGCGCACCCTGACGGACTCAGAAGTGGACGGCGTGATGGCGGAGATCAGATCCGCGCTCGAGCAGCGGCACGCCGCGAGGTTCCGTTCCTGACTTGACGCTGCTCGACCTGGCCGGCGTCCTGATCTTCCTGCTCTACTTCCTCCTGGGCTGGTTCAGCGGCACCATCCGGCGGGTGATCGGCCTGGCCGCCGTGTACCTCGCGCTCCTGGTGGCCACCTACATGGGTCAGCAGGGAGCATCGGTGATCATGCAGTCGCAGCCCGGCATACCCATCCCGGATGCCCGGCTGGTCGCCTGGACCTTCTTCCTGCTGCTGATGCTGCTGGTATTCGAGGGCGCCGCCACCGCCGTGCACAGCCAGCTGCAGCTGGCCGTGGTGGCGGTGGATCGCCCTGTAGGCGTGGTGCTCGGGCTGGTCACCGCGGCCGTCCTGGTGACCGCCCTGGTCTACATGCTGGCCGGGTTCGCCAAGCCCTCGGCCCGCCAGCCTGACCAGCTGCAGATCACGGTCCGGGACGCGGTCCTCAACTCCGGGATCGCCTATCCGCTGGCGCGCGGCACCGCCAACTACGTCCTGCCCTTCCTGAACGCCGCGCTGCCGCGGGATTCCCAGGCCTACTTCGTCCTCGAGGGCACCCGATAACCTCAATCCGTTCATGAGCGATGGCTTGTGGGAGCTGTTGCGCGCCCGCGCGGCGCGCATCCACGTCGAGGACCATCTGCGCGAGCGGGTGCTGCGCGGCGACAGGCTGCGCGTGAAGCTCGGGCTCGACCCCACGGCGCCCGACATCCACGTGGGTCACCTGGTGGTGCTGGACGTGATGCGAGCCTTCCAGGACGAAGGCCACACCGCGGTCCTGATCATCGGTGACTACACGGCCATGATCGGGGATCCCAGCGGTCGTTCCGAGACCCGGCCGATGCTAACCCGCGAGCAGGTCGACGCCAACGCGCGCACCTACTTCGAGCAGATCTACAAGGTGCTCGACCCCGATCACACCGAGGTTCACGGCAACGCCGAGTGGCTGGCCGAGATGGCCGCGGCGGACGTCCTGCGGCTGATGGCCAGCGCGACCCTCCAGCAGGTCCTCCAGCGCGAGGACTTCGCCAACCGCCTGCGCGCCGGGGAGCCGATCGGCGCACATGAGATCCTCTACCCGTTCAGCCAGGCCTATGACTCGGTGGCCACCAAGGCCGACCTGGAGGTGGGGGGGACCGACCAGCTGTTCAACCTCCTCTTCGGTCGCGAGGTGCAGCGCGCCTACGGCCAGGAACCGCAGGACGTGGCCGTGTTCCCCCTCCTGGAGGGTCTCGACGGCGTCCAGAAGATGTCCAAGTCGCTGGGCAACTACATCGGCGTGGCCGAGCCCCCCGAGCAGATCTACGGCAAGGCGATGTCGATCCCGGATGCGCTCACCGAACGCTACCTGCGCCTGGTGTCGGGCCTCGCTCCGGCGGAGCTCGAGCGCGTCCTCGCGCTGGGGCCCCGCGACGCCAAGGCCGCCCTGGCCCGGCAGCTGGTGGCCCGGCTGGAGGGCGAGGAGGCGGCCGCCGCGGCGGAGGAGGACTTCGACCGCAAGTTCCGGCAGCGCCAGGCGCCGGTCGACGTCGACGAGATCAAGGTCGGTGGGGCTCGTGACATCGTTTCCGTGCTGGTGGAGGCTGGCCTAGAGCGCAGCCGAGGGGCCGCGCGCCGGTTGGTGGAGCAGGGCGGCGTCCGCGTCGACGGCGAGAAGGTCAGCCCCGAGTTCGAGGTGGCCGACGGACAGGTGCTCAAGGTGGGACGGCACCGGTTCGTGAGGGTCAGGCTGGGGTAAAATCTCGAATGCATGTTCGGAGGTGAGCGCTGATGTCAGGCCATAGCAAGTGGGCCGGCATCAAGCACAAGAAGGCGATCGTCGACGCCAAGCGCGGCCAGGCCTTCACCCGCGCCAGCCGCGAGATCACGATCGCGGCCAAGGAGGGCGGCGGCGACACCGAGGCCAACTTTCGCCTGCGCCTGGCCGTCCAGAAGGCGCGCGAGGCCAACATGCCGGCCGACAAGATCCAGTCCGCCATCGATCGCGGCACCGGTGCCGGCAAGGGCGATTCCCTGGAGGAGCTGCGCTACGAGGGCTACGGCCCGGTGGGCGTGGCGATCCTGGTCGACGCCATGACCGACAACCGCAACCGCACCTCGGCGTCGCTCAAGCACATCTTCGCCAAGTACGGCGGCAACCTGGCCGAGTCCAACGCCGTGGCCTGGATGTTCGACCGCAAGGGCATCATCGAGCTCGACCCGGCGGGCAAGGATCCGGACGACATCGGGCTGGCCGCCATCGAGGCCGGCGCCGAGGACATACAGGTCGAGAACGGCGCGCTCGAGATCACCACCGCCCCCTCCGACCTGGAGGCGGTCAAGAAGGCGGTCGAAGGCCTCGGCGTCAAGGTCGAGAACGCCGAGATCACGATGCACCCCAAGCAGACCGTCCCCGTCGAGGAGGAGAAGGTCGCCTCCGTGCTCCGCCTCCTCGAGCACCTGGAGGAGGACGACGACGTCCAGCAGGTATATGCCAACTTCGACATTGCAGCAGACGTTCTTGAACGAGTCTCAGCACAGGTCTAGCCTGTTGGCCGGATGGCCCAGACCGCCGGGGTAGCGCTCTATCTCGGCATCGACCCCGGCCTCGCCAGCACCGGCTGGGGGCTGCTAGACCCGGCCCAGAAGGTCCGCGCTTGCGGCACGATTCGCACCCTGCCGGGGCCCGCCGGGCCGCGGCTGTCGACGATCGTCACGGCTCTCGAGAACGTGCTCGCCGACCATCAGGTCGCGGAAGCGGCGCTGGAGGAGCTCTTCATGGGCAAGAACCGCACCTCCGTGATCGGGGTGGCGCAGGCGCGGGGCGTGGTGCTGCTGGCGCTGGAGCGGGCGGGGATCCCTTGCTTCGAGTACAAGCCCGCGATGGTCAAGTCCGTGCTCACCGGTTACGGCGCCGCCAGCAAGGAGCAGATGGCGCGGATGCTGGCGCTCCAGGTCGGCGGCGCCGGCAGGGTCGACGATCATGCCGTGGACGCGATCGCGATCGCTGTCTGCCACGCTCGCTCGCGCCGGCTGCGCCTGGCGGCGGCGCGATGATTGGTTATGTGCGCGGCACGGTGCGCCGCGTGGCCGCCGACCAGGTGCTGGTGGAGACCGGCGGCGGGGTCGGCTACCTGGTGAGCATCCCGGCGGGGGTGCGGCAGGAGATCGGGCCGGTCGGCTCGCCGGTCGAGCTGCACATCCACACCCACGTCCGCGAGGACCAGCTGGCGCTCTTCGGCTTCGGGTCACCGGAGGACCTGGAGATGTTCCAGATGCTGATCCAGGTGGACGGCGTGGGTCCCAAGGTCGGGCTCTCGATCCTGGGCTCTGCCTCCCTCGACGTGCTCAAGCGCGCCATCCTGGCCGAGGACGTGGCCCCCATCCGGCGGGCGACCGGGGTCGGCCCCCGGACCGCCCAGAAGGTGATCATCGACCTCAAGCCGAAGCTGGAGGCGGAGTCCGCGCTGCTCACGCTGCCCCGGGCGGCTGCCGCGGCCGGCGACGGCGCCGTTCCCAAGCAGGTGGAACTGGCCCTGCGCGGCCTCGGCTACACCGCACAGCAGGCCAAGGTGGGCATCGACGCCGTCGACTGGCCGGCGCAGCCCAGCGCCCAGGAGGCGCTGGCAGCCGCGCTCAGGGCCCTCGGACGGTGAATACCCCACAAAATCTGCGATTTTGCGGGGACCCCAGGTGAGCCAGCTCGATCCCCGCGAGCTGCCGGAGGACGAGCAGCTCGACCTCACGCTCCGCCCCAAAACGCTGAGCGACTACATCGGCCAGGACGGGATCAAGGAGAACCTCTCGATCCTCCTGGAGGCCGCCCGCCGCCGCGGGGAGGCGGTCGACCACATCCTGTTCAGCGGCCCCCCGGGCCTCGGCAAGACCACCCTCGCCAACATCGTGGCCAACGAGCTGGGCGTCTCCATCCGCACCACCAGCGGCCCGGCCATCGACCATGCGGGCGCGCTGGCGTCGATGCTGCTCAACCTCGCCGAGCGCGACGTCTTCTTCATCGACGAGATCCACCGCCTGAACAAGATCGTGGAAGAGTCGCTGTACCCGGCCCTCGAAGACTTCCGCTTCGACCACGTGGTGGGGAAGGGGGCGGGCGCGACCTCGCTCAACCTCCAGCTGCCGCGCTTCACCTGCGTCGGGGCCACGACCCGCCAGGGGCTGCTCTCGGCTCCGATGCGCGACCGCTTCGGGGCCACCTACCGGCTGGACTTCTATACGGTGGGCGACCTGGAGCGGATCGTGCGCCGCTCGGCTCGGATCCTGGAGCTGGAGCTGGCCGACGAGGCGGCCGCCGAGCTGGCCTCCCGTTCGCGGGGCACGCCGCGCGTCTGCAACCGGCTGCTGCGGCGGGTCCGCGATTACGCCCAGGTCCGCGCCGATGGCCGCGCCACGCTGGAGGTGACCCGCGCCGCGCTCAAGATGCTGGACGTCGACGAGCTGGGCCTGGAGCCGCTCGACCGGCGGCTGCTGGAGACGATGATCACCAAGTTCGCCGGGGGCCCGGTGGGGCTGGACACCATCGCGACCTCGCTCTCCGAGGAGCGGGAGACCATCGAGGACGTGCACGAGCCCTACCTGATCCAGGTCGGGTTCCTGGCCCGTACCGCCCGCGGGCGGGTGGCCACCGACCTGGCCTACCGCCACCTGGGCCTGACCCCGCCCCCTCGCGAGATCGAGCAGCAGAGCCTGTTGTGATCTTGGAGACCGTCCCCCCGCGGCAGCGGAGGGACTTACACGGGGGTTTGGGATGAGCGACATCGGGCGGCTCGTCCTCACGGTGGGGGTCCTGATGGTCGTGCTCGGCGCGGCGCTGGTGCTGTTCGGCCGCCTCCACCTCCCGGGTGACCTGGTGATCCGCCGGGGCAACCTCACGATCTACGCGCCCCTGGCCACCTCACTGCTGCTCTCGGTGCTGCTGACCGTGCTGCTGAACCTCTTCTTCCGCGCTCGGTAAACTTCCCCGAGGCTTGCAACTAGTACTCAGCTGGCCGGTACGGATCCTGGTCGTGGTCCTCCTCGCCTTTTCGATATTCGTGGACGGCGCGGGCTACTGGTACCGGATCATCAACCACTACCCGATCACCGGCTCCGTCGCCGACATGCCGCCGCATTTCGGCGACTGGCAGCTGTACATCCACAAGGGCCTCGACATCCAGGGCGGCACCCACCTGGAGCTCCGCTTGAAGGACCTGCCCGGGGGCCGGACTCCCTCCGACGTGCAGGCGGAGGAGATCGCGATCATCGACCGCCGCATCAACAGCCTGGGGGTCAACGAGCCCCTGGTGGCGCCGCTGGGCAACGACCGCATCGTCGTCGAGCTGGCCGGAGTGCCCGCCAGCAAGGCCCAGGAGGTGCTGGGCCGGACCGGCAAGCTGGTCACCACCTCCTGGGTCGCCGACCCCAACAGCAAGTTCAACGGTCCAGAGGGGATCAGCACGGGCTTCAAGCCCCAGATCACGCCCCTGACCGGCGACATGATCACCGGCGCCAGCGCGCAGCTCGACGCCAACGGTGTCAGCTGGGTGGTGCAGCTCACCTTCGACTCCCGGGGCACCGACCAGTTCGGGAAGCTGACCACGGCTGCGGTCAACGCCTGCCCGGGCGCGGGCACCGACTGCCCCAACCGGCACATCGCCGAGTGGCTGGACCTCACCCAGGCCGACATCGACCACTGGGACGACCCCGGCTATGCGGCGCAGGTCTCGCTGCCCATCGACCAGGGCGGCAAGCTGGTCACCAACCCCACGATCATCGATCCCATCCTGACCGGCACGGCCCAGATCTCGGGGAACTTCACCCAGGCCACCGCCAAGGACCTGGCCACGCTGCTCAACGCCGGCGCGCTGCCGGCTTCGATCGAGATCCTGACCAGCACCGACGTGAGCGCCAGCCTGGGCGCCGACTCGATCAAGAAGTCGTTCGCCGCCGGCCTCCTGGGCCTGGCGGTGGTGGTCCTCTTCATGATCGCCTACTACCGGCTGCCTGGCTTCCTGGCCAGCGTGGCCCTGATCTTCTACGCGGGGGTGGTGCTGGCCCTCTTCAAGGTGATCCCGGTGACCCTGACGCTGGCCGGGATGGCGGCCTTCATCCTCAGTGTGGGCATGGCGGTCGACGCCAACGTGCTGATCTTCGAACGCTTCAAAGAGGAGATGCGAGCCGGGCGCACCATCGGTGCGGCCGTGGATGCCGCTGTGCGCCGGGCCTGGCCGGCCATCCGCGACTCCAACATCTCCACGCTCCTCACGAGCACCATCCTCTACGTCGTCAGCACCAGCGGCCCCGTCAAGGGCTTCGCCTTCACGCTGGCCATCGGTGTCGCGATCTCGCTCATCAGCAGCATCATCGTGACCCACAACCTGCTCGCGATCGTCCTGGTGTCCGGCTGGGCCAGGCGTCAGGGCGCGCTGGGCGTCAGCCGTGGCTGAAGCCCTCGACCGGCCGACCGGCGCCCTGACCGAGGAGACTGCCGACACGGCGACCACCGTGCGCCCGCCCCGGCGGCTGGACATCGTCGGCCGCCGCAACTGGTTCTTCGGCTTCTCGATGCTGATCATCCTGCCGGGCATCTTCTTCATGGTCACGCGCGGCTTCCTGCTGGGCATCGACTTCGCCGGCGGGACCGAGTTCGACCTGCAGTTCGGCGCCGCCGAGACCCAGGCCGAGGTCGAGAGCGCCCTCGCGCAGATCGGGGTCAACGGCACCGTACAGGCCGGCGCCAACGGCACCTTCATCATCCGTACCGGTTACGCCGACCCCGCCCACCAGAAGGCGCTGATGGACTCTCTGGGCCAGCGCCTGGGGACCAGCGTCAACAGCCAGAGCGTCACCACGGTGGGCGGGACGGTCGCGGGCGAGACCGTGGTCCGCGCCTTTGTCGCGATCCTGGCCGCCTCCGTGCTGATCCTCGCCTACCTGACCTTCCGCTTCCGGAGAGTGCAGGGCGGCTGGCGCTCCGGCGTTCAGTTCGGCGGCTCGGCCCTGCTCGCGCTGCTCCACGACGTGGCCGTGCTGGGCGGCATCTTCTCGATCCTGGGCAAGGGGCTCGGGCTCCGGGTCGGCGAGATCGACACCCTCTTCATGACGGCTGTTCTGACCGTGGTCGGCTTCTCGGTCCACGACACGATCGTGGTCTTCGACCGAATCCGGGAGAACATGATCGTCGCCCGCTCCCTGACCTTCGAGCAGGTCGCCAATCTCTCGATCATGCAGACCGCCGCTCGGTCGATCATCACCAGCTTCACCGTGGTCCTGGTCCTGGTCGCGCTCCTGATCGCCGGCGGCGATTCACTCAAGGGCTTCGTGCTGGCGCTGCTGATCGGGATCGTGTCCGGCACCTACAGCTCGGTGTTCAACGCCACCCCCCTGCTGGTGGTCTGGCGCAGGCTCGCAGGAGCGACGCGGTAGCCTCGTAGCGGACCTTTCGACATGCCAACCTGGCCCATACCGCGAATCCGTGAGCTGCTGGAGCCGACGCTGGCCCACATGGGCTACGACATCTACGCCCTGGAACAGGCGGGCACCTCCGGCCGCACGCTGCGCATCGCCATCGACCGGCCGGAAGGCGTCACCATCGACGACTGCCAGCGGGTGAGCTCGGTCGCCGGGCCGCTGCTCGACCAGGCCGACCTCATCCCCGGCGGCCGCTACCAGCTCGAGGTCTCCTCGCCGGGCGCCGAGCGGCCCCTGCGCACGCGCGCCGACTACGACCGCTTCGTGGGCAGGAAGGTCAACGTGCGCTATCGGGTCGGCGACTCCGAATCCGTCCTGGAAGGCGAGCTGGTGGTGGTCGACGACGCCGGCGTCGCGGTCCAGGGCAGGCGCGCCGACATCCACCACATTCCCTGGGACGACATCCAGGCGGCCCGGCTCACCGTCTCTCTATGACTGACGCGCCCGTCGACCTCCGAGCAGCTCTGCGGCAGCTCAACCAGGAGGTCGGGGTACCCATGGACCAGCTGGTGCGCACCGTCGAGCAGGCGCTGGCGTTCGCCTACAAGCGCCAGTTCGAGACCCAGGGCTTCGTCCAGGCCCGCCTCGACCCCGACCGGGGCGGCCTCACCCTCACGGCCACCCGCACCGCCGAGGACGGCAGCCAGACGGTGACCCCGCTGCCGATCGAGGACTTCCGGCGCACCGCCGCCCAGACCGCCCGCAAGGCGGTGCTGGGGCTGCTTCGCAGCATCGAGCGCCAGCAGGCGCAGCAGGCCTTCTCCCAGCGCTACGGCGAGCTGGCCAGCGGGCTGGTCGACCGCATCGACGCCCAGGGAGCGGTCCACGTCGACCTCGGCCACATCGAGGGGGTGATGGGGCTCGAGGACCAGGTCCCGGGCGAGACCCTGGTGCCGGGCCGGCCGCTCTCCTTCGTGATCCTGGAAGGTCGCCAGGTCGCCGGCCAGCGAGCCCCCACGGTGCGGGTCTCCCGCGCCCACCGGCTCTTCCTGCAGCGGATGCTGGAGGCCGAGGTGCCGGAGGTGGCTGCCGGCATCGTGGAGATCAAGGCCATCGCCCGCGAGGCGGGCCTCCGCAGCAAGGTGGCGGTCGCCAGCACCGACCCTGGCGTCGACCCCGTCGGCGCCTGCGTGGGCCCCAAGGGCGTGCGCCATCGCTCGCTCCTGGAGGACCTGCCCGACCCGGAGCACGTCGACATCGTCCACTGGAGCGACGACCCCGAGCTCTTCGTGGCCGCCGCGCTGGGTCCGGCCCCGGTGACCTCGGTGGAGGTCGACCCCGACACCCGCACGGCCCGGGTCCTGGTGCCCAGGGACCATCTCTCCCTGGCCATCGGCCGCGACGGGCAGAACGCTCGCCTGGCGGCCAAGCTCACAGGCTGGCGCGTGGACATCCACCCGGCGCCCGATGAAACGGGTCCTCCCCCCGCAGGGCGGGGGGAGGGAGGTGGGGGGCCTGAGGGGACTGAGTCGATCCCCCCTCCAACCTCCCCCCGCGTCGCGGGGGGAGGACGCAGCACAGGCTGCTAAATGCCGAAGACCCGGCATGAGCCGCGGCGCACCTGCGTCGCCTGCCGCGAGGAGGGGACCAAGGACCAGCTGGTGCGGCTGGTCAGGGGCCCGGGCGGCGTGGAGGTCGACCGCAGCGGGCGCGCACCCGGGCGCGGCGCCTACCTGCACCGCCGGCCGGAATGCCTGGAGATGGCCCGGAAACGGGGGGCGCTGGCCCGGGCCCTGAGCTCGCCGGTGGCCGATTCCGTCTGGAGCGAGCTGGCGGAGTGACCAGCCCGGTGGCTGGGTAGAATCATTCGTTCGGCCATATGAAAGTACATGAGCTCGCACGCGAGCTGGACGTAAACGCGAAGGAGCTGCAGAACTTCCTGCAGCAGAACCGCCTGCTCTCGAGAAACCCGGCGTCACCGCTGTCGCCGAGGGCCATCGAGGCTGCACGCGGGCAGTTCGGCTCGCGCGGCGGGGTGGCGGTCAAGGTCGCCCCCAATGGCGAGCGCAAGATCGCGCTGCCCCCCAACGTGTCGGTCAAGGACCTGGCCGAGAAGCTGGGCGTCAATGCCGTCGAGGTCATCAAGAAGCTGATCTCCAACGGCGTCATGGCCAACATCAACCAGGTCATCGACTTCGGCACCGCCGAGATCGTGGCCGACGAGTTCGGCTACACCGTCGAGACCGTCGCGTCCGAGGACCTGGTCTCCACCGAAGCCGACGGCGAGAAGGTGGTCGCGACCACCCGCGAGGAGCTCTTCAGCATGGCCAACGAGGACAAGGCCAAGCTCAAGGAGCGCCCCCCGATCGTCACCGTCCTGGGCCACGTCGACCACGGCAAGACCTCCATCCTGGACGCCATCCGCAAGACCCGCGTGGCCGCGGGCGAGGCCGGCGGGATCACCCAGCGGATCGGCGCCTACAAGATCGAGACCGCCGACGGCCAGCCGGTCGTCTTCATCGACACCCCGGGCCACGAGGCCTTCACCGCCATGCGCGCCCGCGGCGCCTCGGTCACCGACGTCGCGGTGCTGGTGGTCGCCGCCGACGACGGCGTGATGCCGCAGACCGTGGAGGCGATCCAGCACGCCAGGGCCGCCAAGGTCCCGATCGTGGTCGCCATCAACAAGATCGACAAGGACAACGCCAACATCGACCGCGTGCACGCCGAGCTGGCCGAGAACGAGATCGTCACCCGCCACTACGGCGGCGAGTACGAGTGCGTGCACGTGTCGGCCAAGACCGGGCAGGGTCTCGACGACCTGCTGGAGACGATCGTGCTCTCCAGCCAGATCCTGGAGCTCAAGGCCAACCCCGACCGCCATGCCCTGGGCACGGTCGTCGACGCCCACCTGGAGCGCGGCCGGGGGCCGGTAGCCACCGTCCTGGTGCAAAACGGCACCCTCCGGGTGGGCGACTACTTCGTGAGCGGGCACATCGCCGGCCGCGTGCGCGCGCTCGCCGACGACCGCGGGGAGGCGATCGCCGACGCGCCTCCCGCCACCCCGGTCGTGGTCTCCGGCTTCACCGAGGTCCCGGTGGCGGGCGACATCTTCCAGGTCATCGGCTCCGAGAAGGCGGCCCGCGGCATCGCGCTCAGCAAGCTGCAGGAGAAGCGGGCCACCGAAGCCGCCCAGATGGCGACGCCGCGCATCACCCTCGAGGACCTGGCGCGCCGCGCCCTCGAAGGCGAGGTCAAGGAGCTCAACCTGGTCGTCAAGGCCGACGCCCAGGGCGCCCTGGAGGCCGTGGTCGCCGCGCTCCAGAAGATCGAGGACCCTGTGGTCACGATCAAGGTCGTGGGCTCCGGCGTGGGCGCGCCCAGCGACTCCGACGTGCTGCTCGCCAGCGTCTCCAACGCCATCATCGTGTGCTTCAACCTGAAGCCCACCCCGGCCGCCGAGCGGGCGGCCGAGAAGGCGCGCGTCGAGGTCCGCTACTACGACGTCATCTACAAGCTGACCGAGGACGTGGAGCGGGCGGCCAAGGGCCTGCGCGAGCCCACCTACCGCCAGATCCAGGAGGGCCGCGTCGAGGTCGTGATGCCGATCAAGATCCCGCGCATGGGGATCATCGCGGGCTCCCGGGTGGTGGACGGCAAGGTCTCCCGCGGCGGGTACGCCAAGCTGTTCCGCAACGGCGCCCAGATCTGGGAGGGCCGCATCTCCTCCCTCAAGCACTTCAAAGAGGACGTGCGCGAGATGGTCGCGGGCCAGGAGTGCGGTATCGGCCTGGAGGGCTTCGAGGACTTCCAGGGCGGGGAGACGATGGAGACCTTCCGCCTCGAACGCGAGGAGATCTAGCAGGCGAGCGCGCCGCTCATGACCAGCTACCGCACCACCCAGGTCGGGGCGCAGGTCAGGGAGGAGATCATGCAGATCATCCAGCGCGAGCTGAAGGATCCCCGCATCGGCTTCGTCAGCATCACCGAGGTGCGCATGTCGCCCGACCTCCGCTCGGCCCGCGTCCGGATCAGCGTCCTCGGCGACGAGGAAGCCCAGAAGGCGGCGCTGGCCGGACTCAACAGCGCCCGCGGCCTGATCCGGCACGACCTCGGACGCCGGCTCCAGAATCTCAAGTTCTCGCCCGAGGTCAAGTTCGAGCTCGATCCCTCGATCGAGTACTCGGTCCGGATCGCGAAGACGCTGCGCGAGCTCCTGCCACCAAACACGGAGAACTGATCGTGGCCACCCCGGCGCTTCTCACCCAGTACGCGCGTGTCAAGGAGCTGATCGACGGCAACCGCCAGGTCCTGATCTTCGGCCACAAGGACGCCGACGGCGACACGCTGGGCTGCAGCCTGGCCTTCGCGGAGGCGCTGCGCAGCCAGGGCAAGGAGGTCTGGGTGCTGATCCCGCCCCCGCTGCCCGAGATGTACGAGTGGCTGCCGGGCTTCGACCAGCTCGTCGAGAGCCCCCCGGCGGGCGCGGATCCCGGCCTCGTCCTCTTCTTCGACGCCGGCAACATGGAGCGCTCGGGCGCCGGGGTCCAGCACATCGCCAGCCACGCCACCATCGTCAACATCGACCATCACACGACCAACGCGATGTTCGGCCACCTCAACGTGATCGAAGCCTCGCCGCCCGAAGGCGACGCCTCCGCGGTCGGCCAGATGGTGCTCGAGATGCTGGAGGAGTTCGGCTGGCCGATCACGCCCACGATCGCCACCAACCTCTACACCGCGCTGATGACGGACACCGGGGGCTTCCGGCACGAGAACACGACGCCCAAGGCGCTCGAGGACGCCGCCCGGCTGGCGCGCCTGGGCGCCGAGCCCAGCCGCATCGCGACCATGGTCTACAAGTCGCGGCCCCTGACCACCCTCAAGCTGCAGGCGCTCTCGCTGGCCTCGATGCAGGTCGAGGTCGAAGGCCGCCTGGCCTGGGCCAAGGTCAACCGGCGGATGCTCACGGAAGCGGGTGCGGTGATGGCGGAGTCGGAGGGCATCATCGACACCCTCAACTCGATCGCCGGCCTCGACCTGGCCGTCCTCTTCAAGGAGGTGAACGCGAACCTGACCAAGATCAGCGTGCGCAGCCGGGGCCCCATCGACGCAGCCGCCCTCTGCGGACGGTTCGGCGGCGGCGGGCACCTGCGGGCCGCCGGGGCTGAGATCCGGCGCCCGCTGCAGGAGGCCATCGCCGAGGTGCTGGAAGCGGCCAAGGAGGCCATCGCCGCGGAGACTCGTTGACCCACCCGGTGACTCGTTGAAGGCAGGAGTGCTCAACGTCAACAAGCCGGCCGGCGCCACCTCCTTCGCCGTCGTCAAGCGCCTGCGCGACCTGACCTCCGCCCGGCGGGTCGGACACGCCGGCACTCTCGACCCCCTCGCCACCGGCGTGCTGCCGGTGCTCTTCGAGTCGGCGACCCGGCTCTCCGACTATGCCCACCGGCTGCCCAAGACCTACGAGGCCGACGTCCATTTCGGCTTCACGACCGACACCGATGACGCCGAGGGCGAGAGGCGCCCGGTGGCCGACCCGAGCGGGCTTACCGAAGCTGCGGTGGCGGGCAGGCTGCGGCTGTTCACCGGCCTCATCTCGCAGGAGCCACCGGCCTTCTCCGCGGTCAAGGTCGACGGCGAGCGGTCGTACCAGCGGGCGCGCCACGGCGACCTGGAGCGGCCGGCCGCGCGCATGGTCGAGGTCTACAGCGCGGAGCTGCTGAGCTTCACGGGCGGAGCCGAGGCGGTGGCCCGGGTGCGCGTCGTGTGCGGGAGCGGCACCTATCTGCGATCGCTGGCGCGAGACCTGGGCGCTGTGCTGGAGGTGGGCGGCTACCTGGGCAAGCTGGTGCGGACCGCCTACGGCCCGCTCAGGATCGAGGACGGCGTGGAGCTGGCGGAGCTCGGCTCGGGGGCGGACGTGGAAGCGCGGCTGCAGCCGTCGGAGGTCGTGCTGCCGGAGATGACGGCGGTGCGGCTGACCCTGGAGCAGGAAGCCCAGGTGCGCCAGGGACGCCCGGTCCGCGTGCTGCCGGAGCCCGGCCCCGGCCCGCTCCGGGCACACGGCGCCGAGGGGCGCCTGGTGGCGCTCGGCCACACGGATCCGCTGCGCCGGACCTTCGTCCCCGAGAAGGTCCTCAACTGAGTGCCCGGTCCAGGACCGGGCACTAGGCTTCCCTGAGTGCGGGTTCACCAGGGCGTGCCGGCCCGGCCGCTGGGGCCGGCCGTGATCACGATCGGCAGCTTCGACGGCGTCCACCTCGCCCACCAGCGCCTGTTCCACCAGGTGGTGGCGGATGCGCAACCTGACGCCGCTCCGGTGGCCGTGACCTTCGAACCCCACCCCCGCTGCGTGCTGGCCCCCGACCGCTGCCCGCGGCTGCTGACCGTCATGGACGAGAAGGTTCAGCTGATTGCCGCCGCCGGTGTCAGCGACCTGGTCGTGATCCCCTTCGACCTCGAGTTCTCGCGCAAGTCGCCGGAGGAGTTCATGGCCTGGCTGGGCGCGGGCATGCAGGTGCGCGAGGTGATCGCCGGCTACGACTTCGTGTTCGGGCGGCAGCGTGCCGGCAACGCCGAGTGGCTGCGCGAGAAGGGTTACCAGGTCGTGGAGGTTGACAGGGTCGAGGTCGACGGCCGGCTGGTGCACAGCTCGGCCGTACGCGGCCTCATCGGCTCGGGCGAGGTGGGGGCCGCCGCTGACCTCCTCGGCCGCCACTACTCGGTCCACGGCGCGGTGGTCGAGGGTCACAAGCGGGGCCGCCAGCTGGGCTTCCCGACCGCCAACCTGGCCGTCGATCGCGCCAAGGCGGTGCCGGGCCCCGCCGCCTACGCGGGCTGGGCGCGAACCCCGCTGGGCGAGCACATGGCGGCAATCTCGGTGGGCCACCAGCCCACCTTCGGTGGGAGCGACCTCTCGATCGAGGCGCACCTCCTCGACTTCGACGCCGACCTCTACGGCCAGGACGTCGAGGTGCGCTTCGTCCAGCGCCTGCACGCCGACATCCGGTTCCCCTCTGTCGAGGCGCTGGTCGACCAGATCGGCCAGGACGTGGACGACTCTCGCCGGATCCTGAGCGCCGGATGATCGCCGATTGAGCCGGGTCGTGGTGATCGGCGGCGGCCTGGCCGGCTGCGTGGCGGCTGCCGCCGCTGCTCGCGAGGGCGCCGAGGTGACCCTGGCCTGGCGGGCGCCCGGGGCCACCGCGCTCTACGCGGGCGCCATGGAGATCGCCGGCGACCTCACCCGGCTGCCGGCCGTCCATCCCCTCTGCCGCCTGGGCATGGATGCCATGCGCATCGGCTCCGACCTCGAGGACGCCTCCGCCGCGCTGCTCTCCTGGCTCCAGCGCGCCGGGCTGCCGCTGGCCGGCTCCGCGCGCTCGCGCGGCCTGTACGCCGACCTCCAGGGCCGGCCCCGGCCGGCCAACCTGGTTCCGGCCACGGTGGCGCCCGGCGAGCTCTCCGCGCTGCGCGGGCGCCGGGTGGCGGTGATCGGGATCGAAGGCGTCTCGGAGTACGACGCCGAGAGCACCGCCCAGGGCATGCGCGAGCTGGGCGGGGTCGACGCCTTCGCGCACCCCGCCGAGGTGGGCGAGCTGCCGCCTGGCGCTTCGCTGAGCGACATCCACGGCCGCGCCGCGCCTGAGCTGCGCGGGCTGCGGGCGGAGGCGGTGGCCTTTCCGCCCGGCCTCGCCGGCCTGCCGGAGCGCGGCTTCGAGCTGCTTTCGGTGACTCCCAGCCCACACGGGCTCCGGCTGCAGCGTGCGCTGGAGGGTGTGGTCGAGGCGGCCGGGGTGCGCTCCGTGCGCGAGCGGGTCCACGGCTTCCGGGGCGCTGACGGGCGCCTGCGGGCGGCGCTGGCCGGAGACCAGGAGCTGCCCGCCGACGCCTTCGTGCTCGCCACCGGGCGCTTCATCGGCGGCGGGCTGGTGAAACGCCGGCGCACCCACGAGCCGCTGCTCGGACTGGGCGTCTTCTGGGAGGGGGAGGAGGCGGCGGCCAGCCGGCGCCTGCCGCGCCTGGAGTACCTGGAGCCGGGGCCCGCATTTGCGGCCGGGCTGATGACCGACGAGCGGCTGCGGCCCCTGGGCGCGGACGGCCGGGTCGCCTTCGAGAACCTGCGCGCGGCCGGGGCGGTCCTCGGCGGCTGGGACGAGGGTGGCGAGATGGGTTTCGGGGTGCCCCTGCTCACCGGCTGGCTGGCCGGGCGCTGGTCGGGGACCCCGAGATGAGGCAGCAGCGGCCGGTCCACGACCTCTGGCCGCGCGGCGTCATGCTGCGGCGCGGCGGTGCGCCCGCACCTCCGGTCGAGGTCGTCCGCCCGACCACCTATGAGGAGGTCGCCGAGCTGCTGAAGTCGGCCGGCCGCGGCCGCACCCGGGTGGTGCCCTTCGGCGGGGCCAGCGGGGTGGTCGGCGCGGTGGCCGTGGCGCAGGGCCAGGTCGGGCTCGACCTCGGCGCCTTCGACCGCATCCTCGCCATCGACGAGCAGGACCTCACGGTGCACGCCCAGGCGGGTGTTCTGGGCCTCGACCTCGAGAAGGCGCTCAACGCCAGGGGCCTGACGCTGGGCCACCACCCGAGCTCCCTCCCGGCGGCGGCGGTCGGCGGCCTGGTCGCTACCCGCTCGTCGGGACAGGAGTCGACGCGCCACGGGTCGATCGAGGACATGCTCCTGGGCCTCACCGTGGCGCTGCCTGACGGCTCGCTGGCCCACCCCCGCCCGGGCCCGCGCTCGGCTGTGGGCCCGGCCCTGCACCAGCTCCTGGTGGGGTCTGAGGGCGGGCTGGGCGTGATCCTGGATGCCGTCTTGCGGGTCCACCGGCGCCCGGCATCGGTGGTCGGCCGGGGCTGGCTGTTCCCGGCTGTCGAGACCGGCCTGGCCGCCGTGCGCGAGATCGTCCAGCGCGGATTGCGCCCGTTGGTGCTGCGCCTGTACGACCCCGAGGACACGCTCTTCCAGGGCGTCGGCGAAGCCGGCTGCCTGCTGGTGGCGGCGGCCGCCGGTGAGCCCGAGGTGGCCGCTGCCGAAGCCGGGGTGATGGCGCGCATCGCGGCCGGCGCCCGAGACCTGGGAGTTGAGCCCTGGGAGCGCTGGCTGCGCCACCGCTACGATCTCTCGCCCCAGCGCTTGCTCGACCTTCTGGAGCCGGCGTGCGCCTACCTCGACACCATCGAGATCGCGGCCGGCTGGAGGGCGCTGCCGGCCGTGTACGCAGAGATCAAGACCGCGCTGGCGGCCCATTCCAGCGTCGTCCTGTGCCACTTCAGCCACGCCTACGAACAGGGCTGCTGCGCTTACTTCACATTCGCCGGTTCCGGCGCCGACGAGCCGGCTGCGCTGGCGGCCTATGACGATTGCTGGCGGGAGACGATGCGGATCTGCCTGGCGCGCGGCGCCACCATCAGCCACCATCACGGCGTGGGGCAGGCGAGGGCGGCCTGGGCCCGCCAGGAGCTGGCCGGCTGGTGGCCGGTCTGGGAGGCCGTGCGGACGGCGCTCGACCCCGCCGGGGTCATGAACCCGAACGCCGTCGGGGGCTCGGTGCGGTGAAGGAAGTCCTGGTCGTCGTCAATCCGACCTCCGGCGGCGGCCGCACGGCAAAGCGGTGGCCCGAGTTCGAAAGGGTCCTGGCGGGCGCCGGGCTCGACTTCGAGGCCGCTTTCACCGCCGGTCCCGGCGACGCCACCCGGATCGCCCGCCGCGGGATCCGCGAAGGGCGTTCGCTGATCGTGGCGGCCGGCGGCGACGGGACCATCAGCGAGACGGCCGCCGGCTTCTTCGCGGAGGGCGCGCCGCTGCCTGGCGACACGCGCTTCGGGGTTCTCCCGACCGGCACCGGCGGGGACTTCCGGCGCACCTTCGAGATCCCCAGCGACCCTGCCGCGGCGGCCCGGGTGCTGGCTGGTGGCGGCCAGCGCCGGATCGACGCCGGGCTGGTGCGCTACCTCGATCGGGATGGCCACCCCGAGCAGCGCGTGTTCGTCAACATCGCCGACGCCGGGATCGGCGGCGAGGTGGTGCACCGCGTCAACACGGGCCCCAAGTCACTGCCCGGCCCGGTGACGTTCTACCTGGCCACGGTGCGCAGCCTGCTCGCCTGGCGGAACCGGCCGGTGGCCGTCACCGTGGACGGGCTGCGCCGTGAGCTGGTGGCCCAGCAGGTGGTGATCGCCAACTGCCAGTACTACGGCGGCGGCATGCGCATCGCGCCCATGGCGGTGCCCGACGACGGCCTGCTCGACGTGATCCTGATCGGCGACGTCAACCTGGTCGAGAACGTGCGGGGCCTGGGCAAGATCCGCAAGGGCACCCATCTCGAGGAGCGCAACCCCAAGTGGATGGCGTTCCGCGGCCGCCGGGTCGAGGTGGAGTCGACGTATCCGATTCCGGTCGATGTCGACGGCGAGGGGCCCGGCACGCTGCCTGCCAGCTTCGAGGTCATCCCCAAGGCCCTGACCCTGATGGTCCCCTCCACCCCACGAAGTGCAAGCACTTCGCGGGGACCCCGGAATTGACCCGGGGCGTAGTCGCCTCGCCTCACCACCTCGCCAGCGAGGCGGGCGCCGCCGTGCTCCGCGAGGGTGGCAACGCGATCGACGCGGCGCTGGTCGCGGATGCCGTGCTTTGCGTCGTCTACCCACACATGACCTCGATCGGCGGCGATCTCTTCGCGATGGTTTGGCCGGCCGGCGCGGAGGCACCGGTCGGGTTCGAAGGGGCCGGCCGCGCGGGGAGCCTGGCCACGGTCGAACGGGTCCGCGCGCGCGGCCACCAGAGAATGCCGCCCCACGGCGTCCTGACCATCACCGTCCCGGGCACCGTCGATGCCTGGGGCCGCCTGCTGGAGACCTACGGGTCGGTGGGCATGGGGCGCATCGTGGCGCCGGCGGTGGCGCTGGCCAGGGACGGTTTCGTGGTCACCGAGGGCCTGGCGAGCAGCCTCCACGAGCACTTCGAGTGGCTGGTGGCGGAGCCGGAGGCGGCGCGGCTGCTGCCGCCGCTCCAGGCCGGCATGCTGCTGCGCAACCCGGAGCTGGCGCAATCGCTGGAGCTGATCGGCCGCCAGGGAGTGAACGTCTTCTACCGCGGCGAGCTGGGGGCTGCCATCAGCCGGGCGATCGAGCGCCGGGGCGGCCTGGTGACCGCCGCCGACCTGGCCCTGCATCGCGGCGGCTGGGCGGCCCCCGTCGCCGCCGGCTACCGCGGCCTCACCGTGTACGAAATGCCGCCGCCCACCCAGGGCCTCCTCGCCCTGGCGCTGATGCGCCGCCTGGAACGGGTGGACCCGGCCTGGCTGCGGCCGGGCCCGGCGCTCGCCCGCGAGCTGTACCGGCTACGCGACGTCGCCTACCCGCTGCGCGACCGGTACATCACCGACCCCGACTTCGCGGACGTGCCCGAGGCGCCGTTCCTCGATGCCGACGCCGTGGGCGCCGGCCGCGGCGATGCCCTTCCCGAGGGCGACACCGTCTACCTCTGCGCAGCGGACGAGCACGGCAACCTGGTCTCGCTGATCCAGAGCGTGGCCAACGCCTTCGGCTCCGGCGTGATCGCGGAGGGTACCGGCATCCTGCTCCAGAACCGCGGACTCTACTTCAGCCTCGACCCCGGGCACGTCAACCGCCTGGAGCCGCGCAAGCGGACGCTGCACACGCTGATCCCCGCACTGGCGTCGCGCCAGGGCGATCACCGACCCTGGGCCGCCTTCGGTTCGATGGGCGCCGACGGCCAGCCCCAGATCCAGGCCCAGGTTCTGGTCAACCTGGCCGACGCCGGCATGGGCCCGGCGGAGGCGGTGGCCGCGCCCCGAGTGCGGGTGGCGCCGGGGGGCGGCGAGCTCTGGGTGGAGGCCGACTACCCGGGCGCCGCGGAGCTGCAGCGCGGGGACCTGCCCGCCAAGCTGGTGCCGCCCCGGAGCTCGGTCATGGGGCACGCCGCCGCCCTGATCGTGGACGGCCCCACCGAATGGCGGGCTGGCGCCGACCCCCGCTCCGACGGATCGGCCGAGTTCGCCTGATCGATATAATCACTGGTCGGTTTGGCAGTCGATAGCAAGAAGACGAATCTGATCGGGGAGCACCGGCTCCACGACACGGACACCGGGTCGCCCGAGGTCCAGGTCGCCATCTTCACGGAGCGGATCCAGCAGCTCACCGAGCATCTCAAGGTGAACAAGAAGGACCACCACTCCCGCCGCGGCCTACTTCTCCTGGTCGGGAAGCGGCGTCGGCTTCTCAACTATCTGAGCCGCAACGACGTCGGGCGCTATCGCGCTCTGATCTCGAAGCTCGGGATCAGGAGGTAAGGGGAGCGGGCACACGCCCGCTCGAATAATTTTTGGGGCCGGAGGTCGGTCCCGGGTCAGGCCCTTGAAGGCCGGCGGTCGAGCGCAAGCGTTCCCGTCCAGCCTTCAAGCACCTGGCTCACCGACCCGCCTCCGAGCCGATGGAGGTAATACGTGGCAATAGTCACGAAGCAATTGAGTGTGGCCGGACGGCAGGTGACGATCGAAACCGGCCGTGTCGCCGAGCAGGCCAACGGCGCGGTCATCATCCGCGCCGGCGACACCGTGGTGCTCTGCACCGCGACCATGGCCGCGGCGCCGCGGGAGGGGATCGACTTCTTCCCCCTGACCTGCGACTACGAGGAGAAGATGTACGCGGCCGGCAAGATCCCGGGCGGGTTCATCCGCCGCGAGGGCCGGCCCACCGAGCAGGCGGTGCTCACCAGCCGGCTCACCGACCGGCCGATTCGGCCGCTCTTCCCGAGCGGGTTCCGGAACGATGTTCAGGTGGTCTCGACCGTGCTCTCGGTCGACCAGGAGAACGACCCCGCCACGCTCTCCATCAACGGCGCCTCGGCGGCGCTGACGATCAGCGACATCCCATTCGAGGGGCCGATCGGGGCGGTGCGCATCGGGTACATCAACGACCAGCTGGTCGTCAACCCGCCCCAGTCGCAGATGGGGGACTCCAGGCTCGACCTGGTGGTGGCAGGCACCGCCGACGCCATCCTGATGGTCGAGGCCGGCGCCAAGGGCGTCACCGAGCAGGTGGTAGTCGACGCGCTGGAGATGGCCCACGACGCCATCCGCGGCATCTGCGCGGGCCTCCAGGAGCTCCGCACCGAGGCCGGCGTCGAGAAGGTCACGTTCACGCCTCCTAGCTACCCGGAGGAGATGGTGGACGTGGTCAACGAGTACGTCTCCCTGCGCATCGACGAGGCCGCCTACAAGAAGGAGAAGTCCACCCGCAACACGGCGCTCGACCTGCTCCGCTCGGACACCCTGAAGGCGCTCGGCGAGCGCTTCCCCGACCAGTCCATGGCCCTCGGCGCGCTCTTCGACAAGAAGGTCAAAGACCGCGTCCGGCAGCGCATCATCGAGGAGGGCCTGCGGCCCGACGGGCGCGGGCCCACGGACATCCGGCCGATCTCGGTCGAGGTCGGCGTCCTGCCCCGGACGCACGGCTCCGGGCTCTTCACCCGCGGCCAGACCCAGGCGCTGACCATCCTCACCCTGGGCACCATGGGCGACCAGCAGAAGCTGGACGGCCTCGGGCTGGAAGAGACCAAGCGCTACATGCACCACTACAACATGCCGCCTTACTCCGTCGGCGAGGCGCGCCCGCTGCGCAGCCCCGGCCGCCGCGAGATCGGCCACGGCGCGCTCGCCGAGCGGGCGCTGCTGCCGGTGATCCCGCCACTCGACGAGTGGCCGTACACGATGCGGCTGGTCTCCGAGATCCTGTCCTCCAACGGGTCGACCTCGATGGCCGCGGTCTGCGGGTCCACGCTGGCGATGATGGACGCGGGCGTGCCGCTCAAGGCACCGGTGGCGGGCATCGCGATGGGCCTGGTCACCCGCGAGGGCGGGTACAAGGTCCTCACCGACATCCAGGGCGTCGAGGACGCGCTGGGCGACATGGACTTCAAGGTCGCCGGCACCCGTGAGGGCATCACCGCGCTGCAGATGGACATCAAGATCAAGGGGCTCACCCGCGAGCTGATGGCCGAGGCGCTGGGACAGGCCCGGGAGGCCCGCCTCCACGTGCTCGAGCGGATGCTCGCGGTCATCCCGGAGCCGCGCCGCGAGATGAGCGCTTACGCGCCGCGCATCACCACCATCCAGATCAACCCCGACAAGATCCGCGACGTGATCGGCCCCGGCGGCAAGGTGATCCGCAAGATCGTCGAGGAGACGGGCGCCCAGATCGACATCGAGGACGACGGCCGGGTCTTCATCGCCTCCACCGACCAGGACGGCGCCAAGAAGGCGATCGACTGGATCAAGGGCCTCACCGACGAGGTCGAGGTGGGGCGCATCTACCGGGGCAAGGTGGTCCGCATCATGCCCTTCGGCGCCTTCGTCGAGGTGCTGCCCAACCAGGACGGCCTGGTCCACATCTCCAAGCTCACCGACCATCGGGTCGAGCGGGTCGAGGAGGTCGCCAACGTGGGCGACGAGATCATGGTCAAGGCGACCGAGATCGACAGCCAGGGCCGCCTCAACCTCTCCCGGCAGGCGGCCATCGACGAGCTCACCTCGCGCGGCGAGCCGATCACCGAGAAGATCGACCCCGAGGCCATGGCCACCGCGCTGGCCTCGCCTCCCCAGGAGATGGGCGAGCGCCGGCCGGGGGGCGGCAGCCGCAACGGCGGCGGCCGCGACCGGGGTGGCCGGGACCGCGGACCGCGCCGCTAACCAAAACCACGACGGCTCGGGAGTGACTCCCGGGCCGTCTTTCTTTGCCGGAAACTAGAGAGCCAGCCATGATCAGGGTCCTGCTCGCCGGCCACCACGGCAAAGTCGGCGCCGCGCTCGAACCCGCCCTGGCCGCCGCCGAGGGCATCGACTACGTCGGAGGCGTCGGGCGCGGCGACGACCTCGCCGCCGCCTTGCGTGAGAAGCGGCCGCAGGTGCTGGTCGACTTCACGCACCCGGGCGCCGGGCTGGACAACGCGCTGGCCGCGGTCGCCGCCGGCGTCGCGCCGGTGGTGGGCACCTCCGGGATCCCGGCCGAGGGTGTGGACCACCTGGAGCGGGCTTGCGCCGAGAAAGGGGTGGGGGGCATCGTGGCGCCCAACTTCGCGATCGGTGCGGTCCTCATGATGTGGCTGGCCGAGAAGGCGGCGCCCTTCTTCGATGCCGCCGACGTGATCGAGATGCACCACGCGGGGAAGGCCGACGCGCCTTCGGGCACCGCGGTCGCCACCGCCAGCCGCATGAGCGCGGCACGCAAGGACCGCCCGTTCGCCTATTCGCGCACCCAGAAGGTCCTGCTCGAGGGCGCCCGCGGAGCCGAAAGCGAGGGCGTCGCCATCCACTCGGTGCGGCTGCCTGGCGTGCTGGCCGAGCAGGAGGTGATCCTCGGCCTGCCCGGCCAGGTCCTCTCCATCGCACACCGGACCACCTCGCGCGACTGCTATGCGCCCGGGGTGCTGCTGGCCGTGCGCCGGGTCGCGGCCGAGCCGCGCTTCTACCGCGGCCTGGAGCCGCTGCTCGGACTTAGCTGAAACTCCTCCCCACTCGGTGGGAAGGTCCCTCCCAAAGGGAGGGGGAGGGGGGATGCGGAGATCCCGGTGCCACCCCCTAGAATCCCCCTATGCCTCCCCCCAACCGCGAATTGAGCATTGCCGTCGTCGGCGCGACCGGGATGGTCGGCCAGGAGATGCTGCGGATACTGGCGCAGCGGGGGGTCGGCTCCAAGCGCGTGAAGGCCCTGGCCTCCGAGCGGTCCGCGGGCATGGAGGTGCCGTACAACGGTTCGCGGATCCCGGTCGAGGTCCTGGGCGAGAAGGCGTTCAAGGGCGTCGACCTGGCTCTTTTCATGGCCGGCAGCGACGTCGCCCTCATCTACGCGCCGATCGCGGCCGAGAGCGGCGCCCTGGTCGTCGACAACTCCAGCGCCTGGCGCATGAAGGAGAACGTGCCGCTCGTGGTCCCCGAGGTCAACCCGGAGGACATCCGCGACAACGAGGGCATCGTCGCCAATCCCAACTGCTGCACGATCCCGCTCACCGTGGTCCTGAAGCCGCTGCAGGACCGGGTCGGCCTGGAGCGCGTCCTGGTCGCCACCTACCAGTCCGCCAGCGGCGCCGGCAAGGCGCTGGTGGACGAGCTGGAGGAGCAGACGCGAGCGCTGGCCGAAGGCCGGAAGCCCGAGGTCAACGTCTACAGCCACCAGCTCGCCTACAACGTGGTGCCCGGTGGCTGGAAGCCGGAGGCCGAGGGCTACAACGAGGAGGAGGTCAAGATCGTCAGCGAGTCGCGGAAGATCCTCCACCAGCCCGACCTCCGAATCACCGCCAGCTGCGTGCGGGTGCCGGTGCCGATCGGTCACGGAGAGTCCGTCTTTGTCGAGACCAAGGACACGATCTCGGCAGCGGAGGTCCGCGAGCTGCTCGGCAGCTCGCCGGGCGTGATCGTCCAGGATGATCCCCACGCCCGGCTCTACCCGACGCCGAACGAGGTCGCCGGCCGCGACGAGATCTACGTGGGCCGCATCCGCAACGACCTCTCCTCCAGCCACGGGATCGTGCTCTGGGTGGTGGCGGACAACCTGCGCAAGGGCGCGGCCCTGAATGCCTGGCAGGTGGCCGAGAAAGCCGTCGAGATGGGAGTGATCTAGACCCCATGAAATCTGCGATTTCACGGGGAGCCCGGGAGGAGTAGACATGGCGAACGAGATCGGAAGGCTGCTCACCGCGATTCTGACGCCCTTCACCGCCGACGGCGCGGTCGACTACGGAAAGGCCGGCGAGCTGGCGGCGCTCCTGTGCGAGGACGGCTCCGACGGCGTGGTCGTCTTCGGAACCACCGGCGAAGCGCCCACGCTCACCGACGAGGAGAAGATCGAGCTGGTGCGGGCGGTGCGCGCCGCCATCCCCGGCAAGCACGTCGTGCCGGGGGTGGGGACCAACAGCACCCATCACTCGGTGGAGATGGCGGAGAAGGCCATGCGGGCCGGCGCCGACGCCCTGCTGGCGGTGGTGCCCTACTACAACAAGCCGCCCCAGGAGGGCATGTACCAGCACTTCAAGGCGATCTCCGAGGTCGGCCCCACCATCATGTACAACATCCAGGCCCGCACGGCCATCAACATGACCGTGCAGACCACGCTCCGCTGCGCCGAGCTGCCCGGGATCCTCGGGGTCAAGGAGGCGAGTGGATCGATCGACCAGATGAGCCTGATCTGCGCCTCCAAGCCCGCGAGATTCCGGGTCTGGGCCGGGGACGACGGGTTCACCCTGCCGCTGCTGGCGGTGGGCGGCTACGGCGTGATCTGCGTGGTCAGCCACCTCGCAGGTGGATCGATGAAGAGGATGATCGAGGCCTACCTGGCGGGCGATGTCGAGACCGCGCGCTCGATCCATCTGCGCCTGGCCCCGGTCATCAACGCGCTGATGACCACGGCCGCCAACCCGGTGCCGGTGAAGATGGCCGTCAACCAGCTGGGCTTCAACGCGGGGCCCTTCCGGCTGCCCTTGACGCCGCTGTCGGCCGAGGAGCTGGCCAAGGTGATGAAGGTGGTCAAGGACGCCGGCGACCTGATCACTTTTAAGTCGGGGGTGAAGGTCGCCCAACGCTGAATTAGAGCTCCTGCACACGCAGGTGCTCGCCTGCACCCGGTGCGGCCTGCATGCCACGCGCACGCAGGCCGTGCCCGGGACCGGTCCCTGCCCGGCCGACGTGATGGTCGTCGGGGAGGCGCCGGGCTTCAACGAGGACGTCCAGGGCCAGCCCTTCGTGGGCGCCGCCGGCAAGCTGCTCGACAAGCTGCTGGAGCGGATCGGCCTGGGCCGGGACACCGTCTACATCACCAACGTCCTCAAGTGCCGGCCGCCCCAGAACCGCGACCCCATGCCCAACGAGGCCGAGGCCTGCCTGCCGTACCTGCGCGCCCAGTACAGGCTGATCCAACCCAAGGCGGTCCTGATCCTCGGCCGCCACGCGCTGGAGCGGATGCTGCCCGGGATCGGGTCGATCAGCCACGTCCACGGCCAGATCTTCATGCGCTCGGGCGTCGCTTTCATGCCCGTATACCACCCGGCCGCGGCCCTTCACAACGGCTCACTGGTTCGCGACCTGGAGCAGGACTTCGACCGGGTACGCGGCTACCTCGACGAGGTGCTGAAGCCCCCGGAGCCAGAGCCGGAGCCGTTCGCGGAGCCCGCGCCAGAACCGACCTCGGAGCAGCTTTCGCTACTCAATTAGTGGACGGTCCCAAGCTCCGGTACGTGCCCCTGGGCGGGCTGGGCGAGGTCGGGCTCAACATGTGGGCGCTGGAGTGGGAGGGCCAGGTCCTGGTGGTGGACGCGGGGCTCATGTTCCCGACCGAGGAGATGCTCGGAGTCGATCTTGTGATCCCGGACGTCTCCTGGCTGCTGGAGGAGGGGCGCCGGGTGCTCGGCATCTTCCTGACCCACGGCCATGAGGACCACATCGGCGCCCTGGCCTTCGTCTTGAAGCGCCTCAACGTGCCTGTGTACGGGACCCGGATGACGCTGGGGCTGGCCCGCCACCGGCTGCGCGAGCACCGGATCCTCCGCGAGTCCGACCTCCGGGAGGTGAGCGCCGGAGACCGCGTGCAGCTGGGGCCGTTCCGGATCGAGGCGGTGGCCGTCTGCCACAGCATCCCGGACTGCGTGGCGCTGTCCATCCAGACCCCGGTCGGGCGGGTGGTCTACACCAGCGACTTCAAGCTCGACCCCGATCCGCTCTACGGCCCGCCGACCGACATGGAACGTTTCCGGAAGCTGGGCGCCGACGGCGTTCTGCTGCTGCTCGGCGACTCCACCAACGCCGAGCGGCCGGGCGTGAGCGGCAAGGAGCGCGACCTGGTCCCGGTCTTCGAGGAGATCTTCCGGGACGCGCCGGGGCGGATCGTGGTCTGCAGCTTCGCCTCCAACATCCATCGCATCCAGCAGGTGGTGAGCCTGGCGGCGCGCCACGGGCGCCGGCTGGCCGTGGTCGGGCGCAGCATCCAGAACGCCTTCCAGACCGCGCGCGAGCTGGGCTTCCTGGAGGTCCCGGCCGGCCTGGTGGCGCGGATCGAGGACGTGGCCGACGACCCGCGCGCGGTCCTGCTCTGCGCCGGCAGCCAGGGCGAGCCGCTCTCCGCGCTCTCACGCTTCGCCGCCCAGCGCCACAACCTGGTCAACGTCAAGGCCGGCGACTGGGTGCTGCTCTCGGCCCGGCCGATCCCCGGCAACGAGCGCCTGGTCAACCGCACCATCAACAACCTCTACCGGCACGGCGCCCGGGTCTTCTCGGCCGAGACCGACCACGTCCACGTGTCGGGACACGCCCACCGCGACGAGCTCCGGCAGCTGCTGGACGCGGTGCGGCCGCGCTACTTCATCCCGGTCCACGGCGAGTACCGGCAGCTGGTGATGCACGCCAACCTGGCCCGGGAGGCGGGCATCACGGCCGACCGCGTGCTCGTGGTCGAGGACGGCCGGACCGTGGACCTGACGGCCGACTCGATGGTCCTGGGCGAGGAGATCGGCGCCGGCTTCGTGTTCGTGGACGGGGTTGGGATCGGAGACGTCGAGAAGGCAGTGCTGCGGGACCGGCGGCACCTCGCCAACGACGGGATCCTGGTGGTCACGGTCGCCATCGACCGGGAGAATGGGTCGGTGCTCTCGGGCCCGGAGCTGATCTCGCGCGGGTTCATCGAGAAGGAGACCTCCGAGGAGCTGATGCGCGATGCCCGCCAGCAGGTCCTGGACACCGTGCGCAAGTTCCAGGGCGACCGCCCGGACGTAGACATCCTGCGCGATGCCGTCCGCGACGCGGCCTCCCGGTTCCTGCACAAGAAAACCCGGCGCCGGCCCATGGTCATACCCGTAGTGACGGAGATATGACCACATGAAGCTCCCGCCGATGGCGCTGACCGCGCCCTCGCTGTGCCCTCGCTGCGACGCGCCGGCGATCATGACCGACCACTGCATCCAGTGCGCGCTCCCGCTCCGGCAGTGCGGATCCTGCCAGGGCATCGCGGGGCCCTTCGACCGCTACTGCGGCTTCTGCGGCTACGAGCTGGTGCAGGGCAGGCGCCGGGCGCCGCTCTGGCGGCTGTGGCTGCTGGCCGCGCTGATCCCGCTGGCGGCGGGGATCGCCTTCGGCTTCTCGCCCTGGGCCCGGCCGGTCACCCACACCGTGGCCAGCATCGTGGGCGCCGCGGCGCCGACGCCCAACCCGGCCACCACCACCCAGCTGCGCAGCGAGACCCTGTCCTTCTCCTACGCGGCTCCCAAGAGCTGGATCGTGACCGACTACAGCCACTCCAGCGACCCCGCCAAGCAGATGCCTTTCGTCGTCGTCGCCCATTACGGGCCGGACGCCGGCAAGGTCTCCGATGCCAGGGCCGACCTGCTCCAGGTCAAGGGCCAGTCGGCGGTGGTGGCTCTGGGCCGGACCGCCGTCAACCCGCCTGCGGTCGATCCCTCGGACCCCCGGGCCGTGCTGGCCGCCGAGGTGGCGCCCCTGGTCGCCGCACCGCCCACCGGGCTCAAGCTCGAGGTGGTGACGTCGGTCCACTCGCTCACCATCAACGGCCGGGCCGGAGCGGCGGTGCTCCTGCGCCTGACCCGCGACAGCGGGATCTACTACCTGGAGCGCGCCTACATCGCCTCGCCCACGCTCGGCCAGCCGCCGCTGCTCAAGTTCGAGGCGCTGGTGCCGGCGGGCGACTGGGACAGCGCCGGCGACAACCAGCGCATCGACGACATGCTCCGCTCGGTGAAGTTCTCCTAGTTCAAGCTCGTGCGGTCCAGCTGGGATCCGCACTCGACGCAGAACGTGTGGCGGGTCAGGTTGTGCTGCCCGCAGCGCTGGCAGACCAACCGCCGGGGCGGCTCCGCGGGCACCCAGCGCTCGCGGTCGTGGCGGTACCAGCTGCCGTCCTCGGGACCCAGCACCCAGGACCGCCCCTCGCCGTCGACGACCGCCAGCCCGCGCACCGCCGCTCGGAAGGCGCGGGCGTCGAGGATTCCCCGCCGCCGCTCCTCCTGGAGGGTGCGGAATCGGTGCTCGGCCATACCGAACGGGTCGACGGCCACCGGCTGATCCTATAAAGTCCGCAGCAGCCCGGTCGCACCCCAGTCACACCATGCGTCGCACCAACATCAAGTCATCGCGTTCACGCACCCCTGCGCGGCGGGCGGCCCCCAGTCGCACGCGGACGGCGAAGCGCGCCCGCCCGCGCGGCCCCGTCCTGACCGCCAGCCAGGCCCGCGAGGCCGGGGGCGTCGTCCTGATCGGATCGGCCCTGCTGGCGGTGGTGGCGGAGTTGGTGGGGGGAGGCACTCTGCTCCACGGCCTCGCCGCCTCCCTCAGCCACGCTTTCGGCTACGGGTGGCCGCTGCCGGTGGCGGCGGCGCTGGTGCTGGGCGGGCTCTGGATCTACCCGCACGCCCCGCGCCTGCGCAAGAGCGACGTGGTGGCGGTGCTGGCGGCGGCGCTGGCGGTGCTCGGGCTGCTGGCTTTCAACGGCGCCGGCGGCAGCGCGGGCGCGGCTGTGCACAGCCTGCTGGCGGGGCTGGTCGGGGAGTGGGGGAGCGCGATCCTGCTGGTTGCGGCCCTGGCCCTGGGCCTGATCGTCGCCTTCCACTTCAGCCCCGGCACGCTGCTCCTGCACGCGGTCGGCGCCGCCCGCGCCGGCTACGCGGAGCGGCGCCGGATCGAGGCGCTGGTCAAGGTCGCCCGGCCGGCGGCCGCGGCCAGGAGCCCGAAGGCGGTGGGGGTGCCGCCGGGACCGGCCGCACCCGCGCCGGTCCCGGCTGCGGCGGTCGCCTCTGAAACGTCCCCGGCCCCCATCGACCTGCCGGCCTGGGTGACCGATGAGGACGAGGTCCCGGAGCCGGCGCCCCGCCCCCATCCCGCCAGCACGGAACCGGCGCCGGTGATGCGCGTGACCGCGGACCTGGAGCAGGAGTGGCCGGAGGTCGACTGGAAGCTGCCCTCGGCGGCGCTGCTGGACAGCGTGACGGCGCGCAAGGAGCGGATGCAGGACGAGATCAAGCGCAACGTGCGCGTGATCGAGCAGGCGCTGGCGACTTTCGGGGTGCAGGCGCGCGTGATCGGCGTCAACCCGGGCCCGGCGGTCACCCAGTACGAGGTCCAGCCCGGCGCCGGCGTGGCGGTGAAGCGGATCACGGCCCTCCAGCACGACCTCGAGCTGGCGCTGGCGGCGGCGCCGCTCCGGATCGAGGCCCCGATCCCCGGCAAGTCGGCGGTCGGCATCGAGGTGCCCAACAAGTCGGCGTCCCTGGTCTCGCTGCGCGAGGTGGTCGAATCCAATCCTTTCAAGCTGGGCGGCCACAAGATCGCGCTCGCCATGGGCAACGACGTCAGCGGGCAGGCCGTGGTGGGCGACCTCACCCGGATGCCGCACCTACTGATAGCAGGCGCCACCGGCCAGGGCAAGAGCGTCTGCATCAACGTCCTGATCAGCTCGCTGCTCTTCCAGTGCACCCCCGACCAGCTGCGGCTGGTGATGATCGACCCCAAGCGGGTCGAGCTCTCGGGCTACAACAACCTGCCCCACCTGGCGGTGCCCGTGATCGTGGAGTCCCACCAGGCGGCCGCCGCACTGCGCTGGGCGGTGGCCGAGATGGAGCGCCGCTACAAGCTGCTCTCGCACAAGGGCGTGCGCAACATCCAGAGCTACAACGAGAAGGCGGTCGCCCAGAGCGCCAAGCCGATGCCCTACGTGGTGATCGTGATCGACGAGCTGGCCGACCTCATGATGGTGGCGGCGGGCGAGGTGGAGGAGCTGATCTGCCGCATCGCCCAGCTGGCGCGGGCGGTCGGCATCCATCTCGTGATCGCCACCCAGCGGCCCTCGACCGACATCATCACGGGCCTCATCAAGGCCAACATCCCCTCCCGGGTGGCCTTCGCCGTCGGCTCCCAGGTCGACAGCCGCGTGATCCTGGACCAGGGCGGCGCCGAGAAGCTGCTGGGGCGCGGCGACATGCTCTACCAGCCGGTCGACGCCGGCAAGCCGACCCGTATCCAGGGCGCCTTCGTCAGCGACGCCGAGGTCGAGGCGCTGGTCAAGTTCTGGCGCTCCCAGGGCGAGCCCAGGTTCATGGAGGAGGTGCTTGACACGCACCTCGGGCCGATCTTGGACGGGGAGGGCGGCAGCGAGCGCCGCCTCGATCCGCTGTTCGCGCGCGCGGCCCGGGCGGTGGCGGCGGAGGGCGGCGCCTCGGTGTCGCTGGTCCAGCGCAAGTTCAACGTCGGCTACTCGCGAGCCGGCCGCATCGTCGACATGCTGGCCGAGCACCGGGTGATCGGCGGCTACCAGGGCTCCAAGTCGCGGGAGGTCCTGATGAACCTGCCCGACGTGGACGAACTGCTGGAGCGCCTGGGGCTCGAATGAGCCTGGGGGTCCTCGAGGCTTTGGACCCCGCCGAGGAGGGCATTGGTGAGCGGCTCGCCCGGGAGCGGCACCGCCGGGGCCTGAGCCTGGAGGCGGTGGCGGCAGCGACGCGGATCCGGGCCGGCCATCTGGCCGCCATCGAGCGCGGCGACCTGGCCGCCCTGCCGGGACCTGTCTACGCTCGCGGCTACGTGCGCGGCTACGCCGCCTACCTGGGCATCCCGGCGGAGCCGCCGGACCCGGCGCCGGAGGGCGCAGGCTCGCTGTCGATCCGGCGCGTGGCTCCGCGACGCGTGCCGCGGCTGGTGGTCAGCGGCCCCCTGCTGGGCGGTCTCGGGCTGGCGCTGCTGTGCGGCCTCTTCGTTCTCTATGCCGGGCGCGAGATCGACTCCGCGCGCCAGGATCTCGCACCCGCAGCCAGCGCCGCACCTGCGCTGGTGGCGCCGCCCATCGCCTCCCCGGAAGCCCTGCCTTCAGTCCTGCCCAGCGCCGCCGCGGCGCCCGCCGTGCGCCCGATGGCCCTCCTGGTCCGCGCCACCGACCAGGTCTGGATCTACGTCGAGGTCGACGGCAGGGCCTACTACGGCCCCAACGGCAGGTTCCTGGCGGCCGGCGAAGAGGAGGGCTATGTGGGCACCAGCATCAAGATCACCACCGGCAAGCCCGCGGCCACGCTGATCTCGATCGACGGCCAGCACTACACGGCCATGGGGACCACCAAGACTACGGAGTGGCGCGCTGGTCAGACTTAGCCCGAGCGGTGAACCTCCCCAATCTCCTCACCGTCAGCCGCCTGCTGGCGATCCCGGTGCTGGCCTTCCTGATCTTCGGCCGCATCCCGGGCCACGATCAGCTGGCTGCGGCGGTGTTCGTGGTCGCCTCCCTGACCGACACCCTCGATGGGACCCTGGCCCGGCGCTACGGACGGGTCACCGAGCTGGGCAAGTTCCTGGACCCCCTGGCCGACAAGCTCTTCATCCTCTCGGTCCTGATCTTCCTGGTCGCCGAGGGCGAGCTGCCGGCCTGGGTGGTGGTGGTGATCTTCGGCCGCGAGCTGGTGATCACGATCCTGCGCTCCCTGAGCGCGGCCCAGGGCCACGTGATCGCCGCCACGCCGTTCGGCAAGACCAAGACCGTGACCCAGGTCGGGGCCGTGCTGCTTCTGATCCTGTCCCGGCCCTATCCACAGCTGCGGCTGCTGGCCCTGATCGGGGTCGGCGTGGCGGTCGTCTTCACGGTCTGGAGCGGGCTCGACTACCTCTATCGCTTCCGGCACGTCTTCCGGGGCGGCGCCCCGGAAGACCCGGTCGGGCTGCTCGCCGCCGACCTCGAACAGCGCGGGTCGACGCTGGCGGTGGCGGAGTCGATGACGGGCGGCGGGCTGGCGGCCCGCCTGACCGACCGGCCCGGCTCCTCGAAGTGGTTCCTGGGTGGCGTGGTCGCTTATTCGAACCAGGCCAAAAGTGAGCTGCTGGGCGTCGATCCCGACCTGGTCGAACGCCACGGCGCCGTCTCGGCGGAGGTCGCGGCGGCCATGGCGCAGGGAGTGCGCCGGCGCCTGGGATCAGACCTCGGAGTCGCGATCACGGGCATCGCGGGGCCGGGGGCCGACGGGACGGTCAAACCGATCGGGCTGACGTACATCGCGGTAGCCTCAGGCGACGAGGAGCGCGGCCAGCGCTTCGTGTTCGGCGGCGATCGCCGGTCGAACCGCGAACAGGCCGGCGAGGCCGCGCTCAAGCTCCTGCTTGACCTCCGAACAGGTGTTCGCTACACTGCGAGGGCACTGGATTCCGAGGCTGTCGAAGAGCCCTGTTAAGAGGACTTTGACCTCGCTCAACCACTACGACACACTCACGCCTAAGCACATGGAGGGCATCTGAATGGAAAAAGACAAGGCGCTCAGCACGGCCGTCTCGCAGATCCGGCGCAGCTACGGCGAAGGGGCGATCATGAAGCTCGGCGAGGCGGCGGCCATGCGTGAGGTCAGCTCGATCCCGACCGGCGCGCTGCCGCTCGACCTGGCACTCGGCGTGGGGGGGATCCCCAGGGGCCGGGTGATCGAGATCTACGGTCCCGAATCCGCCGGCAAGACGACGGTTGCGCTGCACATCGTCGCCGAGGCCCAGAAGCTGGGCGGGGTGGCGGCGTTCGTCGACGCCGAGCACGCGCTCGACCCCATCTACGCCGCGCGCATCGGCGTCAACATCGACGAGCTCCTGATCTCCCAGCCGGACACCGGCGAGCAGGCGCTGGAGATCGTCGAGGTCCTGGTGCGGTCGGGCGCGATCGACGTCATCGTCATCGACTCGGTGGCGGCGCTGGTGCCCAAGGCCGAGATCGAGGGCGAGATGGGCGATGCCCATGTCGGCCTCCAGGCGCGCCTGATGTCGCAAGCCCTCCGCAAGCTCACCGCCGCCATCTCCAAGTCCAACTGCGCGGTCATCTTCCTCAACCAGCTGCGCGAGAAGGTCGGGATCATGTTCGGCAACCCCGAGGTCCAGCCCGGCGGCCGGGCGCTCAAGTTCTATGCCTCGGTCCGCCTCGACATTCGCAAGGTGGAGACCATCAAGAGCGGCCTCGACTCAATCGGCGCCCGGGCCAAGGTCAAGGTGGTCAAGAACAAGGTGGCGCCGCCCTTCCGGACCGCCGAGTTCGACATCCTCTTCAACGAGGGCATCTCTCGCGAAGGGGCGCTGATCGACGCCGCGGTCGAGTTCGGGATCATCGAGAAGAGCGGCACCTGGATGTCCTTCGGCGACGTCCGCCTCGGCCAGGGCCGCGAGAACGTGCGCAACTTCCTGCGCGAGAACCCCACCCTCTCGGGGGAGATCGAGGCCAAGGTGCGGGAGAAGGCCGCGACCGCCGCGATACCGCTCAAGACGTCCGCCTCGGTGCGGACCGCGGCCCCGGTCGCCGCCGGCGAGGACGAGGATTAGCTGGCGCAGGGGCCGGGCCCAGGCCGGTCCTGAGCCCGGCACGGCCTACGACGCGGCGGTGCGGCTGCTGGCGTCGCGGGCGCATTCGGCGCGCGAGCTGCGGGTCAAGCTCGCGCGCCGAGGCCACCCGGCGGAGGAGGTGGGCGAGGCCCTCGAACGGCTGCGGGCCGCGGGCTACCTGGACGATGAGGCTTACGCCAGGGCCCTGATCGGCCGCCGGTCCTCCTCCCGCGGCACCCGGGCCATGGCCGCCGAGCTGGCTGCCAAGGGCGTCGATCGCCAGGTGGCGCAGGCGGCGCTGGGCGAGATCGAGGGCACCGCCGAGGTCGCGGCCGCGGTCGACGTCGCCCGCCGAATGCAGCGCGCCGGGCCGACCGACCTCCAGCGCATCGGCACCCGCCTGCTGCGAAGGGGCTTCTCGATGGAGGTGGCGAGGGCAGCCCTCCGCCAGCTGTAAGCCTCGCAGTGGCGGGGAGGACTCCTCCCCGCTCGGCGGGGAGGTCCCTCCGGCAACGCCGGAGGGGGAGGGGGACGCGGTTTTGTTGGGGACGAACCGACTCCAGCAAACCCGGGGATCTGCTTATAAACTTGCGTGTTACGCACCCGACCGTCGTCGGATGCTTCGAGATCCCAAGGATTGAACGCCGCGGGCCCGATAGGGTCCTCGCGAAATCGCAGATTTCGTGGGTTGTCCTAGCGCCCGTCAGGCAGCACCTTGAAAACCGAATACGCGAGGTGAACCAAGCACATGTCTGTCTACCTAGCCGTGACATTGGTAGCGGTGGCAGCGGTCCTCGCCGGTGGAATCGGTTACCTGCTCGCCGCCTCGACAGTCGGCAAGCGGCAGCGCCTGGAGCTGGGCGAGCTCGAGGCAAAGCACCAGCAGCGGTTGCTCGACGTGGAGGCCGCTGCCAAGGAGAAGCTGCTGGAGGCCAAGGAGGAGGCGGTCAAGATCCGCACCGAGGCCGAGCAGGAGGCGCGCGAGACCAGGGCCCAGGCCCAGCAGGTCGAACGGCGCCTGCTTCAAAAGGAAGAGAACCTGGAGAAGCGAGCGGAAGACCTGGCCCGCCGGGAGGAGAGCTTTTCAGGGCGTGAGCGGGGGCTGGAGGAGATCCGGGCCCAACTCGAGGAGACCTACAGCGCACAGCTCCGGGAGCTGGAGCGGGTGGCTCAGATGACGCGCCAGGAAGCACAGGGCGTCCTCATGAACCAGATCGAGCAAGACCTCCGCACCGAGGTCGCGCGCAAGGTCCGGGAATCCGAGCTGGTGGCTCGCGACGAGAGCGAGCGCCGGGCGCGGGAGATCGTGACCGAGGTCATCCAGAGGATCGCCGCCGACCAGACCGCCGAGACATCGGTCTCGGTGCTGCCGCTGCCCAACGAAGAGATCAAGGGCCGGATCATCGGCCGCGAGGGACGCAACATCCGCGCCCTCCAGCAGGCGACCGGGATCGATCTCATCATCGACGACACGCCGGAGGCCGTGATCATCAGCGGCTTCGACCCGGTCCGCCGTGAGGTGGCCCGGACGGCGCTCAACAAGCTGATCGTCGACGGCCGCATCCACCCGGCTCGCATCGAGGAGGTGGTCGCCAAGGCCCGCCAGGAGGTCCTGCAGCGGGTCAAGGAGGAGGGGGAGGCCGCCGTCCTGGAAGTCGGATTCCAGGGCCTGCACCCCGAGGTGGTCCGCCACCTCGGCATCCTCCGCTTCCGCACCAGCTACGGCCAGCAGGTCCTCAATCACTCGAAGGAGGTCGCCTACCTGGCCGGCATGATGGCATCCGAGATCGGCGCCGACGTCCGCATCGCCAAGATGAGCGGGCTTCTGCACGATATCGGCAAGGCCATCGACCACGAGGTGGAGGGTTCGCACGCGGTGATCGGAGCCGACCTCCTGCAGCGGCACGGGGTACCGGCGCCGGTCGTGCACGCGGTGCGCGCCCACCACTACGACGAGGAGCCTCACACCATCGAGGCCTTCCTGCTGATCGCCGCCGACGCCATCTCGGCCGCCCGTCCGGGCGCTCGCCGGGAGACGCTGGAGGCCTATATCAAGCGGCTGGAGAAGCTGGAGGAGATCGCCAACTCCTTCCAGGGGGTCCAGCAGTCATACGCCATCCAGGCCGGTCGCGAGATCCGGATCCTGGTCCGGCCGGAGCAGATCGACGACTCGTCGGCCCAGCTCATGGCTCGGGACATCGCCAAGCGGATCGAGAGCGAGATGAGCTTCCCCGGGCAGATCCGGGTCACGGTCGTCCGCGAGACCCGCGCCGTCGAATACGCCAAGTAACGACACCAGGGAGGTCCCGCCGCGGGGCCTCCCTTTTTTTATCCGACTCCTTTCGGCGCCGCTTGTAGGCTTCGGTGCGAGTGGCAGCCGAGTTCCGCATTTTGTCCCCACCCCACGAGATCTTCGATCTCGCGGGGACCCCGGGTCGGACTCCGCCAACGTGAGCCAATGACCAACGAATTTCGAATCCTGTTCGTCGCTGACATCGTCGGCCGCCCCGGCAGGGAGGCGCTCAAGGCCCTCCTGCCCGGCCTCCAGCGGGAGCTGGAGCCCCACCTGACGGTCGTCAACGGCGAGAACGCCGCCGGCGGCTTCGGGATCACGGCCAAGATCGCGGACGAGCTGAAGAAAGCGGGCGCCGACGTGATCACCACCGGCAACCACGTCTGGGACCAGAAGCAGTTCGTCGAGGAACTGCCCGACCTCGAGCGGGTGCTGCGGCCACAGAACTTTCCGCCCGGGGCGCCCGGGTCGGGCGTCTGCGTCCTCCAGGCCGACGGCGAGCGAGTGCTGGTCATGAACCTGATGGGACGGCTCTACCTGCAGGACATCGACGACCCCTTCCGGGCCGCGGACGCCGTGCTGGCGGCCAACCCCGGGGTCCGCATCATCCTCTGCGACATTCACGCCGAGGCCACCAGCGAGAAGCCTGCTGGCAG
>Ga0207684_10000156_pt1 | contig 115974 bp, 121 predicted proteins | sample KBSK5501metaG_FD_184342 | JGI IMG/M metagenome (GOLD analysis project Ga0207684, IMG submission 184342) | Corn, switchgrass and miscanthus rhizosphere microbial communities from Kellogg Biological Station, Michigan, USA - KBS K5-50-1 metaG... | ecosystem: Host-associated > Plants > Roots >...
CGCTTCGACGGCACTCCCTTCACCGACCGCGGCTTCGAGAACATCCCTCCCCTCGCCCATCTGCATGAGTGGCTACTCCAGACGATGTCAGCAGCCTGACCTGTCTCAGATGTGGGGTGGAATCTCAGCTAGTCCTTGAGGTTGGAGGGGTCGAGCAGCTCCTGTCTCGGCCGCTCGATCTTCTGCCGCGACCGCATGATCTCGATCAGCTTCTTGCGACCCTTGGGCGGGCCGATCATGATGGCGCCGACGAGCCGGTCGTCTTTGAAGAAGAGCTTGCGGTAGAACTTCTCCTCGAAGCTGAACGTGCGGACCGACTCGAGCCCCGGCTGCACGTCCGGCGTGACGCCCATCACCGCGAGGGTGGAGCCGAACATCGTCGTCGTGTAGGTCGGCACGTCGAAGAAGTCTTCGTCGGCCCCGGCCATGTTTCGCGCGGCGATCTTGCCGTGCGCCTCCGCGTTGTCCCACGTGCCCATCTGGTTGTGGCGCTCGACCATCAGGTCGAAGAACACCGCGACGTCGCCCGCGGCGTAGACGTCTGGCACTGAGGTGCGGAGCTTCGAATCGGTGACGATTCCCTTGTTCAGCTCGACGCCCTCGCGCACGGGCTCCGTGTAGTAGTCGAGGCCGACGCCATATGTGAGGACGTCGAAATGCACCTTCTCGCCGTTCACCGTCTCCGCGGTGTAGCGGCCATTGGTGCGGCTGAACTTCTGCACCTCGTCGGACGTGATGAATTGGACCCCCTGCGCCTCGCCGAGCTGGCGGCACAGCTGGCCGCCTTCCTCGTCGAGCACGTAACGGAGGAACCACGGCCCGCGCATGATCCACGTCACCTGCGCTTTGTGGCGGAAGCTCACCCCCTCGGCCAGCTCGTAGCCGATGAAGCTGCCTCCCATCACGAGGACCCGCTCGCACGCGTCCGCCTTCTCGATGATCGCGTCGGTGTCGTCGAGCGTCTGAAAGCCCAGGCACTCGGACACTTCGCCCGAACCTGGCCAGGGCGGCGGCTTCGGCCGGCCACCGGTCGCGACCAGGAGCGCGTCGTACTGGAGCTCCTGGTCGCGGTTGGTCTGCACGACCTTGCGGTCGAAGTCGATGTCGGTCGCCCACGTTTCGAAATGGATGTCGATGTTCTTGGCGGCGGAGTCCTCGGCGGTGCGCATGAAGACCTTCTCGCGGCGCACCTGTCCGCGCAGATAGCGCGGCAGGGCGACTCGGTTGTAGAGGGGATGTCGCTCGGCTGCGACGATCGTGATCGAAGCGTCGGGGTCCGCCTTGCGCAGGTCTTCCGCGCACGTCTGGCCGGCGATGCCGTTGCCGAGGATCACGTAGCGCCGGGTCAATCGAGCTTCAGGGCGTACACGTAAGCGCTGTTTTCGGCATCCGCGAAATCGTATCCGGTGGCGCGGAGGTCCTCTTCGGCGGGGTGGCCTGGTGGCAGGTTGACGGTGACGTGGTTCAAGCCATCGGCGTCGGCCTCGAAGCGCAGGGCCATGAGCACCTCGCGGAGCGCGCCCCCCGAGCCCGCCAACAGCGAGACGGCGATGTTCTGGCCCCACGGCTCGCGCAGAAGAGCCATCGCGCGGCCGCTCGGGCCCAGCCTCAGCAGGCCGGTCCCCGCCAGCCGTTCGAGCTCGGTCGCATCCAGGTCGCGCGCCCCGTTCAAATCGGGCACGACGCCGCCGTACAGCTCGATGCCCCGGCTCGACGCGACGACGGGCCACAACCTACCGGCCTCGGTCGCGCCGGGGATGCGGGCCGGCTCGCCGCCTTCCACCCGCAGGCCGCGCCACCACTTGAGCTCGACCATGCGCCGGAAACCCGCGGACTCGAACAGCTGAATCGCGGGCTCGTCGCGCGTGGCGAGCCGCATCTCGCGGAACTTCTGCTGGCGCGACTCCTCGATCGCCGCCTTGAGCATGGCTCGGCCGACACCCTGTCTGCGGTGCTCGCTCGCGACGCGAAGTCCCTCGTACCACACAAGCCCGGGCGCAAACGGGCGAACTCTCTGCAGCCCGACCACGACGCCCTCGATCTCTGCGGCCTGGAAGGAGGCGCCTGCATCAGAGACCCAGCGGTCGAAGACGCGAGGGATGTAGTCGCGCCCACCCCACACGTCGCTCGTCATCTCCGTTATGCGGTCCCGATCCGCCGGCCTCACCGGCCTCAGGGTCAGCTCTTCCGTGGCTGCCAATGCGCAACTCCCGAAAGCGCAACCCCGCCGTCGAAAACGAGCTGGTCGCCGTCGCGGCGCAGGATGTCCTCGAGCGCCGCGCGGCCGGCCGCCTCGTCCCACCCCGCCCCGAAGAGGGCGCGGCAGTCGATCAACGCTTCGTCCATATCGGAGTAGCGGGTCATGATCGGATACCTCAAGAATGCGACGTCCGGCGCGATGCCCTGCTGCAGCAGGAGCATGAACAGCTCGCTGAAGCGAGGCAGTCGTGGACCGGTCTGGCCGCGCAGCCGGCGGCGAATCTCCGCCGCGGGATGCGGGAGCTCGCTCTCGCGCATCATCACGAAAACGCGCTCGCGCGCACACCGCTCGAGCTTCGCGATGAAGGGCACAGGATCCGCCACCCCGTACAGGACGTGGCTGCAGATCACGAGGTCTGCCGGCGCGACATCCGCGTCCTCCCACGTGCTCGCCACGACGGTCACGTTGTCTCGCGGCGCGATGTGCGACCTCATGCCTTCCGAAGGCTCGACCGCAGTCACCCACTCGAGACGTTCGGCGAGCGGGTTCGTATGACGGCCAGTCCCGGCCCCGACGTCGATGAGGGTCTTGCGAGGCGTCAGGTAGGGCTCGAGCACGCGCAGGAACTCGTCGACGCGGACCTGCGTGGAGCGCGCGTAGCTGCCGGCGCGGCGATCCCAGTAACCGCTGTCGGCGTGGCCGGACGCCAGCGCGGCCCGATCCTCGACGACGCGTTTCCAGCGCGCGCCCCAGTCGACCTCGTCCATCAGACTTAGCAATGTAGCCAGCCGCCTGGCATCGGCGTTTTGCGGTCAGTTTTTAACAGACCTGGGGACAAGTCGGGGACAACTCCTTCAACAGCGCCCACAGGCTGTGGGCAGCGCCCCGCTCGACACAATATCTAGAGACCTCGTCTCTTCCGCGGGCGAGGGATACTACGCCCGTGGAGTTCAGCGTCGCGGAAGCCGCCCTGCTCGAACGCTACTTCACGAACCTGGACCGGCCGGTCTTCGCGCTGCGCAACCTGCCCGAGGTCGTCAAGGGCGCGCTCTTCTCGCGTTACTCGCGCACCGAAAAGAGCCTGCGCCGCGTCCTGCTCGACGAGTTCATCAACGAGCCGGACTCGGGCTTCGACCGACTCGCCGCCTCGGCTCCCGCTGACGACGACATGGTCGCGGTGCGCCGGGCCGAGGAGTTCTACGAGCGAGTCCTGGTCGGCTACGGCGACGACTCGGTGGCGGAGCTGGCCGGCGCCCATGTCGCGGTGGAGCAGGTCTCGACCCTGGCGGCGAAGGCTGTCGAGGACAGCCGGATCGGGATCTCGCCCCTGGAGAAGTCGACGCGCTACGTCCGTTTCGACCGTCCAGGTCGCGACGGCCGCTACCTCTACCACCGCGGCCCAGAGCTGGCCCATCCCGACTACGAGCGCGCCGCAGACGCGCTTTTCGCCACTTACAGCGGTCTCGTCGAGCCGGCGACCCTCGCCATCCGCGAGCGGTTTCCTCAGGAGGAGGGGGAGACCGACCGGGCGTGGAAGTCGGCGACTCGCGCCAAGGCGCTGGACCTGCTACGCGGCCTCCTGCCCGCCGGGACCCTGACGAACCTCGGGCTCTTCGGCAACGGCCGGGCCTTCGAATACCTCATCACGAAGATGGCCGCCCACGAGCTGCCGGAGTGCAGGGCGCTCGCGTCAGACCTTCACCGGGAGCTCTCGCTGGTCATCCCGGCGTTCGTCCGGCGAGCGCTCGACGAGCGCTACGGAGCCCCGGCCGCAGAGCGGTTGGCGAGGCTGCGAGATTCCGTTGCCAGGCTGGCGCCGCGGGGCCGGCCGAGCCCGACCAAGCCCGGTGTCCGTCTCCTCGAGTTCGACCCGGCCGCCGAAAGGAAGGTCGTCGCGGCCGCACTGTTCCCCCACTCGAACCTGCCGCTGGATGGCCAGGGCGGTGATGTGGCCGCGGTGCTCGACAGCCTCCTGGGCGACCGCGCCAACCGGCGTCAGCGAGCGCCCCGCGCGCTCGAGCACGCCGAGTACGTGTTCGAGATCATCGGCAACTTCGCCGCCTACCGCGACCTGCACCGCCACCGCATGCTGACGCAGGACCGCCAGCTGCTCGGCACCGCGCTGGGCTACGACCTGCCGCCCGGGCTCGCCGAGCTCGGGATGCAGGACGCCTTCGCCCGGGCCGTCGAGGAGGCTGCCGGCGCGCACGCCCGCCTCGAGGGCGATCTCGGACCAGCGATGGCGCAGTACGTCGTCCCGCTGGCCTTCCATGTGCGCTGGTACTTCCGGGCCAACCTGCGCGAGGTCTACCACCTGTGCGAGCTGCGGACGACGCCGCAGGGCCATCCCGACTACCGCTGGCTCGCCCAGGAGATGTTCCGCCGGGTCGACGAGGTCCACCCGCGCCTGGCCCGATACGCGCGGTTTGTCGACCTGGGGCCAGGCGACGAGCTGGAGCGCCGCAGGTCGGAGCGCAGAATTGACGAGAAACTCGACGCTCTCGACCGCCGCTTGCGGTAGCATCAACGCTCTCAAGAGGGTGGACGTGGTACCGCGCGGACCTGAGCGACGAGCCGGCATGGACAGGCGAGCTGTCAGCGACCGGCGTTTTGGCGATCGGCGTGCCCCCGAGCGGGCGGGCGCCGGCCGCCGCATCCTCTTTCCGTTCGACCGCCGAGTCGCTGAGCGTCGCTTCCTCGAGCGGCGCACCGACTGGCCCGACGCAGAAGCCCAGGCTTACTGAGCCCGACGGCCGCCCGCCCGGCGCTGATCGTCCACGGTGGCGCCGGCCCGGTACCCGACGCCGAGCTCCGTCTGCGCCAGGCCGCCGTGGAGCGCGCCCGCGAGGTCGGGTGGTCGGTCATCGGCGAGGGGGCGCTGGCGGCGGCGGTTGCCGCGGTGCGCCACATGGAGGACGAGCCGCTCCTCAACGCCGGTATCGGCGCGTGCCTGAACAGCGACGGCGTGGTCGAGCTTGACGCCGGCGTGATGGAGGGCGCCGCGCTGCGCGCGGGCGGCGCCGCATGCTTGCGGGATGTGCGCCACCCGATCGACCTGGCCGTGGCGGTGATGGAGGACGGGCGCCATGTCCTGCTCGCGGCGGAAGGCGCGTCGCGGTTCGCGCGCGAGCACGCTATCGAGATGGCCGACCCCGCCATCTTCATCACCGACCGCAAGCGCCAGGAGCTTATGCAGGGCGCCGACACGGTCGGTGCCGTGGCGCGGGACTCCGAGGGGCGCCTCGCGGTCGCCGTCTCGACCGGAGGCATCAAGGGCAAGCTGCCGGGGCGTATCGGCGACTCGCCGATTCCAGGCGCCGGCTTCTACGCCGACGACCGTTTCGGCGCGGTCTGCGGCACAGGGCACGGCGAGGCGTTCATCCGGCTCGGGCTCGCGCGCCTGATGGTCGTCGAGCTGCAGCATGGGATGGAGCCCGGCCTGGTCGCCCAGGGCGCGGTCGACCATCTCGGCAAGGCGCTGAGCGCGAAAGGCGGTGTAATCGTGATCCCGCGAGAGGGCACGCCGAGAGCCGCGTTCAACACGCCGGCGATGCCCTGGGCCATGGCCGAGTGACTGTCGAGTCCGGCAACGCCGGCGAGCTGGTCGCGCTGGCTCTCAAGCGAGCGGGCGTGAGCCACCTCTTCACGCTCAACGGTGGCCACATCTGGCCGATCCTCACCGGTGCGACGGAGCACGGCATTCGCATCATCGACGTGCGCCACGAACAGTCGGCGGCGTTTGCCGCCGAGGGGTGGGCGAAGGTCACGCGCCAATGTGGGGTGGCGGCGGTGACAGCCGGGCCCGGCGTGACCAACTCCGCTTCGGCGCTTGCCCAGGCGCAGGGCAATGACACCCCGATGTTCGTGATCGGGGGCCGCGCGCCCATCGCTCGATGGGGCATGGGTTCGCTGCAGGAGATGGACCACGTCGAGGTCGTGCGCAGCATCACGAAGAAGGCGCTGACCCTGGAGTCGGCCGACGATGCCTACGCGACTGCCGCGGAATGCGTGCGAACGGCTCTCAGCCGGCGGACCGGACCCGTCTTCATGGACATCCCGATCGACGTGTTCTTCGGAGCGGCCGATCTGCCGGAAGCGACTGAGCACCTCACGCCCGACCCCGGTCCGCCGCCCGATCCCGACCTGGTCGGGCGCACGGCCAGGCTGATCCGCGAGGCGCGGCGACCTGTGGTCATCGCGGGCGGCGGTGTGTGGTGGGCGCACGCGGAAGAAGAGCTGCGTGACCTGGTCGAGACGGCCCGCCTGCCGCTGCTCGTGAACGGCATGGCGCGCGGCATGCTGGCGCCCTCGCACCCGATGTTCTTTTCGCGAGCACGATCTCAGGCGTTGCGCGAAGCCGACCTCGTGCTCGTCATCGGCGCGTTGCTGGACTTCCGTCTGAACTTCGGCCAGCCGCCGGTGTTTGGCGAGGATGCCCGTTTTGTCTACATCGACGTCGACGACCACCGTAAGCACCGGCCCGCCGAGGTCGCCCTGTACGGAGATCTGAAGGCTGCCCTAGGCGTCGTGGCGTCGGCAGCGCACAGCCAACCGGACGGGAATGAGTGGCTCGACTCGTTGCGCGAGGCCGAGGTCGCGGCGCGCAAGCGTGACGGGGCGATAACTCGATCCGAGTCCTCGCCAGTTCATCCTGCCAGGCTCATCGGCGAGGTCGACCGATTCGCCGATCCGGACGCGGTCATCGTCGGCGACGGCGGCGACTTCATCTCGTTCGCGGGCCGCCTGATCGAGCGCTCCAGGCCCGGCCTTTGGCTGGACCCGGGACCGTTTGGCTGCCTGGGCTCAGGCCCCGGCTACGCGATGGCCGCCAAGTTGGCCCGCCCGGACAAGCAGGTCCTGCTGCTGTCGGGCGATGGTGCGTTCGGGTTCTCGGCGATGGAGTTCGACACCATGGTGCGGCACCAGATCCCGGTCGTGAGCGTGGTCGGCAACAACGGGATCTGGGCCCTGGAGAAGCACCCGATGCAGAACATGCTGGGCACCAGCATCGCGACCGACCTCGGTCCGCGGACGAGGTACGACAAGGTGGTGGAGGCGCTCGGGGGCTACGGCGAGATGGTCGACAAGCCCAGCGAGATCCGCCCGGCGCTCGAGCGGGCCTTCAAGTCCGGCCTGCCGGCGTGCATCAACGTCCTCTGCGACCCGGACGCGGAATATCCGCGATCATCAGTGCTGATGTGAAAACCCCAAAAAATCTGCCGATTTTCCGGGGGCCCCTGTGAGCACGATCGAGCTCAAGCCCGCCGTCGAAGCAGACGAATGGAGAACCGCGCAGGCCCAGTTCGACGAGGCCGCCAGGCTGATCAACCTCGAGCCCTGGCTGCGCGAGGTGCTGCGCGAGGTGCAGCGCGAGTTCACGTGTCACTTCCCGGTGAAGATGGACGACGGCCACACGCGAGTCTTCACGGGCTATCGCGTGCAGCACAACATCAACCGCGGGCCGGCCAAGGGCGGCATCCGCTACCACCAGGACGTTTCGCTGAACGAGGTCAAGGCGCTCGCTATGTGGATGACCTGGAAGTGCGCCGTCGTCAACATCCCGTTCGGCGGCGCGAAGGGCGGCATCATCGTCAATCCGCGCGAGCTCTCGCTCAACGAGCTCGAGCACATGACTCGCCGCTTCGCCACCGAGATCTCGATCCTCATCGGCAGCGACCGCGACATCCCCGCGCCTGACGTGAACACCGACGGCCAGACGATGGCGTGGATCATGGACACGCTGTCGATGCACCTCGGCTACTCCGCGCCTGCGTCGGTGACTGGGAAGCCGCTGGAGGTCGGAGGGTCGGCGGGTCGTGTGGAGGCGACGGGCCGCGGCGTGACGATCTGCGCCGTGGCGGCGCTCGACCACCTGGGCCGCGCGCCTCACCAGACCCGCGTCGTCGTGCAGGGCTTCGGCAACGTCGGCAGCATCAGCGCGAAGCTGCTCGAAGAGGCGGGCTGCACTGTGGTCGCTGTCTCCGAGGATTACGGCGGGATCTACAACCCGCTGGGTCTATCGATCAAGCGCGTGCTCGAGTACCGGGCGCGCGAGAAGACGCTGAGAGGATTTCCCGGCGCGCAGGAGGTCGGCAACCAGGACCTGCTGACGCTGGATTGCGACCTTCTCGTCCCCGCCGCGATCGGCAACCAGCTGACGTCGCGCAACGCGCGTGATGTGAAGGCGAAGCTGATCGTCGAGGGTGCGAACGGCCCGACCACGCCAGAGGCGGACGCGATCTTTCGCGAACGGGACATCTTCCTCGTGCCGGACATCCTGGCGAACGCGGGCGGGGTCACCGTCTCCTACTTTGAGTGGGTGCAGGACCTGCAGTCGTTCTTCTGGTCCGAGCACGAGGTGAACCAGAAGCTGAAGGCGATCCTCACGCGGGCGTTTGGCGAGGTGCTGAAGACCCAGGTGGAGCGCAAGCTCGACATGCGGATGGCGGCGTACGTGCAGGCCGTGTCGCGGGTGGCGGGGGCGACCCGCGAACGAGGTCTCTACCCCTAGATCTCGCGGGTGCGGAAGCTCCAGACGCTGAGCGCGAGCATCCCCGCGAACCAGATCGCAACCCACATCAGGAACTCGGTCGGCGGCGGGTCGACCGCGGCAAACGGGTTGGCGCGCCCGAAGGTGCCGAGCGCCTTCATGGACGCGATGAGCGTATCCGGCTCCATGGCAAAGATCGCTCCGCGCCACAGACCGTCGGAGGGAAGTAGCAGGTGGCTCACGACGCCGACGTTCTGCAGGGCCTGGTTCTGCAGGCCGGTGCCGATGTCGCCGACCACGCCGGCGATCCACGCGATGAGCCACGCGACGAGCGCGATCACGCCGGCGGTTATGCCGGACAGACGGGTCGACAAGAGCATCCCCAGCGAGAGCAGGACGAGGCCCTCCGCCGCGACGTAGACGATGAGGTCGACCGGGTGTGGCGGCAGATAACCGGTCGCCCAGTCCACCGCTGCGAGCTCGAGGAACCCGGCGCCTGCCGCGTAGATGCCGACGAGGATGGCGAGCCCGAGCCACTTGCCGATGACGATCTCGCTGCGCCGGACCGGGCGGGCGAGCATCGAAAGCAAGAGCCCGCTTTCGACCTCGCCTGAGATGAGCGGGCCGGCCACCACCGCCGCGCTCAGGGCGAGGACTCCGCTGAACATGAACACGATCACGATCAGCAGCTGCGAAGTCACCAGCGCGACCTGCTCGGGCGGCAGCGTCTGGCCCTCGCTGTTGGTGACGGTCGTGATCTTGTTGAATCCCCACGCGGAGAAACCGACCACGATCAGGGTCAGCACCAGCAGCGCGAGCAGGAGGCGGCGGCGGGACGATTCCTGAACGGTGAGCCGGGCCACGACGAGAACCGGCGGCATTACTTCTCCTCCTCGTCGTCGAGTAGCTGAAGGAAGCGGTCTTCCAGCGTCTCGTGCCGCGGCGCGACCTCGTACACGCGACCGCCCTTCTCCACGATCGCCGCGACGAGCTCGGGGACGCGGTCCGGATCGAGCTTGGCGAACGTGAGCTGGTCGCCCTCGTCGTCGATGCGCCCGAAGCTCGACAGCGCGTTCTTGTCAGCCTGGCTCAGGCCGCTCACACGAACGCGGACAGCGCTTCCGCCGCCCAGCAGCTCGTCCATCGTTCCAGACGCGATGACGCGTCCGTGGTCGACGACGGCCACGCGGTCGCAGACCTGCTCCACCTCACTGAGCAGGTGAGAGTTGAGAAAGACCGCGGTGCCGCGCGCGGCAAGGCCGCGGATGATCTCGCGAACGTCGTGCCGGCCGACCGGGTCGAGCGCCGATGTCGGCTCGTCGAGGAACACCAGCTCCGGCTCGCCCAGCAGCGCCGCGCCCAGGCCCAGGCGCTGCTGCATGCCCTTGGAGAACGTGCCGACGCGATCCCCGGCGCGGTCGGTCAGGCCCACCGTGTCGAGCGCGGTGCCGATCTCGTCCTTCCAGCTCGAGCGGGCAAGGGGCGCGAGCTCGCAGTGCAGCGCCAGCACCTCCGTGGCGGAGAGCCAGCTCTGGTAGCGAAAGAGCTCCGGGAGGTAGCCGATGTGCCGGCGCGTCTGCAGGTCGCCGACCGGCTTGCCCAGCAGCCAACCCTCGCCTGACGACGGCCTCAACAGGCCGAGCAGCAGCTTGACCGCGGTGGTCTTGCCGGCGCCGTTGGGTCCGAGGAAGCCGAAGACCTCACCGCGGGGAACGGTCATCGTCAGGCCGGCCAGCGCGACGGTGCCGCCGAAACGCTTGGTCAGCTCGACCGTCTTGACCGCCGGCGTGCCGGCGGCCGTCTCGGTGGAGAGGACGGCCGCCTCTGTTTTTTCCGCTACCTCAGCCAAGGTACTCAGGCTAACGGCGCCGGACTACTTGAGGTTATTGGCGATCGTGATGGCGTCTTGCTGCTTGATCGAACCGGCGACGACGTAGACCGAGCCGCCCTTCACCCAGACGACACCCGAGCCGACCCCGGTGTTGTCGCCGAGCGCGACGCCTGGCACGCCCTGCACGGTGACGTCCTTCGAGGTCGCGTACTGGACGGGAATCGGGATGAGCAGGGTCGTGCTGGGGTCGCCGACGGCCTTGATCGCGTTCTTGAGCTCTGGCGAGATACCAGGCTGGTCGAGGATGTAGGTCTCGAGCTCGGTCACGGACACCTGCGTCGACCTGGCCGTCGGCACAGCGGACCTGGCCACGACCAGCTGCGGCAGGCTGATGCTGTTCGAGCTGTCCGACTTTGGCGGCTGCAGGTTGCCGAAGATCTCGCCGACCGCGGGTCCCACCGTGATGGTCAGGGTCGCGCCGTCGATTCCCTTCGGCATGGCGGGTAGCGTCTTGCCGTGGCTGGCGGCCGCCGCCTTTGCCTTGTCGGCGCTGAAGGTGAACGTCGCTTCCGCCTCGGACATCGCACCGTAGGTGACGGTCGTCGAGACGCCGGCGGGAAGGTTGGACACGACGGGCGGCTGCAGGCCTCCCGCCATCGCCGACGCATCAGACGCGCTGGTCGCGGCCTGGAACTGCGGCTGCTTCGTCCAGGTGACGGTGCCGTAATCCGCGAGCTGAGACAGCGCCTGAACGTCGGCCACCGTCACGGGCACCGTTGCGACCGTGGTGGGCCGGAAGAAGAATCCGTTCGAAGCGAACGCCACCACGACAAGAGCGGCGGACGCCAGCGCGGCCGCGAACGCGAGCTTCACGGGACGCGGCGAGGGACTAAAAATTGGAATCCGAAAGCCCAGCGCAGGCTTGGCCTTGGGCGCGCGCGCCACTCGGTCGAATGCCCGCGCGACATCGACGTTCGCGGCGGGAACCGCCAGCAGGCTCGCGATGGAGCTTGCGTCGTCCGAGATGCTCTTGAACCGCCGATCGCATTCCGAGCAGCTCTCGAGATGAGCCGCGTCGGCGCCTGATCGCGCGTCCGGATCGTCCACCATCCGACGCAGTGTTCCGTCAGTTAGATGTGCCACGGGTGACCTCCTTGCGCAGAGCTGTCTCTGCGCGCCTCAACAAAGTTCCGACCTGTCCGATACCGACGCCGAGTGCCTCTGCGACCTCGGCATAGCTGAGCCCGCTTGCCCGCATCGCCAGGGCCGCGGCTGGTTTGGGCGCCAAACGGCCAAGCGCAGCGCGCACCTGGCGGCGATCCTCGTCGACCTCGACCTGCCTTTGCGGATCGAGCGTGCGCTCTCCGTCCTCGAGCGCCTGGGCGAACTCTCGCTTCTGCCTGCGACGCGCGCCGCGCAGCCTGTTCAGCGAAGCGTGGGCGGCGGCCCGGTGGAGCCAGGCCGGCGCGTACTGCGCCGTCGCCGAGTGCAGCCTGTGGAAGTCGATGAAGACCTCCTGCGCCACGTCCTCCGCCTCGTGCACATCGGCGAGGACGCGGTTGGCGATGCCGACCACGCGCGCGTATTCGGTTCTGAAAAGGGCCTCGAATGCCGCGTCGTCAGACCGGACGGAAGTCATCGTGCGCGCGCCGAGGTTCATGCCCACTGCTCATAGAGCACCGCCCGATGCAGGTTTGTGGCGCCGAAACAAGCCGGCCAGGCCGCGAAAGAACGGCCAGCCCCAGACGCCCACCGAAAGCAGGCCGGCGAAGATCAGGACCGCGTCGATGCTCTCGCGCCCCTTCCGCTCCCAGTAGACGTCGCTCAGGTTCAGCCAGAGGGCGAACTCGTCCAGGGTCAGCGCCGCGCCCACGCCGAAAGCGAGGGCCGTCAGGCTCGCGACCCAGCTCGAGCCGACGCCGATCTCGAGCAGCCAGACGTAGCCGACGATCAGCAGCAGCATGATTCCCCAGACGAGGTGGTGGATGTGCAGGCCGCCGCTCGTAACGTTGTGAAACGGGCCCACGCCGGCGCGGATCGCGTGCGTGATGCCTCGAATGATCGCGAACGTGACGAAAAACGAAAGCGAGGCGAGGAACAGCCGCTCGCGGCGCTCGTCGCGGAAATGGAAGGTGTAGAGGTCTTTGAGGACTCGCAGCAATTAGCCTGCGAGAGCTTTGCGCTTGCGCGAGCTGCGCGAGATCTCGTCCTCGATGATCCCGAAGTCCGTCCGTGGCAGGGCGTGGATGTGGCCCTGGAAGGCAAGCGTCCAGTGCTCGGGCGGCCATTTCCGGACGTAGTCGAGGCGGTAGGCGATCTCCTTCGCCGGCACCCAGTCGATCTCCTCGAGCACGACGTCCGCCCGGATGTGGACCCGCCAGGGGTAGTCCTCGTCCCGGCGAGCTGAGCGCCAGATGGGCGTGTGGTCCTCGTACATCGGCGAGGCGACGGTGACTGTCGCCGCGAACGCCATCCTCCCCGTCACGTAGTAGAGGAGCCGGTCGCCGGACCGCATCGTCTCGACCCGCCGGCGGTGGCGGCTCTTCAGGCCCTGGATCGAGAAGCCGTGCTCGCGGGTCTTGCGGAAGTTGTCGGGTGAGCTGACCACCATCCAGTACTGGGCCGCGCGGCCGCCGCCGGACTTGCGCTTGCGCCGGGAGCGGCTCCGCGGGAGTCGCTGCTGCTGCTGGTCGCTCGAGGCCGGTTCGGCCTGTTCGTCCGAATCTGACACGAGCCGAAGATTACTGGCCGTTCACGCGGGCCGGGCGGATCGGGCCCAGGTCGCGGGGCTCTGGGAGCAGGGCGCTCAAGTTGCGAAGCTGGCCGATGTGGCCCATCTCGTGCCTGGCCACCAGGCGGCAGACCTCGAGCAGGCTCGTCTCGCCGCCGCGGGGGTCGGTGACCGCCCGGTCCCACTCGGCCTTGCCCCAGCCGTGGAGCAGGTCCACCGTCCTGCGCCTGACCCGGGCGAAATCCTCGAGCGCCTCCTGCAGCGGGCGCGTCAGATCCTGGTCGTGGGCGGGATCGATCGCCGCTCGCACGTCGGCGGTCGTCTGGCCGTCGAGGTGGGCGTGGCGGAGGAGGCCGTCGACCTTGGGGGCCGAGTCCACCAGGTGGGCGATGAGGCTTCCGAGGGTGGGGAACGCCGGCCCGTGGCGGTAGCGCAGCTGCGCCTCGTCGAGCCAGTACACGAGGTCGGCCGTCCGCTCGGGCACCGAGCCGAGGAGCAGGACCACGTCGGCCGTGGACATCTCCTCCTGGAGTTCCATTAAAGAGAGCTTAACCGGGGCGCAAACCGGGGCCCCTCGCTTCAGTATGTGCGGGCTCATGGACGACGCGATCCTCGGCCCGGACGGCCGCCCGGCGAGCTTCGACGGGGCGGTATGGGTCTCCCAGGACGGCCGCTACTGGTGGAACGGCGCCACCTGGCAGCCGGTGGTCCGCAGGCGGCGGTTCCGCGTCAACGGTTTTGTCGTCTTCATGGGCCTGGTCTGCCTCGGCATCCTGGTCTTCATCGGCCATGGCGTTTACGACGCGGTGACGAGCGGGCCGGCGCCGGGCGTGAGCAACGCGAGGATCGACAACCTCTACCAGATCGAGTTCGACTACGCCCGCGCCGCCCCGTGCCACTCGGTGACGTTCACCTACCTCTTCTACGGCAGCAACGGCAAGAAGCTTTCGACCTACGACGACGCGACGCGGGCCGACGTGCCGGCCCACCGCGTGTTCCATGTGACAGTCAGCCTCAACGCGCCACTCGACCCGAGCGCGAACCGCTTCGATGCCCTGGACGCCTGTCACGACTGACGTCGCATACTCGGTGGCATGGCACAGGTCCAGGCCGCTTGCGACAAGTGCGGGGCGGAGCTCGTCCCGAACGCGGCCTACTGCGAGCGGTGCGGCGCGCGAACCCGGCGTGCAAGGCGGCTGGTCGGCCTTGCGATCCGGGTCGAGCTCGTCTTCTTCCTGATGGTCGTGGCGCTGGTGATCGCGTTCACCTGGATCTACGCGGCCCAGCGTTAAGGGGTTCGGTACTCCCCACCCGGCCGCTTTGCGGCCGACCTCCCCGGCGAGCGGGGAGATGAAGTCCTAACGGCGATAGATCGCCCGGCCGTCGACCTCGTCCTTGTTCAGGCGCTTGTTGAGGTGCAGTCCCTCGAGCACGAACTCGATGACCGACGCGCGCACCTCGGGACGGTCGGGCAGGGCGAGCCGCTTGAGCGCAGTCGCCAGATCGGGAACGTCGCCGATGGCTCGCGCATACGCCCGCGCAGGGATGCCCTCGCCGACCTCGAGCATGTTCCCCTCCTCGAATTTCGAGACGATGCCTTCGAACTGGGACGCTGAGAAGTGGCGGCTGAACACGGAGCTGATCGCTCCGCGCTCGAGTCGCGCGAGCACCTGCTCCTCCTTGCCTTCATCGAGCGCCTCGATCTCGACACGTCCCGCGGTCGACGACGCGAGGAATGCGAGGTCTGTGATCCGCGGCACAGCAAGCGTCTCGCCCAGTCGCGCCGCGCGGCGCACCGCGTTGCTTGCGAGGTTCTCGACGTTGGCGATCGACATGCGGACCGACACGCCCGACGACTGCGAGATGTGCGGGCTGCGCCGCGCGAGGTGTGTGAGCTCGGCGACGATCTCTTTCATAAAGGACGGAAAGATGAGCTCGAAGTCCTCCGGCACCGCATGCCGCTCCGACTCCATGATCTGCATCTCCTCGCTGATGCTCAGCGGGTAGTGGGTCCGCACCTGCGAACCGAACCGGTCCTTGAGCGGCGTGATGATGCGGCCCCGCGAGGTGTAGTCCTCGGGGTTGGCGCTCGCGATCACGAACAGGTCGAGGGGGAGGCGGACCCGATAGCCGCGGATCTGCACGTCCTTCTCTTCCATGATGTTGAGCAGCCCGACCTGGATCCTCTCGGCGAGATCCGGCAGCTCGTTGATGCCGAAGATTCCGCGGTTGGTGCGTGGCAGCAGCCCGTAGTGGATCGTCAGCTCGTCGGCGAGGTAGCGGCCCTCGGCCACCTTGATCGGATCGACCTCGCCGATGAGGTCGGCGATCGAGATGTCGGGAGTGGCGAGCTTCTCGCCGTAGCGCCGGTCGCGGCCGATCCACGCGACCTCGACGTTGTCCCCGTCCTGCGCGACCAGGTCGAGGCAGCGGCGGCAGATCGGCTCGAAAGGATGGTCGTTGATCTCGCAGCCCGCGATCACCGGCACCTGCTCGTCGAGCAGGCCGACCAGCGACCGCATGATGCGGCTCTTGGCCTGGCCGCGCTCGCCCAGCATGATCACGTCGTGGCCGGAGATGACCGCGTTGGCCAGCTGCGGCAGGACGGTCTCGTCGTACCCGACGATGCCGGCCAGCAGCGGCTCACCTGAGCGCAGCCGCGTCAGCAGGTTGCGGCGCATCTCCTGCTTGACGGTCTCGCGCTTGTGCCCGCTGGCGCGCAGCTCGGCAATGGTCCGGGGCCCGGCGGAGGTCACCCCTGCACTATAGAGAAGGGATCGCCGACTCTTGGTTGTCAACACTGCAAAGCGTTTGCTCAACACCGGTTTCGGCTTGTGGCGCGGTTAGACTGACCGGGCGTCTTGACTCAATCGATTCGCGATCGCTACGAGGCTGCACACGATGAGGGGAGACCGCTGTTAGGCGGTCACCGCGGCAATCCGGCGGAACATCCAGAGAACACGATGCGCTCGTTCCGCTCGGCCATCGCCGCCGGCTGTGACCTCATCGAGTGCGACGTGCACCTGTCCTCGGACGGCCGGCTCGTGGTGATCCACGACCACTCCCTCGAGCGCACCACCAACGGAAAAGGACTGGTGCGCGACTTCACGGCAGCCGAGCTGCGCAAGCTCGACGCAGGCGACGGTGAGAAGATCCCACTTCTCCAGGAGGTGATCGAGCTCGCGCTGGGCAAGGTCGGGCTGGTGATCGAGACCAAACAGGTCCCACCGCTCTATCCCGGGCTCGAGGACAAGCTGATGAACATGCTCCGGCAGCTCGGCGCAGTGCCCGAATGTGCCGTCGTCTCCTTCAACCACACGTCGATCCACGAGCTGCGCAAGGTGGAGCCGTCGCTCCAGCTCGGCATCCTGGAGGGCGCGCGGCCGATGCACCCGGCAACCCTTCTGCGGGAGGCCGGCGCAGACGTGTACTCACCGCATTGGGGCGCGACCGACCCGGATGTGGTCAAGGAGGTGCACGCCGCCGGAGGCGCCGTTGGCGTCTGGCCGGTGGATGACGAGGCGGCGCTCAACTGGTGCAAATGGGTCAAGCCCGACTCGATCTTCAGCAACCGTCCCAAGGAGGTCGGCGCCGAGCTCCGCGCCTGGGCCCCCGTCTAGGCCGGCCACTGGCGTTACAGCGTCTGGCGACCGGACGTTCGCTCAATCAGTGGTGCGCTTCCATACCATGAACCGGCCGTGCTCGCAGAAAGGCCGTCGTTCGAAGACCTCTACCGGGATTACCTGGGCCGGATCTACGCCTACGTCCGGGCCCAGGTCGGCACGTCCGCCGACGCCGAGGACATCACGGCGCAGGTCTTCATGAACGCGTACCAGGCGTACCCGCGTTTCGAGCCACGCAACACGACACCCGCGGCCTGGATGTTCCGGATCGCCCGCAACGCGACCCTCGACCACTTTCGCGCCCAGGGCAGGCGTGAAAGGCTGCGCCGGACGATCGAACGCCAGCCCCAGGCCGAGGACGACCCCGCGGGCCAGGCCGAGGAACGGATCCAGTACCGGGCGTTGCTGGCGCACGTCGCGGGCCTGCCCGAGCGCCAGCGCGATGCCATCTCGCTGCGGCATTCCGGCCTGCAGTTCGACGAGGTCGGCAAACTGATGGGCTGCAGCGAGGACGCCGCGAAGATGCTCTATCACCGCGCCGTCCGGGCGCTCAAGGACGCCGTCCACAGGGAGGGCGAGGCATGAGCGAGCCCGAAGAAGAGCTCGAGATCCAGGCCCTCCAGCGCCAGCTCGACGACGCGTTCGAGACGACGCGCCCGCGCCCGACATTCGAGGACGAGCTGTGGCTCAAGATGCAGTCCAGCCGTCCCGCGCCGCGGCGCGTGCGCGACGCGATCTCAGGATTCTTCCAGGGCGTCCGGGCGGTTCCTGGCGTGCCCGCGGCAGCGGTCGCGCTGCTCCTGATTGTCGTGATCGGCGTCGGCGTCGTGACCCTGAGCGGTGCGGGCCTTCACGGAGGAGGCGGGGCGAGCACCGCATCCAACTACAACGGCGCCGAACCCAACCAGCTCACGGCCGGCACCTTCGGGCGTCTGCCAACTCCGGTCTTCGGCTCCGGCTCCAGGACCTCGACCGCGCCGAACGCCTCGGGCGCCGGACAGGCGGATTTCGCGGCGGCACAGCTCACGTGGACCGGCAAGCTCGACCTGGCGATCTACTCTGCTCCCGTCTTCCGGTACCGCGAGCCGACCACCGACGAGGCCGACCAGTTCGCCTCCGCGCTGGGCGCCGTGCTTCGCGAACGTCCCTCCGGTTTCCTTGGCATGTACTCGGCGTCCGACTACACGCTCAAGGTCCGCGGCACCGTGCAGTCGCCCCCCGCGAGCCCGGCCTACTTCATCTTTGCGGCCGCGACGATGCCGCCGGTCGAGGCGGCGGGTGCCACGCCGCAGGACCTGGCCGACATCTTCTTGGCCCAGCACAGCCTCGCCCCGCAGTGGAGGTACACGGTGTCGATCGACAGCAGCGGCGACCCGGTCAAGGTCCATTACCAGCGGCAATTCGACGCGCCCGGCTACGGGGCTGCTTACCTGGTGGACTTCAACGGCAACCGGTATGGGCTCGAGGTGGACCTGAGCGCCAATCGGCCGGTGGTGGCGTCGGGGCTCTTGCCGACCAGCCTGGACCAGGCCAACTACAGGATCGTCACCGCGGACGAGGCGATCCGCTCCGCGCTCGCCTCGTCGGTCTCGGTGCCCGCGCCGTCTGGCGGTGCGGTCCCCGCAATCCAGCTGAACCACGCAGAGTTGGTCTACGTCCTGGTGCCGGCAGGCGACCACAGCTTCTACGAGCCCGCCTTCCTGTTCACCGGCCAGTACCAGCAGAACGGCCAGACGCTGACCAAGAGCGTGCTCGTGCCCGGGGTCGACCCGTCGCAACGGACTCCCTAGTCCTGACGATCGGGCACTCCACCCGATCGTTCGATGAGCTCGTCGAGCTGCTTCACCACCATCGCGTCGGGCTGCTGGTCGATGTCCGGACGGTGCCGGCGTCCCGCCGCATGCCCCATTTCGCCAAGGCGGCGCTCGAGCTTGCCCTGCCGGAAAAGGGGATCGGGTATCGGCACATGCCCGAGCTCGGCGGCCTGCGCAAGGCCAAACTGGAGTCGATCAACACGGGCTGGCGCAACGTTTCATTTCGCGGCTATGCCGATTACATGCAGAGCGACGAGTTCTGGACTGCCTTTGATCGCCTCCAGGCGCTCGCGGCGTCGGACCGGACAGCCATCATGTGCGCGGAAGCGGTGCCCTGGCGCTGCCACCGCTCGCTCATCGCCGACGCGCTCACGGTGCGGGGCGTCGAGGTGAGGCACATCACCGGCCTGGCCGAGCCGGCCCTCCACGAGATCACTCCTTTCGCGCGCGTCGAAGGAAGTCGCATCACGTATCCCGCGCCGGATACACTCGCGCTTTAGAGGGGATGGGCAAGAAGCAGGTCCGGCAGGTCCGGCAGCAGATGCGGAAGGTCCAGCCGAAGCAGACCGCCTCCAACGCCCAGGGCGCGACTCGCAAGCAGCGCGAGCGATTCGTCCAGGCCGGCGGCATGCTGCAGGGCTATTCGCCCGACTACGTCATCCGCGTCGGCTACATCTCGATCGGGATCGCCGTGGTGTGCGTGCTGATCATCGCGGCCTGCCTCGTCTTCCTGCCACCCATCTACGGCTGGGCGGATGCGGTGGCGGCCGCCATCGCCTGGATCTTTCCGATTGCGCTCCTCGCGAGCTTCGTCGGACCCGGCTTCAGGCTGGCCCTGAAGGACCGCAAAGCCGAGCCTCGCCTGGTGCAGGGCCAGCTGGTCGGCGCGAGCTCCGTCAGTACCTCGATCGGCCTGGGCATGCTCATGGTCCAGACCCGCGGCGGCACCGAGCAGTTCCTCGTCCCGCCGGCGCGCCTGAAGCAGGTGCCGGGCAACCAGGTCAACGTCGTGCTCACGGTCACCCCGCACCTCCACCACGTCAAGTCGGTGGGCGTGATGGGCCAGCGGATGGTTGGGCGGGTCGAGCCGCCCGTGCCGCCGGTCATGCGGCGGCTGCAGCTCCTCCCGGTCCTGACGCCCCTTGCGCTGGCGCTCGGCGCGGTGATCGGCGACGACGGGGTCGCGCTGATCCCGCTTTCTCCCTCGTCGATCCACGCCGTGCTCGCGGTTGCGGCGGGAGCGATCCTCGGCGGCGCCGTCTACGGAGTCTCGTTCCTGCTCCAGCGGCGCTACATGGAGCAGGTCCAGGCGCTCGTCCCCAAGACCTAAGCCTTCTTCTCAGGCTCCTTTGGTTCGGGCGCGGGTTCGTTGAGCACCGCCAGGGTGGGCGTCGGCGGGGCTGCCGGCTTGCGCTCAGTCGTCGGGATGAGCTTCTTTCGCTCCGGGTAGGTCGCGATCAGGAGCAGGCTGAAGGCGAGCCCGAAGATCACCGGGCCGAGGTGGAAGCTGGCCCTCCACAGGAAGTACGACCCCGCCTCGAAGGCGAGCACGACAAACCCGTAGAGGATCCCGGCCCGCACCCAGCCGACGTTGCCGGCCGGGTTGACCGCCGCCGCCATCAGGCCGATCCCGAGGACCGCCCCGGCGGCAGAGGTGTGGGTGCCGACCTCCTGGTCGAGGGGCATCAGCGAGGTGGGGACCAGGGCCGCCGCGGCGCCGCCGACGAGGCCCATGCCCATCAGGAGCATCCCGACGGTGAGCAGGATCCTTTTCATGCACCCGCGAATGTATACGGCCGGACCCGCCCTGGTCACGGTTAGACTCGGATCATGAGCGACGTCCACATCACCCCGGAGGGGCTGGAGGCGGTGCGCCGGGAGCTCAACGAGCTGACCACCGTGCGCCGGCCCGAGATCGTGTCCAAGATCAAGGCGGCCCGCGAGCTGGGCGACCTCTCCGAGAACTTCGAGTACCACGCCGCCAAGAACGAGCAGGGGATGATGGAGGCCCGCGTCAAGGAGCTCGAGGCCATCGTCAAGAACCACGTGCTCATCGAGAAGCACCGCGCTTCCGGCGTGGTGGACATGGGCAGCACCGTGCGGTTCGCCGAGGACGGCGCGGAAGAGGAGGCCTACCGGATCGTCGGTCCGGCCGAGGCGGATCCCAAGGCGGGCCGCGTGAGCTACGAGTCGGCCCTGGGCAAGGCGCTGATCGGACACCGTGTCGGCGACGCGGTCGAGATCAGGACTCCTGGCGGCGCCTACACGGTGCGCATCAAGGCAATTGAGTAAGTCGGTCGCGACAGCGACCCCGGTCGCCGACCTCCACCGATGGATGGCGAATCGCCGGCTCGACGCGGTGTACATCACTCGACCGGTCTCCATCGCGTACCTCACGGGATTCCATGCGGAGCCCTTCGAGCGCCTGATGGCGCTGGCGATCCGGTCCGCCGGCGCGACCCTCATCGTGCCGGCGCTCGAGGCCGAGAACGCGCGTGCTCATGCGGCGAACGTCGACGTGGTCTCGTGGCGCGATGGCGAGGATCCGTACGCGCTGGTGAGCCAGGCGCTAGGCACCTCGACCGAGATCGGCGTCGAGAAGGAGCACTTGAGCCTCAGCGCGGCGGAGGTCATCACGTCGCGGACGGGGGCGAGCGAGCTCGTCGACGTAGGGCCCGAGATCCGGCGCATGCGCCTGACCAAGCACCCTGACGAGATCGAAAAGCTCGTTCGCGCCGCGGCGATCACCGATGCCGCAGGCGAAGAGGTCATCGCGCGACTACGCGCGGGGATGACGGAGATCGAGGTCGCGGTGATGATCGGGTCGGCCATCGGCGAGCTGGGCGGGAGGCTTTCGTTCGCGACGCTCGTCCAGTCGGGCCCCAACTCAGCCCTCCCTCACGCGGAACCGTCGAGCCGCAAGCTCGCGCCGGGCGACTTCGTGCTCCTCGATTTCGGCGCCGCGTTCGATGGCTACAAGGCGGACACGGCGCGCATGGCGGTGGTCGGCGAACCCAGCGCCCGGCACCGCGAGATCCATGAGCTCGTGCTTGCGGGGCACGACGCGGCAATCGCAGCGGTGCGACCCGGTGCCACGACCGGCGAGGTCGACGCCGCGGCGCGCCGCGTCATCGAGGCCGCCGGTTACGGCGACAGGTTCTTTCATCGCGTCGGGCACGGTCTGGGCCTCGAGGGGCACGAAGACCCGAGCGTCGATCCTGGATCGCAAACCGTCCTGGAGGCGGGCATGGTGTTCACCATCGAGCCCGGGATCTACATCGCGGGCTGGGGCGGTGTGCGGATCGAAGACGACGTCGTGGTCGAGGAAGGCGGGTGTCGCCTGCTGACGAAGTCCGACCGCGCGCTGCGCGTGGTCCCCTGATGCTCGCGCCAGGCATGCGCCGCACGCCTCAGCGTTCGATGGTCTACAACGCGATCGTGCGCCTGGGCGGGCACTGCACCGCAGAAGAGATCACCGCCGAGCTGCACCGGGCGAAGCCCGGCTTTCCGCGCAGCACCGTCTACCGGGCGCTCGAGGCGCTTACCGCATCCGGGTCTCTCTATGCCGCGCACCTGGGGGACGGTCCCACGCATTACGAACTGGCTTCGGGTGACCACCATCACGCGGTGTGCCAGGTCTGCGGCGGCGTGATGCACATCCAGGAAGAGCTCGTCAGCGACCTGGAGTCGCACCTGGCAGAAGGGCATGGCTTCAAGCCGGTGCGGACAGAGGTGCTCGTGGTCGGAGTCTGCGACGATTGCTCGCGCAATCCGACACCCCCCGCGTCACGCCGGAGGATGATCGACCCTCACCACAGACACTAAGGAGAGCGTTCGATGGAATCCAAGATCGTCGGCACGGTGATGCCCGTGCTCGAGCTGAACATGCAGCCCAACGACAAGGTCTTCGCCGAATCGGGTGAGCTCTCCTGGATGTCGATGGCGATCCAGATGCAGACGGGGACCTCGGTTGGCGGGCAGCAGGGCGGCTTCCTGGGCGCGCTGGGACGCGCGATCGCCGGCGGGACGTTCTTCATGACCGAGTACACCGCAGTCGGCGGGCCGGGGCTCCTCGCGTTCGCGGCCAAGCTCCCCGGCCAGATCCTGCCGATGGAGATCGCGCCCGGGCAGACCTACATGGTCCACCGGCACGGCTTTCTCTGCGCGACGCTTGGCGTCCAGTTCTCGATCGGCTTCCAGCAGCGCCTCGGCGCGGGCGTCTTCGGCGGCACCGGCTTTCGCCTCCAGAAGCTGACCGGCCAGGGCCAGGCATGGGTGGCGTTGAACGGCGAGGTCGTCACCTACGACCTGCAGGCCGGCAACACCCTGCGCGTGCACCCGAGCCAGGTCGGGATGTTCCAGGAGTCGGTGCAGTTCAACATCGTCACCGTGCCCGGGATCCAGAACATGTTCTTCGGCGGCTCGGGACTCTTCCTGGCCGCACTCACCGGGCCGGGACGCGTCTGGCTGCAGTCGATGAGCATGCAGCACCTGGCGCACGCGATCCAGGAGTACCTGCCCAAGGCATCCGGCTAGCTCGAAGGAGGAAGCACGATGGCGAAGTACCTGATCCGTGGCTCGTACACGGTCGATGGGGTCAAGGACGTGCTGAAGGATGGGGGCACGGGTCGCCGCAAGGCTGTCGCGGACGCCGTGCAAGCGTTGGGCGGCAAGCTCGAAGCTTTCTACTTCGCACTCGGTGAGGACGACGTGGTCGCCATCGTCGACGGGCCGGACAACGTCACGGCGGCCACCTTCTCGATGGGCGTGGCGTCCACCGGGACGGTGAGGACCAGCACGACCGTGCTGCTGACGCCGGAGGAGATCGACCAGGCCGCGAAGAAGGCGATGTCGTTCCGCGCCGCCGGCCAGTGATGTAGACGCAGGTGGCCGACCGGTGGCTCACTTTCGACTGCTTCGGCACGCTGATCGACTGGCGCCACGGCATCCGCACGACCGGCGAGCTGCTCTTTCCAGGCCACGGCCAGGCGTTTCTCGAGTCCTACATCGCGCTCGAGGCTGAGGTCGAGAGCGAGGGATCGTTCAAGCGCTACCGCGCGGTGCTCACCGAAGCGACGCGCCGCGCGGCCCGCCGGCTCTCGCTGGAGCTGAAGCCCGACGATGCGACCGCGCTCGTCTCGACCATCCCGTACTGGCCGCCTTTCGGCGACGTCGGACCTGCGCTCGGCGAGCTGCGCAAGGACGGCTGGAAGTTTGCCCTGTTGACGAACTGCGACCGGGACATCATCGCTCTGACCCAGCGCCGCCTGCCGGCCGCCTTCGACGCGGTCGTCACGGCGGAGGACGTGTCCGCCTACAAGCCCAGCCCCGCGCACTTTCGGCTCTTCCAGTCCACGTTCGCCTCGTCGGCCGACGCGTGGATCCACGTCGCGCAGAGCTACTTCCACGACATCACGCCCACCCACGAGCTCGGCATCACGCGGATCTGGGTCAACCGGCAAGGTGAGAAGGACGACCCATCGTTGGCCGACGCGGTCGTGACCGGGCTCGCCGAGCTTCCGCGGACGGTGGCGTCGCTGACGTCGCGCTGAAGTTGATCGCGTCCCGGGCCGACGCGGCCCGTCTCTCCGTGCAGCACCAGGTCTCGCTGAGCGCCCTGTGGCTTGGGCTCAACTTTCAGTCGTCGGCGCTGCTGCCGATCGTGGTGCCGGCCCAGATCCTGCTCCTGGTCGACCGCGGCGCGGTCGCCAGCTCGAGCCAGGCGCTCGCGGTCAGCGCGCTGTCATTCGCCGCCGCGATCATCGCCGTCGTCGTCACGCCGCTGGCGGGATCGGCTTCCGACCGGCTCAAGACTCGATTCGGCCGGCGGCGCCAGCTGATCGTCGCGGGAATCGCGATCGCCCTTGTCGGCCAGGCGGGCGTGGCGGTCACCACGCCGCTGCTCCTTTTCCTCGCCGGCCTCGCTGTCGTCCAGCTCGGAACCAACATCGCGACGGCCGCCTACCAGGGGCTGCTGCCCGACCTCGTCCCGGTTTCGCAAAGAGGCGCGGCATCAGGTTGGTTGGGCTTGATGACCTTGCTTGGCAGCGTGGGCAGCCTGGCCGCCGCCGGCCTGCTGCTCGGCAGTGCCAGGCCCGGACCGCTTCTCGGCTCGGAAGTCATGCGCGGCGCGCTGCTCTTCTACGCGCTCGCCGCGCTCGTCCTCGTCCTCTGCACCGCCACGACCGTCCTGGGTGTCGAGGAAAGACCTGCTCCGCCCTCGCCTTCGCGCCCGTGGACCGAGCTGTTCCGCCACCAACCGTTTCGCGTCGTCTTCGCGGCTCGTGCCTTCGTGATGATCGGGCTGACGCTGTTTCTGACCTACATCGAGTACTACCTCGCGGCGACCAACGGCGCGACCGCTTTCGTCGGCGCGACGGTTGCCATCGCGCTGCTCGCCCTTTTCGGCGCGCTGCTCAGCTCGCTCGTGCTGGGCATTGCGTCGGACCGCTTACCGCGAGTCAGGATCGTCATCGCGGCCAACCTCGCGATGGCCGCCGCGGCGTGGATCTTCGTCTTCGCTCCGGCGCAGCTCCCGCTGGCTCCGCTCGGGATCCTGTTCGGATTGGGCTACGGCGCGTACCTGAGCGTCGATTGGGCGCTGGCCATCGACTCGCTGTCGGGCAGCGGGACCTCGGCCCGCGACCTCGGCATCTTCACCGTGTCGATCAACCTGCCGACCCTGATCGCACCCGCGCTCGGCGGGATCGTCATCTTCGCCGCGGATCGCGCGGGGTTGGGGTCTTACGCCTATCGCCTCGTCTTCACGCTCGCCGCGATCTCGTTGCTGCTTGGCGTACTTGTGGTCCGGCGGATCCGGTTCACCTGATGTCCGAGCTGCGATGGCGCGTCTTTCCCCGTGTGTCGTGGATCTGGCTCGCGTGGGAGCGGCTGTACATGAGCCTGCATCCAGCCATCCCGGTTCGCGCTGGGGCCCTTTTCGGGGTTCGCCGGGTCCATGGAGTCCTGGAGCTTCATCTCGACAGCCGGGCGCTGGCGAAGATGCGCACCGCGCCCGGCTATACGGGTTTCAGTGCAGTGCGCCGGATGCGCGAGGACCTCGCGGCGCTCGCCGCGCGAATCCGCTTGGGCGAGTTCCCGGGAGTGAGAAGCATTGAAGGCACGTCTCTCATGGGCGAGGCCGGCGCGGTCCTCGGCTTCGAGGTGCGCCCGCTGCCCCGCAACCTCGCGAACTGGCTGCAGCAGTACTTCATGGTGGGAATCGACGCGCTCTACCATCCGCGAGGCTTGCGCACGCGATCGATGCGGCGGTGGCCGGTCGAGTCGCGGATGAGCGTGGAAGACCTGTTGAAGCGCTACGACGCGAAATCGCCGAGATCGACCACGGCGCGGTAGACGCGGCGAGCCGGGCCGGACTGGACCACGTTTCCATTCTTCTCGCGCCGCACGGACAGGTCGCCGCCCGGCATCACGACGGTGACCGCCTCATCGACGAGGCCGCGCCGCATGCACGCCGCCGCGACGGCGCTGGCGCTCGTCCCCGACGCGAGCGTGTAGCCCGCGCCCCGCTCCCAGATCTGCGCGCGCACGCGCGCGCGATCCATTACCTCGCACAGCTGCACGTTGGTGCGCTCCGGAAACGCGGGATGCCTTTCGAGATGCGGCCCCAGCTCGAGGCAGCGTTCCTTCGTGACAGGTTGCCCGAACACGACGCAGTGCGGATTGCCGACCGAGACCAGCACGGCCTCGACGCGGCCGGCCGGCGTGTCGAGCTCGACCTGGTCTGGTTCGCCGTCGAAGTTCGCCGGCAGGTCGGCGGCTCGAAACGACGGGCGTCCTATGTCGAGCTCGGTCACGATCTCGGCCCCGTTCCGTGCGAGGATGCGGACCGCGTTGGACCGGTCGGCGGTGCGCAGCTCGAACCCATCGGGCGCGCCGTGCTCGAGGACGGCGTGGGCGGCCGTGATGCGCAACCCGTTGCCGCTCTTCTGAGCCTCGGAGCGGTCGGGGTTGAAGATGCGCACGCTCATCGCCTTCGGATCGAAGGCGAGCAGCCCGTCCGAGCCCAGGCCCCGATGGCGGTCGCACAGCTCGGGCAGGAGGGCGACCAGCTCGGCGAGCGGCCCGGGCATGTCCAGCACGAGGTAGTCGTTGCCGAGCGCCTGGTACTTGGCAAGCCTTACTTGCGACACTGTCGCAAATTGTCGGGAATCTTCCGCCCGCGGCGGGGGTTGCCTACAATTGACGATCTATGGCGGACTTCGCCTGGCCTGCCCAGCGTCTGACACACATCCCGGCCTGCTTCTGTAGCTAGCACCGGCCGTCTGCTCGCGCCATCACTGGCGCGCCCATTCGACCGCTTCTCCTCTCCGAACCGTTCGTTCGTTACTTGCATTTTCTGGAGGAATTGGAATTGAGCTCATCGACACAAACCAAGGCTCTCGTCTCCACCGAGTGGATCGCGGAGCACAGCAAGGATTCCGGCCTGCGCCTGGTCGAGGTCGACGTCGACCCGAGCGTCTACGAGAAGGGCCACATCGAGGGCGCGGTCGGCTGGAACTGGAAGCGTGACCTCCAGGACCAGGTCGCCCGCGACATCGCGCCGAAGGAGGCGCTGGCGGAGCTGCTCGGCAAGAGCGGCATCACGCCCGACACGACGATCGTCCTCTACGGCGACAACAACAACTGGTTTGCCGCCTATGCGTACTGGGCCCTGAAGTACTACGGCCACGACAAGGTCCAGCTGGTCGATGGCGGCCGGGTCAAGTGGGAGAAGGAAGGCCGCCCGTACAGCACGGACGCCCCGAGTTTCGGCGCGACGACCTACCAGTTCAAGTCCTCGCCTAACGAGCACATCCGCGCCTACCGCGACCACGTGCTCGACAGGCTCGGCAAGGTGGCGCTGGTCGACGTGCGTTCGCCGAAGGAATTCTCCGGCGAGCTGCTCGCCCCAGAGAACCTGCCCCAGGAAGGGGCGCAGCGCGGCGGCCACATCCCTACCGCGGCGAGCATCCCGTGGGCCACGGCCGTCAACACCGAAGACGGAACCTTCAAGAGCACCGACGAGCTGAGGGACATCTACGGCGGCAAGGGCGTGGTGGCGGACAAAGAGGTCATCGCCTACTGCCGGATCGGCGAGCGCTCGGCGCACACCTGGTTCGTGCTGCACGAGCTGCTCGGTTACCCCGACGTGAAGAACTACGACGGTTCATGGACCGAGTGGGGCAGCTCCATCCGAGTCCCGATCGAGAAGTGAGCACACCAACGCAGCTAGTCGACCATTCCGCGTTGAAGGTCAACCAGACCGGGATCGTGGTCACCGTTCTCGTCGCTTTCATCGGCAGCGCGCTGTTCCGGCCGCTGCTCGTGCTGATCCCACTGCTCGCGATAGCGCTCCTGTTGGGCACCTTCGCGCCGCAGCTGGCGGTGTTCAAGCAGCTCTACTTCAAGGTCCTCAAGCCGCGCGGCCTCGTCAAGCCGCGGCCGGTGCAGGACCGTCCTGAGCCGCACAACTTTGCCCAGGGCCTGGGCGGGGTCTTCCTCGCGGTGGCGTCGATCTTCCTGATCCCGCTTCCGGTCGTGGGCCTCGCTCTCTCGTTGCTGGTCGCGGTGCTGGCTTTCGTGAACCTCGCTTTCGGCTACTGCCTCGGCTGCCAGATCTTCTTCCAGCTGGAGCGCAGAGGTCTCATTCGAGCGTGAGTGCGCAACTCTGGGCGCTGGCGGTGGTGGGCGTCGTGGTGCTCGCCGCCGCCGGCCTGGAGGCTCTTCGCGCGCGTCGCGCGCGAGGGCTGGTGCTGGGTTCCACCAGCCCCTCCGGCCCTCCGGGCCACCTCCCCATGAATGGGGAGGAGCCTTACATCCTTTACTTCACCGGCGACAGCTGCACCGTTTGCCGCACGCACCAGGAGCCGGCGCTCGCGAAACTGGCTGACGTTCGGATCGACAAGGTCGACGCGGTCAACGAGCGCGCGCTCGCCGACCAGTTCCACGTGTACACGCTCCCGACCACGGTGGTGATGGCCGCGGACGGCCACCCGCTGCACGTCAACTACGGCTACGCGCCGGCGCCGAAGCTCGAGCGCCAGCTCGCGGAGGCGCGCGGGGCGAGCCTGAGGTCCGCCGCCACCGCCTGACCGGTCGGCGGGCTCACCTCAGATCGTCCGGACTATCCGGGGTTTCGCGTCGGCTTGGCGTGCCTTCGTCCGGACCATGCCGACATTTCGATCCCGCAGCGCCAGATATTCTGGGCTCGTGAGGTTCCGTATCGCGATGGTGACCGGGGTGCTGCTGATCGCAGTCGCCTGCACCCAGACGCAGTCGACTGTGAGCAATCAGATCGTGATCGGCGCGATCTATCCGTTGAGCGGGCCGCAGGCTGAAGGCGGCCGGCAGGAGCTGGCCGGTGTGCAGGCGGCTCTGCGCGTTTCGGGCGCCAACGTCCGGCTGCAGGTGATCGACGCCACCACGCCGCAGGCAGCGTCGGCGGCGGTCGACACGCTTGTGACCGAATACCACGTGCCCGCGATCCTCGGCACTTACGGCAGCACGCTGTCCGCGGCAGCCTCGTCGCGCGCGGAGGAGCTGAAGACCGTGTACTGGGAGACCGGCGCGGTGGCCGACCCGATCACGGCCCACCGTCACTACGTGTTCCGCACGGTCGCCACGGGGAGCGCGCTGGGACGGATCGCGGTGACGTTCACCCATGACGTGCTGCTCAAGGCCTCGCCGGTCGCTGCGCCGCGCGCGGTGGTCATTCGGGTCAACGACGTCTACGGACGGTCCGTCGGCGGCGGGGAGGAGCAGCTGGCGAAGGCGGACGGCATCGACGTGGTCGACGTCATCGAATACAACCCGAGCAACTACGACCCGAACTTCATCGCGGCCCGGCTGGCCCAGGACCGTCCCGATTTCCTGTGGGACGTCAGCTACATCGACGACGGCGTCGCGATCTGGAAAGCGGTCCTCAGCCACAACATCCAGCTGAAGGGCGCCATCGGCACGAGCTCCGCCTTTTGCATGGAACAGTTCAGCGAGCGGGTCGGCTCCGGATCGATCGGCGTCTACGCCGCAGACAAGCCCGACGCAAACATCAGCCCCGCCGCGCTCTCGCCGTCAGGCCAGGCGTTGCTGGCCCGCGCGAAGGCCGCCTACCCGGGCTCGATGGAGATCCCGGCAGTGGCCGGATTCGTCGGCGGGTGGACCCTCTTCCACTACGTGCTTCCGCAGGTTGGTGGCTCGATCTCAGCCGAATCGATTCGGACAGCCGCCGCGAAGGTCGACGTTCCACTTGGCGACATGATCAACGGCGGCGGTGTGAAGTTCGCCGGGCCCGGCGTTCTGGACGAAGGTCAGAACACCCGCGCGGCCGCGGTCGTGGGGCAGTGGCAGGCGGTGGGCGTGATGAAGGTGGTGTACCCGCCGGCTTACGTCAACTAGTCAGTCGAGGGCGCGCTGGACCAGCGTGATGTCCATCCAGCGGTCGAACTTGTGGGCTGCGTTCTTGATCGTCCCCACGACCGCGAACCCGTATTTGGTGTAGAGCGCGAGGCCGGCCCGGTTGTCGGTGGCGATGCTCGCCACGATGGTCAGGTAGCCGAGGCCGCGCGCCTCCTTGATCAGCTCGGTGAGCAGCGCCCCGCCGATGCCGGTGCCGTGGTGCACGGGGTCGACGTAGACGAGGCACTCGACCACGTCGTAACCGCGCTGCTTCCAGGGCAGCAGGCGCGCCCAGCCGATCACGCCCGTCTCGTCGACCGAGACGAGGAGGAGCGACCGCTTGCCGTGCATCTCCCACCACGCCTGGGCCTCCTCCGCGTCAAGCGGCTCGGAGTCGATGGTCGCGAACGTCTGGTTCACGGCCCAGTTGTAGATGCCGACGATCGCCTTCAAGTCGTCCTTCGTGGCGGACCGGACCGAATATCCCTTGGGCGTTTTCGTCTTCGCCATCCCGACCATTATGCTTGCCGCCCGTGAAGCCCGAGATCAAGACGCCCTTGCCCGGGCCGAAAGCCGCCGAGCTCATCGCACGAGACGCCAAGGCCATGTCGCCAAGCTTCACCCGGGCCTATCCCTTCGTCATGGACCGGGGCAAAGGCTGCTGGGTCACCGACGTGGACGGCAACCGGTTCCTCGATTTCACCGCAGGCATCGCCGTGGTCACCACAGGACACTCGCATCCGAGGGTCGTGGCCGCGATCAAAGAGCAGGCAGAGCGCTTCTTGCACATGTCGGGCACGGACTTCTACTACGCGTCGGAGATCGAGCTGGCGGAGCGGCTGGAGAACAGGATCCTTCCCGGCATCCCCGCGCGCGTGTTCTTCACCAACTCGGGCGCCGAGGCGATCGAGGGCGCGATGAAGCTGGCGCGCTTCGCCACGGGGCGGCCCAGCTACATCGCGTTTCTCGGCGCCTTTCATGGGCGCACTTTCGGCGCCCTCTCGCTCACCGCTTCGAAGGCAAGCCAGCGACGGCGCTTCGCGCCGCTGCTGTCGCAGGTCTTTCACGCGCCATTTCCGAGCGCATCACGAAATGTGACGACCGACCAGTCGCTCGATCGGATCGAGGAGCTCTTCACCACCGTCGCGCCGCCGGAGAGCGTGGCCGCCGTCTTTGTGGAGCCCATCCAGGGCGAAGGCGGGTACCTCGTCCCGCCCGACGACTTCCTGCCGCGCCTGCGCGAGCTCACAAAGAAACACGGCATCCTGCTCGTGGCGGACGAGGTCCAGTCGGGCATGGGCCGCACGGGTCACCTCCTGGCGGTCGAGCACTGGGGAGTGGACCCGGACATCGTCTGCCTCGCCAAGGGCATCGCTTCGGGCCTTCCGCTCGGAGCCTTCATCGCGCGCGCCGAGCAGATGAGCTGGCCGCCCGGCTCCCATGGCAGCACGTTTGGGGGCAACCCAGTCGCGTGCGCGGCCGGCCTGGCCACGCTCGACCTGCTCGAGGAAGGCCTGATGGAGAACGCGTCAAGGGTTGGCGCGATCCTCCAGGACGGCCTGCGCGAGATCGCCTCGACGCATAAGGACGTGACCGACGTGCGCGGCATCGGTCTGATGCTGGCGATCGAGCTCAGGACGGCCGAGCTTGCGGCAAAGCTGGTTCAGTCCGCCTTCGAGAGGGGACTCCTCCTGCTGACCGCCGGCACCCGCGCGGTCCGGATCAGCCCTCCTCTCGTGTTGAATCCCGAAGAAGCCGCGACTGGCCTGGAGATCATCGACTCAGCCCTCGATTGAGTCGGCGATCGCCTCCATCAACGCGGCTGCGGCGCGGTCGTCGCCCGCGATCGCGATGGCCGACTTCGCCCGCTGGTCGTCGATGACCTTGAGCGTGGCCGCCACCTGGCTCGCGACCTGCGACTTCCCCGCCTTTGCCAGGGGCGCGAAGGCGTTCACGAACGTGTCGGTCAGGCTCACCTTCGCGGTGGCATCGCCGGACGCATATCCGACGATGGCCGAGTCACGCGCGGCCCACACGTTGTCGAACTGCGTCCCCGCTGTGTTGCCAAGAGCTGCCGAGTAAGCGGTGCCGAGCATGTCCGCGTTGGCCGTCAGCGCGGCCGCCGCCGCAGCCTTCTCGGCGTCGCGGCCGGCGACGACGGCGTCGGTGGCCATCGTCGCCAGGTACGAGTGCTCTTGCAGCAGCTCGTTCAGCGAGACTCGCATGTCGACCAGGTGCGCCGCGGGGTCGCCGGCAAACCTGTCTGGAAAGTCCTGGGCGATCTGCGCCGCAAGGGCGTCGCCGAGCCGCGACGTCTGGACGAAAGCGCGGTGCAGGTCGCTGTAGTAAGCGGTGAAGCGGCCTGCGAATACGTCATCGATGAAAGCCTTGTCCTCGAGCACCTGCTGGCTCGTGAGCTGCGTGACCGGGTCGAGCGGCAGGTGGCTCGCGTCTCGGATCAGCTGCGCGAACTGAGGCACGAACCCGTTGGTGAGACCGGACATCGCGCCGTTCGCCTTGGCGTCGTTATGGGTCACGACGCCGATCGCGTAGTCGACCAGGTAACCGTTCTGGAGGCTCCATGTGTCCGCGAACTGCGCCGACGCGGTGGTGCCGAAGGCGCGGCCGAAAAGGGCGACCAGGTCGGCTGAGTTCGTCGCCAGGAGGGCGGTGTAGCCCGCGTACTCATCCGAGTGGTTGACCGCCGCGGCTGATTCCTTGGCCACGATCATGACCTGCTCGCTGAGCAGAAGGTCGAGGTGCGTTCGCAGGTCGGCCGCCTGGGACTGCGATGCCTGTGTGGGCGTTGGAGATGGGGCCGAACTCGAGTTCGTGGAGCACGCAGCGAGCGCCGTGCCGGCCAGGACAGCTGCGACGATCCTCAGCAAACCGCCGCCATCCTAACCGCCGTACCATGTTTCGGCCTTGCCTGAATGGCTCCTCGTGGATGGCTCGAGCATGTTCTTTCGAGCCTTCTACGCGATCCCTCAAACCATGCGCGGGCCCGGCGGCACGCTCGTCAATGCGGTCCGCGGCACGCTCGACACACTGGCCCGCTACGTCACCGATCGGCAGCCGCGCCATATCGCATTCACCACCGACGAAGATTGGCGGCCGGCCTGGCGGGTGGAGCTGATCAAGGGCTACAAAGAGCAGCGCACCGCCGAGCCGATCCCGCCGGCGTTGATCCCGCAGGTGCCGATCATCATCGAGTCACTCGGCGCCGTGGGCATAGACGTCGTCGGTCTCGAGGACTACGAGGCGGAGGACATCGTCGCCTCGCTGGCCGAGAAGGTGAAGCCTCCCATCGAGATCGCGAGCGGCGACCGGGACCTGTTCAGCCTGGTCCGCGACCGCGACGTGATCGTGCTCTACCCGCAGAAGGGCGGCCCGATGGAGGTCGACGAGGCGGAGGTCAAGCGTCGCTACTCGATCCCCGGCCGCGCGTACGCCGACTACGCGATGCTGCGCGGCGATCCGTCGGACGGCCTGCCCGGGATCAGCGGCGTCGGGGACAAGACGGCGGCCGAGATGGTGAGACGCCACGGGTCGGTGGCCGCGATGCTCGAGGCCGGCGTCTTCCGCGGCGCAAACGCCGAGTACCTGCAGAAGGCGATGAAGGTGGTCCCGCCCGTCCGGGACCTCCCGATCGAGGTGCCGCGGGGGCGCCGCGACCACTACCCAGAGCATCCGAGGGAGGTCGAGCAGCTGGGCGCCAAGTACGGCATCGGGAACAACTTCGACCGGTTGGTCAAAGCGCTCAACTCGCTGCCTGCGCTTACAAAGGCGTGACTTTTCGCACGCAGTGATCTGACAGAAGCCGCCCAACGTATCTCTGGTCATGACGCTGACCTGGATCCGAATGCGGCGGCGGCGCGCCAAGAGTTACATGATCTGGAGTCGTGGAAGTCGGGCTTTGCGCATCATGCGTGCACTCCAGGACCGTGAAGGGCGAACGGAGCACCTTCTGGATGTGCAGGCGTTCGGCGACGGACCCGTCTTTTCCCCGGTATCCGCGCCTGCCCGTCCTCCAGTGCCGCGGGTACGAGGCCTCTAAGAAGAAGCCACCCGCATGAGGGCGAGGGGTCGGCCCTCGGCCGGGTCGAACGTGGCCGAGACGACGCCCGAGTTCATCGCGATCTCGCCGATCGCTCCGCTGTCCCTCACCGCGTAGATCGTCTGCCCGTCGGGGCTCAGGCCGAGGCTGGAGATGCGCCAGCCGCTCAGCGACCGCATGCGCGTGGTCAAGGTGGCCGCGTCCACCCAGACGATCCCCGACCCGCCGGCAGTGACCAGGGTCTTCCCGTCCGCGCTGAGCACGGCGCCGCCGGAGCCGCCGGCAGACGAACGTGTCGTCGCGAAGGCGACAGTGCGCGTGACGTGGGGCTGATATTGGTTCGAGATGTCGACCTCGGCAACGGTTCCCGTCGCGCCGTTGACGGCGTAGAGCCTCGATCCGCTGCGGTCCATGACCAGGGACCACTGCATCTCCGCGGCGTTCGTGGCGTATCCGGAGCCCGGGAGGTCGAGGCAGAACGCGAACGGCCCATCCAGGCTGAGGGCGTGGATGAACGGCCCCTCGTTCTCGCGCACGTACATGCTGAACAGCCAGCTCCCGTCGGGCGACGCGACGCCGGACAGGCGCACCCCTGTCATCGACTGCTCGCCGTTGCTCTTGTCGACGACGATGTTGTCGCTCAGAGCGCCGCCCACCACGTCGTACAGGCGGACGTAGTACTCCTTGCCGTTGAGGAACTGGATCAGGTACAGCCGCATCCCGTCATTGCTGATCGCATCGAACTGGAAGCGACCAGGGAGGTTCACCCGATGCACGACCGTCGCCGTGGTCGTGTCGATCAGCAGCATGTGTGTCCCCGACACCGGGTCGAACGTCTCGGCCACCAGCCAGCGTCCGTTGGCTGACGTGCCCCCGGGCACTCCGCTGATCGTCGCCGGCGGCAGCGTGTAGCCCGCCGGGAGGACCATCGTGCGGAGGGTCGACCCGGTCAGCGGGTCGGTGTCGATGAGCGAGTTGCCCGTGATCGAGTAGAGGTGCGTCCAGTCGCCCGACGGCGCTCCGAGCGGAAGCCGCCGTTCAGCCGTCTGGGTTCGCGCATCGATGACCGACAGCTGCGGCGATCCGTGCGCCGTGACCGCCTCGTATAGCTTGTCGCCGTTGCCGCGAGGCAGCGCGCCCCGCGTGGCGGCGCATCCAGCTGTGATCAGGCCAACGCAGATCAGCGCACCAATAGTTCGCATGCTCTTCACCTCGCCTTCCATACACCGCAGGCGGGAGGGCGGTTCCTACATCGAGCTGGCGATCTGAAGGGCCTGGGCCTTGGTCATGTCGCCTTCGATCCGGACGACGGTGCCGCCGTCGTCGAAGATCAAGGTGTTGGTGGCCAGCCGCAGGGTGTCTACGTAGAAGTCGCCGTTGGCGTCCGTAAACGCGACCTCGTGCGGGTGGCCGGAGATCCAGTAACCCACATGGCCCCGCACGCTCACCTGTTCGACGGTCGCGTCGGGGCCGAGGAACTTCTGGAAGAAGTTCTCATTCACGGCGCCTTGGGCCTCGGTGACGAGGACAGAGACGCCAGTCAACCCCGAAACCGGGATGTCGGCACGCCGGGCGTAGACCAGCGAGACCTCGCCTCCCGATGGGGGCCGGTTGAAATACACCTCGTCTGGTTTGCCGAGCGACCCAGGGACCCTCACCTGCCAGGTCACCTTGGCCTGGGCCTGGTCCAGCGTCGTCGGAGAGCCCAGGCCAAGCCTCTGGCCGAGGGATCCGGAGGGCCGAGGCGACGGCGTCGGCAGCTCCTGGACGCGATGGACGATGACGTGAAGGTTGACCCAGCCCGCGATCGCTTCGCGCGTCGGGGTGTAAGCGAGCAGTGTGGCGACGATCAGAAGCACGGCGGCCGCCGCCAAGGCAAGCTGACGCCCCCACCCTAGCCCTCCCCAGCGAGTGGGGAGGGGAAAAACCCTCAGCCTCGGGGTGGGTGGCCATTCGATCGCGCCGGCGAGCGCCGTCAGCTGCTCTTCGAGGTCAGGCATCCGGCGCCTCCTCGACCCTCGCCCGCAGCCTGGTCAGGGCGCGCGACAGCCTGGACTTGACGGTGCCCACGGGGATGCCCAGTGCGGCCGCCGTCTCTTCGCCGCTCAGCTCGAGCAGGTACCGGGTGACGATGACCATGCGGTCCTCGTCGGGCAGCGCGTTGAGCATGCCGACCAGGCGGCGGCGCTCGTCGGACGCGACAGCCACCGCCTCAGGGGATGGGGCCGCATCCCCCGGGCGGAAGCCTTCGCTCAAACGCAGCTCGAGCCGCTGGCGCCGGCCGGCTGACCGGGCGCGATTGCGCGCCTCGTTGGCCACGATGCGTAGCAGCCACGGCCGCCACTCGGCGCCGGGCCGAAAGCGGTCAAGCGCCCGGTAGGCCTTGACGAAGCCCTCCTGCGCCGCGTCCTCCGCGTCGGCGGCCGAGGCGGTGATGACGTAGGCGGTGCGGAACGCGATCTGCTGGTAACGCTGCACGATCTCCTCATAGGCGGCCGTCTCACCGCGCTGGGCGCGCGTGATCAGGTCGGAATCGTCCGCTGGCCGGCCCTCCATCGGAACGCATCTTCTACACCTTCGGCGGCATCATGGTTCCCTGCAACCAGCCACGCCCTGGCTGTGTTTAGGAGGCTGATGGAGGGAACCGACCGCGTCTTCGAGCGCCTGGTGCGCGATCACCAGCACCGAATCTTCGCGCTCGGCCTCGCCCTGACCGGCAACCGGCAAGACGCCGAAGACGTCGCGCAGGACACATTCGTGCGCGCTTATCGCGCGCTCGCGACCTACACGCCAGACCGGATCCGCGATTTGAAGCAGAAGGCCTGGCTGCACCAGATCGCGGTCAACGTCGTGCGCAATCGCGTGCGCGGTCTGCGCCCCCGCCTGGTCGAGCTGAACGGAAGCGAGCCTGACCATGGGACCGGGCCCGAAGAGACCGTGATGCTCAGGGCGGAGATCGATGAGCTCGCGGCGCGAGTCGCCTGCCTGCCGCCGAAATACCGCGAAGCGGTTGTGCTGCGACACGTGCAGGAGCTGTCCTACGCCGAGATGTCGGAGGCGCTCGGCCAGCCGGTCGGGACGGTCAAGGCCAACGTCCATCGCGGACTGAAAATGCTGAGAGGAGAAAACGATGGCGACAGTGATGCTTGACCTGAAGCGGCTGGGCGACGTGCGGGCGCCGGCGGGGTTTGCCGACCGCGTGCTCGCGAACGTCGGCATGGCCGACTCGTACGCGGTGTTCGAGACGGTGCTCGGCCGTGTCTACGTGGCGTGGAACCGGCTCGGTGTGTCGGCGGCGATGCGGAGCGAGTCGGCGGCGGAATTCGAGGATTGGTTCCGGAACGAGATCGGCCGCCAGCTCGTGCGGGTGGATCCGCCGGCGGACCTCGCGGCGAAGATCGAGGACCAGCTCGAGGGGCGGCGCAGGCTGCGCTTCGACCTCCGCGGCCTGACCCCGTTCTCGCAGGCGGTGCTGCGCAAGACGCTGGAGATCTCTCGCGGCCAGGTGCGGCCGTACGGATGGATCGCGCGCGAGATCGGCCACCCCGCAGCTGTGCGGGCGGTCGGGACGGCGCTGGCCAACAACCCGATCCCTTACTTCATCCCGTGCCACCGCGTGATCCGGTCGGACGGAGTGATCGGAAACTACGGAGGGGGCGGACCGGAAGCAAAGCGCGACATCCTCACGCTCGAGGGCGTTCAGCTGACGCGCCTGCAGAAGCTTGCCCGCGCAGGACTCCGCTATGAAGGCGTGAAGAGCACCAGGATCTTCTGCTTCCCAACCTGCTACCACGGCCGGCGGGTCAGGGAAGAGAACTTCGTGTTCTTCCACGATGAGGCCGAGGCGCGGGCTGCAGGGTACCGGCCCTGCAAGGACTGCCGCCCGGCGGTCGCTTAATCCAGCGGACCGACGCTGGCCGCCAGGGGCGCGCCGCGCTGGTGGAGGCGGTGGGTCCGGGACAGGCCGCCGTCGAAGTTGATCGCCTTGCCGCCGTGGTAGATTGCCGGCTTCGGACCGCGATGCGGCTTGTGTCCGAAGACCACACGACGGCTGTCCGTCAGCTCGAGCCAGCGCTGGAGCCGTGCGGGCTGGGACTCGAAGACGTTTGGGCCGCTGAGCAGGTCCCATAAGAGGCGCTCGCCCTCATTCGCAAGCAGATCTCGCGTTCGCTGGTTGATCGCCGCGACAAGCTCTGGTTCGACGCCTGGCAGGAGGTTGAGGTAGGCGTCGTTGCCGCAGTGCTGGACCAGCGTTCGGTCGCGCAGCTCGAGCAGCGCCGGCCTGGACCGCATCCAGTGCTGGAGGGCTTCGTCTCGACGCAGCTCCTCCAGGTCGTGACGCTGGCCGCCGATGCTGATCCAGAAGCCGATCCGGGTCGGGTCGCGCAGCGCCCAGAGCATCGCCACCTCGTGGTTGCCCAGCAGCGCCTCGGTGTTGGGGCGGTCCCGCGCGAAACGCATGACCCCCACGCCGAACATGCCGTAGTCGACCAGGTCGCCCAGGAAGATGGTCCGCCAGCGATCGGCGGGGTAGGGCTTGAGCGCGGCGAAGAGGCGCTCGATGTCGCCGTGGACGTCGCCCACGATGAGGATGGGGAGCTCATCCGCGGCCACTCATCCGATGCTAAAGGTGGGTCGTAGGGGGTTGGGTAGAATGCCGTAGGCGCATAGGGGCGTAGCTCAGTCTGGTCAGAGCATCGGTCTCCAAAACCGAGGGCCGAGGGTTCGAATCCTTCCGCCCCTGCTTTCGCCTCACAGCTCACCAAGTAGCCGCGCGCGCGGCCCCGTTCCCTGAGTAAGGGAATTGGGCCAAGCTCAGGAGGCGCGCGATGAGCAAAAGGATCACGACTCGTTGGTACATCGGTGCGTGGATCGTGGCGGTGCTTGCCGGCATCGTAGGGATCATGGCGCGAAACGGGCCAGGCACGAGTCCGCCGCCCTCCGTGGCGATCGCCTACTTCGTCGCGGCGGCGTGCGGCATCGTCATGTTGGTGATGTGGATCGGGGCGCTCGTGAAGGTTGCCCAGCAGCACGCGTGGGGATGGTTCATCGCCCTGCTGGTGCTGCAGCTGATCTTCCTCGGGATCATCGGCATGGTCGCCTACGCGATCGCCGGCCCCGACGACGGTCTTGAGGTGGTCACAAGGCCGACCGTCACTTAGAGATCGGGTCCTCATCCCTCCGGCGGCTGGCCGGCTCCAGGTGGGCCCGGCCAGCTTGTTTTCCGGCCTTTGTAAAATCAGGCGACCAACTAGACTCCCTGGTCTGGGGTGTCGGTTTCGGTCTTGGCCTGGGCCGCTAGCTCAACTGGCAGAGCGCCGTGCTGATAACGCGGAGGTAGGTGGTTCGAGTCCACCGCGGCCCACCACTCCTGATATAACGCGAACCGGCGGCGTGGGAAGCCGGTAGATCGGGAAGATCGCACTCCTGGATTCGACCCTGATCTCAGCTACCAGTTGCTGCATCAAGGCCTTGCGTTGCGAGTGTGTTCCGTTGCCCATCGCATCGTCGAGTGCTGTCAACACCGCGCCAATCTCGCTGGTCGTCGGTGTCACGATCGATTTGTCGGCAAGCTCCTCTTGAAGCGTCTCACGCTGTGCCCGCAGCTCAGCGAGACGACGCTCGAGCTCGTCCATCCGACCGGCCAATCTGCCGGCGGCAAGTGATCCGGACTCGAAGGCGTCAAAGTAACGCTGCAGCGCCTGCTCGGCCTTCTCGATTCTTGCCTCGAGACTTCGCAGTTCAGATCGCTTGCTTGGGAGTGTGGCGTTCGCCTTCTTCATTGCAGCAGTCACGGCTCGCTCGATCAGGTCACTGTTCGAGTAAGTCGCTTGCATCGATGCGAGGACGGCGTGTTCGAAGGCGTCTGCGGGAAGTCGGTCGGCTTGGCACCCGTGCCGGCCGTAGCGGTTGCGCGAGAAGCACGTGTAGTACCGATATGGTCCCTTTCGTCCGTGCGCAACGGTGCCGAGGAAACGATTCCCGCATTTGCCGCACCGGACAACTCCGCTGAGCAAGTAGTCGCTGGCATTGCTGCGGCGCTTCCAGGCAGCCTCTTTACGAGCCGCGAGCATCTTCTGGGCTGCCTCGAAGGCGTCCTGGCTGACCAAGGCGACATGGGGCGCTGGATACGAGGCGCCCCGAAACTCGACGCGTCCTACAGGGACGGGATTGCAGAGGATGTCGAACACAGTGACCGCACTCCAGGGTCGACGGGCTCGCGTCTGATGGCCATGACTGTTCAGCCAGTTCGCGAGAGCTCGTGTTCCGAGTTTCTTGGTGACGTACAGGTCGAAGATGGTCCGTACTGTTGCCGCTTCAGCCTCATCGGGTTCCAGCTTGGCAACGGCTGGGTTGTAGCGATAGCCATAGGGATTGGGTCCGCCGAGCCACCCGCCCGCAGCCGCTTTCAGCTCCATGCCGGCGATAACGCGGTCAACCAGAGTGGCGCGTTCGAACTCGGCAAATACACCAAGCATCTGAACCATCATTCGGCCCGCAGGCGTCCCGGTGTCGAAGGGCTCAGTTGCCGAGCGGAAGACAACATGCGCGTGGTCGAGCTCTTCAAGAATTTGTGCCAGTCCACGCACCGAGCGTGAGAGTCGATCGACTCGATAGACGAGCATGAGGTCAAAGCGGCCAAGGCGGCCATCGGCTAGTGCTCGCTGCAGCTCAGGTCTCTCCAGAGTGCTACCGGTCATGCGGTCGCTATATCGGCGCGTCAGCTCCCGGCCCTCCTGGCTGGCGACGTAGGCGCGAAGGCGTGTGTCTTGGGCCTCGAGTGAGTAGGGCTGATGCTCCTCGTCGGTCGAGATTCGTGTGTAAGTCGCGACTCTCACGTCGATCCCTTCTCCTTCAACTTCCGAGGCTTACGCGGAAGGCGTAGGGCTGCGTACCGATCGTGGCGGTATTCGTCCACCCATTGCCGACTACTGCGCCAAGTACCGTCCTCGGCTCGAACTGCCTTAAGCCTGGAGCGCTGTGCGGCGTTACGAAGAGCCACGACCGACAGATCCTTGGTGGCCCACGATTCCAGTGGTACGAGCTTCGCAGGCCCTGCTACCGCAGGCAAGACGAAACGGCTGAGGTTGTCAAGGATTGCCCTCGCGAGGATTTCGCCTAAGGGTCCTGGATCGCTTCGATCGGCGCGATGCAGGGCGTCCAGGTAGCGGTCTCGAAGGCGCTTCTGGATGATCGCGGGCGGGTAGCCAAGCCGAACCAACAGGAGGTTCATGAGCAAACGGCCGACGCGGCCGTTGCCGTCGATGAAGGGGTGGATGCGTTCGAACGCCGCATGCCGCGCAGCGAGTGCCTCCGCGACGGGTGACGACTCGCGAGGCAAGCTGGCGACGCTATCTACCCAGTCGCGAACCAGCGCTGGTATCTCAGGGTGGCTCGGTGGTTTCATGCCGTGCTTGAAGGCGTGGATGTCATGCCGGCGCCAGTTGCCCGGACTTTCCTCTGCGGAGGCGTCTGGGTGCGGAGCGACTTCCCAGACGGGGGTCATTGCCAGCCGGTGAACGTGGCGGACTTCGGTGAGCGTGAGCAACTTGCCGCTGGTCCAGGGGCCAGAACTCAGTGCTTGGCTGTACACCCACTGAGCTGCGGCAGCGTAGCCGCTGACCTCCAGGTAGTCCTTGAGTTCCTTGCTGCCGACCGCCTTGCCTTCGCGGAGAAGCGCCTCAACTTCTCGCAAGACCAAGGTGTTGCCCTCCAGGGCGGTTGAGCTGTGGGCCTCGTGGTACCAAATGTCGGTCCATATGCCCTCTGCCTCGTCAGGGGATGGCAACCCGCCGAGGCGAGTTTTCAGCTCCTCGACCATGAAGGCAAGTCGTGCGTGTACCGCTTCCCGGGTGGGCCGGCCCCGCGCAGCGGTCGAGGCCGCCTTCTTAGCTAGGTTGCTCATGTAAGGGTTACTCAATTGTACAACTCAACCTAGTTAGGTTGCTATGCCACGACACAGCTAAATGATCAACGCAACCTATCTTGGTCACGCAGCCTTGCTGTCGTCCGGACACGCTCGAAGGGGGGTGCGAGAAGTTCAGCCAGCAGGTTGATGGCACTTTGCCACTGCGCGTCAGAGCAAACCTCGATGCGGGGCGGCGCCATGGGGAAGCCGGAACGTTGGGACGATGCTGTCCAAGCTCTCAACCTCTCGAGAAATCCCTTGACTTCGCTACACGCCTTGAATAGTGTACTAGTGTGCTGATACAGCGCTACAGAGAGGCTGGCGCACAATGGCTATAAGGCTGATCCCGCTCCTGGTTTTCCTGGTTGCCATTGCCGCGTTGGCGATTGCAGCCGCCGGAAGATTCCGGAGCGGGAAATCCATTCCACCCGCAGCAACAGACCCGAGCCGCGGCCGACGCCGAATCGTGCGTTGGGGCTTCGGGTTGATGGGAATCATCCTGGCCGTAGCGTCTGCTTTCAGCCTCGGTCAGCGGGCAATCTTCCTCATTGCGCCTCTAGCCGTTAGTGGTTATGTCGCTGGTCTATTGCTGGGCGAGTTGATGATGCCCAGCGCGCCGTCGGGGACGGTTCGTCGTGTATCGCTAGACCGGAGGAGCTTCGAACGATACGTCCAAACCCGCTGGATCTGGGTTTGGAGAGCGGCGGCTGGAGCGGCAGCAGTTGCTGTCGTGGCCGCGGGCCTGGCAGGTGGAACGGATGGCAGGTCGCTGACGCTGGCGTGTGCTGATGGGTCGATGAGTGGCGCCAGCCCGTGGCCAGGGTGGTCTTACGGAGGGCCGGCTCTCATCGCGCTAATGCTCGGAGCTTTACTGGTCGAGCTCTCTATGCGAAGGATTGTGGAGAGGCCGCGCCCTGATTCGGACCTGCTCAGTGCCACCGCCGATGAAGATAGCCGTCGGGCCTCGATGCGACGTGTGCTCGCTGCCGGCGTCGCGATTGGTCTGGTGCCACTTGCGGGCGTTTCCTTGTCGGCGGCGATCATATTTGGCTTCATCTGCTCGCCACCAGGCACCCTGGCCTGGACCGGACCTTTGGCAGTGACGCTTGCGGTCCTTGGGTTCGCGGCAGGCCTTGGTGCCATTGCGAGTCTGGCCAGCCTGATCAGGATTGCCGAAGTCGCCAGGTCAGTCCCACCCGGCGAGCAACGCGCCTAAGGCTCGAGACATGGAGCTCACCGTTGATATCGCCTCGCCCGTTCCCGTTTACGAACAGATACGAGCCCAGGTGACCGAGCTGGTCGAAAACGCAACTTTGCGGACCAACACCCCGTTGCCTTCCGTGCGCCAACTGGCTGCTGATATGCAGATTGCACCAGGCACCGTCGCGCGTGCGTATCGCGAACTTGAGGCAAGTGGGATCGTAGTTTGCAGCCGATGGGCCGGAACGCGTGTAGCCGAGGTCCCGTCTGTTCCTCGAACGGAGCGACGGCAGCGCTTAGACGAGGCGGTTGTTCGCATGGTGTCAGCGGCGCGGCGGCTCGGCGCGAAGGACGATGAGATCGAAGCGTCCGTCGGCCGAATCCTGGCGAGGCAGAGTCAAACCCGCCACTAACCGTCTGACGCTCGGCTGGGGTCAGTGATCAGCCTTGTCGATCGTGCGAGTTCGGCCACCACGGCGGCTGTGGAGGTTGCCTTCATGCGTTCAAGTTCGTCAGTAGTGATGCCCAGCACCAGCAGCAAGTCAACCTTGCCGTTGGCGGTATCAATGGAACCAAGCTCGGGATCTAGCGTGAATGCAACGGCCGGTCAATTTGGTTGGAAGTCCGGCAAGGGGATGACCTGTCTGACTGTGAACAAAATGTTGCAATGCACGATAGTCGAGCACGAGCGGGCTGGGGCGCTGTGAAAGAGTGGTTGGAAGGACAGTTAACCCGGCGTCGACTCGTTAGGGTGATCCGTGACCCTATTACCGTCGGCTCGTGGTTTGCGTTGCGGAAACTACGGACCCACCAGGCGATTAATTTCGCCCAATAGTGCAGTCGAAGTACTAAACGACGCGCAAAAAACCAGCGAAGGAGGACTTGCGTGCGCAGGGTGGTTCTGATCATGAGCGTTTCGGTTGACGGGTTAGTCGCGGGACCCCACGGGCCCGCTGGCGGACTCGATGAGCCTGATCAGTTGAAGCGTTGGAAACTCGATCGCATCCGTCGGGCCGGCACGCACATCATGGGCCGGGTGACTTACGAGGAGATGGCGGCCCACTGGCCAACCTCAACGGACGACTACGCGGCCCCGATGAATGACATTCCAAAGGTTGTGTTCTCGAACACGCTCGCCGAGGCGAAATGGACGAAATCCTCGATCGCACGTGGCGATCTCGCAGCTGAGATCGCCACCCTCCGCGGTCAACCCGGGGGCGAGATCATCGCCTGGGGCGGCGCCAGCTTCGCTCAGGCGCTTTCCAGAGCCGGACTCATCGACGAATACGTGCTGGTGATTCACCCGGTGGCGTTCGGGAGCGGCCTGCCGATGTTTCGCGACCTACCCGAGGCGCTGGAACTAGAACTGATCGAGGCGCAGACATTCGAGACCGGCGCCGTGCTCCACGTCTACAGACGAAAGCATTAAGTCCGGAGCTGGATCGTCCCACCAACGACTGTAGGCCGCCGGTTCGCGTTACGGAAGCTCCGGCCCACCACCGCAGCTGGTAGGGCAACCTAGAATCGATTAGGTTCAGATCAGTACAGAAGTCAGTTCGTGCACGACTTCGATAGCCGGCACGACCTCACTCACATCATCCACCGAGAGGCCGGCGTAGCACGCCATCGTCAGCGGAGCCTCGGCCGTCGCGGTGGGAGGGGACGTGCTGCGGTTGCCGACACTGATCGCCCCCTCGAGCGACGAGCGCAAGACGCGCACGAGTGCCGGCCACTGCCCGTCGCCGTCGAAGTGGTCTGTGAGAACAGTGTCGTCCGCGCTTGCCGCGATGAGCGCCTGGACGTAGGCGGGATGCGTGTCGCATTCAGGGCAGGCGAGGAACCGAGTGCCGATACGCACGGCGTCCGCGCCGCCAGCGATCAAATGCGCCACGCGCTCGGCGTTTCCGATCCCTCCGGCTGCCACCACCGGTACCGAGACGGCACCCAGCACCTCGGCCACGAGCTCGTCAAGTGGCTGCGTGCCACGGACGTGGCCGCCTGCCTCGACGCCCTGGGCAACGACAATGTCGCAACCCGCATCCGCTGCCGCCCGCGCCTCCTCGGTTGAGCCGACCTGCCATGAGACTAGAGCCCCTGCAGAGTGTGCAGCGGCCACGATCACAGCTTGCGGCTCGCCCCAGAAGAACTCCGCCACGCGTAGGCCACGGATCTCCTCGATCACCTCTTCCAGCGCTGGTAGGTAGGGGATCAGGAACCCCTTGCCAAGTGCTGCCGAACCCGGCTCGGGCACCCCGACCCTACGCGGCACCATGCCCAGGCCACCCGCTTTCGCGACTGCGTTCGCCAGTGCCAGGGTGCCTACCCCGCCCAGCACGGCGAGCTGGAAAGGAAGCCTACAGCCGACCAGCTCCGTGAACCGCGTACGCACGGCACTATGGTGACGCAGGCACCATGTGGCTTCCGGCCGAAGCTAATCCTGGCGCCCGCCAATAGCGACCGGTACATCCTCAGCCACAGATTCCGGCCCCCGGGTGGCCGAACTCGACCGGGCTGCCGAGAGGCGCGATTTACACTGGGATGCGTGGACATGAAGCTCGAACTGGTGCCTGTTCCTGTCACCGACGTGGACCGCGCCAAGGCTTTCTATGTCGACCAGGTCGGCTTCCACGCGGACTACGATCATCAGGTCACCGACCAGCTACGTTTCGTGCAACTCACTCCACCTGGATCTGCATGTTCGATAGTGATCGGAACCGGGATCACCGAGATGGCACCTGGCTCTCAAAAGGGGCTGCAGGTGGTGGTCAGTGACGTCGAGGCGGTCCGCCAGGAGCTTGTCGGCCGCGGAGTCGACACAAGCGCAGTCGATAAGCAGCCGTGGGGATGGTTCATTTACTTCAGCGACCCCGACGGCAACACGTGGTCGGTGCAGCAAATCGTTCCCCGTTGAGTAGTTCAGGCCGAAGATGGGACCCCGTCGTGGCCGATGCCGCAGGCAGTTGACGAGGTCAGCCGCCCCAACGCGAAGCCTCACCGCAGTCGACAGAAGGCTATCGCCGGCCCAACCACTCTCACGCCGTGGTTCGCGTTGCGGAATGTAGGGCCCACCACAGACCGGGGTCAGAGTGGCGGTTCGACCGCGTACAGCTCGAGAATCGTCAAATCGGCACTCTTGGGAGGCGGAAACCCGACCGACGTCAAGACTTTCTCTAACTCATCACTCGACCAGCGGCTTCGCGCGTGCTCCTCGGAATCCCACACGCCCACGATGTAAAGGGCGCCATCGCCGACCGCGCAGTGATGGCGCAGCTCGCCGAATGATGTCGCCCCTCCTCGGCTCATGATCAGCGCGTGTCCGCGGTCGTACGAGCGTGTCAACTCGTCCACGTCGCCGTCAAACCGTGCAATCAACAGTGCTGCCATTCCTTCCCTCCTGGGCTCGATGCACTGCATCAGCCGCGATGGCACCCGGGCGCGTGGTCGGATGATATAGCTCATCTCGCAGTCTGCAACCCACGAAGGAGCCACGGTCGACGACGAACGCGTTCAGAAGGACCAGCCGGTGGACGCGTCTCCTTTGAACAGCACGTCGAGGCATGCATGCGTCGACAGCGAGCACGCTTTCGGCGCGACGTCGTAGATGATGCTGATCGTCGTTACGCGGTATGCGTAGCCTCGTTCCTGCACCGCCGGCCCGTATGAGATCGCATACAGCACGGCTTCGCGATTGTCCCGCGTTAGCTCGACCGCATTTGCCGGTCGACCCAAGAGCTGCGTCATTTCAGAGCTGATTGGGACGAAGCCGGCAAACTCCAAACCCGACGGCAACGAGCTTGCGAGCCCTCCGAAATGGACGATGTCGTGGAGCGAGGGTGCGTCGTATTCCGCTGTCTGCAGCGTGATCGCGTGGTAGGCGGACATCGCCGGAGCAAGCTGCTCCGGCGAGGAAACGTTCACCAGGATGACGGGGACGCCGCAGCATCCCCCGTGTGGCCAGTTCGGCCACCCATGCCGGGCGCCTTCTGCCTCCGCGGTGCCGTCACGGGGGTCGGTTATCGAAGCTCCCACAGCCTCTAGCCCGACCTGGCGCTGCTCGACCGCCGCCCGCGAAACCGGATCGGCCAAGGGCGGGGCCGGCGGATACGAAAGATTGAACCTGGCCGAGAGAATGTCGTACTGCACGTCGCACCACAGATCACGTGAATTGCTCTGGTGTCCACAGCTCACCTCGAACTGCTCGTTGGTCCCCCGGTCCCACGAGCGCGAGCCGTCCCCTTGCGTGACAACGTCCTGCCAGCCGTGCGCGCTCAACCACTGTTCGTACCACGCGACAACCCTATCCACGGAGTCAGCCGTGTAGAACTGGGTCTCGGCGAGCGCAGGCTTGGGGTCTGTGTTCTCGAACCGGAACCAGCCATTGGCATCGTCTTCATCGCTCTGTGCCGACGAGGCTCGATAGGAATTCGGGTAGGTAAGGCTCGATTCAGGGTGCAGCCGCAGCTGCCAGGCGGTGACTTTGCCGGTCCCGCCAAACGTGTAGAAGAGGCCAAAAGCGGCGACCGCGACAACGAGAACCGGCACCACCACCCGGGCGCGCTTGACCACGGCTCAGATATTGAGCTTGGAGTCCGAGACTCAACCCTTCTTATCCAAGAAGCTGCTCGACCTGCGCATTGACGGGGGTTTTGGTGGGGGCCTCGGGCGGAGCGGATTCGACCTCTGTGCTGGTCGGGCTGGACGAAGCCCGGCATCTATCCACGATGCCTGTGATGAAGGAGCGAAGCCTCGGTGAACTGAACCAGGATCGCCCACGAATCAGAGGATCGTCGTTCGTTGAATCCGACCTCGAGCGTTCGCCTGCGGGTCAAGGACGAAGACGTCCCTACGTTGAGCTCAGATCGCCATCCGCTCACCGACGATCGTAAATCCCTGCGGCCGGCGACATCACCGAGGTGGTCACCCGGAAGGCGGCAACCGGCCCCTGGAATCCCTTCAATTGAAGCTTGATCGGCTCGACATGGATTCGCTGCGCTTCAAGCCAGTCCTTCACCCGCCGGTGGGCCTCGTCCGAGAGTGTCACCTGGCCGGCGCCGGACTGGGCCTGGAGCCTGGCCGCGAGGTTGGTGGCCTCCCCGAGCACGCTAACGTTGGCCGCCTCGGAGAGTGTGCCGACCACGGCCGGTCCGACGGCCAGGCCCGCGCCAACCGGCAGGCCGGCGAGAGCGGCCTTGTCGATGATCGCAAGGGCCGACCGGAGCGCCTGGAGGGCATGGTCGACGCTCTGCCCTGAGACGTTGAACGTCGCCATGATCGCGTCGCCAGCGAACTTGTCGACCATGCCGTGTCGCCGTGTGACTTCCTGGGCCGCCCAGCGATGAAGCGTGGCGATCTGATCGCTCAAGGCGGCCGGCGCCGCCTGCCCGCTCATCTCCGTGTAGCCACGCACGTCGGCAAAGAGCACTGACACCATCCGCTCGCCCGGCGCGATGCGTCGCGTGCCAGGCGTCGTTTCGGCGGCTCGCGGCGCCTCCTCGATCTCAAAGCCGAGACCGGTGGCAGTTTCTCGTGCCAACCGCGCAGCCAGCCGGGCGCCGGCAGCTTCTGCCTCGGAAGCGATCGCGGCAAGATGCTTGCGTGCGCTCGCCTTATCGCCCGAGCGAGCCTCAGCTTCCGCCAGCGATCGACCAGCATTCCATGCATCGAGACGCAAGCCGCCCTCCTCGAAAGCATCCACCGCCTGTTTCAGATCGCGAACCGCCTCCTCCAGCCGCCCCTCGTAAAGGGCCAGCCGTCCGCGCGCGACGTTGAATCTCGGTGAGCCATCTAACTCGCCCATGATGGTCAGCGACTCCAGATACGAGCGTAAGAAGGCCGGATCGCTCTGCGCCACTGCGGATATCGCCTCCGCCGTCGACCCAAGGTCGCCGAGATCGCGCGGTGTCGCACGCGCGAGTGTGAGGGCTTCCTCGGGCTTTCCCTGCGCGAGCAGAACGCAGATGCGCGGCGCGGTGTCGTAGATGACGTCCTGACCTTCGATCCGGCTCGACACGGGTGGCATCAAAACGGCGGCTTCCTCACCCTGCTGGTTCTCGGCGAGGGCGTGAGCAAGCAGCACCAGGCTTCGCCAGCGCTGCTTCTCGTGGCCGGCGTCGCGGGCCTTCTGCACGGCAAGTCGAGCGAGCTCGATCGAGTCCTCGACCCGGCCCTGGCTCAGACTGACGAGGCCATTTAGGTAGGGCGACCAGACCAGGCCCGACGACTCGAGAGTGCGGGCCCTCTCAATCCAGCGCTGCGCGAGTGGGCCAATGCCGATGTGAAGCGCCGTCCAGGCTGCGTTGAACACGGCGTTGACCGCCTGGTATTGATAGCCGCCCTCGATCGAAGCTCGATAGCTCTCCTCGAGGTGTTCGAAGCTCTCCTCGACCTGGCCGAGGTGGACCTCCGCGATCGCCACAAAGTTCAAAGACCACGCGTAGGCCATCGCAGCGTCCGCAAGCAGCGCAATCTCGGCCGCGCGGCGGGCATATTCCAGACTCGTCTCAGTCACGCGGTCGAAGCTGATCAGCCCTGAGATCCGCAGGTAAGCGATGGCGAGCGCCTCACTCGGTCCCGCCTCCTCAAGGACAGCCCGGGCCTGCTCGAAGTGCTCGCGGGCGAGGTCGCTGCGCAGGAGCTCCCAATAGCAGCGGCCCAGCAACAAGCGATGCCGCGCGGCTTCGACAGAAAGACCGGCCGCCTCAAGGTTCGCGATTCCTTCCTCCAGCAAGCGCCGCGCCACCTCGGACTCGTTGTTCTGCCAGTACGCGTCGCCGGCCCGGCACAGAAGGCGAGCGCGGTCGACCGGGTCGCGCACATGGGGCGCAGCTCGCTCCAGAAGCTCGCCGGCATCGTGATAGGCGAGGGCTTCCATCGCACCGTCGGCCGCGGCGATGCACATCGCCACCGCCTCGTCGTAGCGGCCCGCCAGCAAGAGGTGATTCGCCAGGTCGACGGGCGCGGCGTCGGGCCTCGACTTGAGGACTTCGGCTACCCGCGCGTGAAGCTGCTGCCGGCGGGGCACCACCATGTCCTCGTACACCGCCTCGCGCGTCAGCGCGTGGCGGAATCGATACCTTCCCGTTGCCGGGTCGTCCTCTTCCAGGAGCTGAAAGGTCACGCACGTCTCGAGCGCCGGAAGCACGGTGGCCTTGTCGAGCCCGGTCACGTCCTCGAGCGTGGCTAAATCGGCCGATCGGCCAATCACCGCTGCGGCGGACAGCACGACCGACTCCTGCGGCTGCAGCCGGGTGAGCCGGTGAATGATCGCCGCGCGCACAGTCTCCGGTAGGCGAATCTCCGCGAGCGTCTTGCGGTCCCATCCGGCCGCTGTGTGAAAGATGTCGCCTCGGTCGAGCGCTTCGCGAAGCATCTCTTCGAGCACGAACGGGTTTCCCTCGCTGCGGTCACGCAGGAAATCACGAAACTCGGGGGTGATCTCCCTCTCGTCGAAGATGGCGCACACCATTTCCCCGACCGCCTCCTCGGACATAGGCTTGAGCTCGATGAACTCGGCCTGGCCGGATCGACGCCACCCCTGAATCGTGGGCACGAGCGGATGCTTCCTGTGCATCTCATCCAAGCGATAGGTGGCCAGGACCAGGACGTTGGTCGAGCGTATCCGGCGGGTCATGTAGTCGAGTAGCTCACGCGTTGCCGGATCCGCCCACTGGAGATCCTCGAGGACGAGGAGCAGCGCGCGATCCCGCGCTGCGTCGCGCAGGAGCAGGAGGATCGCCTCAAAGAGCCGCAGCTTGGCCTGCATCGGATCGCCGCCTGGCGCCGGCGCACGACCCAGCTGAGGGAACAGCTGCGCAAGCTCGTCTGCTACGGGACCGAGACGCTGACGAAGGCCGGCCAGGTCCTCCCCGGTCAGGCGGTTGCCGATCGCTTCGAGGAAGGGAAGGTAGGGCAGCGACAGCTCCGCTTCGCTGCACGCTCCCGCCATGACCGCGCAGCCGAGCCGATGTGCTCGACGGACCAGCTCGTTGACGAGCCTGGTCTTGCCCATCCCTGCTTCGCCACCGACGATGACCACGCCGCCATCGCCACGCAAAGCGAACAGCAACGCGTCCTCGAGGATCGAGAGCTCGGGCTCACGCCCGACCAGCGTGGGGCACAGTACGCGTGAAAGCGCCATGTGGCGGCCGATTCTACAACCGGATCTTTGCCCCCTCAGAAGAGGTTGATCAGGCGCCTGCGAAGTAGCGCTGACTCCCCCTTCGTGCTAACGCGCATGTGCCGGCACTCGCGGGTTTGCGGTCGCCGAATTTCCCGAACACCAGACGCGACACTCGACGTCGGAGACACGGCCGTGTCGACGCCACTGGGCCCGAAGCGGTCGTTCACGTGGTATGCCAGGGCGGCCAGGTACTCGAAGATGCCAATGCCGGCTCCCATCACGCCCGGCCAACTGGCGCTCGCTACGAACGACAAGACCGCGCCGGCGGCACTCGTCGAGGGCTTGCCCCGCTGTGAGCTTGAGGTCCAGCTCGAGCATGTGGGCTCTAACTCTTGGCCCTACACGCACAGGGCACTGACGATGTGTTCGATCTGCTTGACGTGCGTCCGCTCATGGCCGGCCAGCCATCGGCCATAGAACAGCACATCACGCTCCAGTGGCTTGCCTGCCCCCGTCACCGTCGCCACACGTGACCAGCCTTCGCGCGGCAGCTGATCGAGCGCAGCCATCAGATCGACGCGCTGCGCGGCAAAGGACCGCAACGAGCGGCTGAATTCCAGTTGGGGATAGTCCGTGTGGCGGATCCAGGTGAGCGGATTGAGAGCCCGCAGGGTGGGCTTGTCCTCGGCGATCAACCTCTGCATGCAACTGCCCCATACGTCGGCGCACGCCCGGAGATGGGCGAGCACATCGTTTGCCGACCACTCATCGCGGCTGGGGTTGGCACGCAATTGAGCTGGCGCCAGGCCAGCGGTAATCGTGGCGATGCGCCGGGGCGTTTCTCCAAGCAGGGTCACAACCTGCTCAATCGTCAGCGTCTTGTTGGGCACTGCTCGAGCTCCTGGATGATTTCGTCTACTAGCACGGCGGCGGGCGGAGTGATATCGATCCGGATGGCGGGCTCATCCGGCGCGGGTTCCTGAAGTTCCGCGAGCTGGCTCTCCAGCAGGCTCGGTGGCATGAAATGTCCGCCTCGTGTCGCCAACCGCTCCGCGATTGTCTCCCTGGACCCGGCGAGATAGACGAACAAGACGCCAGAGCCGCGGCGGTTGAGCATGTCCCGGTAGGAGCGCTTGAGCGCTGAACACGTGATGAGTCCATTTTCTGCCGCATCCAGGCGCTCATCGATCAAATCGGCGACCCGCGCCAGCCATGGCCACCGATCCTCGTCGCTCAGCGGACGTCCCGCCGCCATCTTTGCGATGTTCGCCTCGGGGTGCAGGGCGTCTCCTTCCTCGAACCGCCAATCGAGGCGGCCGGCGAGCAGCGCGGCGACGGTGGTCTTGCCGCTGCCTGCGACCCCCATGAGGACCAGGACCACGGGGCTCAGTTGCGCACCGTGGCGAAAGTACCATCTCCATCAATGGAGTCCTTCCTCCTGACCGAAGCCCAGCTCCGTGCGCGTGGCGGTGGCAAGTGGAGGAGATACCCTTCCGATGTCATCCCTGCGTTCGTGGCCGACATGGATTTCAAGGTCGCACCCGCAGTCCAGGCCGCGGTCGCCCGCCTCACCGATCAGCAGGACTACGGCTACGGCCAGATGACGGACACCGTCCCGATGTTCGAGGCGTTCTCCGATTGGATGGCTCGCCGCCACCAGTGGCGGCCGGACCCCGCGCTCACGATGGCCAACATCGACGTCGTGCAAGGACTCTTCGCGATGATTGCAGCCTTCTCCGAACCTGGCGACGGCGTGATCGCGCAGACGCCGATATATCCGCCGTTTCTGCGGGCTGTCGCGGAGACAGGCCGCACGCTCGTCGAGAACCCCCTGCTCGACGATGGGACGCGCTTCGTGATCGATGCCGAAGGGTTGGATAGGGTCGCCGAGCAGGCGTCGATGATCCTCGTCTGCAACCCGCACAACCCGACCGGCCGCGTCCTCGAACGCGCTGAGCTGGAGGCAATCGCCGCGGTCGCGGCGGACCACGACCTGACGATCGTCGCCGACGAGATCCACGCCGACCTGCTTTATCCCGGAGCGAAGCACATCGCGATGGAAAGCGTGGCCCCCGAGCGCACCGTGACCCTGACGTCGGCGACGAAGAGCTTCAATATCGCCGGCCTGCGAACGTCCATCGCGCATTTCGGCAGCGCGGCGCTCCAAGAGAGGTTTGCGCGCGGGGTGCCCGAGCGTCTCCTCGGGGCGCCGGGTCGCGCCGGCGTCGCGGCGACGATCGCCGCCTGGTGCGACGCCGACGCCTGGCTCGACGAGGTGATGAGCTACCTGGATCGCAACCGGCGGCGCGTCGCCGATTGGGCCGCCCAGGCGGACCTTGGCCACCATCTGCCCGAGGCCACATATCTCGCCTGGCTCGACTGCCACCGCCTGGACCTGGCGGAAGGCGTCACGCCCCAGCAGCATTTCCTCGCGCACGCGAAGGTGGCGCTGACCGAAGGCGCCGACTTCGGCGCGCCGGGCGGCGGCCACGTCCGCCTGAACTTTGCTACCTCGGCGGAGATCCTCGACGAGATGCTGCGGAGACTGAGCGCCGCCCTGGACTAGAAACGGTCGAATCCAGGGCGGGCTGTTCGTCGTACTGGTCAAACGCTCACTTTTACGAGGAGAACGAAATGGCCAAATACATCTTTCTGCAGTACATGGACGAATCCCAGGCCCCGCCACCCGGCTCACCGCAGATGCAGGGCGTGATCGACGCGTTCGCTTCATATCTCGAAGACGTCAAGTCGGCCGGCGCTTTTCACGACGGCGACCCGTGCCAGCCTTCGGCGACGATTTTCAGCGTCACCTCCGCCAAGACGACCAACGGACCCATGGACCCCAGGTCGCCCTGGCTCAACGGCTACTTCGTCCTGGACTGCAAGGACCGCGCCGAGGCTGAGACGTGGGCGGCGAAGAACCCGACCGCCAAGTTTGGCGGCACCGTGGAGGTGCACCCCATCCTGAAGCTGTCGTAGCAGCTGGACGCGTTCGCGCGACGATAGCGAGATGGAATTCGACCGCTACACCATCTCGCTGTTGCTGCTTCGTCCGGACGCTCCCCGCTTGAGCGAGGAGGAAGAGGCCGCCCTGCAGGACGCGCACATGGCGCACCTGGCCGACCTTCACGACGCCGGGTACCTGCTGGCCGCCGGGCCGGTGCTTGGCCCGCCTGATCGGGAGCTCCGCGGGTTCTCCATCCTCAACGTCGACCCGGAGCGGGCGCTCGAGCTCAAGAACCAGGACCCCGGGGTTAGGGCCGGCAAGTACCGCGTGGAGGCGTATCCGTGGGTGCTTCCGGCCGGCCTGGTCCATTTCACTCCAGGGCGCCTTCCCCGGTCGATGGCCGACGCGACCGGAAACTGAACGTCCGCGCCGCCCGATTAGGCTTTACACTCCTCGGCCATGACGAGTGTTGGCGACGCATTTGGTTGGCCGTTCCAGGATCCCGGGTGGTTCGGAAAGATCATCGTCCAGGGCCTCATCACCATCATCCCGATCGTCGGCTGGATCGCGACCGCCGGCTGGTTGATCATGACCATCGACAACTACCGGGCGGGACGCCGCGAGCTGCCCCCGGCCGGTTTCCACCTCGAGCGGGGGGTCGCGCTCTTTTTCGTCTACCTGATCTACATCATCGTGTTCTCGATTCCGGGCGCGATACTGTCCGGGGCGGGCTCGTCCAACAACAGCGCCGGCACCGTGGCCCTCGGCAACCTGATCGGTTTCCTGCTTAGCCTCGCGCTTGCCTTCCTGGCCCCTTCGATCATCCTGCACACCTACCGCGCAGGATTCAGCGGGGGCTTCAACGTGAGCTCGATCTGGCAGATGGCGACCAGCAACATCAGCACGACTGTGATCGCCGCCCTTTTGATCTGGGTCGCCAGCATCATCGGCTCGCTGGGCGTGATCGTGTGCTGCGTCGGCCTGCTGTTCACGATTCCCTACAGCGTGGCCATCCAGGCGGGGATCGTGACCTGGTACGAGCAAGCGCACCCCGGACCTGCGACGACCCCAACGCTGCCAACGCAGCCCGCCTAGACGCAGAAGGAGCGGAGCTTGCGCTCCGCCCCTCCGTTCCCCCACCTTCGCGCGAGGCGCTGTTGTTACCAGGTCATGTCGCTTAGCTGCCGCCGGAATCCGCGGCTGACACGCAGGCTGCGAAAGCCTGGTGCTCGGCTTTGTCCTCGGACTTGTCCGCGCTCTTGGCTGCCGCCTTTTCCGAGGCGTCCTCGGTCGTGTCCGAAGCCTTGCAGGTAGCCGCGGGGTTGGAAGTGGCCTCCTGCTCGTTCTCGTTGTCCTGTGCCTCGGTCGATGCGATGGCGCTTACGCAAGCCCCATGCACGCCTCCGGGGCCGTGCGGACACGTGGTCCGCGCCGCGGACGAGACGGCGTCGCCGTGCGAGTCCGAGTTTGAGGTGCCCGCGGTCTCCACCATCGCCACGGCGCTGGCCGTGCCGAGGGCAAGCGCCGCCGCCGCCCCAAGGATCGCGAATCGCAACTTCAGCATGAATCCCTCCTGAATCGCTTGGATGATTACGACCCCGTCCCCTCGATGGAAAGCTCTAACGCCGAGGCATAGCTCACTAACCAAACTGGGCCCGGGAGTTTAGTTGCAGGAATTTTGGCGCTCCGCCGTTATCCTCCTCAACGTCCCACTAACCCCGGAGGCAACATGGCAGCACTACGTCGCAGAAAAGTCATCGCAACGTTGTTGAAACTGACTCGCGGAACGCGGCGATCGGCGTCGCTTCTGGTCGGTCCGGGCTGCACGTGCGAGAGCTGCGTGCAAGCCTGGGACCGACATCACCCGACAGCGGTTTCGCCCGTACGCGAGTCTCGCCGCCTTCGCCTGGGCTTGTACTGACATCTTCGGATAGTCCGGACTGTCCGGGGTTTGCGGCGGGCTTGAGGTGGCTCAGTCCGGACCATCCGGAATCGTGGCGTTGCTAGGCCTTGCTCGGTAGGCGAAGGGCGCGCAGCGAGGCGAGCCACAGCACCACGACGCCCGCCAGGGCGGAATCGGACCAGACCTCGAACAGCAGTGGAAATCCAAAACCAATCGCGAACGCGTTCGTGAAGGCGACGTAGACCGGTCCGACCAGGAGCCAGCTCGCGGCCACCGCGACAACGAGGGCAGGCGAGCGCCGCCGCAAGCCAACCACGAGCAGAACAGTCATCGGCACCAGCAGCAGGATCAGCTGGCCGGCCCAGACGAGTGTCAGCATCAACGGCATCGCCGCGAAGGCAGCGCCGAGCTCGAGGGCGCGACCCTCCGGATCAACTCTCGGGCGGCGGAGGCGCCACGCCGTGAGGACCAGCACAGCAAGCCCGATTGCTCCGGCGACGGCAAGGACGACCGTATCGACGCCGCGGCCCTGCAGGTAGAGGCTGCCCGGATGGAAGATGCGCGCGACCGCGGACAGCGGCGCGACGTTCATCTCCTCGCCCGATCCCTGTCCGACCGCGGGTAGAACGCGGAAGAGGTACTCGGGCAACAGGCTCGGCACGGCGAGGATCCAGAGGACTGCCCACGTGGCGACCGCGCATGCAACCAGCCACCACCGGCGTCCCCACAGGCCGAGCAGTAGCAGAGGCGCCTCGACCAGCTTGATCGCCAGCCCGAGGCCCAACGCCACGCCGCCCCACCAACGGTCGCCGCGCTGCCATGCGACGAGCAGCAGTCCGCTCGCGAGCAGCAGCACGATCTGGAAATTTCGGTTCTGGACCTCGGTCAGGGTCGGCGCGAAGCTCATGCACATGAGCGCGATCAGGGCTCGCAGCTGCCAATCGGTGACGGCCAGCGCTCGGACCATCGCGACGATGAACAGTCCGAGCAACACGTTGGCCGCGATCAGGGCGAACGCATCGGCAACCGATGGGTCGACTCGCGCAAGCGGCTGCATGACCCACAACGCAAAAGGCGGGTACACGGCGCCTGCCGCACCGAGCCAGCCCTGCGTGTGGCCTGAACAGAACCCAGAGCTGCACGTGTACGGATCGCCGCCTGCCGCGATGACGCGGGCGCCCTCCAGATAGACCTGGCGAAAGTCGCTGACCTGGTTCCAGAAGAGCGGCCAGACCAGGCCGTACCAGACGTAGGCGAGCACGATCGGGGTGCCCGCCAGGAAAAGCAGGACGGTCCGGAACCGCCGGTTGGCCAGCGCGGCGCCCCATCGCCGTGGAGCGGGGTGGTCGAGGCGCAGCTCGGAGGTGGCGGCCACGGGTGCCTATTCTGCGGGCGGCGCCACGAATTCAAGCCGAGTCGAAGCTCCGAGGTTCGCGTTCCTAATTTGGAGGTGCCGACTGGATGGACACTGGAACCCTCGTAACGATGGTCGTGGTCGCCCTGGTGGTCGTGGTCTTGCTTTTCATCTTCCGGGCGGCCGGGGTGGGTCGCCGGCGACCCAAGCTGCGCCCGCTCGCCGCCGAGTCTCGCGACCGCTACGTCAGCGAGTGGGACGAGATCGAGACCAAGTTCGTCGACGCGCCGGAGCAGGCGGTGCGCGAGGCGGAGGCGCTGGTCATGTCGGTGCTGCGCGAGCGCGGTCATCCGCTGACCGAGCGCGACCTGCCGCGCGAGATGCAGAGCGCCCACAGGTTCGGCTACTCGGCGAAGGACAAGACCGAAGGCATGCGCCAGGCGATCCTTCAGTACCGGGCGGTCATGGAGCGATTTGTCGGTCCCGAGGACCCTGCCCACCGCGAGCAGCGCCGCCGGGAGATGGCGTCCTAGCCGGTCAGATTCCTGCGGCGGTGACGTGCGGCCAGGCGTCGGAGACGCTGGCCAGCCGTGACGTGATCTCCGACGCGCCCGCGATGCTGTAGATGTAGGTGACGCCGGTCGGCGTCGCCCCTTGCAGCCCGCAGTTCGAGGTGCACGCTTTCTCGCCTGCGTACCACACCAGGTCGTTGGTCAGGAACCTGACCCCGGTGCGTCCCGGCGGTGACGTGTTCGAGACGTTGTTCGACTGCACGCTGTAGAACCCGACGCCGTCCACGCCGCTCGGGGTCGGGAAGTTGTACCCGATCCAGCGGCCGTCGGGCGAGGACTTGGGCCGGACCCAGGACAGCGAGGTCATCGAGGACAGGCCCGCGCTCGAGTCCCAGCGGTGGACGTTGCCCGTGGTGTCGCGGAAGAACAATCGGCTCGGTACCGAGGCCCAGACCGACATCGTCATCCCGGTCGTCGAGTAGACGAGCGTGCCATCGCTCGCGCGACGGATCTGGTCCGGTGCCGTCTCGCCCGTTCCGCCGACGTGAAACGTCTGGAAGAGCGCGATGTAGCTGCCGTCGGGCGAAAAGCTAAGGAAGCTGTCGTCCTGGTTTGCGTTGACGCCGCGTCCGGGCACCGCGGGCAGCGTGGTGAGGGTTCTGTTGCCAGACGGTCCCGCGAGACGCCACGCGTTCCCTTCGAGGTAAGTCACGGACCTTCCATCCGGACTTATGGCGTACTGGCCCGAGCCAAACCCGCTGGCGTAGGTGGCGACCAACGTTGTTGCACCGCCCGCCAGCGGAGCGATGACGATCTGGTTGTCCGCGGTTTCGTAGGCGACCGCGGACGCGCTCACAAACTGTGGCGACAGCGCGGTCGAGTCGATGGTGCAGAGATTCTTCGCGTTGGCTGGATCCTGGATGTCGCGCACGACGATCGTGGGGTCGCCGACCACTGTGCCGATCACGAGGTTGTCGCCCGCGGGCACGGTAGTCGTGCAGTGGACGAGTGAGGCAGGACCCGGCGTTCCACTCGCTTCCGGCGAAGCGGTGCCGGATGGCGCCGCCGTGGCCGTGGCTGTGGCAACGGCGGACGGTGACGAATGCTTCGCGCCGGTGGTGGGGGAGCTGCCGCAAGCGGCGAGTCCAAGCATCAACACCAGGGTCACCCCACTCGCACGCACCGGGTAACAGTAGCGGTCGGGGTGCTAGCTGACGAGCTGACTTAGCAACTTTCGTGTTTCTGTCGGCAATTTGTCGCGGAGCCGGTAGTAGACCCAGATACCGCGCTTCTGACTGTCCACCAGGCCGGCCTCCTTCAGCTTCGCCATGTGATGGGAGATCGTCGGCTGGGCGAGGCCGAGTCCGGCCGTGAAGTCGCAGATGCAGATCGGCGCATCGGCTTTCCACAGCGAGGCAACCATCGTCAGCCGCGTCGGGTCGGCGAGCGCCTTCATCAGCTCGGCCCGCTGCTCCGCCCAGCTTTCCTTGACCACTGGCAGCGCGCAGCACACTCCTCGCTCGCGAATCACCGGAAGCTCCTTGACTGCCACGGGATAAATGATACGCTATCCATCGACGTTCATCGATGGATTCTTGGAAGCAGGTGGAGCAATGAGCGAGATCAAGGAAGCTGTTCGGTCGCACTACGCCGATGTCGCCGGCCAACTGGCCGTCATCCAGCTCGGCTGCTGCGCGGCCGATGGTCCCGACTGCGGATGCGCGGGTTCGTATCCCGAGGCGGAGCTCGAGGAGATCGGTTTGAGCGACGCCGTGAGCCTTGGTTGCGGCAACCCGACGATGCTGGCCGATCTCAGGCCAGGTGAGGTCGTGCTCGATCTCGGGTCGGGGGCGGGCCTCGATGTACTGCTGTCGGCGCGACGTGTGTCGCCCGGCGGACACGCCTACGGGGTGGACATGACCGACGAGATGCTCGAGCTCGCCAACCGCAATCGAGCCCACGCCGGGATCACCAACGCAACCTTTCTTGTCGGTTCGATCGACCAGGTACCGCTGGCCGATGCATCCGTCGACGTCGTCATCTCGAACTGCGTCATCAACCTCGCGGAGGACAAGGGAGCGGTGATCCGAGAAGCGTTCCGTCTCCTGCGCCCAGGCGGGCGCTTGGCGGTCGCCGACATGGTCGAGCTCGAGCCGCTGAGCGCTGACCTCAAGAAGCGGCTGGACTCATGGGCGGGCTGCATCTCGGGCACGATCCCGGTGGGCGAGTACCGCGCCGCACTGGTCGAGGCGGGATTCGCGGAGCCCGAGTTCGAGGTGCATGCGACCGAGAGCTTGCCCGGCGTGGGCAAGGTCGGCAGCGCCTACATCCGGGCGCGCAAGCCCTCGCTCCTGACGGGAGCCGACTGAATCCGGCCGACCGCGATGCGGCGTGCGGCCGCGTCGGTGCTGATCGCGTCACGTTCGGCGCGCTCGAAGATCTCGAGCACCGCAGAGCCGATCCCGGCCAGCTTGGCCTCGAGCTGGGCGTGCGTCCAGTGCTGCTCTTCGAGCCCGCCGCCGTGCAGCACTCCGCCGGCGTTGATCACGAAGTCCGGCGCGTAGGCGATGCTCCGCTCGCGGAGCAGGTCGGCGTCAGACGGCGACTCGAGCTGGTTGTTCGCCGCGCCCGCGATGACGCGGCAGCGAAGCGCGGGGATGGTGCGCGGGTTGATGACGCCGCCGGTGGCGCAGGGCGCGAGGACGTCGCACTCGGTCGTCATCGCCTGGTCAGGGGCCACGACGCGGATCCCCCTTTCGCGCATATTCGCCAGCCGGCGGGGATCGATGTCGGTGGCGATCACGCGGACGTCCTCCGCCGCGAGGAGCTCGATCAGCCGGCCGCCGACGCCGCCCGCGCCCTGCACCAGCACGCTCCGCCGGCTCAGGTCCTCCGAGCCGAACGCGTAGCGGCAGCTGGCGCGGATGCCATGCAAGACACCCACCGCGGTGTCTGGCGCGGTGTCGCCCGAACCGCCGGCCGCCTCCGTTTTGCAGAAGACGTACGGCGTGACCTCGGCGATCACGTCCATGTCCACCGCCGACGTGTTCATGTCCGGGGCGCAGCTGTACAGGCCGCCGAGCGAGTTGATGAACGCGCCGTACTCATGGAGCAGGCGGCACCGAGCCTCCCCCTGAGGAATCTCGGCCGTCGGCAGCGCGATCACCGCCTTGCCGCCGCCGTGCGGAAATTCCACGCACGCAAACTTCAGGCTCATCGCCTCCGACAGCCGCATGCCGTCGGCCAGCGCGTCGGTGGGTCGCGCGTAGTGCTTCATGCGGGTGCCGCCCGCAGCCGAGCCCAACCGGGTGGAGTGGACGCAGATGAACATCCACGTGTCTGTTTCGCGGTCGCGGTGCACGGAGACGGATTCGCCGTCCCACGCTGAAAGCAGGTCCTCCACCGAGGAGGAGTCTAGTTACGCAGCCTTCGGATGTTCGACGACAGCGAGCACTCGCGGCGCGACAAATCGTGCCGTCCTCACGACGCCACCCGTCCGCGTCAGCTCACGGACCTCGACGGTCGTGCGCGAGCTTCGCACCTCGACGGAGCGTCCAGCGCGGGTTGCCTCGATGACATATTCGCGCGCCGAGCCGCTGCCGGCGTCGACCAGGACCTCGACAAAATCTCCCTTCGCCATAGGTGTCTGTTATGCCCAATTCGAGCTCAATTCATGCGTAGTCGGGCTTGCGGCAAAGGGCGTCTGGGCCCAGAATGCCGGGCACATGGCTCACGCAGAGGAGCTCGGGCGAGGGCCCCTGCTGCCGCTCAGCGTCCAGAACGCGTACCGCGAGCGCTACCGCGCGATCCGGCCCGGCTGGCGGTCGAGCGGTGACCAGCTCGAGGCGATCGTCCGCAGCCACCTGAAGCCGTCGAGCCATGTGCTCGACCTGGGATGCGGCCGCGGCGGGGTGGTCGAGCTGGTCTGGCGCGACGTCGAGCTGGCCGTCGGCCTCGACCCGGATGCGCCGTCGCTGAGCGAGCACCGCGCCCCCGGGATGCCGGTCATCCGGGGCATCGGGGAGAGCCTGCCGTTCGCGGACCAATCGTTCGACCTCATCGTCTGCGTGTGGGTCCTGGAGCACCTGAAGGACCCGGCGACGACGCTGCGCGAGGTGCGGCGTGTGCTGCGGCCGGGCGGGCACTTCGTGTTCGTCACGCCCAACACCCGCAACCCGCTGATGCTCGCCAACCGCATCGGAAGGGCACTGCCCGCGCTGCAGCGGCGGATCGTGCCGAGGTTCTACGGCCGCGCGGAGGCGGACACGTTTCCTGTCCAGTACCGCGCCAACACAGTGGCCGCAATTCGCGCCCTCGGCAAAGAAGCGGGCCTGGAGGTCTACGACCTGCGCGTCGTGCCCGACCCCACCTATCTGGCGCTCAACACCTTCATGTTTCGCGCGTCCGTCGTGTCGGAGCGCTTCATGCCCAAGAGCTGGGGCGTGCACCTGCTCGGAGACCTGGTCAGGGCCCAGGAGGTAGCCCGGCCGGTGCGAGCGGCGGCTCAAATCGAGGACTGATGGCCGACAATACTGGGCCATGAGCTTTAGCACGATCCTCTACATCCTGGCCCTCATCGCCTTTGTCCTCGCAGCCACTGGATGGACCTATAAGAAGACCGAGCCAATCGCCATCGGCCTCGCCCTCTGGTCACTGGGTGACCTGATCCCGCGCCTCGGAAGCCTGTCGATCCCGGTGATCATCCTGCTGCTCGCGTTCGTGGCTTTCGTGGCGGCGGCCATCGGGTGGCGCTACCGCAAGCTCAACCTGATCGCCATCGGGCTGGCTCTGTGGGTGCTTTCGGTCGTCCTGCCGTCGCTCCATATCGGCTAGGACTGGAGGCCCGTCCGAAAAGCCATCGGCGGCTTGAACGGCTATTGAGGCGTCATCCCTTGATCGTGGTCCACGCGGAGACCCACTGGTCGTAGGGGATGCAGTTCTGGCTCCCGTCGGCGCACGTGGCGACCGGGGTCTTCCAGAACTTGATGGTGTCGAAGTAAGAGCCGGGCGCGTCGGCGTGGTATTGGGCGCAGGAGCCCGCCTGCAGCGCGTCCATCTCCGCGCACGCCTTGGTGTTGACAGGAGTCTCGCCGAAGAAGAGCGCCTGCGCGGCCTGTACATGCGCCGTGCTCACGTATTCGGTCCACAGATACGCGCAGTTGGGGTGCTGCGCTTTCGTCGCGAGCATCCAGGTGTCGCCCCATCCCGTGGCGCCTTCGCTCGGCATGGTGTCGGCAACCGGAGCACCGGATGCCTTCAGCTGGTTGGTCTGGTACGGCGAGGCGGCTCCGACGTACGCGGTGCCATCCTGGAACAAGGCAATCTCGTCAGACGCCAGTACCCAGTAGCTCTTGATCAGCTGTCTCTGCTGCACAAGGAGCGCTACGGCAGCGTCGAATTGCTTCTTCGTCAGCTCGTATGGGTCCTTGATCCCGAGGCTCGGTTGCGACTTGCTGAGGTACAGGGCAGCGTCTGCGATGGTGATCCAATAGTCGTACGCGGTCACGATGCCTTTGTTGGATGGGTCGTAGACCGCGTTCCAGCTGGTCGGAGCGATCCTGAACTTGGTCGTGTTGTAGAGGAGCAAGTTCGGCCCCCACTGCAGCGAGATGCCGTAATGGACTCCATCGATCGTGTTGTATGGCGGGCTCTTGAAAAAGGTCTGGAAGTTATTCCAGTCCGGGATCAGCTTTTCGTTCATCGGCTTCACGTCGCCGCGGTAGATAAGTCGAAGTCCGATGTCGCCTGTGGCCGAGACCATGTCGTAGTGCCCGCCTCCGCCATCCTGCATCAGGCTCGCCATCTCTTCGGACGAGGCGTACCGGGAGTTGACGATGCACCCCGTCTGCTGAGTGAAGGGTTTCGCCCATGAGGGGTCGACGTAGCCCTCCAGGGCGATCAGGTTTAGCTGGCCTTCGCCGTCGCCGACCTTGTCGAGAGGCTTGATGGTGGCCGTCGGCGGTTGCGACCGGGTGTTTCCGACGTTGGTGTTGTTCGATCCGCACGCGGCCACCATCAGCATGGCGACCGCAGCCACTGCTCCGAACTTCACGAACTTCCTACCTCCCCTTGTCGAGCATGTATTTGTGTTCCGCGGTCCAGGCCAGCCGTACGGGCTTGCCCTGGAACTTGTGGGCGTCGTCCAGCGCGCCCATATTCTGACGGACGGCAACTAACTGCTCGCCTCGATCTAAATGGACCACGTAACGGGTTGTCATTCCGACGTAGATGACGTCTTCGACCTGGCCGGGCTCCACCGTCATACCGGGCTCGGGCGCTTCGCCCTCGGCAAGCATCCGGATCTTCTCCGGGCGCAGGACAAACTGCACGCCGTCGCGCAGGAGGACGTTCGAGATCCCGATGAAGCCGGCCACGAACTCCGTCGCGGGCCGCTCGTAGACCTCGACCGGCGAGCCGATCTGCTCGATCTGGCCCGTTGGCCAGGAGCTCGATCTGCACGGTTAGTCCGGACTAAGTGCACTTTGCCTTCGCCCCAACCTCCGATAGTCCGGACTATCCGGGACGGCACGATGTACCCGGTCGTCAAAGCGAAGCCCGGCGAATTCGTGGGGGCGGAAGCAGATACGATCCGAGACCTGTGAACGCGGCTCGCGCGGCGGTCGATCGCCTGTGGCCGGACTGGCCGGTGAGGATCAGCGAGCTTGGCGGTGGGATCACCAACCACAACTACAAGGTCGAGGTTGCCGGGGACGTCTTCGTGCTGCGGATGGGCAGCGCGAAGACGCACGAGTTGGGTATCGACCGCGCCGTGGAGCACGCCGCCGGGGTGCGCGCCAACGAGATGGGCCTGGGACCCGAGGTGGTCGAGTTCGTGCGGTCGGAGGGTTGGCTGGTCGCCCGGTTCATCGACGGCAAGCCGATTTCGGTCGAGCAGATGCGCGAGCCGGCGATGCTGGCCCGAGTCGCCGCGGCGCTGCACCGATTTCACGATTCGGCCCCGATCCCGGGGCGCTTCGACGCGCACGCCGTGGTCGAGGACTATCGCGATCGGGCGGCGGCGCACGGGGTCGCCATTCCGGTCGAGTACGAATCGGCGCACCGGATCTCGGAGCGGATTCGCCGCGCGCGCGGCCCGCAGGAACCGGTGCCGTGTCACAACGACCTGCTCAACGCCAACTTCCTGGACGACGGCGAGATCCGGATCGTGGATTGGGAGTACGCGGGGATGGGCGACCGGTTCTTCGACCTGGCCAACTTCTCCGTGAACCACGAGTTCGGGGTCGAGGACGACCGCCGTCTGCTTGCGGCCTATTTCGGAGTTGCCCGCGACGGTGAGCTCGCTTCGCTTCGACTGATGCGGTTCATGTCGGACTTTCGCGAGGCGATGTGGGGTGTGCTGCAGAGCGGGATCTCAGAGCTGGAGTTCGGCTTCACGGAGTACGCCGAGAAGCACTTCGCGCGCCTGCGGGCAACGGCGGCCGACTCGTCGTTCGAGGGTTTTTTCCGCACCGTTGGCGCCGGCGGGGCGCAACCCGACTGGATCACGACCTGACGCGCGCGCCGGTTGGGTCGTAGAGAGGCTCCCTCGCGACGCGACCGCCGAGCCACGTGCCGAAGATGTCGACCTCGACCTTCGCATCCACGGAGCACTTCGCCGGGATGTATGCGAACGCGATCGAGTGTCCCACCGTGTAGCCGTAGCCCCCGCTGGTCACCCGGCCCACGACCTGTCCGTCGATGCGCACCGGCTCTGAGCCGAGCGCGACCGACCGCGGATCGTCGAGCACGAGGCAGGCGAGCTTTGTTTCCGCGGGTGACTCGCGCTTCTTCACCAAGGCGTCGCGGCCGATGAACTCGCCCTTGTCGAGCTTGACGCAGAAGCCCAGGCCCGCCTGGTACGGATCCACCTCCGGCCCGATGTCGGCGCCCCAAACGCGGTAGCCCTTTTCGAGCCGCATCGAGTCGACCGCCTTGTATCCCCCGGCGACAAGGCCGTGCTCGCGCCCGGCCTCCGAGATCGTGTCCCACAGCCGCAGCCCGAACTCGCTCGGGCAGTACAGCTCCCAACCCAGCTCGCCGACGTAGGTCACGCGCAGCGCGAGGCACGGGACCGACCCGACCGCGATCTCGCGCGCGGTCATGAACGGGAAGGCCTCGTTGCCGATGTCAGTTGGGGTCAGCGCCTGGAGGATGGCGCGCGCCCTGGGTCCCCACAGCCCGACGCACGCGTAGGCCGAGGTCACATCCTCCACCTCAACTGAACCGTCGCCTGGCGCGTGGTCGCGGATCCACGAGAGGTCGTGCATGCCGAATGCTGTCCCGGTGATGACGCGAAAGCGCCGCTCGCCCAGGCGCGTGATCGTGAAGTCGCACTCGATCCCGCCGCCCTCATTGAGCATCTGGGTGTAGGTCAGCGCGCCGACGCCGCGCGCGACCCGGTTGTCGCTCAGGCTCTCGAGAAATTCCGCGGCGGCGGGGCCTCTGACCTCGATCTTCGCGAATGACGTGAAGTCGAAGACCGCCGCGGTCTCGCGGCACGCAACGTGCTCGACCCCGATCGCGGGCGACCAAAGGCGGCCGGCCCAACCGTGTGGACGCAGCCCTTGATCACCTCGAGTCCCGTTGGGTTCGAACCAGTTGACCCTCTCCCAGCCGGACTTCTCGCCGAACGTGGCCCCCAGCTCGGTCAGCCGCGAGTAGACGGGCGACAGGCGAAGCGGCCGCCCGGCGCTCCGCTCGTGTCCCGGGTACTTGACGTCGTAGTAGGTCGAGTAGACCTCGCGCGTGCGCGCCAGGGTGTACTCGCGGCTCCGGTAGTGGCGTCCGAAACGGCGCGAGTCCATCTCCCACGTATCGAGGGCCGGGCGGCCCTCGACGATCCACTCGGCCACCAGCCGCCCCATCCCGCCGGCGCCGGCGAGACCGTGGGCGCAGAACCCAGCGGCGACCCAGAAGCCTCGGACCTCGCTCGGCCCGAGGATGAACTCTCCGTCGGGTGTGAACGCCTCCGGCCCGTTGACCAGGCGCACGACCTCCGCGTCCTTCAAGGACGGCGTGCGCACGACTGCGTTCGCCATCAAAGGCTCGAAGCGGTCCCAGTCCGGCTCGAGCAGGCGGCCGTTGAAGTCGGCCGGGATCCCGTCAAGGCCCCACGGCGCCGGCTCGCGCTCGTAGCCGCCCATGATCAGGCCGCCCGACTCGGGACGGTAGTAGACGAGCAGCGATGGGTCACGCATCGTCGGCATGTCGAGGGGCAGCCCCGAGGGCCTGGTGATCAGGTACTCGTGAGCGAACGGGATCAGCGGCACGTTGACTCCGACCATGGCGCCGATCTCCGGCGCGAACATGCCTCCCGCGTCGACCACCAGCTCCGTCGTGATGTCGCCCCGGTCGGTGACGACACGTTGGACTCGGCCGTCCCTGACCTCGATGGCGGTCACGCGCGTGTCCTCGTTGATCTCGGCGCCGCGCCGGCGCGCGCCCTCGACGAGCGCAAAGGTCAGCTGGCTGGGGTCGATGTACCCGTCTGTGGGCAGGTACGCCGCGCCGAGCACACCGTCGGTGCTCATGGGCGGGAACATGCGCTGCGCCTCCTGGGCGGAAACCAGCTCGAGGGGGAGGCCGAACGTCTTGGCCCACGCCGCCTGGCGCGTCAGCTCCTCCATCCGCTCCTGGCTCGAGGCCACCCGAAGCGAGCCGACCTCATGCCATCCAGTCTCCAGGCCGACCTCGTCTGTCAACGATCGGTACAGGTCGACCGAGTTCATCATCATCCGGGTCAAGCTCAGCGACCCGCGCAGCTGGCCCACGAGGCCGGCGGAGTGAAAGGTCGAACCGCTTGCCACCCGCGCGCGCTCCACCAGGACGCAGTCGGTCCAGCCCAGGCGCGCGAGCCAGTAGAGGATGGACGCGCCACCGACACCTCCGCCGATGACGACGGCGCGTGCGCTATTCCTCAAAGCCCTTCCGGCCCTCCGGGCAACCTCCCCATGCAATGCACGGGGAGGAGCCGACTTTCCTCAAACGCTGCTAGGCAGGCGCTTGGGCGGGTGCCATGGTCGATGCGTCCGGTGCCTTGCGTAGGGCGACCGCCCAGTAGATCAGGCCGACGAGCAGGATCACGCCCAGGATGAACGCGAAAACCGGGATACTGCCCAGCAGTCCGCCGATTGTGACGTTTGGCAGCGCGCTCAGCAGCGCTACGGGCATGATCCCCTCCCTAACTGTGAAACGGACTGTTCAGTTGGGGTCGAAAGCTATCACCCTGTCAGGAAACCGTCAACGAGGGGCAGGGATCAGCGCGCGGCCCGCGGCGGCGAGCCAGGCGCCCGTCAGCCCGAGCAGCGTGCCCACCAGCAACGTCAGCACGACCGGGATCGCTCCGTCATGGCCAAAGCCCATGATCGCGGCCAGGCTCTGCGCCGTCGGGCCCAGGCCGTAACGCTCGTGCGCGACGGCCAGCGGGACCAGCCACGAGGCGAGTCCGATCACCGCGCCCGCCGCCATCGCGACGCCGGCTCGGCGCTCCTGGGCGGCAAAGGCGAGGCCGATCACAAACGGCGCCCACCACAAGCCAAGCAGCACCCCCGCCAGCGCGACAAGGGCGGCCAGCAGAAAAGACACGTACAGCCTCACGGCGCGAGACTCCACCTGACGGCGCCACGGGCGGACGCCGCCTGGTCGGCGCCGAGCATCGGGTCGAGGCGCCCATCCCACCATGTGTCGACCCGGTTCACATACCAGCTCGAGGCGGGGTTCTCGCTCTGGCCGCCCGGGTAGACGCCCTCGAACGCGGCCGAACCCCAGTCGACCACCATCCGCCAGCTAGGGCCGGAGGTGGAGTTGGCGCCTCTTGCGGCGAGGGGGGTGTTGCCGTCGCCGCGCTCCGCTCGCGGACCGTAGTTCAGGCCGGTGATCAGAGCGAGGTTGGTCAGCTCGCGGGTGTGGATCCGGCCCCAGGTCCACGAGCGGGGATTGGAGCCGAGATTCTTGCGCAGGCTTGCGATCGCCTTGTGAAACGCTGTGCGCTGGGCGTCCGCGGCGCCTCGCGAGCCGACGCCGGGGGCGCTGAAGGCACGGTTGACGGGGTCGGTCAGCGTCCACGACTCGAGGTCCTGGCCGAGCATGCCCTGGACGTCCTGCCGTTTGACCTTCACCGAGCGCGACTTCCACCACGGGTCGAATGTCTCGCTGATGTACGAGTGCCAGAACGTCCACCAGATGGACGCCGCGGCGGAGCTCGTGTCCATCCGGTAGTCCCAGCCTGCGAGCAGGTCGCGCGCGGCCGACTCGGTTGGGCTCAGCTTCTCGGCCGACAGCGACTGGAGAAGCACTGGCACGATCTCGGAGGCCAGGTAGTCGCGGATGTCGGTCTGCAGCGCCATCATGTCGGCCGCGCCGAGCTTGCCCGGCGCGCTCAGCACGCGGTGGATCTCGTTGGCTCGATAGCCGGGGTCGTAGAAGTTGGCGGTCCCGAGGTAGTAGGGGTAATCGGGCGTCACCTGCCATTGGTTGGCCGACCACAGGATTCCGCTCGGCGGGTCGTAGACCTGCGGGATGTAGTCGAACGAGATCGTGCCCGTCACGTCCGATTCGCCGGTTCCGGGGAGCGGCAGCCAGGGCTGGCCCTTGGCGACCTGCGGAAAGTAGCCCGCGGAGATGAGCCCGATATGTCCGCGGTCGTCCGCGTACACGAAGTTGTGGGTGGGCGAGTGCCAGCCGCGCAGCGCGTCGCGGAATTCCTGCCAGCTGCTCGCCTGCGCCACACGCATCAACACGCCGAGGTCCTGGGAGGGGAGGTCGCCGCCCCACCACACCGAAGTGGAAACGCCTCGATCACTGATCACCGGACCGTGGACGCTCAGCTTGACCGTGAGGTGTTGGGTCGCAGCCCCGGCCACGGGAATGTCGTACTCCACGCTCTTGTAGGCCTGCCAGGCGCCCTTCCAGAAGTACTGGTTCGGGTGTGCCTTGTCTTCTTTCTCTGTGTAGAAGAACGTCTGCTGGTTCATCGCGTCGGTGAGGCTCCACGCGATGTGCTGGTTGTGCCCGAGCAGAACGCCCGGCGTGCCCGGGATGCTGACGCCGGCGACGTGGAAGCCGGGCGAGTCCTGTGTGAGCTGGAACCAGATCGAGGGCAGCGTGAGGCCCAGGTGCGGATCGCCCGCGAGCAGCGCGCCGCCGCTCGTGCTTTTCGATGGAGCAACGGCCCAGTTGTTGCTCGCGCCTTCGGTCTTGAGCAGGCGGGCGGGCAGCGCGGCAAGGGTCTGATAGGCGGCCGCGGCGGACTGTGCCTCCGCGTCGGTCACGGAGCGCATCGTCTGAATCGGGGCGATCGCAGCCTTCGGATATGGACCTGGGTCGTACGGCGACTGGCCGTTGGGCGGGAGGACCGGGAACCACTCCGACGTGAGGTCCGCGCCGAGCGACTTGTCGATCAGCGCGACCAGGATCGGCGTGTCGTCGAAGCTGAGCGTCTGAGTCATGACGCCCTTGATGAGGAGCGAATCGATGGGGCTCCACGGCTTGGGCCGGTAGCCGACCAGAGTGAACATCGCGTTGAGCTGATGCGTCGATTCCGCCTCCGCGATCCGGTCGTTCACGCCCTGCGCGTACGCAAGCATCGCCTCGCGCGAAGGGTCGCCGGCCGAGAGCTGGCTCCACTCGAGCTGGGCCGTCCGGAGCAGGCCCAGCTGGAGCTCGAACCTGTCAGTGTCGAGCGCGGCCGCGCCGAAGACCTCGGAGAGACGGCCTTCCGCCTGGCGCCGCATCAGGTCCATCTGGAACAGGCGGAAGCGCGCGTGGACGTAGCCGGTGGCGAGGAACAGGTCGTGGTCGGTCTGCGCCGCGATGTGCGCAGTGCCGTTGGCTTCGAGAGTGACCCTCACCGGCTCCTGCAGCCCGCCGAGGTGGAGCATCCGGTCGGTGACCTGCGCGTCCGCCGCCATCGTCCAGGCGCCGGTGATGGGATTGAAGGCCGGGCCGAGCGCGGGCAGCGGGCCGGCCGGAAAGAAGGCGGCGTACAGCACCGCGGCCGAGACGAGCAGGGCGGCGGCAATGTTGATGGTGCCTCGGGGCGGGCGAGGCCGGCGAGTCGTCCGCGCCGCGCGCCGGGCCGGCCGCTCAGCCCCGGCTCGCTGTCTTGGGGCCGGTGCCTGAACGGCCGGATCGAGCGTCACGGTCGCAAGTTTGCGCTACTCGGCGCGGCCGAAGGCCTTGATCTCCTCGAGCTCTTTTTCCGTCAGCTCGCGCGGGGTTTGGCCGCTCTTGACCTTTTCCGATTCGACATGATGCTTGATGGTCTCCACGATCTCGGGGTTGGCCAGGGTCGTGATGTCGCCCGGGCTCGTGAAGTTCGAAATGCCGGCGATGACGCGGCGCATGATCTTGCCCGAGCGTGTCTTGGGCATGTCGGGCACGATCCACACGTTCTTCGGCCTGGCGATCTTGCCGATCAGCCTGTCGATCGCGGCAGAGACCTTGTCCTCGATTTCCTTGCTCGGCTTGATTCCGGGTTTCAGGGCTACGTACATCTCGACCGCCCGGCCCCTCAACTCGTCGATCACGGGTACCGCGGCGGCCTCGGCGACCTCTTCGACGGTCAGCGTCGCCGACTCGAGCTCCTTGGTGCCGAGCCTGTGCCCGGCCACGTTGATCACGTCGTCGACGCGTCCAAGGATGCGAAAGTAGCCGTCCTCCGCTTGCAGGGCGCCATCGCCGGCGAAGTAAGGCCAGTCGTGCCAGTCCTTGCTCTTCTTGTCCCTGTTGTACTTGGCGTAATAGGTCGACACGAAACGGTCCGGGTCTCCATAGATGGTCTGGAAGATGCCCGGCCAGGGGTTGCGGATGCAGATGTTCCCTGCCTTGGCGCTGCCTTTGGGAACCGGCTTTCCCTCCTCGTCCAGAATCTGCGGGTAGATGCCGAGGACGCCCGGGCCGCAGCTCCCAGGCTTCATCGCCTGGAGTGCGGGCAGGGTGCTGCCCAGGAAGCCGCCGTTCTCGGTCTGCCACCACGTGTCGACGATGACGGCCTCGCCCTTGCCGACCTCGCGCTGATACCACCGCCAGACCTCGGGCTCGATCGGCTCGCCGACCGTGGTCATGTGCTTGAAGTGATAGTTGTACTTCTTCGGCTCATCCGGACCGAGCTTGCGCAGCATGCGGATCGTGGTGGGAGCGGTGTGGAAGATGTTGACGCCGAGTCGCTCAGCGATCCTCCACGGGCGGCCCGGGTCTGGATACGTGGGCACGCCTTCGTACATCACGCTGGTGGCCGCGAGGGCCAGCGGCCCGTACACGATGTAGGAGTGACCGGTGATCCAGCCGATGTCGGCAAAGCACCAGTACGTGTCCTCGGGGTGTATGTCCTGGTAATACTTCGAGGTCCCCGCCACATAAGCGAGGTATCCGCCCGTGCTGTGCTGGCAGCCCTTCGGCTTGGCGGTGGTGCCGCTCGTGTACATCAGGAACAGGGGTGCTTCGGCCGGCATCGATACGGGTTCGACGATGCTTCCTTTGTAATCGGCGAGCAGGTCGTTGACGATGAAGTCGCGGCCTTTCACCATCTCGATCTTCGATGAGTACTTGCCTGGGTAGCGCTGCCAGATCAGTACCTTCTCTACCTTCTGGCCCTGCTTCTTCGCCTCCTCGATCGCCTCTTCGGCCTTGACCTTATGATCGATCAGCTCGCCGTTGCGGTAGTAGCCGTCCATGGTGACCAGGACTTCGCTGCCGGAGTCGGCGATGCGGCCGCCGCAAGCCGCACCGCTGAAGCCCCCGAACACTTCGGAGTGGATGATGCCGAGCCGGGCGCAAGCGAGCATGGAAACCGGCAGCTCGGGAACCATCGGCAGATGGAAGGTGATCCGGTCACCGGCTTTGAGCCCGCAGAAGTCCCTGAGCAGCGCCGCGAATTCGTTGACTCGCTTGTACAGCTCTTGATACGTGATCGCCTGGGTGGCTTCGGCTTCTGGCTCTGGTACCCAGATGAGAGCAGCCTTGTCGCGGTATTTGGCCAGGTGGCGGTCGACGCAGTTGAACGATGCGTTCAGCCGTCCACCGACGAACCACTTCCAGAACGGCGCGTTGCTCGTGTCGAGTGTGGTGTGCCAGTACTTGTCCCAGGTCAGGAGGTCGGCGTATTCCTTGAAGCACTCCGGGAAGTTCTTTTCCGCGAAGCGCTCGAAGATGGCGGGGTCGCTGGCGTTTGCCTGGCCGATGAATTTCGGCGGCGGGTTGAAGTACTCCTCTTCCCGCCAATGAACAGCGATCTCCGCTTCCGAGACCAGGACTTCACTCATAGTTCGACCTCCCTGCGCAGGACTGTTCTTACTTCCAGATCGGGTCACCCACCGGCAGGACCGGCCGGGGGCGCTGGCTGTTCGCGACGATTGCGAACGAGGCGTACCAGGCCACGATGGCGGTCAGGATGCCGACCCAGCCGCCGAGCGCGGTCAGGCCCTGGCCTGCGGCGCTTCCGCCGAAGGCTCCGAGGAACAACAAGAGCTCAGTGACCTCAAGGGTGAGGAACACGCCGAACACCGCCAGGTTCACCCGCGCGCTGAGGACCAGCATGTAGCTGTTGAAGATGAAGAACGCCAGCAGAAACCAGCCAAGGTCTTTGCTGATGTCGGCAGCCGGCACCTTGCCACCCAGAACGAGGAGAACAAAGGTCGCCAGGGCCATCCAGAAAGCGCCGTAGGTCGAAAAAGCTGTGGCGCCGAACGTGTTGCCGGTCTTGAACTCCCACATCCCCGCTGCGAACTGAGCCAGCCCCCCATAGAAGAAGGCGAGCCCGACCCAGGTCAGGTCGGGCGCCTGGCTCGGCATCGCGTTGTGGGTGCTCAGGACAAAGGTCGTCAGAGCGAACCCGGCAAGGCCCAGAGCGGCGGGATTGGCTAGCGCGGACACCGGTGGCGCGGCGGTTCTGACTTCAGACATCCCCAAGCCTCCTATCGCGCCCGGGAGTTCAGGCCCAGGCGCATCCTCCCAACGAGTCTTGAGAATCGTATTCCGATTCATCCGCATCTTCAAATTCGACAAGGCGGGATCAGCGAACCGCTGAAGAAGTTAACCTTGAACAGGGCGGGGTCATACGGGGGAATCGAACCGACCTGGCCAGAAGGGAAGGAAAGGATGCAGCCAGGCGTCGTCGGCCTGAGGGGGGCGCTGATCGCCGCCTGGGAGGCGGACCTCCGGGCGGTGCGTCAGGACGGCTACGACATGGGTCGAGGCCGGGAGGCGCTCGTCTTCATCCAGCGTTTCTATGGCCTCATCTCCGACCTGCGGCCGCAGATTCAGCGAGCGTGGGGCCCAGGCGGCCACGTCCACGTGGTGGATTCGCCGGACCTCGCCGGCCCCGGTCCAAGGGTTTCCCAGTCCCGGATCCGGCTGCGCAACCACGGCGACCTGGTGGCGGTCGAGCTGTTCTCGTACGTGGACGGCAGGGCAGGGCCGAACCCCGCCGCCGGCCTTGATCGCGAGATCCCGGTTGCGGAGGGCGGACCGCTGGCCTTCGTCACCGAGCTCTACCGGACCGCTGTCGACTTCCTGCAGCTGGCGCTGAACCTCGACCTTCGACTGGGCGGGTCGGCCTGGCTGTACGACCACGCCGCGGCGAGCCATTTCGTGACTACGGGCAATTGGGCGTCGGTCGGCGAGGCTTACCGTCGAGCGGCTCGCGAGTTTGCGGTCGCGGACAGCTTCGAGAGCATGCTGGCCGCGCTCGCGCCGAAGCCTGAGCTGGATGATTCGCCCGGCCCTGGTGGGACGAACGGGTCAGCTCCCGACAGCCTCGAGATGCAGCTCTCCATCGATCAGCTCCAGCAATTCCTGGAACCCCAGCCTGACCTGGAGAACTTCGTCCGCCTCGTCCAGGTGGCGGTGGCGGCCGACCAGGACGACAGGCGCGTGCTGAGCTCCGAGATCGGCCTGTCGCTGGGGCTCGATTCGCTGGCGATCACCAAGCTGGGCCGGCTCATTGCTCAGGCGCCTGACGTGGCTCGCGACGCGGAGTTTGCGCCCGACATGTCGGAGTGGAGCTTCCTGCCCTCCTACAACGTCCATTTCTTCCGCCGCGCCAACACGATCGACGACTTCGTGGTCGTACAGGGCATCTTGGTCCCGCGCGCGGCAGTCGAGGGGACGACTACGACCTCGCCCGGGACCGCGTTCAAGCTGGAAGAGGGGTCGGCGCTGCCGGACGGCATCGTGACCTTCCTGATGACGGACGTGGTGGAGTCGACGCCGCTGTGGATTCAGAGCCGCGCGTCGATGTACGAGGCCATGCGGCGGCATGACCAGCTGCTGACCTCCGCGATCGAAGCCAACGGCGGGATCGTGCTCAAAGAGCGGGGCGAAGGAGATTCGTTCTTCGCGGTGTTTCCTCGCGCGACGGACGCCGTGATCGCGGCGCTCGAGGCCCAGCGGGCGGTCCAGTCGGAGGTGTGGCCCGACCGCGTGTCTCTATCCGTTCGGATAGCTGTCCTGACGGGTGAGGCGGATGCCGCGGACAGGGACTACCGATCGCCCGCAGTAAACCGCTGCGCGAAGCTGCGACGGCGCGCGGTGGGCAACCAGATCCTGGTTTCGGAAACGACCTACTCGATCGTCGCCGACATCCTGCGTGAAGACATCCGGCTGGTGTCGGTTGGGGAGCGGCGCCTGGAGGGCCACGACCGGCCGGAGGAGATCTACGTCGTCCAGCACGCGGATGTGAGGCTCGAGCTGGGCGTCGATGAGGATACGGTCCTCGGCCTCGCCGCCGGTATGGAATAGGCGCCTGCCGAAACCCGATACCCTCATGGCATGAATTTCGCCAGACCTCGGTCACGGTTCCTCGAAGCCGGCTCGGTGGGGTTGGTCAGCGTCGCGGCGGCCCTTTGGGCTTTTGACGCCTACTTTCGCCCGGGTCTGACCAAACAGCTGAGCTCGGGCCAGATCGTCCTCGTCGAGGACCTCCTAATCAGCCTGTGCCTGCTGCCGGTGCTCGTGGTCAATGCCTCGTCGCTCCGCCACCTCATTGGCCGGCGCTGGGCTGCCCTCGCCGCGATCGCAATAGGTCCGCAAGCGATCGCCACCGTGCTGTTCACAAAGGCCATCGGGTACTCCTTCACCAACCCGGCCGCGCCAAACTTCGACGTCCTGCACGAGGTCTACCTGCTTTACCTCCTCCAGCCTGTGTTCGGGATCGCGTTCGCGCGCATCTTCCTGGGTGAGCGGCGAAAGCGCACCTTCTGGCCCCTGGCCGCGGTCGCGCTCGTCGGCGTCTACCTGATCGTCTTCGCGGACGACCCGACCGCCCCGTGGCAGATCCGCCATCCCGAGCTGATGGCCGGCCTGCTGGTGCTGGGCGCGGTGATCATGTGGGCCGGGGGGACTGTGCTCGGCCGGTACGCGCTCGAGGACGTCAGCTTCCCCGTGACCACCAGCATGCGGTTCGTGCTGGCGCTGCCTGTGCTGCTGGTCATCGTTCTCATCGACAAGGGAGGCGCGGCGTTCAGCGGCTACTCGGCCTCGCAGCTGCCCAGCTTCCTCGGCATCGTGCTGGTGCCCGGGCTGCTGGCGATGCTGCTCTACTACCTGGCTCTGTCCCATACGCCTGCCTCGCTCGCCACCGTCGCCGAGCTCGGCTACCCGCTCGCGCTCTTCCTGATCTTCTCGCTGCCGCCCCCCGTCGGACAGGGCGTGCCGCTGCGACCCATCGAGCTGCTCGGAGCGGTACTGCTGGTGGCGGGCGTGGTCTCGCTCAACTTCCTCAAGACGCGTCAGATCGTCGAGGTGCCGCGCGAACACCTGGCCGGTTCAACAGCAGCCTGAGGGGTTAGGGATGGCGCGCGAGTACGGGACATCGGTGGAAACGACCGCCTCGCCGGACAAGGTCTGGCGCGTCTGGTCCGACATGTCGACCTGGGGCGGGTGGAATCCCAACGTCGCGACCATGGACTGGAACGGCGGCTTCGTCGCGGGCTCGACTGGGGTGATGAACACCAAGAGCGGGCAGCACCACAAGATGCAGCTCGTCGACGTTCAGCCAGGGCGCGGCTTCGCGCTGTTGACGGCGGTCGTGCCCGGCACGAAGTTTCGATTCAACTGCCGCATCGAGCAGGCAGGTGCCAAGACGAAGGTCAGCCAGACCGTCGAGGTGGGCGGTCCACTGGGGCCGGTGATGGGTCCCATGCTCGGGCCTCAGGTTTCGAAAGAGTTCGGCACGCTGCTCAGCAACCTGGCCCGTACGGCCGAAGCCGGCTGACCCATATATAAGTAAGGACGCGACTCAGGCGGGGGCGGTCTGGTGGAGCCGTTCCTGAAATGCGGCTGAAGCTCGTCGCCAGCTGAACCAGATGCCGGCGACCATCACGACGAGCCAGGCTGCGAGGGCGAAGGCCAGCACGATCGGACCGACCTTTCCCGCGCCGACAGCGCTCGTCAGCGGCTGCCAGTCGACGGTTGCCGCTCCGTTCAGCCAGGCGATCAACCCAGTGCCGAACGCAATGGTCGCCAGCGTCCATCGCTTCTCCGAGCGCGACATCTGACGAATGTCGAAGCGGCGCTCGCGGGGCGCCACCGGAATCCCGCGCAGCCGGGTCAGCAGCACGATCCAGACGACGAGCATCACGAGCCCGATCGCGAGCGCGATCCATGGATAGGCCGTCTGGTCGATGGGCGAGAGGTCGGCGGAGCCCGCCCACGCGGCCATCGGCACCGCCCAGATCAGGCTCGTCAGCGCGGCGAAACCCGTGCGGCCGAAGCGATCGACGAGTCGTGTCATGACAGTGGATACCTCTCGGCCAGGTACTGGTCGAACGTGACCTTCCCGTCCTTGTGGTCGGGACTCGTGAGTATGCCATCAACGGACTGGCGACTGAACTTGAACGGCATTGGGAGGTTGACCAGGCGCCGGTTGTCCTTGCGCGCGATGAGCCAGGCGCGCGCCAGGCTCTCGAACGTGCGGACTTCCGGGCCGCCGAAGTCGGGCAGCATGCCGGCAGGGTTCCCCATCACGACGTCGACAAGCCTCTGGGCGACCTCTTTCGAGTCGACCGGCTGCACCTTCCAATTGAGCGGGACCGCGACGACGGCGGGAAGGCGGGAGAAGCCGTGGAGCATGATCTCGACGAAATCGTGAAATTGAGTGGCGCGAAGAATCGTCCACGGCACGATGTCCTCCCGCACCACCTCCTCGGTCTTGAGCTTTGTCTTGTGATACGGAAACCGGGACGTGTCGATGCCGACGATCGACACATAGATGACATGCTTGATGTGATCTTCGCGCGCGAGACCCAGCAGGCGGCGAGTCCCCCGGACGTCGGTCGACCGTCCCCTGAGCGGCTGACGCATCGCGGATGCGGCGTGGATGACCGCGTCCATGCCGGCCAGGGCCTTCGCGATGCCCTCTCCGGTCCTGAGGTCTGCCTTCACCGCGTCGACGTGACCGCGAGGTTCGCGGCTCATGATGCGCGCCCTGTGCCCGGACTGGCGGAGGAGCATGACCACGTCCAGACCCAGCGTCCCGGTTCCCCCTGTGACCAGCACGTTCATGTGGGGCCCGCTAACTCTTCCCGCCCAGCTGCTCCCCGAAGAACTTCAACATCCGGCTCCACGCATCATCCGCCGCTTCCTTGTCGTATGCGCGTCCGCCGTCGTTGAAGAATGAATGCCGCACGCCGGGGTAGATCTTGATGTCGTGCACGATGCCGTTGCGAGTCATCGCCTCGTCGAGCTTCCGTCCCGCGCCAGCAGTGAAATCCTTCTCGGGGTAGGAGCCGACAACCGGGCACAGGCGCCTGGTGACCTCGAGCGGGCGAGGGTTGGTGGCGTAGAAGGGCGCGATCGCTTTGAGCCGCGAGTCCGTGCAGGCCCACGCGATGGCAAATCCACCGCCCATGCAGAAACCGATCGCGCCCATCCGCTGCGCGTCGACCTCGTCGAGCTTGGCCATGTACGTCAACGCGCTCTTTAGGTCGTCGATCCCGTACCGGTTGATGGAGCCGGCCAGCAGGCCGGCCATGTAGCGCGCCATGCACACGGCGCGATTGCGGCCGGCGAAGAGGTCGACCCCGATCGCCACGTAGCCGGCCCCGGCGAGGCGTCGCGTCACGTCCTTGATCTGGTCGTTGAGTCCGCCAGCCTCGTGGATGACGACCACGCCCGGGTGAGGGCCTCTGCCGTCGGGCAGGGCCAGGTAGCCGCCGCCAGTGAGGTCGCGTGCGCCGATCTCGCGTGTTTCCATCTTTCGCTTGGGGCCAACCGAGATCGTAGCGGCGGGCCGAGGGTTGCTGGAGGCGACGGTATCCTTTAATGGTTCGGCAGCTCTTGTGGCGTGGGCCCGTGGCGCAGTTGGGAGCGCGTCAGACTGGCAGTCTGAAGGTCAGGGGTTCGAATCCCCTCGGGTCCACCAATCTCGAAAGGCTTCTCCACGCAAACGGCTCGTTGCGGTGCGTTTCGCGCAAAACGCGCCTATCACCGTGAAGAATTCGGAGCTTTTGGCACATAACGCGCGTAATCCGCGCGTTCAAAGAGGGACGAGGCCCGGTCTAGCGCACCGCAACGGTCGACTGCCGTACTGCAAGCTCTGGGCTGAGGATCAAGTGCTGCGTTGTGTGGCCGTTCGTGCACACGAAACAGGTGCGTCTCGACCGGACGGGTCCGGCGGTCTCGACGTCGATCACCGCGCCGACCAACTCGGGCTCGTACGACGTCGGCCAGGCTGTGACCCTCACCTACAGCGCGAGCGACGTGGACAACGTGGCGTCGGTCACGGCGCTGCTCGATGGGACGACCGCACCGCAACCGGTGTGGCGTTCAATACCGAGACCCTCTCTGCAGGAGCTCACACCATCGCGATCACCGCCAGGGATGGGCTGGGCAACGTGTCGACGTCGACCGTCACGTTGACGGTGCATGCCACCACGTCGGGCCTGACCACGGCGGTGAATGACGGCCTCACCGCGGGCAAGATCACCTCGAGCACCGTCGCGACCCAGCTCAAGGGGTACCTGACCAGTGCAGCGGCGGCCCTGGCGCTCAACAACCACGCGTCGGCGAAGAGCTACCTGACCTCGTTCGCTAGCCTGGCGCAGGCCCAGAGCGGTTCGACGATCAACGCCGCCTACGCCGCGCTGCTCGTGGCCTGGGCCAACGACCTGATCGCCCGGCTGTAATCTCAGCGGAGTGGAGCAGCCACTCCGGCCGACCTACATCTCCCGGGTGAGGATCGTTCGCGAGCGGGGGCCGATCCGCAAGGCCTACCTGCCGGTCGAGACGGAGCCGATCACGTTCGGCACGCACGGCGCGGTGCGCGAGCACTACGGGACGGCCCCGGGCCAGTACCCGGAGCATGCCACCACCCTGGACTACGTGGTCGCCGCCGCGGCCGGTTGACTCACCGGCACCCTGGGTGGCGCGCTGGAGGCGCGCGGGATCGACGCGAGCGAGGGGCGGCTCACCTCGGAGGCGGAAGGCGAGATCTATCTAGAGGACAAGGTCCTCGTGATCAAGAGAATCCACGTCCACTACACGCTCAGAGGCGTTCCCGAAGACAAACGCGAAGCTGCCGAGCGCTCGCACTCGTTCCACGCTTCGCGCTGCCCTGTCGCGAAGAGCATCGAGAAGGCGATCGAGATCTCAACCGACCTCACTTTCGAGTGAGGCCGGCTGTGTGCGAGACCAGATGGTCGTCCCGATGCGCACGTTGCGAAACACCTCCTCGCTGACGAGGAAGCCGACGAAGATCAGGACCAGGCCGAGGAACTCGCCCAGGAAGAAAGACCACGTCACCCCGAAGCGGTTCAGGCTGCTCGTGACGCCGGGGATGAACGCACCGACGGCGATCAGGATCGTGGCCGGCACCCGTGAGTTGAGCTTGCCCTGGAGAAGGGCCGTGGCCGCGCCGGGCAGCGACGCAAAGAAGTTGACCACGATCGCGAGCACGCCGAATCGGGCCGCCACCGCACGCTTCTTGGGCATGTAGATGTATGCGGAGTAGAGCGCCCCGAACACCAGGGCCAGGCCTCCGCCCGCATTGAATGGCACGCTGCTGACGCGAAGGTAGCCGGGGAACGCGGCGGCAACCGGAACGTGCGTGGCCGGGTCGAGGTAGCCTCCCGAGAGCCTCGCGGTGATGACCAGGACGGCGACAAGCAGCGTGCCGGCGACGAGGAAGCCCATCGCGACGTGGGCCTGGAGGTCGCGCCGGTCGGCCGTCGCGGTCGCCACGGAGGCCGCCGCCAGGAGCGCCACGCCGAGGGTGACGTATCCCCCCGTTGCCGAGCCGGGGTACCTGGCGGTGGCGGCCAGCGAGAACAGGCCCCCCAGCGCGATCGAGGCGGCCACGAAGTAGCCGAACCGCGTCTTGCTCAGCAGGTACAGCGTGCCGGCGCCGAGGTAAGAGGGGACGAGAAACGCCCCGACCAGGTACCAGGTGCGGTAGAGCGGCTCGCTCCAGCCGAACGCGGAGCCGAGAAATTCCGTCCCCGCCGCGACTCCGTACCAGAAGAGCCCGATCCCCCAGACGAGCTGGAAGGCGCGCCGCCGCTGCCACCACTGGTCGAGCACCATGGCGGCGAACCCGAAGCCCAGCAGCGAGGACGCCAGCGGAAGGATGGACCGCATCGCGGTTCCTACATTAGGACCTCGGCGGCGACGCGAAAGGCGGCGTTGGCGGCGGGGATGCCGCAGTAGACCGCCGTGTGGAGCAGGACCTCTTTGATCTCGTCCCTGGTCAACCCGTTGCTCAATGCGGCGCGGATGTGCGCCGCGAGCTCCTGCTCCCTGCCGAGGGCGACGAGCAGCGACATGGTGATCACACTGCGCGTCTTCCGGTCGAGGCCGGGACGTGTCCAGACCTCGCCCCACACGTAGCGCGTGAGGAGCTCCTGAAATTCTGTTGTGACGGGGGTTCCGCTTGTGAGGGCTCGCTCGACGTAGGCGTCGCCCATCACCTCGCGGCGAACCTTCAGGCCGCGCTCGAACTGATCGTCTGACATCGTTCCCACCTCCTGATGACGGTCTAATCGACCGCGAAGAAAACCGTTTCGTCCGGCCCTTGCAGCCGGACGTCGAACTGCAGAACGTCGCCGCCGCGGCTGGCGATCAACGTGTGGCGCCGTCGCGGATCGACGGCCGCCGGCACCTCATCCTCCAGGCCCGGCATGTAAATCCGCGTGTTCAGGTGCCGAAGCAGGCCGGGCGCGAACACCACCAGGTTGAAGAATCCGGCGTCGGGCGTGCTGACCGTGAAATGGAAGGCGCCCTCGCTGTCGGTGCGGCAGCGTGCGAACTGGTTGTCCTGCGACAGCTCCAGCAGCGCGTCTGGCACCGGATCGCCCGCGCCGTCGAGCACCTGGCCTTCGATGCGGATCGCGCCGGGCAGGCCCGCCCGCGCGGGGTCGGCTGCGTCCGAAAACGGCAGCGCGAAGCCGAAGAATGGCCCAACCGTCTGCGACGGGGTCGGGTTCACGAGCTCTCGGCGGGCGTCGCGTCGCGTCCGCGGAGCACGATGTCCCAGCGGTAGCCGAGCGCCCATTCCGGGATCGTGGTGTCGAGGTCCAGCCTCGCCACGAGCAGCTCGCGGCCGCGCTGGTCCGGTATGGCGTTGAGGATTGGATCGAGCGGGATCAGCGGGTCGCCGGGGAAGTACATCTGCGTGACGAGACGGCTGGCGAGCGACGGGCCGAATAGCGAGAAGTGCACGTGCGCGGGGCGCCAGGCGTTGGCGTGGTTGCGCCAGGGGTAGGCGCCAGGCTTCACCGTGACGAAGCGGTAGGCCCCGTCATCGTCGGTCGTGCATCGGCCGGCGCCGGTGAAGTTGGGGTCCAGAGGGGCGGGATGGTCGTCGACCGGGTCGACGTATCGGCCGGCGGCGTTGGCCTGCCAGACCTCGATGAGCGTTCTGCGCACGGGACGCCCGTCCGAGTCGCTCACGCGGCCGCTGATGACGATCCGCTCACCCAGTGGTTCTCCGGCGTGCTGCCGCGTCAGGTCGGCGTCCTCGGGTCGCATCGGGATCCGGCCGAACACCGGTCCGGGCGCCCGGTGAAACCATTCGCGAGCCAGCGTCACCGGCTCGCGCCGCGGCGCCCGCAGCTCCGTAGCGCGGTAGTCGGGATGGAGATACGGCGGTTCGAACTGCAGCTCGCTCGCCACCCTTGACGGGCATTATGAACTGGCGCAAACTCCGATCGTCGGTACACGGAGCAATTCTGGTTTGCCGTCCGCGCCTGAACACGGGAGGAGGATTCAGGTGTCCATCACACGTCGCGAGATGCTCAAGACCACTGGTCTTGTCCTCGGAGGGTTGGCCGTCCCAGGGGTTCTCGAATCATGCCTCACGTCGTCGAGCTCGACTCCATCGGGGACGATCAAGATCGGCTACGTCAGCCCCATCACCGGCCCCGCGTCCGGCTTTGGAGAGCCCGACGGGTACGTGATCGGCCTCGCCCAGAAGGCCTTCAAGGACGGCCTATCGATCGGAGGCACCAACTACTCGGTCCAGATCATCCAGCGCGACGGCCAGTCCACGCCGTCGGTGGGCGCGCAGGTTGCAAATGACCTGATCCAGAGCCAGAAGGTCGACCTGATGCTCGCCACGTCCACGCCCGAAACCGTGAACCCGGTGTCGGACGCTTGCGAGGCTGCCGGCGTACCGTGCATCTCCACCGTCGTGCCGTGGGAGGCCTGGTACCTCGGCCGCGGCGCCAAGATCGGGCAGCCCTCGCCTTTCAAGTGGACCTGGCACTACTGCTTCGGCGTCTTCCAGTTCTTCCTGGCCTACACGCACCTGTGGCCGCAGGTCTCCACCAACAAGAAGGTCGGCGTGATGTGGCCGAACGACGCGGACGGCAACGCGATCCGCGGTGCGCTCGGTCCACTCCTGAAGAGCGCCGGCTACACGATCGTCGACCCGGGGCCGTACGAGGACGGCACCAACGACTACACGGCGCAGATCGGCAAGTTCATCAGCGAGGACTGCCAGATCTTCAACACGTTTCCGATTCCTCCCGACTTCGCCACGTTCTGGCGGCAGGCGGCGCAGCAGGGTTACACGAAGCACGTCAAGATCGGTCAGATCGCGAAGACCGGACTGTTTCCGTCGCAGGTCACCTCACTGGGCCCGATCGGCAACGGGCTGGCGTCAGGCGTGTACTGGGCGCCGACGTGGCCGTACAAGTCGTCACTGACCGGGATGACGAGCAAGCAGCTCGGCGACGGCTACGAGTCGGCCACGGGCAAGCAGTGGAACCAGCAGATCGGCGCGAGCCTGTCGCTTTTCGACGTCGCGGCCGCGGTCCTGAAGGCGAGTGGCAGTCCCAAGGACAAGCAGAAGATCGCCGACGCGATGAAGACGCTGACCGTGGAGACCCCGGTCGGCAATCTCGACTGGAGCAAGAATCCAAACTTCGGTCCCGGGACCGCATCCGTGCCGAACGTTGTGAGCACGCCGATCATCGGCGGCCAGTGGAAGTCAGGCGTATCGCACTGGCCGATCGATTTTGCCATCTGCGAGAACTCGGCCGACCCCAACGTACCCATCGCCTCGACGCTGCAGCCCTATTCCGGATAAAACAAACGGCATGGAGGCGAGAACCGAGGCCGTTCTCGCCGCGGTCGACGTTCACAAGCGTTTCGGCGCGCTGGCCGTGCTCGACGGTGTCGATCTCGCGCTGAAGCAGGGCGAAGCCGTGGGCATCGTCGGTCCAAACGGCGCCGGGAAGACCACGCTGCTCAACGTCCTTTCCGGTTCGCTGGCGCCGGACGCCGGCAGCGTCGTGTTCCGAGGTCGCGACGTCACGTCGAAAGGCGCCGCCGAGCGCTGCAAGCTGGGCATCGCGCGCACCCACCAGGTCCCCCGCCCGTTTGCCGGGATGACCGTCTTCGAGAACGTGCTGGTCGGCGCGACCGCCGGTGGACGCCGGCGAGGTGCGGCGGCTTACGACCTGTGCCTTCACGTCCTCGACCAGACCAGCCTGACGCACCTGGCCAACCGGAGGGCGGAAAGCCTGGGCTTGCTGCAGCGCAAGCGCCTGGAGCTGGCCCGCGCGCTCGCGGTGGAACCGTCAGTGCTGCTGCTCGACGAGATCGGCGGGGGTCTCACAGATGCCGAGTCCGCGGCGCTTGTTGAAACGGTGGCCGGCTTGCGCGACAGCGGCATCGGAGTCCTCTGGATCGAGCACATCGTCCACGTTCTGATGCAGGTCGTCGGCCGCCTCGTGTGCATGGACTCGGGGCGCATCATCGCGGAAGGCCCTCCCGAGGCCGTCGTCTCGCAAGCGGCGGTCATCGACGCATACCTGGGCAGCCGGGCATGAAGCTGCTCTCGGTCGAAGCGCTGGACTGCCGCTACGGACTGCTGCAGGCGGTGCGCGGCGTTTCGTTCGAGGTCGCCAAGGGTGAGATCGTAGCCCTGATCGGCGCTAACGGCGCGGGCAAGACGACGCTGCTGAGGTCAGTCGCCGGGGCTCACCGGCCGCACGGCGGCCGCGTCATCTTCGACGGCGTCGACGTCACGCGGCTGCCGGCGCACCGAAGGGTCTCACTCGGGATCGCACTCGTGCCGGAGGGCCGGCGGCTCTTTGGAGGCCTCACGGTCGAGGAGAACCTACGCGTCGCCGCGTCGCGACGCCCTGGCCAGTGGAACGTGGAATCGGTGCTCGAGGTCTTTCCGCTGCTCACGCCCCGCCGCCACGTGGCGGCGGCAAACCTCTCGGGTGGCGAGCAGCAGGCGGTGGCGATCGGCAGGGCGCTCATGAGCAACCCGCGCGTGCTCTTGCTGGACGAGGTATCGCTGGGACTTGCGCCGGTGGTGGTCGATGCGGTCTACCGCTCGCTCGCTGACGTGATCGGCGAGGGCGCGACGGTGCTCCTGGTCGAGCAAGACCTGACCAGGGCGTTGAAGGTTGCGAGCCGCGTCGTCTGCATGCTCGAAGGCCGGGTCGTGCTCGAAGGCGACCCGCGTTCGCTCGACCGCGACCGCGTGGTCGGCGCGTACTTCGGCCTGGGGAGGGCGGGATGACGCTCCTCAACGCGATCCTGCAGGGCGTCTTCCTCGGCGCCTTTTACGCGGTGCTCGCCTGTGGCCTCTCGGTCATGTTCGGCGTGATGCGGATCATCAACCTGGCGCACGGCGACATCGCCGTGCTGGGGGCGTACGTCGTCTTCTACGTCGTCGAGCACACAGGGGTATCGGCCTTCGTCGCGTTCGCGGCGGCCTTGCCGGTGATGGTCGTCCTCGGTTACATCCTGCAGCTCACGGTGCTCGAGCGAAGCCTGAAGGCCGGCATCCTCACCCCACTCCTCGCGACCTTCGGCCTCTCGATCGTGATCCAGAACTTGCTTCAGCTCGCTTTCTCGCCTGACGTCCACTCGCTCGGCGCCAGCGCGGGAGCCGTCACGACGTCGAGCTGGCAGGTGACGAGTGGGCTTTCGGTGTCCGCCCTGGGCATCGTGGTGCTCCTGGTCGCGGTGCTCGTCTTCGGTGCGCTCCAGCTCTTCCTGTCCCGCACGCGGGCCGGCTGGATGATGCGGGCGACCGCCGAGGATCCTGACGCCGCGGAGCTGGTCGGCATCGACAGCCGCGCGGTGTACGCGCGGGCGACGGCAATCGCGGTCGCGATCGCGGCGCTGGGCGGCCTGTTCCTCGGCATCCGGTCGGTATTCGGCCCCGTCAGCGGTCCGACGCAGCTCATCTTCGCCTTCGAGGCGGTGGTGATCGGCGGCACCGGGTCGCTTTGGGGCACGCTGCTCGGAGGCCTCGCCCTGGGCGTCGCCCAGACGCTGGGCGCGCAGGTCCATCCCCAGTTCGCGGTGATGGCCGGACACCTGCTCTTCCTCGCTGTGCTGATCGCACGGTTCGGCGGTGGCCGCATCGTCCTGAGGGCCGTCCGGTGAAGGTTCAACGCTGGACTCGAACGTCGAAGCTCTTCACGGGCGGAACCGTCGTCCTTGCCGCCCTGCTCGCGTCCGTTCCCCTCGTCTTCGACCCCGACGTGGTGCAGAAGCTCACGACGCTGCTGATCCTGGTGCTGCTTGCTGCGATGTGGAATGCCCTGGCCGGGTACGGCGGCCTGCTCTCGGTCGGGCAGCAGGCCTTCATAGGGATCGGGGCCTACGGGACGGTGTTCTTCGCCGGGCTTGGCGTCACCCCGTACGTCTCGATGATCCTGGCGATGCTGGTGGCGGGCGCCGTTTCCGTGCCCATCTCACTCTTCGCGCTGCGGCTACGCGCGGCCCAGTTCGCAATCGGGATGTGGGTCATCGCCGAGGTGATCTCGATCCTCGTCCGGCTCGACCAGAACCTGGGCGCCGGAACCGGGATCTCGCTCATTCAGCTCAACCAGTACGCGCCGAACTTCCGGCAGGCGTACACGTTCTGGCTGGCCCTCGCCTTTGCCGTGGTCTTCCTTGCCGCCCTGTTCCTCCTGCTGCGCTCGCCGCTGGGTGTCTCGCTGCAGGCGATCCGCGACGACGAGGATGCGGCGCGCTCCCTCGGCGTGCGGGTGGCGGCACGCAAACGTCTTCTATTCGTGCTGGCGGGTTTCGGCTGCGGCGCCGCCGGCGTCTTGATCGCGGCCAACACGCTGTTCATCGAGCCGGGCTCGATCTTCAGCGTCCAGTGGTCGGCTTACATGATCTTCATGGTCCTGGTCGGCGGTCTCGGCACGTTCGAAGGGCCGATCGTGGGCGCGATCCTGCTGTTTGCGATCCAGACGACCTTCACCCAGGGCGGCCCCTGGTATCTCGTCGGGCTCGGCGCGACGGCGGCCCTGTTCGCGCTCGTGCTGCCGCGCGGATTATGGGGGACGGTCGAGGAGCGCTTGGGGCTGCGCTTGCTGCCGGTGGGTTACCGGGTGGTGGAAACGAAAGGTGAAGAGCGAGCCGCCTGACGCCCACGCCCCCGAGGACTTGATGCAGCACCCCGGCCACCTGCTGCGCCGGGCGGTCCAGGTCATGAACCTCCTGTGGGACGCGGAGGTCTCGCACACGATCACCTCGCCGCAGTTCGCCGCCCTCAACGCCCTGTACGCGGAACCAAACCTCGACCAGCGCACGCTGGGCGAGCGGATCTCGCTAGACAGGTCGACGATGGCCGAGGTCGTCTCGCGCCTGAGAGCCCGCGGCCTGATCGGCACCGAGCGCGACCCCAGGGACGGCCGGCGCAAGACGATCACGCTGACCACACGCGGCCTGCACACGGTGAAGCACCTGATCCCGCGCACGCATGCGATGACCGACCGCCTGGTCGGTCCGCTGGATGCGCGTCAGCGCGACGAGCTGCTGCGCCTTCTGACCGCGGTCGTCAAAGCGAACGAACGGCGCTAGAGCGTGGCGGGATGCTGCTCGTTTCGCCTCGGTGACGCCAACGGGCCCGAATTACTGCGGTCGACACGCTCCGTTGTATACAACGAGGCGAAAAAACTGCGATGGCCCGCCACCTCCGCCTCCGGCTCGGCGGGCAGCTCGACGGTCCTCATTCCATGACGCGGACGATGCGCCTCGACTTGAGGTCGGAGCGGGGAAGGGTTCCGGGCTCAACGATCCGACACTCCAGCCGCACGCCGAGCGCCTGCCGCAGGTCGGCCTCGAGTCGTTCCGTCGAGAAGCTCGCCAAGGACGGCTCGATGAGCAACCTCACCTCGTCCATCTGACGCTCGCGACGGTGCTCGATGACGAACTCCGCGACCTCGGGGTAGTGGCGAACGATGTCTTCGACCTGGGACGGATAGAGATTCACTCCGCGCACCGTGAACATGTCGTCGACCCGGCCCTGGATCCCCCGGACGATCTTCATGAACGGGCTGCCGCATGAGCACGGTTCGTGAGAAACGACCACGCGGTCGCCTGTCCGGTAGCGGATGAGCGGCATGCCCCAGCGGCCGAGGTTTGTGGCGATCAGCTCGCCGTCGCCGGCAACCTCGAATATGAACTCAGATTCGATCAAATGTACGCCGTCGCGCGCCGAGCAGCTGTGCCCGGTGGGTCCGAGCTCGGTCATGCCGGTGTGGTCGAAGCAGCGCGCTGAATAGGCGGCTTCGATGGCGTCGCGGGTGGCCGGGATGCTTGCGCCCGGCTCGCCCGCGTGGATCGTCGTCCTGATGCTTCCCGCGGAAAGGTTGACTCCGATCTCGCTCGCAACATCGGCCAGCCGCAGCGCGTAAGTCGGCGTTGAAAGCAACACCGTCGAGCCAAGGTCCAGCATGTTTCGCACGCGCTGCTCGCTCGACATCGCACCGCCTGAGATGCACAGCGCGCCGAGCCGCTCCGCGCCGCCGAAAGCCGACCAGAAGCCGATGAACGGGCCGAACGAGAAGGCGAAGAACACCCGGTCGGACGCCGTCACTCCCGCGGCGCGGTAGACGTTGTCGGCCCAGATTCGGAGCCACCAGTCCCACGACTCCTCCGTGTCGAGCCAGCGGAGCGGCTGGTCGCCGCTCGAACCGGACGTCTGGTGTAATCGGATGTAGCGGTCCAGCGAATAGGTGAGGTTCGAGCCGAGCGGCGCGTGGTCCTGCTGGTCGGCGAGGAGCTCTCCCTTGGTCAGCAGCGGCAGGCGCTCGAAGTCATCCCAGCCGTGGACGTCGTGGAGACGCGCGCGCCAGAACGCGTTCGAGGAGAGGACTTGCTTCAAGCCGGCCCGCAGCTTCTGGAGCTGCAGGTCCCTAATCGCGGACGGCTCGGTCGCCGATCTCAAGTGCGGAGTCGAGGATCTCGAAGCCCTCGTCGAGCTCGGCCTCTGTGATGCACAGCGGCGGGTTGGTCATGATCGTGTTCCAGCGCACGAACGTGTACATGCCAGCCTCGACCAGCGCCTGGGCGATCGCCTTCATCTCGGGCGACGTCCCGTTGAAAGGCGCGAGCGGTTCGAGCGTCAGACGATCACGCACGAGCTCCAGGCAGCCGAACAGGCCGATCGATCGGGTGGCCCCGACGCATGGATGCCGGTCGCGTAGCTTCCTGTGGTGCCGTGCGAGGACCTCGCCCATGCGGCGCGCGTTGCCGACCATGTCGTCCTCTTCGTAGGCCTGGATCGCGCCCAGGGCCGCGGCGCAGCCGAGCGGGTGGCTGTTGTAGGTCAGGCCGCCGTAAAAGACGTGGTCGTCGAAGTACGCGGCAACCTTGGGCCGCATCCCCACCGCGCCGAGCGGCACGTAGCTGCTGGTGAGGCCCTTCGCCATCGTGATCATGTCGGGCACGACGGCCCAGTGGTCGACGGCGAACCAGCGGCCGGTGCGTCCGAAGCCGGTCATGACCTCGTCGCAGATCATGAGGATGCCGTGGCGGTCGCAGATGGCGCGCACGCCCTGCAGGTAACCGTCGGGCGGGATGAGGATGCCGTTGGTCCCGACGATCGGCTCGAGGATGAACGCGGCGATCGTCTGCGGGCCCTCGAGCTGGATCGTCTCTTCGAGGTCGGCCAGCGACTCCTCGACCGTGTCCCAGCCGCGCTGGATGCCGTGGTACGGGTCGAGCACATGGACGACCCCGCCGCCAGGATTTTCATTCGCCCACCGGCGCGGATCGCCTGTGGCCTGGACCGCGCTGCCGGTCGAACCGTGGTACGACCGGTAGCGGGCGAGGATCTTGGTCCGGCCGGTCACGACTCGCGCGATCTTGATGGCGTTCTCGTTCGCGTCGGCGCCGGCCAGGGTGAAGAAGACCTTGTCGATGTCACCGGGCAGCAGCTCGGCCAGCTTGGCGCCGAGCCTGGCCCGCGCTTCGTGGGCCATGAACGGGCTGATGTAGGGCAGCTGCTCGGCCTGGCGCTGGATCGCCTCGATGATCCGGCGGTCGCCGTGCCCGGCGTTGACGCACATCAGCTGGCTGTTGAAGTCGATGAACCGGCGGCCGTCCGCGGTATGGAAGTACACGCCCCTGGCGCTCGTGACCGGCAGCGGCTTCAGGCCCGCCTGGGCCGACCAGTCGTAGAGGGTGTGGCGGAGGCAGAGCTCGGTGATCTCCTCAGCGCTCAGGGCCTTGACGGCCTCCGTCACCACGGCTTGATCCTAACCCCCACCGTCGGTGCCGCCCAGCACGTCGCCCGCGCGGAGCCGCTCGAGGTTCTGCATCCGAGCCTCGGCGCGTGGCCCCAGCCGGCGAAGCACTTCGGCCACCATCGCCTCGACCACGGCCATCGCTCCGACGAGCGAGTCGAAAGGCCCCACCGTCTCCACGCTGGTCACGAGGACCTGACGCGCAAAGGCCGAGGCGGGGGAGAGCCACTGGTCGGTGAAGAGCACGACGTTGCAGCCGCGACTTGCCGCGACGCGCGCGCTTTCGATCGTGTCCGGCTGGTAGCGGCGGTAGTCGAAGACCACCAGGACGTCGGTCTTGCGCATGTCGATGAGCTGCTGCGCGGGGGCGCTGCGGTCCGAGTCGACCAGCCCGATCCCGGGGCGCAGCAGGTGGAGCTGGCCGGCGAGGTAGCGGGCCAGGGTCGCGCTGACCCGGCCGCCGAGCACCATGACCCGGCGCCGGACATCGGCCAGCACCGTCACCGCCTCGTTGACGTCGCGATGGGATAGCAGGCCCAGGGTCGCCTGGAGGTTGTGCGCCGAGACCTCCAGCGCGCCGCCGAGCATCGAGTCGGTGCCTGTGCGCTGGGGCTCGTCGCGGTAGCGGGCGAGCGGAGAGCTCAGCCGCGCCTGCACCTCGTGGCGGAGGCTCTCCTGGAACTCGGGGTAGCCTCGGAAGCCGAGCTTGGTGATGAAGCGCGTGACGGTCGGAGGGCTGACGCCCGCTCGCTCGGCGAACCTCGCCACGCTCTCCAGGCCGGCGATCGGGTACGACGCGAGCAAGGCCCGCGCCAGCCGGCGCTCGGCCGGGCTCAGGCTGTCCAGGCGCTGCCGGACGACCTCGCCGACGCGGGGGTCAGCTTTCGTGATATTTGTTACATCCTGCCCCAATCAAGCGCTCCCGGAACGTCCTTGACAACCATCCCTGCCCCTGATAGCTTCGCCCCAAAGCCTCGAGGGGAAGGCTACTAGGGAGGAGCACCTTATGAGCGTCCAGGCCCAGAGTTCTGACGTCGACCAACTCCACCGCATGGGCTACGCGCAGGAGCTGCGCCGGCGCATGAGCGGGTTCTCGAACTTCGCGGTCTCGTTCACCATCATCTCGATCCTCTCGGGTTGTCTGACCCTCTACGGATACGGCATGAACGTTGGCGGGCCGATCATCATGAACATCGGCTGGCCGCTGGTCGGGCTGTTTGTCTTGATGGTTGGCCTCGCGATGGCGGAAGTGACCTCCAGCTATCCCACGGCGGGTGGCCTGTACTACTTCGCGGCCAAGCTGGGCGGAAAAAATGGTCCGGCGTGGAGCTGGTTCACCGGCTGGTTCAACCTGCTCGGACAGGTCGGCATAACCGCGGGCATCGATTTCGGCCTGGCCCTCTTTGCCGACGCGTTTCTCAACGCGCTGTGGGGCTACCCGACGACGCCGATCGCGATCGTCGGCATCTACACGGTCGTGCTTTTCGTGCACGGCCTGCTCAACACATTCGGAGTCGGACTCGTCGCTCTGCTCAACGACATCTCCGTGTGGTGGCACCTGATCGGTGTCGCGATCATCTTCGTGGTGCTGTTCTTCGTTCCGGCGCACCACCAGTCGATCGGCTTCATCTTCACCAAGTTCGTGAACAACACGGGCTTCAGCTTCGCCGGCGTTCCGATCTATGTGTTCCTGATCGGGTTGCTGCTTGCGCAGTACACGTTCACGGGCTATGACGCCTCGGCTCATATGACCGAAGAGACACACAATGCGGCAGTTTCCGGACCGCGCGGAATCGTGTGGTCGATCATTGTTTCCTTGATCGCCGGCTGGATTCTGTTGATCGCGGTTACCGGTGCGATCCAGGACTACGGCGCCGAGGCCTCAGCGACTACACCGGGGGCTCAGGTCTTCCTCGACGCGGTCGGGCACAACGGCGGACTGGCTCTGCTGTTCATCATCATCGGAGCGCAGTTCTACTGCGGCATGTCTTCGGTGACCGCGAACTCGCGCATGATCTACGCGTTCTCCCGTGACGGCGCTGTGCCCGGTTCGCAGTTCTGGCACAAGGTGAATGCGCGGACGCGAACGCCGACCAACTCGATCATCTTCGCCACGGTGGGCGCCTGGCTTCTCGGCCTGCCTTACCTTTGGAGCCCTGTCGCGTACGGCGCCGTCACATCGATCGCCGTCATCGGTCTCTACATCGCCTACGGAATGCCGATCCTGCTGCGGTTGCTGGCCCGTGAGAAGTTCCAGCGCGGCCCATGGCACCTGGGTCAGTGGAGCTACCTGGTCGGCTGGGTCGCCGTCGCCTGGATCGCCTTCATTGCGATTCTCTTCATCCTTCCGCAGTTCGCGCCAGGCAACACACTGCAGACGTTCAACTACGCGATCCTCGCGGTTGCCGTGGTCGTGCTCTACTCGGGCGGATACTGGCTCCTGTCGGCCAAGAACTGGTTCAAGGGCCCCAAGGTCCAGGGCTCGGCGGAAGAGCTGGCCAGGATCGAGGCCGAGCTCGAAGCGATCGGGAGCGCCGCGCCCGCTGGAGCGACGACGCGATAGACAAACCAAAGATCGGGATCACGGTGAGCCCCAAGCGGGGCGAGCCGTACTACCTGCCTTATCGAAGGGCGGTGGAGGCGGCCGGCGCGGAGCCGGTCGAGCTCCCGCCCGGCACTCCATCACTGCCGGACGTGGATGGCCTCCTGCTGCCTGGCGGGTGGGACGTGGACCCCGCGTTCTACGGCGAGCCGAAAGACGAGAAGGTGGGGCCGATCGACCGCGAGCTGGACGAGACGGAGCTGAGGCTCTTCCAGCAGGCAAGGGAGCAGGACATCCCGGTCCTCGGCATCTGCCGGGGCCAGCAGGTGATCAACGTGGCGCTGGGCGGCTCGCTCGTCCAGCATCTCGAGGACCACGACGTCCGCGGGTTCGGGCGCAGCCACCTCGCGCACACGATCGAAGTCATCGATCCAGGTTCTGAACTGGGCCATGCCGCGGGCGAGCACAAGATCCGGGTCAACAGCTTCCACCATCAGGCGATCCGCCGCCTGGCGCCAGGCCTGCACGAGACCGCGAAGGGGGAGGACGGCACGGTGGAGGGCGTGGAGTCCGATGACGGGCTTATCGTTGCGGTGCAGTGTCACCCGGAGGAGCTGACGACCGACCTGCCCTGGGCGAAGAGGCTGTTCGAGCGCTTCGTCGCCCGCGCGCGCGGCAGGCGCAAAACACGGCGCTAGTCAGTTGTTGACCAAGGAGCACCTGGCTCACCAGGTCGCGGCTGGTCAGATCGACACCGTGGTGGTCGCCTTCACCGACATGCAGGGCCGCCTCATGGGCAAGCGGGTCGACGCCGAGTATTTCGTCGAGACGTCGTACGAGGGGGAGTCGACGGAAGGATGCAACTACCTGCTCACCGTCGACATGGAGATGGAGCCGGTGCCCGGCTACCAGATGGCGAGCTGGGAGACGGGGTACGGCGACTTCGACCTCGTGCCCGACTTCAACACGCTGCGTGCCATCCCGTGGCTCGACGCCACGGCGATGGTGCTGTGCGACGTGGCCTGGCACGACGGAAAGCCGGTTCGCCCTTCGCCGCGCCAGGTGCTCCGCGCCCAGATCGAGCGAGCGCGCAAGCTGGGATTCGAGCCGATGTTCGGCTCGGAGCTCGAGTTCTACCTGCTGAAGGAGACCTTCGCCGAGGCGCACGCCAAGCATTTCATCGACCTCACGCCGTCGGTGCCGTACATCCTCGATTACCACGTCCTGGCCACGACCTATGACGAGCCCTTCCTGCGCGCTGTGCGCAAGGGGATGAAGGCGGCCGGAATCCCAGTCGAGAGCTCGAAGGGCGAGGCGTGGCCCGGCCAGCAGGAGATCAACTTCCGGTTCGCTGATGCGCTCACGATGGCCGACAACCACACCATCTACAAGAACGGGATCAAGGAGATGGCGCACCAGAACGGCTGCTCTGTGACGTTCATGGCCAAGCCCGACCACCGCTGGATCGGCAGCTCGTGCCACGTCCACTCGAGCCTGTGGAAGGATGACCGCAACGTGTTCGACGGCGAGTCGGACACTTTCAAGCAGTACCTCGCGGGCCACATCGCGTACGCGTCGGAGATGGCGATCTTCCTGGCCCCGAACATCAACTCGTACAAGCGTTACGCGGCCGGCAGCTGGGCGCCCACGACGCTGGCCTGGGGCCACGACAACCGGACGTGCGGCTTTCGCATCGTCGGCCACGGCCGGCACCTGCGCACCGAGTCGCGGATCCCGGGCGCTGACGTCAACCCCTACCTGTGCTTCGCCGCGCTGCTCGCGGCGGGCCTGCGCGGGATCGAAGAGAAGCTGGCGCTGCCGCCTGAGTTCAAGGGCAACGCCTACGAGTCCGACGTCCAGCGATTCCCGCACGCGCTGCGCGACGCGATCACAACGCTGGAGAAAGGCAAGATGGCGCGCGCCGCCTTCGGCGAGGACGTGGTCGACCATTACCTGAACTACGCGCGCACCGAGCAGGCGCTGTTCGACAAGGTCGTCACGACCTATGAGCGGGAGAGGCTCTTCGAGCGTGGGTAGGCCCTGATGAATAGGTTGGACGGGAAAGTGGCCGTCATCACCGGGGCGGCCGGGGGCATCGGCCGCGAGGCCGCGATCCTGTTCTCGGCCGAAGGCGCTCGAGTCTGCGTGGCCGACGTCGGGCGCGAGGCGGGAGAGAAGACGGCCGCCGAATGCCGTGAGGCGTTCTTCTTCGCCGCCGACGTCAGCGACCCGAAGAGCGTGCAGGCGATGTATGCGGAGACGGAGAAGCGTTACGGCCGGATCGACGTCCTGTACAACAACGCGGGCATCATGCCGCCCGACGACGACTCGATCCTCACGACGGAGCCGGACGCGTGGGACCGCGTCCAGGCGGTCAACGCGAAGGGCGTCTTTCTGTGCTGCAAGTACGGAATCCCCTACCTGCTCAAGGCGGGCGGAGGATCGGTGATCAACGTCGCGTCGTTCGTCGCGCTGGTCGGCGCCGCCACGTCGCAGGTCGCGTACACGGCCTCGAAGGGGGCGGTGCTCTCAATGAGCCGCGAGCTGGGCGTGCAGTTCGCGCGGCAGGGCGTGCGCGTCAACGCGCTCTGTCCGGGTCCCGTGGAAACGCCGCTGTTGATGCGCCTCTTCAATGAGAACCCCGGAGCGTACGAGCGCCGGCGCGTGCATCTGCCCATGGGCCGGCTGGCGAAGGCGCGGGAGATCGCGAACGCCGCGCTGTTTCTCGCCAGCGACGAGTCGAGCTACGTGAACGGCGCCACGTTCCTGGTCGACGGTGGGCTGACCGCCGCTTACGTCACCCCGGAGTAAGAGATAGACCCTCGGCGGGGGATAGTCCGGGACGCCCTGGGCATCGGGATCGCCAGCGGCGCCTACGCGGTCTCGTTTGGCGCGATCTCGACAGCGGCGGGCCTGTCGCTCCTCCAGACGTGCGCGCTGTCGGTGCTCATGTTCACCGGCGCCTCCCAGTTCGCGCTCGTCGGGGTGATCGGCGGAGGCGGGAGCGTGTGGGCCGGCGCGGCGGCGGCCGCTCTTCTCGGCTCGCGCAACGCGCTCTACGGTTTGCGTCTCTCGTCTTTGCTCAACGTCGGTGGGCTGCGTCGCGTCCCGGCCGCGCACTTCGTGATCGACGAGACGACGGCGATGGCCATCGCCCGCGACGACCCACAGCTGAGCCGCTTTGCCTTCTGGGCCACGGGAAGCGCCCTTTTCGTGCTGTGGAATCTCGGCACGCTCGCCGGTGCGCTGGCCACGCACGCGTTCTCGAATCCGAAATCGCTGGGTCTCGACGCGGCGCCGCCGGCGGCGTTCCTCGCCCTCGTCGCGCCGCGGCTCCGCGCACGCGAACCTCTGGCGATCGCCCTCGCCGCGGCGCTGGTCGCGATCGGCGTCCTGCCCTTCGTGCCTGCGGGGGTGCCGCTGCTCATCGTTGCCGTCGTGGTCTCCGTCTATGGGCTTCTGAGGACGCGAAAGTGATCTGGGCAGGCGTGTTGCTCGCGTCCGCGGCGTGCTATGGACTCAAAGTCGCGGGACTCTCACTCCCGCAGCGCTGGCTGCAGGACGCCCGCGTCCAGGGGACGGTCCCGTTGATCCCGGTCGCGCTGCTCGCGGCTCTTGTCGCAACGCAGACGTTTGCGAACGGCCGGCACCTCGTGCTGGACGTGCGCGCCGCCGCGCTCGCGGTGGCGATCATCGCGGTCGTGTTGCGCGCACCATTTCTTGTCGTCGTGGTGGCCGCGGCGGCGACGGCCGCTCTCCTCCGACTCCTCTAACCTCCAACCATCGCGACGCCGCTGCGGGCCAACCGGGACTTTCAGCTGCTGTGGGCGGGCCAGGCCATCTCGGTCCTGGGCTCGCGCACGTCGCAGATCGCCTACCCGCTGCTGGTGCTCGCCATGACCGGCTCGCCGGCCGCGGCGGGGCTGGTCGGGTTCATCGGCACGGTTCCCTACATCCTCTTCCAGCTGCCGGCCGGCGCGGTGATGGACCGCGTCAAACGTAGGAGGCTGATGATCGCCGGCGACGTCATCCGCCTTCTCGCGCTGGGCAGCATCCCGCTCGTGGGGTGGCTGGGGCGGCTCACGATCGTGCAGGTCGCGACGGTGGCCTTCATCGAGGCAACGATGTTCGTGTTCTTCAGGCTGGGTGAGGTGGCGGCGATCCGGATCGTGGTTCCGCCGCAGCAACATGCCGCCGCTCTATCGCAAAACGAGGCCCGGCTCCGCGCCGCCAACTTGCTGGGCAATCCCATCGGAGGCTTCCTGTTCGACGCCGGCCGCACGCTTCCGTTTCTGGCCGACGCGCTGACCTACGTCGCGTCGCTGGTCACCCTGCTCCTGATCCGCGCACCGTTCGAAGAGGCCCGCTCCCCAGAGCGGCGGAACGCGCTGGCCGAAATCCGGGAAGGGATCGGGTGGCTGTGGGGCCAGCACTATGTCCTGATCGTCAACTCCGCCGCCTCGGCCACCAACGCCGTCTTCCAGATCGTGGTCCTTGTGGTCATCGTCGCGGAGCGGCAGCGCGGCGCCTCTGGTTTCCTGATCGGGCTTGTTCTTGGCGGCTTCGGACTTGGCGGCGTGATCGGCTCGCTTGCTGGAGCCTGGATCGCCAGACGCGTCAGGGTCAACTGGCTGATCATCTCCACGACCTGGATGTGGGCTGCCCTGACGCCCCTGGTCGGAGTGTTGGGCAACCCGGTGCTGCTGGCGCTGCTCCTGGGTAGCCTCGCCCTGATGGGCGCAGTGTGGAACGTTGCGACGGGCACGGTGTACTACAGGCTGGTGCCGGACCGTCTCATCGCACGGGTCTCGAGCGTGGGCTCGCTGACGGCGTTCGGCGCCTTACCCATCGGTGCCCTCCTCGCGGGGTTGCTCGTCCAGGCCTACGGCCCCGCGACGGCGGGCTTCGTTGCGGGCGCAGGCATGCTCGTGATGGCGGCGCTCACCACGTCGGCGCCGAGCGTCCGGCACGGTCCGCCGGCGACCCAGGCCGCAGAATCGTGATCCGGGTCGAGGTCGCGCGCGAGGCGACGCCGGAGGTCCAGTCCGCGCTGGCGCGGCTGCTGCCGCAGCTCAACTCGATGCTACCGGTGCCCGACATGGAGCGCCTCAAGCGCCTCGTGGCCGACCCTGCGGTGACCCTGCTGCTCGCCAGGGACGGCCAAGAGATCGTGGGCACGACGACGGTCATCGTCTACACGACGCCCTTCTGGATCAAGGCGCGCCTCGACGAGGTCGTCGTCGACGCGTCAGCGCGTGGCGAGGGTGTCGGCGAAGCGCTGGTCAAGGCGGCGCTGGAAATCGGCCGCGACCGTGGGGCCCAGGTCGCCGAGCTGCAGTCGGGCCGCGGTCCGGCGCGCGAGGCGGCGCACCGGCTCTACCTCAGGCTTGGCTTCAAGATCCGCGAAACCGACGTGTTGCGGATCGTCCTCTAGCGCCTCCGGGCGAGGATGCCTCGCAGCCAGGCTGTGAGCTCAGGTCCAGCCACCGAGTTGCGCTGGAAGACGGCCGCCACCTGGCCGTTCAGGGCGCTCTTGTCGGCCTCGGTCAAGACCTTGGCGGTCAGGATCATGATCGGAATCGACTTCGTCGCTTCCTCGGCCCGCAGCGCCTCGACGACGTCGAAGCCACTCACGTCGGGCATCATGAGGTCCAGAAGGACGAGGTTGGGCGCCTCAGACCGGGCCATCTCGATGCCTTCCCGACCGCCCGTTGCCTTGAGGACTCCAAATCCCTCCGGTTGAAGTAGGGCTTCCAGCAAGTCAAGGTTGTTCTGCTCGTCATCGACGACCAGCACGCGGACGGCCTCGGTCTTGACCCTGGTCGTGAACGTGTACTCGGCCAGTCGTGACAGTAGGGCCTCTCCGTCCACCGGCTTGACGAAGTAGTCCAGTGCGCCGAGCGCGCGACCAAGCGTCGGGTTGTCGACCACCGAGACCACGACGACTGGAATGTTCCGCGTAGCCTCGTCAGCCTTCAACCTGTTGAGCACCTCCCAGCCATCGAGCTCGGGCAGGAGGATGTCGAGCGTGATCGCCACCGGTTTCAAGTCGCGTGCCATGGCCAGTGCGTCCAATCCGTTGCTCGCGAACTCCGAGCGGAATCCGCCGGCGCCAAGATGTCGAGCCATGATCTCCGCGGCCTGTGGGTTGTCGTCCACCACCAGCACCAGGGGCCGGCTCGGGTCCTGTTCGTGGACGGCCGGCGGCGTGACGGGCGTCGTCGTCGGAGGCGGCGCGGCGCGAAGGGGCAGGCGCAGCGTGAACGTGCTTCCTTCTCCCAACTTGCTTTCGACGCCGGCGTGGCCACCGTGCAGCTCCGCAAATCGCCGCGTCAGCGCGAGGCCGAGACCGGTCCCCTGAGGTCGCGGTCCGGGGCCGCTTCGCACCTGATGGAACTCCGTGAAGAGGCCGGCCAGGTCGGGCTCCGCAATGCCGATGCCGGTGTCGCTGACGGAAATTTCAGCCCACGACTCGACCTGCCGGCTCCGGATTTCGACCCGCCCGCCGCTCGGTGTGAACTTGATGGCGTTGGACACCAGGTTTAGCAGCATCTGCCTCACTTTCGCCTGGTCGGCGGTCACGCGCACGTCCCCAGCCGATTCGACGCTGAGCGTGATCGACTTCGCCTGGGCGAGAGGTTCCATGCCGGCTCGGACCTCCTCGATCACGCCGCCGAGCTCGACCGGCTGGAGCTCCAGCTGCATCTGTCCGGCCTCCACCTTCGACAGGTCGAGGACGTCGTTGATCAGCTGCAGCAGGTTCTGACCGCTGTTGTGGATCTGCTCGAGAAAGCGGCGTCGCGTGGCTTCGTCCAGCCGGTGGGTGGTGTCGTCTTTGAGCAGGGCGGAGAAGCCGAGGATCGCGTTCAGGGGAGTGCGGAGCTCATGGCTCATGTTGGCGAGGAATTGACTCTTCGCTCGGTTCGCCCGATCGGCTTCGGCCTGGGCTCGCAGCAGGGCTTCCTGCGCCTCCTTGGACTCGGTGATGTCCTCCGAGATGCCCAGCAAGAAGGACGGCTCACCGGAGGCGTCCAGGATCGGGATCTTCTTGGTGTGCACGATTCTCGTGCCACCGGCCCTCGTCTGAATGCTCTCCTCCGGGATGTCGACAAGGTGTCGGTTGCGCAGCGTTTCTCTGTCGGCCGAGATGAATTCCCCGGCCTGGTCGGTCGGGAAGAAGTCGAAATCGTTCTTGCCGATGAGCTCATCTCGTGGAATCCCGAGCAGATCCTCGCCCGCGTGATTGAAGCGAACAAAACGCAGGTCCGTTGCGTCCTTCACAAAGATCATGTTCGGGATGTTCTCGATCACCGAGTCCAGGAATTGATTCGCCGCCCGCAGGTCCTTGGTCCGCTCGGCAACCTTTGTCTCGAGCTCGCTCGCGGTGAGCCTTTGATCGCGGATCTGCTGCGCGGTCGCGATCGCGCGCGCGGCGCGCGCGGCCAGCCTCTCGAGAAGCTTGAGGTCATCCTCGCGAAGCGCAGGGCTCCCCTCCATTCGGTTGAGGTTCAGGCCGCCCACGACTCTGTCCTGGGCAACCATCGGGATCATCGCTGCTTCGCGGATCCGCCACTTCTGTATGTGCCGCGCCTGATGGGGCGCAACGTTGGCGGGCAGATGATCGGGATCGATCGCGATGATGACCGGGCGGCGCTCCTTGAGCACGGTTTGCCATGGCCCGGCGGCGCTCAGCTCCATGGGGGGCCCGACCAGCGCACTCACATCCTGCCGCAGCCTGGGGTCAGGGTGATACGCGGCTACCGGCTGGATGTGGGTGCCGTCGGGCGACAGCAGGACAACAGCGCAGAAATCGCCCGTCGCCCGCGAAATCTGCTCGGCGACGATGCCAAGAAGGGCATCCACGTCAGGCATGGCGTCGCTGAACGCGTCAGACGCCGCGACCAACGCGGAGGCGCGAGCGGAATCGTCGGGTGGCTCTTTTTTGGGGTCCCTGGACACGCCTTCTGGCACGACGCAACTTTATTCCGGCGACTTCGGCATGGATGATGTTTAAGCGCTACCGATGGGATGCATTTGCCGCTACCCGAACGGGTAGGCTCAGGTCCGAGCCTGGGTCAGCTTCTCCAGCCTGTCCACCATCGAGGACATCGTCGCGAACGCGGCTTCGACCGGCTCGGGCGAGGTCATGTCCACGCCCGCCATGCGCAGCCCCTCGAGCGGGTACATCGAACCGGCGCTCTTGAGGAACGAGAGGTAGGACTCGACCGCCGTCGGATCGCCCGCCGCGACGCGTCCGGCAAGGTGGTCCGCCGCCGCGATCCCGGTCGCGTACTGGTACACGTAGAAGTTGCTGTACAGGTGGGTGTGGAACTGGGCCCATGTCGAACCGATGCGCTCGCGGTCGCGCTCGCCGACCTCGACCTCCGACCCGTAGGCCTCCATCATCAGGTCGGCCATCAGCTTGTTCAGGTAGCCGGCCGTGATCGCGCCTCCGCGCTCCGCGTGCTCGTGGATCTCGAGCTCGAGCCGAGCCAGCGACGGCATGATGAAGAAGTAGCGATAGAAGTTGGACATCGCCTCTTCGATGACAGCGACCTGAAAACCGGGATCGGTCTTGGTCGCCAGCAGGTGGCGGCGGGTCAGCGCCTGGTGCATGTTCGACGCGACCTCGGCCTGGAACAGGCCGTAGCTCGAATAGACGAATGGCTGCGTGCGCCAGGCCAGGTATGAGTGCATCGAGTGGCCGAGCTCGTGGGCCAGGGTGCTCATCGAGAAGATGTCGTCGTTGTAGCTCATGAAGATGAAGGGCTTGGTATCGACCGCGCCGCTCGAGAAGGCACCCATCCGCTTGCCCTGGTTGGGGTAGATGTCGACCCAGCGTCCCCGCAGCGCGCCCTCGCGCATCACCTTCACGTATTCCTCGCCCAGCGGCGCGACGCCCTCGGCGATCCAATCCACGGCCTGCTCGTAAGGCACCCTCAGCTCCGCTGCGCTGAGCTGCGCTCGCGCGTCGAACGGCCTCAACACCTCGAGGCCGAGCGCGTGGCGACGGATCCGCCAGTAGCGGTGCCAGGTCGAGACGTTGTCGCGAAACGTCTGCACGATGTTGCGAAACACCTCGACCGGTATGTGGCCCGGCTCGAGCGCAGCCTCCAGGGAGGACGCGTACCCGCGCGCGCGCGCGAAGAACACGTCGCGTTTGACGCCGCCGGCCAGGCTGGCGGCCATCGCGTGCTGCATCCGGAGGTGCTCGTCGGCGTAGCTCTCGAATGCCGTCCGCCGCACCTCACGGTCGGGATTCGTCAAGAGCGAGGCGATGGTTCCCTGCGCGACCTCGCGAAGCTCGCCGTCCGACCCGACCGCCGGGGCGAACTTGAGGTCGGTGTTGGCCAGCACGCCGTGCACCGAGAGCGCCGTGGCGAGCGGATCCGAGACCTGGGTCAGAAGCTGCTCCACCTCTGCGCTCCGAATCCGCTTCTGGAGCCTCTCGAGCCGGTCGAAGTAGTGCCCGAGGTGCGACAGCCGAGGCGACGACGCCACCCACTCGCGGAGCTTCGGCAGCCCGATCTCGAGCATCTCCGGGATGGCGAACGCCGCGGCGGCGCCCAGCTGCGCAGCGGCCGTGCGGGTGCGGTCGACGCGGGCGGCGGCGGCCTGGTCGCCGACGTCGACCGAGTACGCCATGGTGCTGGACACCATCACCTTGCCCATCAGCCGGCGCGCCCGTTCGATGGCGTCGAACCAGTCGGCGAGGGTGTCGGGCGAGTCGCCGAGGTGGCCTTGGAACTCCCCCAGGTCTGGGAGCCGCGCCACGATCGTCTCGACTGCTTGCTCCCACGCCGCCTCGTTCGGAAAGACGCTCTCGCTGTCCCAGGTGAAGCGCCGGTCGACGGAAGCGCGAGCGGGCAGCGGTCTGGCCACGGTGGATTAGTAGCATGGGGCCGATGCCGCGTGCCACCAGCAATGGGATAGAGCTCGAGTACGAGACGTTCGGCGACCCGTCCGGCCCGGCGCTGCTGCTCATCAACGGGCTTGGCGGGCAGATGATCGGCTGGGACGACGAGTTCTGCGAGCTCCTGGCGGGCCGCGGCTTCTGGGTGATCCGCTTCGACAACCGGGACGTGGGCCTGTCGACCTGGACCGACGTCCCATACACCCTGGAGGACATGGCGGCCGACGCCGCCGGGCTGCTCGGCTCGCTCGGCATCCGGGCGGCGCACGTCGTCGGCGTCTCGATGGGCGGCTTCATCGCCCAGCTGGTCGCGCTGAACCATCCCGAGCGCGTGCTGACCCTGACTTCGATCATGTCCGGCCCGAACGGCGACGACCAGGTGCCTCCCACGGAAGAGGCCGGCGCGGCTCTCCTCGTGCCGGCGCCCAAGACGCGAGAGGAGCGGATCGAGGTCGGCCTGTGGGCCAAGCAGAAGTTCCTCGGGTCGGCCGATCCGTACGACGAGGGTTACGAGCGAGCGCGCATCACCGCGGCGGTCGAGCGCGCCTACAACCCTGCCGGTTTCGCGCGCCAGCTGCGCGCGGTCATGGCTGCTCCGAGCCGGCTGTCGCGATTGCATTCGCTGCGCGTGCCGGTGCTGGTCATCCACGGTAAGGACGATCCACTTGTGCCGGTCGACAACGGGCGCAAGGTCGCCGCGGCGATCCCGGGCGCCCGTCTCCTCGAGATCGAGGGCCTGGGGCATGACCTCCCCAAGCGCGTCTGGACGCAGGTCGCCGACGCCATCGAAGAGCTCGCCGCCGAGAAAAGCGCGGCGTCGTGAGCGGGCTCAATCCCGCGATCGCGTTTCTCGCAGGCCTCGCGTCGTTCCTCTCGCCCTGTGTGCTGCCCCTGGTCCCCGCGTACCTTGCTTACCTCGGGGCGCGGACCAGAAACGTGTATGCGACGGCCCCTCCATCGGCTGCGCCGCCACCTACCCATGAATGGGGAGGACCCGTCGCGCTCGCGGGCGCCGGCTTCGTGGCCGGCCTCTCGCTCGTCTTCATCCTTTTCTTCTATGTGTTCTCCCTGGCGGTGCAGCCGATCCGGGCCTACGTGCCGATCGTGGCCGGGATCTTTGTCATCGTCATGGCGCTGCATGTCGCTGGCGTCATCCGCATCCCCTTCCTCTCGACCGAGTACCGCGTCATGAAGACCGCGCCGCAGGGCGGCGGCCCGGCGGGGGGTTTCCTCCTCGGCATGGGCTTTGCCAGCGGCTGGACGCCGTGCATCGGGGTCACGCTGAGCGCGGTCCTGAGCTCGGCGGTGACGGCCGGCACGACGCCGCAGGGGTTGAGCCTGATGCTGGCCTACTGTCTGGGGTTGGGCCTGCCGTTCATCGCGCTGGCCTTCGCCCTGGAGAGCACGAGGCCGCTCATCCGGTTCGTCAACCACCACCGCCGCGCGATCGACCTGGCTTCGGCCGCGGTCCTCGTGGTCATGGGCTTGCTGCTGCTGACCAACCGCCTGACGTGGCTCTCCGCGGGTTTGACCCAGCTCGTCCCGTCGTGGCCGTCGCCGTCGCTGTGATCTCGCCCCGCTGACGCCAGCGGGGCTGAATTCTCGCGCTCGATGAGCGCCGCTGGATACAACGAGGCGAAATATTTGCGGCTCGATCACGGGGCGAGCTTGTCCAGCCACTCCCGCTCGGCCTGGTCGAGCTTTTTCGCGAGGTCCGCAGCCCTCTCTTCATTGCGCGCCTCCAGAAGCTCGGCGCGGAACTTGACGACGGCTTCCGGCGGATCCTCGAGCTGGCTGACGAGCTTGTCGACGTCGAGGCCGCGATCACTCAGCTGCTTTGCGATGTGGGGGACCTTCAATACACCGAGCAGCGCCTCGGCGGCCGAGGTGAAGAGCACGGGTGGTCGAGTCCGAGCCAAGTAGCCGGTGGTTCCCGGGCGCGGTTGCCACGAACGAAACAGGCCGCGGCGCCTCTTGCGTTTGGTGCGGCTCGAAGGCGGCACTCCCATCTCGGCCTCGACCGCGGCGATGACGCGTTCCGCAGTCGCACCCAGGTCCTCGAGCACGTGCGCGGCGATGCCATCCCCCTCAATGACAAGGCCCATGAGGAGGTGGCCGCTGCTGACGTTCTGGGAGCCCATCCGGCGCGCCTCCTCGAACGCGATCTCGATCACCTGCTTCACCCTCGAAGTCGGGACGATCTGCTGGATGATGATCCGCTCGTTCCGGCCCAGGACTGACTCGATCTTCAGCCGGACCTCCGGGGTGTGTATGCCAAGGCCGTCGAGCACCTTGTAGCCGACGCCGTCGTGATTCCGGAGGACCCCGAGGAGCAGGTGCTCTGTCCCGATGTAGGAGTGGTGGGAACGCTCGGCCTCTTCCTGCGCGAGCGTCAGCGTCTTCTTGGCGTCTTCGGTGAACCTCTCGAACGGGTACACGGCGTGTCTTGTCCAGTGTGCGGCACGTGGGTCAGCCGCGCGATCCCTTTTGGCGCCGGCGCGCCTTGGCGAGCTCGGATTCGAGACGGCTCTCTTCACCACTGAGCCGAATCGCATGCTCTGTGTCCCGAGATTCAACAGCATGTCGAAGCATCAACCTCACCGACTCCAGCATCGAGAGCAGCGCCTCGATGTTGGCCGGCTCGGGCTGGTCACCGAGCGCTGGTTGATCGGCCACGCCCAGCTCGCGCTCCACCGCTGCGATCACCCTTGGAGCATCGGCGCCCATCGCATGGAGCACATGCGCCGCCATGCCCTCGCCCTCGGCGGCGATGCCGATAAGGATGTGACCGTCGGTTACGTGGTCGCAGCCCATGCGCCGCGCCTCCTCGAAGGCGATCTCGATCGAAAGCTTGACTCGCGAGGTTGGGATGGGCTGTCGCCCAGGGGCGGGCTGAGCGCCGCCGGTGACTCTCAGCTCGCGACGCAGCTCGTCCGGGTCGACGCCCAGGCTTGCCAGCGCCGCCAGGCCGACCCCCTCCTGGTTGCGCAGGATCCCGAGCAGGAGGTGCTCGGTTCCTATGTGGACCGCGCCCGAGTTTGCGGCCTCTTCTTGGGCAAAGACCAGCGTCCTCTTGGCGGCTTCATCGAACATCTCGAAGGGATACCGGGACACGCCGCGCAAGTCTGGAGCACAGGCCTGTTAAGAACACTTGTTTGTGGCGCTGGAAACCGGCAAACTTGTTGACGTGGGGCAGGTTCTCGACCTCTTCTCGCCGCCTGTGCGCGACTGGTTTCGCGCCTCCTTCGCCGCGCCGACCTCCGTCCAGGAGCGTGGCTGGAAGGAGGTGGCGGCCGGCCGCCACGTCCTCATGGCGGCGCCAACTGGCAGCGGCAAGACCCTGGCGGCGTTTCTCTGGTGCCTCGACCGGCTGGCGTCGGAGCCGATGCCGGCCGAGGCGGAGCGATGTCGCGTCCTTTATGTATCGCCGCTGAAGGCGCTCGCGCACGACGTCGACCGCAACCTTCGCTCGCCGCTCGTCGGCATCCGCCACCAGATGGAGTCGCAGGGACTCAAGCCGCCGGACATCTCGGTCGCGATCCGCACCGGCGACACGCCAACTGAGGTCCGGCGGTCGATGGAGCGCCACCCACCGGACATCCTGATCACGACGCCGGAGTCGCTGTTTCTCATCCTGACGAGCGCCGCGCGCAGGATCCTCGGTCCTGTCCGCTGGTTGATCGTCGACGAGATCCACTCCGTCGCGTCCACCAAGCGCGGCAGCCACCTGGCGTTGAGCCTCGAGCGGCTATGCGAGCTCACGAAGGTCGAGCCGCAGCGCATCGGACTCTCCGCGACGCAGCGGCCGCTCGAGGAGGTCGGCCGGTTCCTCGGCGGAGCCGACCGGGAGGTGGCGATCGTCGACGCGGGCCGCCTGAAGACGATGGAGGTGACGGTCGAGGTCCCGGTCGAGGACATGACTCGCCTCACGACCGAGGACGAGGATGGCGCGAAGGGTCAGAACAGCATCTGGCCCGCGATCTATCCGCGCCTGCTCGAGCTCATCCGCGAGCACCGCTCGACGATCGTCTTCGTCAACTCGCGCCGCCTCGCCGAGCGGATCGCCGCGCGCGTCAACGAGCTGGCGGATGAAGAGCTGGTGCGCGCCCACCATGGGTCGATCGCGCGCGAGCAGCGCCTCCTCATCGAGGACGAGCTCAAGGCCGGCCGGTTGCGTGGGCTCGTCGCGACGTCCACCCTCGAGCTCGGGATTGACATGGGTGCGGTCGATCTGGTGCTGCAGATCGAAGCCCCGCCCAGCGTCGCCGCCGGCATCCAGCGGGTCGGCCGCGCCGGCCATTCGGTCGGCGAGACCTCACGCGGCGTCGTCATCCCGAAGTTCCGCGGCGACCTGCTCGAGTCGGCCGCCGTGGTCGAAGGCATGCTCGAGGGCCGCATCGAATCGACGGTCGTACCGCGCAAACCGCTCGATGTACTGGCCCAGCAAATCGTCGCGATGTGCGCGCTCGACGAGTGGGACGTCGACCATCTCGGCCGCGTGGTCCGCCGCGCCTACCCATACAGCGACCTTGGCCCGCGCGCGTTCGAGTCGGTGCTCGACATGCTGAGCGGGCGCTATCCCTCCGACCAGTTTGTCGAGCTCCGGCCGCGGATCGTTTGGGATCGCGTTGGCGGCAAGGTGCGGGGGCGGGCCGGCGCACAGAGGCTCGCGGTCACCAACCCGGGCACGATCCCCGACCGCGGTCTCTATTCGGTCAATCTGCTCGAGGACGGGCGGCGGGTCGGCGAGCTCGACGAGGAGATGGTGTACGAGACACGCGCGGGCGAGACGTTCGTGCTCGGCGCATCGACGTGGAGGATCGCCGAGATCACGCCTTCGCAAGTCCTCGTCACCCCGGCGCCGGGCGAGCCCGGCAAGATCGCCTTCTGGAAGGCGGACACGCCTAGCCGCCCGGTCGAGCTCGGCGCCGCGCTCGGCAAGATGGTGCGCGAGCTGCGGGCCCTCGCTCCGGACGCCGCGGCGAAAAGGCTGCGCGAGCGCGCGGGCTTCGACGACCTTGCGGTCAAGAACCTGCTGACGTACCTCGACGACCAGGCCGCCGCAACCGGCGCGGTGCCCGACGATCGCACGGTCGTGGTCGAGCGATTCCGGGACGAGGTCGGCGACTGGCGCGTCTGCTGGCTCAGTCCATTCGGCGGCCGGGTCCACGCGCCGCTCGCGCTGGCGCTCGAGGCGCACCTGCAGGAAAAGCTGGGCGTCGACGCACGCGCTCTATGGACGGACGACGGGATCGCGATGCACCTGCCCGAGGTCGAGTCTCCGCCGTCGCTAGACGAGCTGATCCTCGACCCCGAAGAAGTCCAGTCGCTCGTCTCGAGTCAGCTCCCCGGGTCGGCGCTGTTCGCCGCGCGTTTTCGCGAAAACGCGGCGCGCTCGCTGCTCCTGCCGCGGCGCAGGCCTGGCCAGCGCACGCCTCTGTGGCAGCAGCGCATGCGCAGCGCGAACCTGCTGCAGGTCGCCGGGCAGTATCCCGACTTCCCGATCCTCGCCGAGACGTGGCGAGAGGTGATGAGCGATCACTTCGACATGTCGGCCCTGTCGAGCCTGCTGCGCGCCATCCGCTCACGCGAGATCCGCGTCGTCGCCGTGGACACCGAGCGCGCATCCCCCTTCGCGTCATCGCTCTTGTTCGCGTACGTCGCCGACTTCATGTATGAGGGCGACCAGCCACTTGCCGAGCGCCGCGCCCAGGCCCTGACCCTCGACCGCGACCTGCTCGCCGAGCTGCTCGGCAGCGAGGACCTTCGCGAGCTGCTCGACACGCAGGCGATCGCGGTGGTCGAGCTCGAGCTGCAGGGACTGCTTCCCGAACGTTTCCCGCGCGACGTCGACGAAGCGCACGACCTGCTCGTCCGGCTGGGCGACCTGAGCGACGAGGAGGCCCGCGCCCGCGGCGTGGGCGAGGACTGGCTTCGTGGGCTCGAAAAGGAGCGGCGGGCGGTGACCATCCGCGTAGCCGGCGAGACGCGATGGATCGCGGCCGAGGACGCCGGCCGCTACCGCGAGGCCCTGGGCGCGAACCTGCCCATAGGTCTGCCGGCCGAATTCCTCAGCCCGGGGCCCGAGCCGCTCGAGTCGCTCCTTCGCCGCTATGCGCGCACGCACGTACCGTTCGTGACTGCCGACCCCGCGAAGCGCTGGGCCATGCCGGCGCTGGCGATCGAGGCCGCGCTGGCTCGACTTGCGGCACGAGGCGAGGTTGCCGCGGGCGAGTTTCGTAGAGCGGCGGAGGGGCGCGAGTACTGCCACCCGGAAGTCCTGCGGACGGTGCGGAGGCGCTCGCTCGCCGCGCTCCGGCGCGAGGTCGAGTCGGTCCCGCCGGATGCGCTGGCGCGCTTCCTGCCGGCGTGGCACGGCATCGGCGTCCGGGCAGGCGGCGTCGACCGGCTGATGGAGGTCGTGTTCCAGCTCCAGGGACTGGCGCTGCCCGCCAGCGTCGTCGAGCGCGACGTGATCGCCGGTCGCGTCAGCGGCTACGCGCCGCGTCTGCTCGACGAACTCGTCTCGATGGGCGAGGTGGTGTGGGCTGGGCGCGGTTCATTGGGGACCAGCGACGGCCGCGTTGCGCTTTACCTGCGGAGCGACGCGCCGCGACTCATACCTCCGCCGGTCGATCCACCCCAATCGGAGCTGCACGACACGCTCCGCGCCCACCTGAAGGCGCGCGGCGCGAGCTTCTTCCGCGACGTCTACAGCGCGTGCGGCGGCGGCGACGAGGACGTGATGCTCGACGCGTTGTGGGACCTCGTCTGGTCGGGCGAGGTGACCAACGACACATTCGCGCCGCTCCGGCTCCTGGGGCCGCTGGCGCGCCGGCCTGCGCGCAAGCCACACCTGCCGAAGCTCACCCAGCCGCGCGCGACCGGGCGCTGGTCGCTCGTGGCCGACCTCCTCGGCGGCGGGGCGAATCCGACGGAACGCCTGCATGCCGAGGCCGGGGTTCTCCTTCAGCGCCACGGAGTACTTACCCGTGAGGCCGTGGTCGGTGAGGGCTGGCCCGGGGGCTTCGCCAGCCTGTACCCGGTGCTTCGCGCCATGGAGGAGTCGGGCCGCATCCGTCGCGGCTACTTCGTGGAGGGGCTGGGCGGTTCGCAGTTCGCGCTGCCGGGAGCCGTCGACCGCCTGCGCTCGCTGCGGGAATCCGGCGGCGGTGTCATCGCTCTGGCGGCAACGGACCCGGCCAACCCATACGGAACGGTGCTCGACTGGCCAGAGTCGGGCGGAAGGATGAGCCGCGCGGCCGGGGCGTACTGCGTGCTCGACGATGGTCAGCTGGTCCTCTACCTCGAGCGCGGAGGACGCTCGCTCCTGACGTCGGGCGACGTGAAGCTGGAGCATCTGCAGGCGCTGATCGCGATCGCCACGAGCGCGGGCCGCGTCGAGATTCAAAAGGTGGATGGCGCAGCAGTCATGGATTCGCCGCTGAAAGCGTTGCTTCGAGAAGCGGGATTCTCGGCCACTCACCGTGCCCTGGTCGCGTACAGCGCCCGGACCTGAGCTGGAGCATAATCGGGCCTTCTCCCGGCAGCTGGTTTGTGATTCAAGGAGGCACGCCATGCTGAAGTTCAAGGATGTGGGCGCCGCTCTTCCCGCGCAAGACATCGCCCGTGCCAGGCAGTTCTACGAACAGAAGCTCGGATTGAAGCCGACTGAGGTGCAGCCCGACGGAAGCGCCCGCTACCAGGTAGGTAGCGCATCGTTCCTGGTGTTCAAGAGCATGGGCAGGGCATCGGGCGACCACACGCAAATGGGGCTCGAGGTTGAGGACGCCAGCAGCGCCGCGAGCGAGCTCCAGAACGCGGGGGTGAAGCTCGAGGAGTACGACTACCCCGACTTCAAGAGCAAGAACGGCGTCGTTGAGATGCCCGACGGAGGCAAAGGCGCGTGGTTCAAGGACACCGAGGGAAACCTGGTCACCATCCTGCAACGCGCGCCGGTAGCGGCAGCGTCAACGACCGATGGAGGCGCGACGACCAGCCGCTAAACCGCAACCCGCGACCATAGGCCCCCGAACAAGCGCTAGGTACGATTACTGCTCCGTCGGGGAGTAGCGCAGCCCGGTAGCGCACTTGACTGGGGGTCAAGTGGTCGCGGGTTCAAATCCCGCCTCCCCGACTGTTTCGAGACCAAAGTTTCCTTATATGAACCGGCCAGGTTCATTCCTCAATGAGTCCGAGGCGACCGGTGCAATAACGCTGTCCGGCTTTTAGTCGTAATCCGCTGGCTGCAGCGGGGTCTGCGTCCACGACCACGACAGCCCCGCACCGGAGGCAATGTGCAGCTCGTCGTTGTCAAACCGAGCGTCAATGCCCGGAGTAAGACCCTCGGGCACGACGATCTCGCCAGGTGTGAGGTCGAAGTTGGGGCAGGACGCTTCGAACTCATCGAGCGGACCCGAGGCGAAGATCCGGTTGCGTTGATCCCAAACGATCGAGCATGCGCGGTTCGGATCGGACATGAACCATAGGCGGTGTCGTGCATCGCCCTCGAAGAAATCGTAGTTCGAGTTGAGAAAGTCGCGGACGGCATCGGTGGGAACGGGGCGGTCGCTGGCATAACGGCCCGCCGCCTCGGGACCGAAGGCATGAGGCAGGAGCAGCATGTACATGATCCAGATCGGCCCGGGCACATCATCGAGGAGAGCTTGGATCAAGCCGATGTGGTCGAAAGCCTTCCCGATCTCGAGCACCGGAATGCCCTCCCGAGTCGATCTTGCGTAATGGTTCAAATGCGCCCACGGCATGCCATCGAGCGTCAGTTTGGGCGGGAGGTCGCTGCCTTTGGGTGCGCCGCCGAGGCGCGCAAACTCCTGTGGTGTGAGCGGTAGCGTCGGTTGGGCTGGCGTCTTGCGCGACGAACCCAATAGCTTGGCGGCCATGTTGAGCACGAAAAGAAGGATGGCGACCGCGTCGGCCGCGCCGGCCAGCAGTATGCCCTGGGACGCTCCGATGTTCCGGGCGACCGGGTCGTCGACAGCCAAATCGGTGCCGAGGATCCGCGATATCCGATCCAGCCGATTGCGCCAGATGGTCGCTCCGACCGTACTACCGCTTCTCAGGCGGTTGCATTCATCGGCTTGGAAGCTGCCCACCCAGCTTCCCCCGCCCTTCACCTGGTCCGCGTAGACGGTGCAGGTCGTCGCAGTCTTCGAGCTCAGGTATGGGTGCACGATGACCTGGACGGTGAGCTTGCAATCCAAGGCGGTCGGGCCTGCCGCGCAGTTGGGAGCCTGATCAAATGCCCTCGCATCCGCCGAGCTACTCGACCAGGTCCAGAACTGGAGCAGTGTGAAAGCCAGCAGGCCGAGCGCCACCACCAGCCCGGCGTGCCACCCGGTTAGGGTGTAGCCGCCGATGGTGAACTTCACGGTTGAGGCCCATTATCGGGCACGAAGTCAATCTGCCCGCCACCCTAACTGACGCCAGCGACGCCCCCGCGAAACTGCAGGTGAGGCCGGCGCGACGGGTCGAGTGACAGTTGCCTGGAGTCCGACGTTCACTGACGTACGCTACGCCGGTGCGTGTCGCCGACCTTGCCCTGGCTGTAGTGCTGATGGGCATCGGGCTGACCGTCACCACGGCCCCCGCTGCAGCCGACGAGGGTTGGACGATCACATCATTCCACTCAGATATCACGGTGAGCAACGACTCCACACTGAATGTCGAAGAGAACATTCAAGTTGACTTCGGAGCGCTTCAGAAGCACGGCATTTTTCGCACGATTCCACTGCGATACCACTACGACCAAAATCGGGACCGGCTATTCGACATTCAGGTCACCAATGTGATCCACGGCAAGGATGCGAAGGGCGTCACGACCGCCTGGCCCTACGCCGATGCCGTCCAAGACGGAAACCTGGTCATCAAAATCGGCGATTCGCAAAAGTACGTGAGCGGTCCTCAGACATACGTCATCACGTACAAGGTCTCGGGTGCGATGAATTCGTTCGCCGATCACGACGAGATTTTCTGGAATGTCGATGGGGCGCAGTGGCCGGTGCCCAAGCAACAGGTGTCGGCGTCCGTACACATTCCCGCGGGATCTTTGTTGAAGGCGACGTGTTTCGAGGGCGCCGCCGGATCGCAGGAGTCGTGTACCTCGGCGGACGCCAACAACGTCGTCACCTACGCCACCAAACGTGTGCTTGCATCGGATGAGCAGCTCTCCATCGTCGCGGGAATCAAGAAAGGCTTGATCGCTATACCGCCTCCAACCCTGGTCCCACGCCTGCGCACTCTTACCGATGGGTTCTTCGACTTGACTCCGCTGACACTCGGCGCCTCCATTGTTGTTTTCTTGATCGGAATCGGGTATGTCGTCCGCAGCTGGTTGATAAACGGCCGCGATCGTCAATACCTGACGCAGTACTACCTCACCAACGACCCTCGCGAAAGTGCGGCTCCCATCACTGGACACGAGCCGGTGGTTGTGGAGTTCACACCGCCTCAGAATCTGCGGCCGGCTGAGCTCGGCGTCATCCTCGACGAGCGCGCCGACGTCAAGGACCTGACGGCGACGATGGTCGACCTCGCGGTCCGTGGCTTCCTGACGATGTCGGAGGCGTCGGGAGACTGGACACTCACGCGAACCGCGGTAAAGGCGGATGGCTTGCTGCCGTATGAGACAACAATCCTGACCGCGCTCTTTGCTGCCTCCGAGACATTGCCAGCGGGCCAGGACGATGCGACCGACGGGGCCGCATTCGAGGCCGACGTCTTTGGGCAGTCCCAAGCGATCCCGCAGGTGTCGCAGGTCCGACTTTCGGATCTGAAGGGGCACTTTGCTTTGCGCCTCCGAGCTGCAGAGTCGGCGCTCTACCGGGACTCCGTGTCGAAGAGCTGGTTCCGGATCCGACCCGATCAAGCACGATCAAATTGGGGTTGGATTGGAGTCTTGGTGGCGGTTCTCGGAGCGGGGGCGGCATACGGCCTTGGCCTCTTCTTGGGTTGGGGGATGATCGGCTTGGCGCTGGTGGCGGTTGGCCTCTTCATGTTGGCGACCATGCGCCTCATTTCCGTCCGGACGGCGGCCGGTCGCGAACTGCTTCAGCACACTCTTGGGTTCCGCCTGTACATGAACACAGCCGAGAATTACCGTCAGCAGTTCGCCGCCAATGCCGGCATCTTCACGCTCGGCCTCCCTTATGCGATCGTCTTCGGCTGCGTGAGACAGTGGGCTAAGGCATTCGAAGGTCTCGACACGAGCGGATTCGGGTCCTGGTACTCCGGCTCGACCGGATTTCAAGCTTCAGTGATTGCGGACAGCCTTCTGTCTCTCAACTCGGGCATCTCGGCCGCAATCTTGACACCGTCCGTGAGTGCCGTGAGTGGGTTCAGCGGGGCTGGTGGAGCTGGTGGGGGCGGCGGCGGAGGCGGCGGGGGGAGCTGGTAAGGCCCGGTGGCGGGCCTGCTCTATCACCCACCTCCGGTCAGTCCTCACTAATCCTGTCGATCTATCTCGTTATCAAGTTCGCGCGAGTGTTCGCCCGCAAATAACCCGATGCATGGTCAGATGTCGCTCTGTCCGGTGACGTTAGCAAATGGTCTCTCGTGACCGGTTGGGAGTCCCGAATCCAGACTCCCTCGGGCAAGACCGGAAAAGTAGATCCGGGTAACGTTCAAAGTCAACGCCTGCTAACGAGCTGGAACTGGTTGGAAGGTGTGTTATAAGGGCACGAATGCTTTTCAATCCCGGTATCGTCAAATCAGCTAATGCGCGGTTTCCGGGACGTGTAGTCGGCTGGATCAGTTGTCTCGTTCTACTTGCCGGGTGCGGTCCGGCTACAACATCTAACCAGCCGGTAAGCTCACCGGTGTCCAACCATTTGGTGGTTGGCGGTGACGTGTCGACGACGCTGGTGGGAACCCTTGAGAGTTGCGTCGATGACAGGGAGCATTCCAACGCGATCAGGGTTGAGATACAGGGCAAATCCACAGAGGGCAAATTCTTCGATCTCACGGCCACGGACCTGACGTCGGGTGCCCTACTGGGCGCAGATCTCTTCTTAGGAACGGCCGCGCAAGCCACGGAGTATAACGACGGGGCATTTACCAGCGGCTATACAGATCAACAGCTGACCGTCAGCTCGAAGCAGGCGATTTATTCTGGTGCCAAACTCTCCTCCAGCTCAGGCTCCCATATAACTGTCACCGGAACGGTAGTGTGCTCATAAGAGGCCGGCGCACTTCAGAACCACCACTCATAGTGAGTCGGTGGCGTCAAAGCGATCGTCCTGGACGATGACGACCGGCCGTGGTTTTGCCGCGTAGCCGGACCCGCCCGCGACGGTCCAGACCTCGCCGCGCTTCAATCCTCGTCGGCACTAACGGCATCGATGAAGTTGTGTCGCAAGTAGTGGTGTAAATCCGGGATCACCTTGACGAAGGTGGCCACCGTGTGGTTCCAAGTGGAGATCTCACCCAACCACGAGGAGGACCACGACGATGGCCAACCCGAGAATGACAC
>Ga0207684_10000157_pt1 | contig 115860 bp, 99 predicted proteins | sample KBSK5501metaG_FD_184342 | JGI IMG/M metagenome (GOLD analysis project Ga0207684, IMG submission 184342) | Corn, switchgrass and miscanthus rhizosphere microbial communities from Kellogg Biological Station, Michigan, USA - KBS K5-50-1 metaG... | ecosystem: Host-associated > Plants > Roots >...
CTACGCTCGGGGCGAGCGGATTGGGGCGGCCCCTCGACTCCGCGACTGACGTCGCTACGCTCGGGGTGAGCGGACTGGGGCGGCCCCTCGACTCCGCGACTGACGTCGCTACGCTCGGGGCGAGCGGATTGGGGCGGCCCCTCGACTCCGCGACTGACGTCGCTACGCTCGGGGTGAGCGGACTGGGGCGGCCCCTCGACTCCGCGACTGACGTCGCTACGCTCGGGGCGAGCGGGGTTCGCTAGGCTCGGGGCGAGCGGTGCGATCATTCCGGGTAACACCCGGCCACCCGCGCGCGCTGCCGAACCAGGGCCAGCACCACCTCGCAGGTGGGCGTTTCCACCCCGACCAGCTGTCCCATCTCTACCACCGCTCCCAGCAGCGCATCGATTTCCATCGGACGTCCACGCTCCAGGTCCACCAGCGTGGAGGGTTTGTGCTTGCCCACCTCGGCGGCTCCGGCGATGCGGGTGTCGACGTCGATGGGGAACTTGACGCCGAGCTTCTCGGCAATCGCCTGGCCCTCGACCATCATCGCGCGTGCCACCGCCCGCGTCGCCGGATCGCCGGTGACCACGTCCAGCGTCGCCATGGTCAGCGCGCAGATCATGTTGAAGGACATGTTGCCCCACAGCTTGATCCACAGATTGTCCCGGATCCGCGGACGCACCGGGCAGCGCAGCCCGGCGCTGATCATCGCCTCTGAAAAGGCGACCGCTCTAGCGCTGCGAGTGCCATCCGGCTCACCGATGTCGAATCGGTTGCCGTAGGTGTGCTCGATGACCCCGGGCTCGATCATCTCCGTGGCCGGGTAGACGATGCAGCCGATCACGCGCGCCGGATTCAATTTCTCCCACAGCTTTCCGTTTGGGTCGATGGTCTTCAGCCGCGCGTTTTCGTACGGCCCGGGCAATTTGTAGAAGTACCACCAGGGGACGCCGTTGATCGCCGGGACCAGCGCCGTCCTGGGCCCGAGCAGCGGTTGGATCGCATCGGCTGCGCCCTGTAAAGCGTGCGCCTTGACGGTGAGGACCACGTAGTCCTGGACGCCCAGCTCCCGAGGATCATCGGTGCACACGGGCCGAGCCACATAGGTCTGCCCCTCGCTGATTAGCTTCACCCCGCTTTTCTTGATCGCGGCCAGGTTGGGGCCGCGCGCCACCATCGACACGTCTTGGCCGGCGAGCGCCAGCTTGACTCCAATGTAGCTGCCGATGGCACCGGCTCCGAAGATACATATCCTCATGACGACTCTTCCGAAGAGCCCAGTCCCAGCTTGGCGGCTAGGCCAATGCGGCGCATCTTTCCCGCCGCGCCCTTCGGGATTTCTGGAACGATGACGATCTTCCGCGGCACTTTGAATTCGGTCAATCGGTGTGCCGCGAAAGCTCTCAGCTCGCGCTCGGTTGCGGTCTTTCCATCGCGCAACACCACCGCCGCGGCAACTTCCTCGCCCAGCTTGGGATGCGGCATCGCAAAAGTGACCACTTGAGCCACCGCCGGATGGTCCATCAAGGCGTGGTCTACCTCCAGGGGAGAGAACTTCTCGCCGCCGCGGTTGATCAGCTCCTTCAAGCGACCCGTCAGTCGGAGGTACCCGTCAGCGTCGAGGAGGCCTTGATCGCCGGTGCGGAACCATCCGCCTGTGAAGGCCTGGCCATTTGCCTCGGGGTTGTTTTCATAGCCGCGCGTCACGTTGGGGCCTCGGATCACCACCTCCCCCTCGGTCGAATTTGGCAGCAGCTCGCCGTCCTCGCCCATGATTGCGACTTCCGGACCCGCCGCCACTCCGACCGAGCCCGGCTTGCGGGAGCCGGGCGGCACCGGATTGGACGCGATCTGATGCGAGGCTTCGGTCATTCCGTAACTCTCGATCACCGGTGCTCGGAACGTCTGCTCAAGCTCCGCCATCACCTGCGGAAGCAGCGTGGCCGACGAGGAACGGATGAAACGAAGCTTCATTCGCTCGGTGATTTCGCGGTTGCGGCGCGCGCGCGCCAGGATCGCCTGGTGCATGGTCGGCACGGCCGTGTACCAAGTGGGTTTCAGCTGGTCGACGCGCAAGAAGAAGCGGAGCGCATTGAACCCGCTAGTGCACCAGACCGACGATCCGGCCGCCAGCGATGCGCTCACCGCGGCCATCAGCCCGTGGATATGAAACAGCGGCATGATGTTGAGGCAGCGGTCGTCGGGTGACAATTGCAGCGTGGTCGCGATGTGCCGCGCCGAAGCAGTGATGTTCCGCTGCGACAAGGGGACGATCTTCGGATGCGAGGTGGTGCCGGAGGTGTGCAGCAGCAAGGCGATGTCCTCGGGTTGCGCCAGTCCCCGTGAAGCCGGTGCGCTCGACATCTGCGCCAGGGGTTGGAGTGAGAACTCGCCCGCTCCAAGCTGTCGGTCGGCTCGCAGCTCGATGATCGGAATTTTCAGCCGCTCGGCCACCGCACGCGAGGCCGAAGGAACGCCCGCCTCGACGATCAGCGCCTTCGGCTGCAGGTCCGTCAGGTAGAAGTCGAATTCCTCCTCCCGGTAGTGCGGGTTGAGCGGCGCCGTGGTTGCGCCGGCCGAGATGGCGAGCGGCGCGGTCGCCATCTCCGGCCCGTTGTTCAGCACGATCGCCACGCGATCGTTCCTGCCGATGCCGAGCGCGTTGAGATCTTCCACGGTGCGGTCGACCAATGATCGCAGTTGGCCGTAGTGTAGAGGCGTTGCTTCGGGCGCCCCAATCGCTACCGAGTTTTCCTCGCCATGCTCCAGGAGCTCGGCCACGGTTTGAAAGCGCCGCAGGATTCTAAACCCACCCAAGGACGCGCGATCTCACTGGATCACGAATATGGGTGGGTTTGGCGCATTCGGCAAGAGCGACCGACCGGTGCGCGCGTCCGGCCGGCGCCAAGCTACGGCTTGTATGCCGGCACCGCACTCGCCTGAGGCCCAATCGCGGGGACCTCGCGCGCGGAGGGCACCTTCATCCGCCGCAGCACGAAGAAGGCAAGCACCGCCGCGACCAGGTCGAAGGCGATGGCGATGCTGAAGACCCCGGCCCAGCCGATCTTGGGTACCGCAAACCGAGCCGAGAGCGGGCTCCACGCTTTGGGCGCGACCGTGAGGACGATTCCGTAGGTAACGATCACGCCTGCCACCGCCAAAAGGATGGCCCTGGCCCTTCGCGTGAGGTCCAGGCGCAGCACGGTCGGTGCCAGGAACAGCGTGAACATTACCAGAGCGCCGCCCACAAGGAGCATGATGTCGGCCCTGAAGTCGAACGCCTTTCCTGCGGCCAGCGCGGATCCGATCGGCACGAACACCGAGGCGGTCCCCTTGGCCGTGTACAGGAAGCCGTAGTTCGCCGTGGCGTGCTTGCGCCCGAATAAGTCTCCGCAGGTGGCCGGGAACAGCGAGAAGATCTCTCCCCAACCGAAGAAGGTGAACGCGCTGAAGATGACGAACAGGACCGGATTGCCGGCGAACTGGATCAGCACGAAGATCGCAATTGCTTCCAGGCCGAACGCCAGGGTCATCGTTTTCTCACGGCCGATATGGTCGGAGACCCAGCCCCAGAACGGACGGCACAGCCCGTTGACCACGCGGTCGATCGAGAGCGCGAAGGTGAGCGCGGGCATCGTGAGCCACAGCAAATGAACGGGAACCTTGTCCACCTTGAAGTCGACGGCCATCGGGTTGAGCTGCGCTACGGCCATCAAGCCGCCCGTGGCGACGAGCGTCATCATCAGGTACATCAACCAGAACTGAGGCGTGGAGGCCATCTGGCCGGAGGTGAAATCCACCGCCGTCTGGCGCTTCTTCACCTCATCGGCGCGCGGCGCGTCCTTCCAGGCCTTCGGCAACCAGCCGGCAGGCGGGGACCTGAGGAACAGCGCCGCAATCACCACCACCAGGCCCTGGATGATTCCCCACTGGATGAACGCCGCCTGGTATCCAGCGGTGTTGATCATGTTGGCGATAGGTGCGACGGTCAGGGCTGAGCCGGCGCCGAACCCTGCTGCCGTCAAGCCAGCCGCAAGCCCTCGATGGTCGGGGAACCACTTCAGCGCGCTGCCGATCGCAGTGCCGTACACGATACCCGCGCCCAGTCCGGCAAAGGCGTAGGAAATGTAGAGGGCGGTCAACGATTCCGCTTTCCCGCTCCCCACCCAGCCGAGACCCGCCAGCACTCCGCCGATCATCACCAGAACCTTGGGGCCGAACTTGTCCACCAACTGCCCCTCGAACGGCACCAGCCACGTCTCCAGCAAGACGAAGACGGTGAAGGTCACCTGGATGAGAGCCTGCTCCTGCCCCAGGTGCTTTTGGAGCGGCGGCACGAACAACGTCCAGCCGTACTGGAAGTTCGCCACCGCGACCATGCTCAGCACGCTGAAGAAGAGGATCAACCAACGGTTCTTAAGGAGAGCCTGAACTCCCGCCTTCTGCTCCGACGGAATTGCAACGGTAGCCATGTCTGCACCTCCGAAGTTTTTTGGGGCAGGGAACGCTTCCCTGCCCGGGTCCCCTGCCGCCGCGGCTTACCCCCCTGCTCAGAGACTCCGGCTTAGGCCGGCGGGTGATCGCCGTCAATCTGTTTACGGAACGGGATCACGCCTGGAATCAGCCACCTCTGCCACATCTCGTCGACCTTGCTCTGGAAGTAGTCGAAGTCGTCGTCGGTGAAGTGCGCGAATCGCCCTTGCCTGAGGAGGTAATCGCGAGCCGGTGTCCGCTTGAGGCGGCCATCCGCGATGTCCCTGGTCTTGCCGATCAGCTTGAGCACGCCGTCCTCGACTTCGTACAGCGGCCAAATGCCGCTCGTCACCGCCAACTCGCCCAGCTCGTGGGATTGGATGGGGTCGTAGTCCCAGCCCTTCGGGCACGGGTCGAGGGAGTGGATGAAGGTGGGCCCGCCGATGGACAGCGCTTTGCGCACGGCGTTCATGGCAAGGACCGGGAACGACATGCAGACCGTCCCGACGAAACGGCATGTGGGGTGCCCCGCCGCCATCATCCCGGCCATGTTCTTCTTCCACCGGTGGTGCATGATCCGCTTCACCTTCCCCGGCGTGCTGAAGGTGGTGTTGGCCCCGTAGGGCGTGGAACCCGAGAGTTGAATGTCCGTGTTGGCGTACGACTCGTTGTCGTACATGAGGATGAGGAGGTTGTAGTCGGGATGCGTCAGCGTGGCGGAGATCGCCGATAGCCCCATGTCCGCCCCACCGCCGTCGCCGCAGAAGGCGATCACGTTGATCGGCTCGTCCTTCATCTTGCCTTTGCGCATCAGCGCTTTGAGTCCTGCCGCCGTCCCCAGCCCCGCCGATCCGCTCGACCCGAGCTGCGTGTGCATCCAGGGGACGACCCAAGAAGTGCTGTAGTACGTCGTGTTCGCCACATACATGCAGCCGGTGCTGCCGAGGACGATGGTGCGAGGGCCGGCGGCCTTGACCATCATCTTCATTACCAGGGCCGACTCGCATCCCTGGCAAGTGCGGTGACCCGAAGTGAAGAACTCCTCGAGAGGGAGCTTCTTCACGCCCTTGAACGCGTCCAGCTGCTGCGTTGGACGGAGCTTCAACAGCTCTGCAAGCTCCCTTTCAGTCGTAGCCATGTCTTCAACCTCCTTGTGGTCAATCGATGTGCATTTCAACCCGGCCCGCTACTCGCGCAGGCCGATCCATTGCGTCCCCGGCTGCGTCTTCCCCTCCGCGGCCAGATAAACGCTTTCGGTCATCTTTCTCACGCCGGGCACCGTGACCTCGCGGCCTCCGAGGCCGCAGATGAAGCCGAGGACGGGCGGTCGTTTCGCCGCGGGGTACATCGCCGCGCGCACCTCGGTCGCGAGGACTCCGCTCCGGTACGGCGAACCCAGCGAGAAGTCGCGATCGATCACGCCCACCGCCCGGAAGCGGCCCAGCGTTGCTGCCAGCTCTTCGGCCGCGAACGGCCGGAACCAGCGCAGGCGCACGAAGCCGACCTTCTTGCCTTCCTGGCGCATCTGCCGGATCGCCACTCTCACCGGATTGGAAAGGGTCCCCATGCCGACCAGCACGACGTCCGCGTCGTCCGTCTGGTACTCCTCGAAGAACGGGTTCCCATAGTGCCTCCCGAAAATCCGTTCGAAGTCGGCGTAGGCTTCGCGGATAACGGTGGAGGACCGATCCATGGCGGCCGCATTCTGGCGTCGGATTTCCATCAGCCAGTCCTCGTTCACTTGCGGCGCCACGGTGATGGGATTGTCGGGGTGGAGTTGGAGATCGCCCCGGTCGTACGGAGGCAGGAAAGCCTTCACCTTCTCCGCGGACGGGATCTTCACCAGCGCCTGCGAATGGGTGAGAAATGCGCCGTCGCAGCTGATTGCGCAGGGCAGGAAAACCCGCCGGTCCTCGGCCACGCGGTAGGCGATCAGGGCGGTGTCGAGCGCCTCCTGCGCGTTGTCCACCCAGATTAGCTGCCAGCCCAGGTCGCGCACCGCGAGGGCGTCGTTGTGCTCCACGCCGAAGGCACCGGGATCGTCGAGCGCGCGGTTTCCCACCATGGCCACCATCGGGATCCGCAGCGCCGGGGTAACAGTGAGCGCCTCGAAGGCGTACATCCAGCCGACGCCGCTCGAGCCGCAGAACACCCTCGCCCCCACCGCTGAGGCGTGCTTCACGATTTCAAACTGCGAGTGCTCGCTCTCCGCCACGATGTACTCGCAGTCCAGCTCCCCATTCGACACGAGCTTGGCGACGTACTGCATCACCGTGTCGTACGGACGGATCGGGTAGGCGGTGATCACGTCAACGTCGGCGAGCTTGCAAGCCACCGCGATCGCCTCGCTCCCGGTGATCAACGAGGTCTGCTCGCCCGCGCCCTTGGCAGCGATGTTTTTCTCGGCTGCGGTCGGTGGGACTGCGGGATCTTGCCCCTTGCGGGCTACGACTGCCTCTGGCATGACGGCTCTCCTCCGTTCCTTTAGTTCTGTTGAGCGATCTCCAACATCTCCGGAACCTGCTCCTCATACTGGCCGCGGTAACGGAAGCCGTGGGAGCGCTCGGGGCGGTTGGCGATCTTCGACTGAAGCCAACCTTGATAAGTCTCCTTGCTCTTCCTCCACATCTCCCACTGGCTCGCGTTGTCCGTGAACTGGGCCTCGTTCACCATGGTGACGCAGTTGGCCACCGGACAGACCGCCTCGCACACGCCGCAGCCACAGCACGCCTCCATGTTGGCGTCGTATAGGCCCTCGGGCGTGACGTCGAAGCAGGAGTCCGGGCACTGCAGCCAACAAAGGGTGCACTTGATGCACGTGTCGAAGTCCACCACCGGCCGCATGGTACGGGTGGTGAACTTCTTGAAGGTGGGATTCCGCGCCGGTTGGTAGCCGCCCATCTCGCCGGTGGTCGGATCCCGCATCGCATGGCCCCGTGGGATGCTGGGGATGGCGATGCCCTCGCGCATCTCCGTCCACTTGGGCATCTGGAACTCGAAGGGCTTCTCCGGATTGCCTTGCGCGGGCTGCACGGTGATGGTGGTGGTGCGCTCGTAGGAGCGCTGCGCCGAGGTAGCTTTGAGCTCGCTGTTCCACTCGTCCCGGATCGCTTGCTGGACCGAGGCCAGGGTGAAGAGCTCGGGCAGAACCTTGGCGATGGCCCCGAGGATTCGCACGTCCGAGTGGTCGTCCTTGTAGACCCAGAGGCCAGAGAAGCTGGGCGTGCCCTTTACAATCGCCAGCCGGTAGGGGTGCTCCTTCTGGTGGGCCATGCCAATGATCGTCTCGGGACTCTCGCGGGAGGTCACGATCAGAGCCCCGCCGGGTTTCAGCAGCCGGTTGATGGGCTGCAGCCCGTACCAGGCCCACGACTCCACGCCTTTGCAGAGGGTGTCATCCACGGAGATGGTGACGTCGACCTCCTTGGGCTCGTACTTGGCCATTCCCTCCTCGAGCGTCACATCGTCGGTGGCCACGATCGCGAAGTTCTTGGCCGGGATGCCATTGCGCTCCGGGCTGTCCCCGTATCGCCCGAAAGTGATGCCAGGCTTCCCCTCGTGATGAGCCGCGAGCACGATGGCGCGGCCGATGTTCTTGGCCAAGGTCTTCTGGAAAATGCCGCGATAGACAATTTCGACTGCAAACAGACGCCCCATCTCATGCCTCCGGTCAGAGTTTCCGCATCAGGATCTTCTGGATACCGCTCAAGTGCACCCGCGACGCGGTTGCGGCCGCCGCAGCGTCGCGACGTTTGATCGCCCTCAAAATGCGACGATGGTCGGCGTACGATCGCTCTCGCCGACCGGACAGTTGCAAAGAGCGCTCGCGGCTCTCGCGCAAAAGGTCCATCAACACGTCGAGGACGTGGAGCACGACGGTGTTCCGAGCGGCGAGCGCAATGGTGTAGTGGAACTCCGAATCCTCCTCGACGGTGTCTTCGCCGCGGCGCATCTTTTCTCCCTGCCGCCGCAGGATTTCTTCCAGCCGGGCGATCTCCGCTTGCGTGGCGTTGGTGGCTGCACGGGCCGCCAAGGCCGGCTCGATCATCCGGCGGACATCGAGCAACTCCAGCACCAAATGGCGCTTGTGGATCAGCGCGCTGGCCAACGGCACCACCAGCGAATCGGTCGATAACTCGCGGACCACCGTGCCGTGTCCTTGGCGCGGTTCGAGGATCCCGATCACCTCCAGCGTCCGGATGGCATCGCGGATGGAGCTGCGGCTCACCCCGAACTTCGCCGCCAGCTCGCGCTCGGAGGGCAGATGATCGCCGGGCTTGAGGACCTGTTTCACTACCAGCCGTTGGATCTGCTCCGCGACCTGCTCGTATCGCCGACCTTTGCGCACTGCCTGGAACTCCGCCAGGGTCGTCGTTGCGAGCTCGTTCTTCCCTGGGCGGCTTGCCGTGGTGAGCACTGAGGAAACCTCACTGGTCGGACCATCGGACCATCCTACCTTGTGAGGCGAAGTGTCAAGAGGCCTGTCCGGAGGGGGTTGGAAGCCATGCCGTCCGCCAGCGAGGCAGACGAGCACCCCTCCCGAACACCGGGCGAGCCGGTCCTCAATAGAGAGAGGGGATTCGGATAGCTCGGTAGATCCAACCGGTGCCTTCGGGCGCTCGCAGATCCCAGAGCACTTGACCCGAGGCGTTGACCTCCTGCACTCGAGGCAGGAATCCGTAGGTGATCAGGGTATTGCCGTTGGGCAGCCGCTGGGTGAATCCCATCGCCGAGCCAAACAGGTGAGGCTGCGGGTTGAACTGCCAGACCAGCGTCGCCACCCGGCGATCGAGATCGAGCGCGTATTCCACTGCGCGACTCTGAGGGGGGCGGTGACCATTGCCGTTGTCGAACAGCAAGAGGTTTCCACTGGGCAGCTCGCGAATGGCATGCTGGAAGGAAAAACCGCCCAGCGGATCCGCTTCGAAGGCAAAGTCGCTGTCAGCGCCGCCGAGCTTCCAGATGATGTCTCCGTTTTGCGAATCGATTTTTATGATCTGGCTCAGGTGCCGCATGCTGACCAGGTAGTTGCCATCCGCCGTGAGGTCGATCGCGTTGGCGTGGGTGAAATCCAACGTCGAGGCCTCGGTGAGCTGGCTCAGCGCCAGTGGATCGGTAGCGTCGATGGACAAGCGGTCCAGAGCATTCCAGGAAAAGAGCACCTGTCCGTCGGCGTCAACGCGCTGAAGGATGTTGCCCAGGACCGTTCCGCGCGACGAACCTCCCCACGGCCGTAGGTCCATCGTTGTTTGATTGATCGCCATGATCAAGGCGTCGCCGTTGGGCAGGAGCCGCAGCTCGTGGTCGTCCGTTAGCCACCCGCCTATCGCGCTCCACGTTCGCAGGATCTCCCCTTGGCGGTCCAACTGGAAATAGAGGTTGGCGGGGGATTCGAAATCGGGGACTTGGATGCTGTTCACCGCCGCGGTGTAGGTTCCGTCTGGTTGCTCCTGCCAATCGGTGATCCAGTTCTCGAGCTGGCGATACCAGACCACGTGGCCCGCGGCATCGACGATGATCGCCGGGATGGCCTGCGGACGTTGCAGTTGGCCACCGAGGCCGATCCAGGCGACCATGGTGTATCCGGGCTCGAGCTCTCCTCGCTGATCGACGTTGAACACCGGCAGGTCGGGAGGGAGTGCCCCGGTCTTGAACCGTACAGGCGGTCCATCGGACGAGCTGCCGTCGGGGGCCGATGCAGTGATCCACATCTCGTAGTCGGTGTCGGGCATCAGGCCGAGCACCGGAAGGCTCACTGCTCCCGCCGCAACCGCGAACTCCGGGGTTGACTCGGGCGGAAGATCGGCCGCCGCATAGTTGACGTGAGCTTGTGACGCATACCGGATGTTCGCGCTCAAAACGGCGCTGAGGGCGTTGTTGGGGCTCGCGCGGACCGCAGCTGCGGTCACGCTCACCGGACCCGTCCGGGATCCGCACGCCGAACCGATGCCAAGCAGGAGCACCAAGGCCCATCGGCTCTTTCTTTTCCAGAAAGGTCGGTTCATCCAAATGCCCCCGATCGATTCCCGACAAGCACCGGCCTGCTGCGGCGGCTCCCGAACGCACGGTGGGAACGCTGCTCGCATAGCATGCTGATTCACTCGCAGTCGAGGTAGGCTCCTCAAAAATGTGCAGTGCCGACAGTCGTAGGGTTCGCGGTGCGGCCTCGTCCAAATGGCCAGCTCGCGGCGAAGGCCGGACTCGCCCGGGGCTGAACGGGAGCGCGACATGAGCTTTGCTTTCGGTCCTGGTCGGTCGGCGGCGATCCTCCTCGCGCTCGCCCTCGCTTCGCCGAGCGGCGGTTGCGATTCGCCATCCAAGCTTCAAGCGAAGGCGAGCGGCCGCGCGGTGATCGAATGCAACGGGAGGTGGGTCCCCTTGGGGCCGGTGCCGATCATCAGCGACATAGATGGAGAGGGCCCGCACTCGCTGTTTTCGGGGCGTGCGCTCTCCATCGCAGGAGATCCGCGCGACGCTGACGTCATCTATCTCGGCGCTTCAGGAGGCGGCGTTTGGAAGACCGTCGATGGCGGCAGGTGATCAAGAAGACGCGAAACGCCGGCGGGAGCTGGAGAGACCTCACCGGCTTCGACGTGCGCGGCGGGGCGTTCACCACCACCCTGGGCGTTGACCCGACCACGCCCGATATCGCGTACGTGGCGAGCTTCAAGGATGGATTCGGAATCAACGGGGAAATTCTCACCGAAGATGGCGGACGAACCTGGGCAGAGATCGGAACGGGGATCAACAATCCCAGAGGCGATCATCGGGGCGTGGCCTTCGATGGCCAATGTGCTGGCCGCAGGCACCGATGGCCGCGGGCTGTTCGAGATCTGCGTCGCGCCGCGCTGAGCTGGCCAGCGGCCCACTACGCAATCGCGCCGATTGCCGAGCGCTCGATGGCTCGCGAACGCCGTCGTGCGCGCGGCGTGCGCAGCAGCTAGATTGTCGGGCATGCCCTCGGAGAAGCTCCTCTCGTTCCTGGAGCGAAGTCGCAAAGCCGTCGTCTTGACTGGCGCCGGGATCTCCACCGGCAGCGGCATTCCCGACTTCCGCGGCCCCCAGGGCATCTGGAAGCGGCGGCAACCGGTCTACTTCGATGAGTTCCTCGCTTCGGAAGAGAAGCGCGTCGAGTACTGGGACTACAAATGCGAGGGTCATGACCTCTTCCGCGCGGCAGTGCCCAATGCAGCGCATCGAGCGCTGGCGCTGCTCGAGCGCAACGGCCGTCTGCATTGTCTGGTAACGCAGAATATCGACGGGTTGCATCTCGCCGCGGGCAACAGCGCCGAACGCGTGGTGGAGATCCACGGCACCAACCGCTGGGTGGAGTGTCTCTCCTGCGCGATGCTGTCCGATCCCGATCCGTTCGTTGCCGCGTTCCGCAACACCCGCAAGCCGCCCCGGTGCGAGTGCGGTGGCTTGTTGAAGTTCGCCACCATCAGCTTCGGCCAGTCGATCCGCCCGGAGGTGCTCTCGCAGGCGATCCAGGCGATGCGTCAAGCGGACCTGGTGCTGGCGCTGGGGTCCACGCTTTCGGTTCACCCGGCCGCATCCCTTCCGCTGGTTGCGGCGGAGCGGGGAGTTCCGTATGTGATCGTGAATCAGGGAGCGACCGATCACGACGAGAGCGCCACCTTGAAAATCGACGCGGACGTCGTCGAGGTAGTTCCACCGGCGATCGAGGCCCTGGCGAAGCAGCTCGGCGCGACGAAGCCCGGGTCCTGAGCGATTTCGACGCTCGCTGCTCTCTCCGACAGTGTGGTGTGCTCAACTCCGCTGAGGGCACGAGTGGCTTGCTGTGCTCCCCCCGCAACTTCTTCGGCTGGATCGGGTTGATCGAGGCAGGTCTGATTCAAACGAGAAACGAGGAGCATCAAATGAAACGAATGATGTTGAAGCTGGTAACCGTTGCAGTCGGATTCACGTTGTCGTCGCCGGTTCTCGCAGCTGAAGTCGATCGCCGGATCCACCGCCAACAGGAGCGGATTGCACAGGGCGTCAAGAGCGGTGAGCTGACCCCGCGCGAAACGGCCAGGTTGGAGCGCAAGGAGGCGAGGATTCAGCGCGAGATCAAGCGCGACCGCGCCGCGAACGGCGGACATCTCACTCCGGCAGAGAAAGCGAAGATCAATCGCCAACAGAATCGGGTGAGCCGCGAGATCTATCGCGAGAAGTACGACGCCGACGCAATGCCGAAGTAGTCGGCGGCGGGGGCATTCGACGGCGAAGGCTATTTTCGATCGAAATTCGGGCGCCGAAAAATAGCGGAAGCGCTCGCCATTTAAGCCGTCTTTCGGACAGCTGCTCGAAGCGCCAGCGCTGCCGCTTCGAGCTTTTTCTTTGCTATGTGCACCGTGAGTTGTGAACGGAGGACGCACACCAACACATTAAGGCGCGTCCGGAACACCAAGTCTCGCACAGGCCGAGGCTGATATGGTTTGCGCGTTCTGAGAGGCCATTTCGCTCGGAACGCCCTCACTAACAAACCAAACACAACTGGAAGGTCGAAACGCATGACCAGAAATGTCCAAACACCCCTCATCGTGTGCCGTGCTGCATTGGCCATCGCTCTGTTCACGGCAGCCTGCGGCGGCGGCGGCAGTACGGGCCATGTTGCCGCAGTGCAGTTGCAGACCACCAATATGAATCCACGCGTGGGCGAAGCGGTGCACGTCGGCGCCACGCCCGTGGATGCGCACGGACTCACGGTGCAGGGCGTGCCCTGCGCTTTCGCTTCCAGCAATGCGGGTGTGGCGGCAGTGGACGCAACCAACGGAACGGTGACACCCATCTCCCCGGGCGTTGCGACCATCACGGCGACTTGCGGTGGCCAGCAGGCCTCGGTGGACATCACCGTGCGTCCCAACACGATGACGCTGACCATCACCAAGCAGGGAGACGGCGGCGGCGCCGTGTTCGCCAGCCCCTCCGGCAGCGGGAGCCTTTACACCTATGATCCGGGGACTGCGGTGACGCTCACCGCGACGGCCAATCCCGGCTCGGCCTTCACCGGCTGGGGCGGAGCGTGCGCCGGAGTCGGTCCCTGCAACCTGGTGATGAACGCGGACATGAGCGTGACCGCCACCTTCCGGTTGTCGGAAACGTTCGTCAGCAATACCTGGAACACAAACCTCGGCACGGTCACCAATTTCATCGGCTGCCGATATGCCGTCTCGGCGTCCGGCGTTCTGACCTTGCAAGTCGTGGAGAACGCCGGCAGCGTGACCGGGACTGGCAGCACGACGGCACATTTCAATGTCGTCGTGACCTATACGCCTCCCGGCGATACTTGCACGGGCAATCCATTCGATACCCAAGCCAATGGGAACATCACCGGCAGCGACGCGAACCTCAGCGCGGCGCTGGCCAGCTCGAGCGGGGCCTTCACGTTCACCTTCAGCGGAACTCGGAGCGGGAACACCATCAACGGATCCGCCGTAGTCCACGACACGCTCCACGACGGCAGCGGAAACCCCTATCCGGTGACCGGGAACACGGGGAATTTCGCCCTTGCGAAACAGAACTGAAAGGGCATCGAAATGAGAATCCGGAAGTCGGTCAACGCGCCGGTGCTAGTTGGTTTCCTCCTTCTTTCGGTGTCCTGCGGTAAAAACAGCGGTGGCGGCAATGTCAATGTCACTGCCCGGTTCCTAAACGGGGCGACGCCCACCCCCGGTTCCGGCGGGTCTTGGCCTGAAACCAGCGGACGGACGCAGGCGCTCACGGGGCTGCCGGCGGACGGAAGCTGGCTGATCTCTCCGAACAAGCTGCGGCTCACTGTTAATTCGATCAGTCTACACTCGGGTACAGGCGCCGGCGCCGATGCGGGAAATACAACGAACGCGAATCCCGCCAACTGCGTCATCACCTACGACATCAGCCAGGTGGGTCTGTCGAAGCTGGTAGACTGTCCCTTCACCCTGAGCGCCGGCACATACAGGTCGACGTATATCGGGTTCAACGCCACTTATGACGTGCTGATCAACGATTCCACGAATGGCATCTACACCGATCCCTCGTCTCCGAGCCTATTGAGGACGGGATCACCACCCCCGGCCGGCGCTCAGTTCGTAACGGTCACATCGAACAGCAGCGGGTCTACCTTTGGCGCGGGCGGAAACCTTCCCCAGGCGATCACGCTCAACACCGGAGACAGCTCCACGCTGAGCATCGTTGTCAATGGACTTCAATTCCTCAAGGTCACCATCTCCAACTCCGGTGCCCAAGCGGCCTTCGGCTGGTACGGAATCGGCGATCCCTTCCGCCCCGGCATGGCCGTCTCCTTCAATGCCGTGGCAAAGATCGGCTACTACGTCCGGACCGACATCAACACCGCGCTGAGCTATGTGGCAGGCGGGGGTGGTCCCGCTCGCCCGCAGGGCATCGACTCGGTGGCCGTCAATTACTCTTCCGCAACGAGCCCGAGCACGCTCTATCTGGGGTTCAGTGGGAATCCCCCCGGCTGTAACACACCACCCCCCGGCCCGCGCAGCGTGGGCGGCGTGATCAGCGGCCCTCCGAACGGAGGAGGGCTGGGCGGTTACCTCGGTTTGGATACGAACGGGGTCTTGGGCTGGGCCCTGGCCACCGACGACTCCTGGGCGACTTACGCCACCGAGTTCTCCATGCCCCAAAAATCCAACCTGGGCGACTCGACGACTCTAAAATGCAAGAACATCTCGTCCGATCCCAGTCCTCCCGGCGGAACATTCGCCAGCGGCGCGCCCAACATAGCGACAGCGGACTATTCGGCGAATTACGTTCTAGTAGCGAAGTAAGTCAAACGGCGAATTGCAGCATGATCTCCAGAGTTGCTGCTCGGGCATGTTCGTGTACGACGTCAACGGGGACGGGCTCGCCGACATCCTCTCGGCCCGGCCGCACGACCGCGGTCGCTGGTGGATCGAGAAGCTCCTGGACGTTGGCTACGTTCAGCACGAGATGGATCCAGAGCCCCTGGGCGCGAGCTTTTCGGAGACCCATGCTGCGCGGGTACTTGCCAGATGCGCCACAGCGGCGCCGATCGCCCTATCGTCACCCAGGCCGTGGCGGAGTCGAACGTGAACACGGAGACGTGGGAGCCGTCTGACGTGAACGCGGCGGTTTCGCGCGCCGCTCGACATCCACGAGGGCGTACACGGAATGGGTAACGGCATCGACGATCGACACCGTGTGGCAGTGTTCCCTGTGAAGGCATAGAAAGGTCGGAAGCGAGGACATCGTCGGAGCACCAAGCGCCGGGCCAGCGCCTTCCACTTTGACGCTTCGGCGGGATCGCTCACCGCAGCCCAACGGCACGTGGACCCGCTCGGTCCGCAGCGATGACGACTCGATCATGGCACGCCCCTGCGAGTGAGGACACCGCTGCCTTTGAATCGTTGCGCTCGAGCGCCGGAGAGATTTTCCAGGGCGAGAACTTCCAGAAGAACTTGGACCTGGTGCGCCGCGGAATTCTTCCTTGACTGGAGCGTGTGACCTCTCGCACGCTCCGCCCCTCGAACTGGAGGGGACCCATGGCAACGAAGCACGTGGCGCGAGCGCGCCCGAAGGCAACTTCATCGCCCGAGCTGGAGAAGGAATGCACGGCGATTCTCGATCTCTTGGCGAATGAAGAGGACGAACACTGGCAAATCGGGATGCATTACAACCGAATCGTGGATGGGCGGCTCGCTCAGGCGGCCGGATACCCAAGCGCCCAAGAATTCGCCTCGCAACGGCTCGCCGCAATCTCGCACGCTACGCTGAGTCGCTATAGCGCGATCGCTAGAGCCTTTCCCGAAGAGGTGGCTAAGAAGTACGGCAGCAGCTTGCTCGCCGAGCTCCTCACCTACGAGCGGATCAGCCAAGCTACGCTTCCGCACGGAGACCCGGCACAAGTCCCGATCAAAGTTCCGAACGCGGACGGCTCGACTGAAAACAAGCATTTCGCAGACTGTTCGGTTGAAGACTTGCGCTCAGCCGTTCACCGGTTGCACGGGCACGAGCAGAAGCCCATCCCGGTGGATGACAAGCGTATCATCGACGCGCTCCGCAAGACCCTGGAGCGTATGCTCGGCAGCGCGGACATACCCATTGCAATGCATGAGCGCCGCGGACCTGCCGACACCTTCGTTGCATTCAATCTGCCGGTCAACTACCTGGAGATGTTACGGGACGTTCTCGTCTCAGTGCTGCGAAAACCCGGCGATGTCGCGGTACAGAGCGTCCAGGGGAAGTCGCGCGGCGGCAAGATTGCAACGAAGAATGGCCGAAGGTGGTCCGGCCGCGCCGGCGGCTCGAAAACGTCGAAGACCGCGAAGTCAGTGCATCGTGCCCTTGCGCCTAAAAACAAACAAATGTCACGAGGGAATATCCAGCCACGTAGGCCCTAGACCAGACATCGCATCAATACAGCAAATTCATGTGTTAAACCCCAACGTTGAGGTCTCACGCTGGGCAGGTGCCGTCCCCGCAGAACCCGCTCTATGGCGTGAACAGAAGCCTGTTGTAGGAGAAGATCCACACCTCGGTGCCATCTTCCACCGCGACCTGATAGCTGTATTCGCGGCCGCTTGTGACGTCCATGTCGGTGAAGCTCGTGCCACTAACCCGGGCGAAGAGGCGTGGAAACTCCAAAGCAGTGTCTGCCCGCCAGATGCCGTAGCTGCTCGCCCCAGGGTAATCCGTCCAGCTGAGGTCCACCCTCCCGTCACTGGTGGAGCCCGACAAGCTGGGGTGGAGCGGGGGAGCCTCTGGCTCCTCGGTCACGCTCACGTCATCAGCCTTCAGGATTTCACCCGAGAAAAACCTGACATCGAAATTGATGGACACTTCCGAGTACGGTCCCGAGTTGAACGTGAACGCAATCTCCTGCCACGCGCCCGACCCGGTCGTGATGGGGACCGCCTTCAAGTACGGAGGGCCATCGAAGCCGTCGTCGTCGAGGTCAGCACCTCGCGCACGAGCACATCCCCCACGCTCGCTTCAAGAGCGTCGCCTGCTTGAGTCGTCGCTCGCGCGGGGAGTAAAGCGCGCTTTCTCGTCTTACAGTCAACAACGATCGACTTGTTGTTGCGTTTCCGGGGGCCGGCGCTCTCGCGGTGGTCCTCTGGATCGGCGCCTACGCCATTGTGTTTGGCGGTCTCCCCCGCCGAACCGCTGCGAAGGTGACCGCGCCTGCGCGGGTGTCGCGCGCTCCCTCGCGACGCGCCCGCGTCAGCTGCTCGTCTCCTCAACACGGGGAATTCGCGAAGCGCGCGGTCGTGAGCAGGGCGCTCAGCTGGGCTCGTCGGTGCGGATCACGCCCTCCAGCTCGAGAACGAAGTCGGCGCCGAATGCGGTGGACGGGGTCTGATATCCGATCGGCGGGGCGCCCTGGAGCACGCGCTCCACGATCGCCACCGCCGCCATGGCGGTAAGCGCGTAGCCCTCCGGGGCTTGCATGCGCGACACGGCCCGCCGACCACTTCCGTCCGAGACCTCGCCCCAGAGCAGGCTCTTGCCGCGCGCGCGCTCCTCATCGCTCGGACCGGGAGAACCCGCTCGAATCCGCTTCTGCAGGAGCTCCTGCACTGGGCCGCGGGACAAGAGCGGACCGATCACGCGGAGGAGTCGCAGCCCCGCGCGCATGCCGAAGGGCATAGCGAGGTAAACCTCGATGTTCGGGATCCCGGTGGAATAGAACGCGGTGGAGATGTCGCCCCACGGAATGGTGGTCGCCTTTACCGGCCCGCGCCCCAGGTCGATCACTCGGCTCTTCCACGCCGCCGGCACCGGCGTCAGCTTTCCATTGCGCCGCACCAGACCGCCCCGATGAATGTTCTCGATCAACGTGGTCGCCGTTCCCCGCGACATCCGCCCCCGCGCCTGAAACGACAGCGCGAGGTGCGTGGCGGAAGGAAGGCGCGCCTTGAGGTGCGCCGCCAGGCAATCGGTGGGAACCACATCGAAACCAACGCCCGGCAGCAGCAGCACTCCGGCGGCTCGAGCCTTCGTACCTCGCGCGGCGCAGGCTTCGAAGACGTCCACCTCGCCCGTGATGTCCAGGTAGTGAACCCGATTCCGCAGACATCCCTCCACCATCGCCAGCGCTGTTCTGGAAAACGGGCCGGCGCAGTTGAGCACCAGCGAGGCGCCGCTCAGCCCCTGGTCCACGCTGTGCGGTGAATCGAGCGCGAACACCCGGTCCGGAAGGTTCAAGCCGTCCGCCAGAGCTCGCAGCGGCTGCGCGCTTCGCCCCGCCAGGATCGGGTGATGTCCTCTCTTCACCGCGAGCTTGGCGATCAGCTCGCCGGTATAGCCGGTTGCGCCGTAGATGATGTAGCTGACCTTGGGTGGACCCACGATGCACCTCGCTTATGCGCCGGGCTTGACTTCGGTCGCATACTTGCAGCATGCCTGCGCCAATTTGGTTCGCCCCTCGCTCGCGCAAACCTTTACTTCGGCTCGCCCCCGTGGCGAGAAGAATCTCGATCCCGGGGACCTGGAAGCACAGCTTCTCGCGGCGCTCGAGCAAGCTCGAAAAGCCTACCCGACTCTTGCCGTTCCCAATGAGCAGTTCACGGCCTATCTCGCCCAACGGATGCCCGCTGGAGCCGGAGTGGCCGAGTGGCTGTCCTCGGTCCAGCTCGGAGACCTGTACCTCAGCTGCGCCTGCGCGCTCGGCGATGCCAAGGCGATGGCTCAATTCGATGAGAAGCTGTTGCCGCAGGTCGCCCCGGCGATCGCGGGCATCGACTCATCGCCCAGCTTCATGGCCGAGGTTCAGCAGCAGATCCGGCGCAAGCTCTTCCTGGCCGACGGCGCGGCGCCGCCGAAGATAGCTGAGTACGCTGGCTTCGGCCCCTTGCTTCACTGGCTTCGGGTGGTCGCGGTCCGAACTGCGCTGAACTACCGGCGTGGGGAGCATCGCAAAGACGTTCCGGTCGAGGACGACGTGCTCTTCGAGCTGCCGGGGCAAGCGCGGGACCTCGAGCTCGACTATCTGAAGACACGCTACCGGCGTGACTTCTCCGCCGCATTTCGCCATGCGATTTCGCAGCTCAGCAGCCAGGAGCGGAACGTCCTCCGGCTGAGATTCGTCGATGGGCTGAGCCTCAGTCAGGTGGGCGCCGCTTATCAAGCTGACAAGTCGACGGTGTCTCGGTGGATCGCCAAGTCCCGCGCCACGGTGGTGGAGCTCACGCGCGAGGAGCTGACTCGGCGGCTACGGCTGGATCCGAAGGAGCTGGAAAGCCTGATGCAGTTGGTGCACAGCCAGCTCGACGTGAGCATCAACTCGCTGCTTCGTCGCTCGCGAGACTCGTGAACGCAGCGGTGGCTTTCGAGGGGGCGGCCGAATCAGGCGAGCCGCCGCGACGCACGCAGGCTCCACAGCGCATAACCCAGCAGCGCGAGGCTCACGATCACCGCTGACAGCTTGATCACGTCGCGACGGAAGCGCGAGAGAATCGGCTCCACCTCGCCATCGAAGTTGCGCAGCAGGAAGGCGCGGCCGATCTCCCCACCGTTCAGCCCGGCGAGCTGAGCGGATTGCACCAGGTAGCGAACGGAGTTGATCTTCACCAGTTCGGCCGCCTCGCCATTGAGCCTCGCAATCGCCCCGCTGGCGCCTTCGAGCGTGGCCACGCGCGCGCCATCCGACGCCCGCAGCACCACGCGGTCGCCCACCATCTGCTCGAGGTTCGGGAGGAGCGTCCGGCTGACCCATCGACCGACCAGCGCGGCGCCCAGGACGTTGCGCCCGCGGGTGATGGGACGCGTGAGGACCAGCAGCAGGTCGTCGGAGGTAACGCTGGCCAGCGGAACGCCGAAGGCGCGAAGCTGCGCCGGCGACCACAGTGCTTCGACCGCCTCGCCCGACAGCGCGCGGTCGATCAGCTCCGCTCGTTCCAGCTTCTTGCCGTAGTGCGCCTCGTCGCCCTGGTTGTATACGACCCGGCCCAACGCATCGACGATGATCAGGGCGTCCTCCGACTTGAGCCGCGGAAGATCGGCGGACTTGATCATCTCGTGCGCTTCCAACTGGCCCTGCTCCGCCGAGTCGGGGGATAGTCCCATGATCGCGTCGCGGTCGTAGGCCTTCCCCAGCGCCTCGAGCAGAATCGGACTGCTGAGGCCGCCCTGGGCCTTCTCCTCGAACAGCTTCTCCTGCTCCTCGGCCTTGGCGCGGAACAGCTGCACCGCCCGCGCCAGATCCAGCTCCACCCTTCTGGCTGCCGAGACCTTGACCACCTGGTACGCGCCCAGGCCGATTACGATCAACGCGAAGACGCCCGCCGCGATGCGCGCGCCGTAGCGCACGCGGCGAAGCCCGGTCGAGAGCGCATCGAGCAGATGCTGCATCGACGGGTAGCGGTCCTCGGGCGCAAGCCTCAGGCCGTGCTCCAGCACCCGGCGGATCCAACCGGGAACCGAGACTTTCTCGATCGGCTCGGGAAGAGCGCCGGTGAAGCTCGCCGACGTTCTGCCCGTGTAGGGTCGCTGCCGGTACAGCGCCTCGAACAAGGCCACGCAGAAGCTGAATTGATCCGCTCGTTCGTCCGCCGGAGCGCCCCTCCACTGTTCAGGGGCGATGTAGAGCGGGGTTCCGGCGAGCGGCTGGTACTGCACGATCGGCGCTGTGGCGCTGGGCGACGGATTTCCCTCGGAGTCCGCCGGGCGCAATGCGCGGGCCAGACCGAAGTCGGTCACCCGAACCTGGCCATCCTGACCGACCAGGACGTTGTCCGGTTTGAAGTCGCGATGCACCAACCCCGAGCGATGCGCAGCCACCAGCCCTTCGCCCGCGCGGAGGAATACTTCCAGGATCTCGCGCCAGGATCGCGGGCGTTCCTCGAGCCACGCTCGCAAATCCGGGCCGCGGATGAACTCCATGGCCAAGAAGACCTGGTCGCGGAAGGTGCCCACGTCGTACACGACGATCACGTTGGGGTGCGACAGGCGAGCCATCGCTTGCGCCTCGTGCAGCAGCTGCGCGCGCAGGTCGGTCAGGCTTCCCGCTCCGGGAAGATCGGTGCGCAGCAGCTTGATCGCCACCTTGCGCTCGAGCTCCGGATCGTAGGCTGCGTAGACGACGGCCATGCCTCCCTTGCCAAGGCAATCGAGAAGAACGAAGCGGCCCAGGTTCGTCCCGCGCGGAAGCAGCGGCGTAGGCCATTCCACCTCGTCGGGTCCTTCTTCGGGTGGAACCGATGTTTTGAGCAGGTGTGCCAGCGTGCGGCGGCACATCTCGCAGCCGTCGATGTGCAGCTCGATGGCCTCCCGGTCCTGGGTGGCCAGCGCTCCCTTGACGGACATCAACAGCTGGTTCTCGTCCGGGCAGAGAGAGGAGTCCACCTCGACCATGGAGCGATCATTGTCACGGTCCGGTGGGACGCGCACCCAGGTCGGGGCCGACCCTTCGCTGCTCGCCGTTCGGCTCATTGCGGATAGTCTGGTTGCTTCCGATAGGGTTGGCCGTACTTGCCCAGATGCTTCGAGTCAAAATGCGTCTCGGTGAGGTCCAAAGCGATCGGCGGGCCTTCCGCGAAGCCGACGTCGACCTCTACGCGCGCCGGATCGCTGCGACGACTCCAGGCGTACAGCACCCAGTGCCCGGGAGGAATGCCCTTCAAGGTGAAGCTCCCATCGGCTCCGGTGACCGCGAAGGCGCGGTTTGGAAGCACCAGTACCGTGGCTACCATCTCCTCGTGCAAATCGCAGTAGACGTCGACCACGCCCGTCTGATCGAACTGAACGGTGCGCGATTCCCCGCCGCGCGGTTTCCCCAGATCGAAAGTGCGGGCCTTGGAGGTGGAGAAAACGTTGTGGATGATGTTGTCATCGTTGGTGAACTCCACCGACTGGCCGACGACGATCGGCAGCACGTCGGGCACGAACGCCTTGTTCTTCTGCGAGATGCGGGGCACTTGCTCGGGCGCCGGCTGGCCGAAGCCGGTGAGGTAAACCACCACCGACGCGGCATCCGCCTTCTGCACCACCTCGCCGCCCGGGCCGCGGGTGAACACGCGCACGCTTCCGGAGACCGCGCCCGAGCCCCCGCTCGAAGGGAGCGCCGCGGCGGTGCAAAGCGCGACCGCACTGACTAGAAGGCGACTGCCCAAATCAACCTCGGTGAAAACTCTGGCGTGGACGATGATAGTCCCGTCAGTCCGACCAGCGTGCCCGCCGTGATCCAAATTCGACCGCGGGTCCAAGAAACAGAGCCGCCCACTGAATACCGGTCAACGATCGTGGACGCGGTGTCGCGCTGCCAGGACCGCTCGCCATAAAACTCGGCCGCGATGCGAAGCTCGCTTCCGAAGAGCGGATAGGCCACGCCCGCCGCGTAAGTCGCGGTGATCGGCCGTTGCGGCGCATTTTCGGGCCAGGGGAGCGCGACCTCAAGGCCCAGGTCGACCGAAAGGTGAAGCCGTGTCGCACGCCCATAAGTGGTGATCAGGTTCATCTCCGCGGTTGACGGAGCAGACTGCGACCGGATGGCTTGCTTCACTGCCACGCGCAACAGGGGCTGGATGCCGCCATCCCGCTCGCGCGAAAAAAATCGATAACGGAGGTCTGCAGAGAACCAGTTCAGACCCATGGAGTTGGCGCTCGCTACGACTTGAAACGGCAGAGCTATCTCCAGATGATTGCTGACGCCGATCACCGGACCCCACCAGATCCAGTAGAGCGCTGGGCGATTGGGGCTGGCTGGCACCTTGCTCTCCGCCCAGAGCCACTGCTCCAGCTCGACGTCCCCCTCCGGAACGATCTCCGAATCGTAGGTGAACAGAAACGGCCGCCGCCCCGACTCGGCCGACAGCGGCGCCAGCGCACAGAATGCGGCGCCCACCAGCGTCACCACAGAGAGCCTGGCACTGCCCCCGAACTGCATCCCTGACTTATCCGTGCCCCTTCTCGCACTGTCAACGCAATCGTGCATCCTGAGCCGCGGCCGACGACGAAGACTTCACACGACTGTGACGCTGAAACATCATCCGCCAAGCCGCCACGTGATGACCTCCGCTCGCGGAAAAACAGTTGCCAAATTTACGGTCGCCACGCGTGAGATTGCTGCCGTATACGGCTGGGTACTTCACCAGGAGAGGGCGATGAGAACCAACGGGTTGGCCACGATGTTCATGGGTTCCCTGCTCAGCAGCACCTTGGCGGCGGATCGCGCGCGAGCGGCGGATCTGCTGATCGTCCTCAACAAGTCGGACGACACGGCTTCCCTGCTGGACGCGAGGAGCGGCGCGACCAAGGCGACGGTGCCGGTCGGCCACGCGCCGCACGAGGTGGCGGTGCTCCCCGATGGGAAGATGGCAGCAGCCTCGAACTACGGGACCCGCGACGAGGCAGGGCACACGCTCACGCTGATCGATCTGGCCAAAGCTGCTCCTGCCGGAACGATCGAGCTTGGCGAAGGGACGCGGCCTCACGGAATCTGGCCGCTGTCGGATGGTCGATTGCTGGTGACGGCGGAGGGCAAGAAAGAGCTGCTGGTGGTGGATCCCAAGGCGCGCCGAGTTCTGTCGCGCATTGCCACTGACCGCGAGACATCGCACATGGTCGTGGCGTCCAGGGACGGGCGCCGCGCCTATGTCGCCAACATCGGCTCAGGCTCGGTGACCGCAATCGATCTCGCCGGTGCGAAGGTGCTCAAAGACATTCCCACCGGCAAGGGCGCCGAAGGGATCGACATCTCACCGGACGACCGGGAAGTCTGGGTCACCAACCGCGCCGCGGATACCGTCTCCATCATCGATGCGCGCTCGCTCGCGATAGCGGCCACGCTGAACGCGGCGCAGTTCCCCATCCGGGTGAAGATCGCGCCTGACGGCAAGCGCGCCCTCGTTTCCTGCGCCCGCTCGGGGGACGTGATCGTCTTCGACACGCATGGGCGCCGCGAGTTGAAGAGGGTTTCGATCGAACGAGAGGCCGTCCCCGGCAGCGCCGATCGCCTCTTCTCGACGCAGTTCGGCAAAAGCCCGGTACCGGTGGGGTTGCTGATTGCGCCTGACGGGAAGCGCGCCTGGGTCGCCTCGACGAATGCCGATGTCATCTCGACCATCGACTTGAGTGCGTTCACGGTGGTGGGACGGCTGACCGCCGGCAAGGAGCCGGATGGCCTGGCGGGATTCTTCGAGCCGACCAAGAGCTGATCAGATGCAGCCCAGTTCCATCTCCAGCTCGTCAGTGCAGCGTCCGGAGGAACACCAGTAGGTTGTTAATCTCCGCATCTCCCATTCCTTCCGAAGCAGGCATTCGTCCCTTGCCCTTGCGTACAAGCGCGGCGAAGCGGGTGCGCTGATAGAGCGCGGGCGCCTCGATCAACACCGGACCTCCTCCGAGCCCCTCCGCAGTGGCCCCGTGACACGAAGCGCAGCTCTTGGCGTAGAGGGCTTCTCCGTCAGTGCGATCTCCTCGGAGCGGTCGCTTCTCGCGCTCCGGTGCCACGGCGGCAATGGCCTCGGATGCCGAGATCATCGCTGGCGCGGGCGCCGGCTCCGCTGCTGGATACCGCTGCGCAAACCAGACGACGAGTGGCCCGGACGTCCTCTCCTCGACCAGCGCGCCCCAGTTGCGCATCTTCGTCATCTCCGCGGTCCAACCGACCGCACCGATGCGCGTGGTCTTGATCAGCTCCGCGGAATGGCAGGAGAGGCACAGCTCGCCTTCCGCAATGGCCCCCTCATCGTTGCGCATTGGCTCGGGGGCCGGAGCTGTTGCGACGCCTGCGTCCGGCACGGCCGTCTGCTGCGCCTGGACCACCGGGGCCGCCGCGCGTTCCCGTTTCTCCGGCACCGCCTGCGAAGGGGCAGGCTGGCGGGAAGCGCAGGCGAGTAGGGATGCGGCCATCGCGGCAAACCAACGCCCGTGCGCGGCGACCGCGCAGAACGCGGCGCCAGCAGGATCCCGCCTCATGCGCGCACCTGGCAACGCACCGCGTCCCAGGCGTTGTAGAGATATCCGCCCGGGTTCCACTGCGGCTCTCGCGGCTGCGTCTCTCCGGAGCTGTCGGTCGCCCTTGCCCTGAGCACGTGCGTCCCCGGCACCGCCCGCCAGGTGTACCGCCATCGTTGCCAGGCACCGGCCACTGGCATCGAGTCCAGCTGCGCCTGTCCCCAGGTGACGCCATCGTCGCCCGAAACCTCCAGCCGAGCGATCGGGCCAGCGCCGCCGAAAGCCACGCCCTGGATCACTTGCTGACCTGCTGCGAGGACTGCGCCCTCCACCGGACGAGCGATCAGCGACTTGACCGGGATCACCGTCAGGGTCTTCACTTGCGCGGGCTTCCCGCCGGGAGGGATTGGCTCGGTGGGAAACTTGTACGCGGTCTGCATGTAGAAGCCGGGATCCTCCGCGTCCGAAACGCGGATGCCGCGCAGCCACTTCACCCAATGATCGCCCGCCCACCCGGGCACCACCGCTCGCAGCGGAGCGCCATGCAGGATCGAGAGCGGCTTCCCGTTCATCTCCCAAGCGAGCAGCACATCGCGCCGGGCCTTTTCGATGGGAATGGAGCGGATGAACTTGGGCACGGTAGGCGCCATCGGGTGATCGCCGGGAATGAAGGTGACGAACCGCGCGCCCGATTGAGCCTCCGCTCGCTCGAGCAGATCTGCCAGCCGCGCTCCGCGCCACATCGCTTGCCCCACCGCGCCCCGCTCCCACTGCGCGCCAGCCACCCTCGGCCGGAACAGTGCCCGACCATTGCCCGCGCACTGGAGAACCGACGGGCTCTTCGCCGTACCGAGCTTTTGAAGATCTGAGATGGACAGCTCCGATGGGCGATGGACCATTCCTTCAATGCGCAGTCTCCAGCTGGAGGGATCGATGATCGGCGGACCGAAGTGACTGCGGACGAAGAACAAGTCGTTGGGAGTGAGCTCCTCGGTGAATGCTGCCACCGGTGTCTCTAGATCCTGCGGGCGCGCGCTCCGGACGATCAGCTTTCGCGCGAGCGTATCTGCGCGCGCAGCCGGAACGGCAAGAGATCCAAGAATCCCGATCCGGATCAACTCTCGCCGGCTGGTGCGGAGCATTCGAGAACGGAAGCACTGGGCTAGCGCATCGTCAAGAGCTTTATCGCCGGGCCCCGCCCGAGCTCATTGATCGAACAGTGTCGTATCCGGCATAGCTTGCTTCCGGGGCAACCTCGAAAATGCTCCAACCGTTCTGCGCTTGTGCATCGAGCGAGTCGAGTGGTGCCGCGCAAAACGCGAGCGCCATCGCCCGGTAGAACCCTGGTCGCATCGGACTCCCTCCCTTGCAATCAGCCGAGGCCGCCAGCATTCGCGGCTCGGTCCATCCCGTCAACTGATGGTTTCCCGATCATCGCCTCCGGCGCGACCACAGCCGCAACGCCAGGAGGAAACCAACTGCTCCGCCGGAGGATCCACCGGCGGTGGTGCATCCGACCAGATGGTCATTGATCGCCAGCAGCTGCTTCTGAGGCGGATAGACGTCGCAAATGAACTGTTTCGAGCCGTTGTCGATGGTGCGCTTCGATGTTTCACCCACCGTCGCGCTCGGATTCATGATCGATCCCGGGTAGACAGTGTGATCCAACCCGAGCGAGTGACCAAACTCGTGCGTCATCGTGTTCTGGATGTCGTAAGCGACGCAGGACTGCGTTTGCAGGCCGAGACAGGGCGGCGAATCGACCGTGGTAAACACGAATCCGCCGGGATTCGCCGCGTTGAGCTCCACGTCTGCATCCAGAATACGACCGCTTTGTGTTTTGTAGTGCGTGGTGGTGAGCGCGATGATGCTCGCGTTGTATGCCCAGCAATCATATTGGTTGTTGCAATCGCCTGACGTGCGGCACGGATCGCTCGCGGGCACCACCGACGAGCAGCTCCGGGTGCGAAAGATGATCAAGTTGTAATTGTTTGGCGAGGACGGGTCGTAGCCAACGGTGCGGTCCGATACGCGCGGCCCCTCGGAGAGCTTGAGGCTGCCGCACGCGTCGTTCACCGCTTGCCAGCTCGTCCAGGCCCGGGTGACGGCACCAAAGGCGCTCGGACCGGTCGCCGGGTTTCCCAGATCGCTCTGGCTGTAGAGGATCCCGTTGGTCCCCCAAAAAAGGAACGGAAGTTGGTCGGCGGGCACGCCGGGATCCAGCGTCGGATCCACGCGCGTGCGAGCGTATGGATCGGAGCTCACCCCGAGCGCCAGCGGCAAGAGCACCTGGAGGAGAAGACCGTTCATTCGTCGCCGGGCTCAGGACAGCGAGAACTGCTTGAACTTCATCACTACCGACTGAACTCCTTCGGCGAAAGTGGGATGGACATATTCTGCATCGACAATCGCTCGAGCAGAAGCCCTGGCCTGCATCAGCGTGACGAAGATGTGGATCAGCTCGCCCGCCTCGGCGCCGATGATGGACGCGCCGAGAACCTGCTCCGTTCTCGGTTCCAGGATCACCTTCAACAAACCCGCGGTCTCGTCCGTCTCGGTGGCGCGGGCCACGGAATCAAACGGCAAGCTGGCGATTTCGTGCTCGATCCCGCGCGACCTCGCCTCTTTCTCGGTAATTCCCACACCGGCCACCTGTGGATCGGTGAACACCGTGTAGGGAACCAGCCGCGCGCTTCGGCCCCGCGTGCCGCGCCCGAGCAACAGATCGAACAACAAGCGATGGTCGTCCCACGCGGTGTGCGTGAACTGCGGTCCGCCGGTGACGTCGCCAACCGCATACACACCCGCCGCGCTGGTCTTGTAGTGATCATCCACCTGGATGAATCCATTCTTGTCGAGGGCGATTCCTGCCGCATCGCAGCCGAGATCGTCGGTGTTGGGCCGCCGACCTACCGCGACCAGCAGGTGCGAGCCGCGGATTTCCTTCCCCGACAAGCTCACGCGGATCCGGTCATCCACTTGCGCGATGTTGGCAACTCGCTGCGACGGCTCGAGGCTGATCCCTTCGGCGCTGAACACCCTCTCCAACTCGGCGGAGATCTGCGGATCCTCGCGAGGCAGCAGATGCGCTCCGCGATTGACGATGGTCACGTCGGAGCCGAACCGCCGGAACATTTGCCCAAACTCGCAGCCGATGTAGCCGCCGCCGAGCACGATCAAGTGGGTCGGCAGATCGCGCAGGTCCATGATGCGGTGATTGTCGAGCCACGGCACATCCTGCAGGCCGGGAATTGCCGGGATGGCGGGCCGAGCGCCGACGTCGATGATCACGATCTCCGCCTCATAGCGCTCGCCGGCGACGTCGATCTGCCGCTCGCCGACGAATCGGGCGTGTCCTTTGATCACCAGCAGCCGCGCGGGATCCGTGTCCAGGCGCTTCAACACTGCCAGCTGCCACTGCCGGACGATCGCGTCCTTGCGATCCACGATTGCCGGAAGGTTTGCCTTGACCGGTCCCGCTTCGACGCCCAGCCGCCGGCCGTTTCGAGCGACATGCGCCGCCCTCGCGCTGGCGACCATCGTCTTCGTGGGAGTGCAGCCGTAGTTGGTACACGTTCCCCCGAGCCGCGAACGCTCCACGATCACTACCCGCCGGCCCGCGTCAGCGAAACGGCGCGCAAGCGGCGTGCCGGCCTGTCCACTTCCTATGATGATCACGTCCACCTTCACGGCTCACCTCCGCTCGAAGTGATATCCCGTTCAGCCCGAGCGTAGCGAGCCCTCCGTTCACGCCGAGCGTAGCGAGCCCCGTTCACGCCGAGCGTAGCGAGCCCCGTTCACGCCGAGCGTAGCGAAGCGGAGTCGAGGCGTCCGAGCCCTTCGATTACAGGCTCGCGTGCGCTCGCCCAGCCATGAAAACTCCGAGCCGGTCGGGCGCGGCGGGGGTTTGGCCGTGCAACCTTGCTGGGGCCGGGGTAGTTTAGGCCCGGTGCGCTCACTGCCTGTTCGATGGGTCGCTGCGTCGCTCGCGGTGCTCCCGGCCGTGCTCGCGTGCTCACAGGGTCAGAAGGGGCCTCTTCAGCGCCTTCCGCCTCAGGTGAGCGTCGCGGCAGTGGAGATCCGCGACGTCCCGGTGGAGGTCTACGCTCCGATCGATCTGCGCGCGCTCACCCAGGCGGACGTCGGGGCGAAGACGCTGGGCGTGCTCGACGCGGTGCTCGTGGATCGCGGCGACGCGGTGAAGAAGGGGCAGCTGCTGGCCCTGGTCCGCCCCAGTGATCTTCCCGACCAGCTCGCCGCCGCGCGCGGGGTGTTGGCTCAGGCCGAAGCCGCTGCCACTCTGGCCCGCGCCAACAAACAGCGCGCCGAGCAGTTGGCGCCGGACGGCGTGGTTTCGCAGCAGGAGCTTCAACAGGCGACTACCGCCGCCGCACAGACGGAAGCGACGCTGGCCGCAGCCAAGTCGCAGGCCAGCGCGATGGCCGTCCGCCTCGGGGAGATGCGGATTGATTCTCCGCTCGAAGGGGTAGTGCTTCAGCGCCGGCTCGATCCCGGAGCGCTGGTGGGGCCCACCGCCGGTACGGGTTCGGTCCTGACCGTGGCTCGAATCGACATCATTCGCGCCTTCATTCCAGTGAACGAGCGCTCCGCCCTTTCGATCAGGGTTGGGCAGGACGCCCACGTTGAGCTGGACGCGGTCCCCGGGAAGAGCTTCCGCGGAAAGGTGGTGCGGATCAGCCCGATGCTCGACGCGATGACCCGCACCGTGGACGCCGAAGTCCAGCTTCCCAATCCCTCGGGCGACCTCAAGCCCGGCATGTATGGCCGGGGAGCGGTGGTGACGGGAATACACAAGGGGGCAATCGTGGTACCCGCCAGCGCGGTGGTGATCAGCAACGATCGGAAGTTCGTCTTCGTCTTGAACGGCGACCGGGTGAAGCGGACGGAGGTGCAGTCGGGCGTGGATGGCGGCGACTGGTTGGAGGTGACGTCCGGTCTGGCTCCCGATTCGGAAGTGGTGATCGCGGGGTCAGACACGCTCTCGGACGGAGCCCTGGTGCGCGCGACGAAGAATATCAACCCGTACACCGGCGCTGCCGCCCGCGAGACGCGCATGCCCGCCCGAGACTGAGCTCTTAGGAGACGCAGTATGTGGCTGACCCGCCTGGCTCTCAGGAATCCCGTGCTCATCCTGATGCTGTCGTTGATGACGATCGTGCTCGGCGCGGTGTCGCTTCAGCGGCTGAGCGTCGATCTTTTTCCCGAGATCAACATCCCGGTGATCCGGGTGGCGACCTTCTATCCCGGCGCCGGTCCGGTGGACGTGGAGAAGACGATCACCGTCCCGTTGGAGCGCGCGGTGAGCGCAGCTCCAGGCGTGGACCGGGTGGAGAGCACCTCCAAGCAGGGATTCTCCTCCTTGGGAGTGTGGTTCAACTACGGGACCAACCTGGACAACGCCCAGTTCGAGGTCTCCCAGCGGGTGGCGCAGATCCTCAACACGCTTCCACCGGGCCTGCAGCAGCCCTTCGTGATCAAGTTCGACGTGACCAACATCCCGGTGGTCCAGATCGCCATCGCAGGTGAAGGCCTCGACGAACGGCAGCTCTATGATCTCGCATACAACGTGATCGAGCCACAGCTGGAGCGGATCAAGGGCGTGGCCAGCGCGAACGTCGGCGGCGGCAAGGTCCGCGAGATCGAAGTGAAGGTGAACCGCGATGCAATGAGGGCACGCGGTCTGGGGATACTGGACGTGATGAACGCGGTGAAGACTTCCAACCTGCTGCTGCCGAGCGGGAACCTGCGCGCCGGCGACCGCGATTACAACGTGTTCTCCAACACGCAGTTCGGCGAGGCGAGGCCGCTGCGGGACGTGGTGGTCCGGCCGGCGCTGGGACAGCCCGGCGTGCCCACCGCGCCGACTCGGCTCTCCGACATTGCCAACGTGGAGGACTCCTCCGCCGATCAGCAGGAGATCGTCCGGATCAACGGCGAGCGCGGCGTCTACATTCGCGTGCTGAAACAGCCGGGCGCGAACACCGTGGAAGTGGTGGATGCGGTCCGCGCGGCGATGCCGAACCTGCGGGGCGTACCAGAGAACGTGAGGCTGGCGATCTCCTTCGATCAGTCGCACTACATTCGCGAGGCGATCAAATCGCTGGAGCACGAGGCCGTTCAAGGCGGACTGTTGGCCATCGCGGTGATCTTGATCTTCCTGGTCAGCCTGCGTGCCACGGGAATCGTGGCGATTGCCATCCCGCTGTCGATCGTCGCGACCTTCACCCTGTTGTTCTTCACCGGGCAGACGCTCAACGTGTTCACCTTGGGCGGGCTGGCGCTCGGCGTGGGGCGGCTGGTGGATGACTCCATCGTGGAGCTGGAGAACATCCATCGGCATCTGGCGCTCGGACAGGAACGGAAATCCGCCGTGCTCAATGCCGCGCAGGAAGTGGCGATGCCGATCCTGGTCTCCACCATCACCACCATCGTCGTTTTCTTCCCGGTGGTGTTCCTCACCGGCGTGGCCAAGAACCTGTTCCTCCCCCTGGCGCTCACCATTGCGTTCGCGCTGACGATGAGCTTCTTCGTCTCCAGGACGGTGACGCCGCTGTTGTGCCTGCGGTTCCTGCGCGGCGAGCAGGAAGGGCCGAAAGGCATCGCCGGCAAGATCACCGGCGCACTGGATCGCATGGACGCCGGGTACGCGCGGACGCTGAGCTGGGTGCTGGGCCACCGCGCGATGGTGATCGGCGGGATCCTGGTGGCCTTTGCTGCCTCCCTGCTGCTCAGCAAGCGGATCGGGACGGAGTTCTTCCCGGATACCGACGAGAGCCAGTTCCAGATCAACTACAAGACGCCGATTGGCACCCGCGTGGAGAAGACGGAGCAGGTTACCGAGCGCATTGAGCGTGGAATCGTCGCCGCGCTGACCCAGCCCGGTGGCAAGAATGGCCCGGAGCGCTTCTTCACCACGATGATCTCCGACACCGGACTGCCCACCGGGCGAACCGCGCTCTTCACCGCCAATACCGGGCCCCATTCGGGCAACGTTTCGGTGAATTTGGTCCCGCGGACGCAGCGCAACGTCTCGGACGTTCAGTCAGCGGAGCGGGTTCGCGTCGCTTTGCGCGACGCGCTACCCGGCACCCAGGTCTATTACTTCATCGGCGGGATCGTGAAGCGCATTCTCAACTTCGGCGCGCCGGCCCCGATCGACGTGGAGATCCTCGGGTACGACCTGCAAACCGGAGGAGAGTACGCCAAGCAGGTCCTCGGCAAGCTGCGCGAGATTACGGACAAGGACGGCAAGCCGCTGCTCACCGATCTGCAGATTTCCCGCGAGGAGAACTACCCGGAGCTGGACGTGGTGGTGGACAGGGAGAAGGCGGGGACGCTCGGTCTTTCCGAGCAACAGATCGCCCAGAGCGTGCTCACCACTCTGGTGGGCAACACCCAGTTCAATCCCATTCAGTTCACCGACAAGCAAACCGGCAACGAGTATTTCATCAACGTGCGGATGGAGGACGCCTATCGCTCGCACGTCTCGGACTTGAGCGACGTCTTCTTGCGGGCGCCCAACGGCTCGATGGTTTCGCTGGCGAACGTGGCCCAGATCCAGCGCTCCAGCGGTCCGGTGCTCATCTCGCGCAAGTACTTGCAGCGGATCATCGACGTCACTGCCAACGTGGCTCCCGGCAAGGACCTCGGGACTGCCAGCGCCGCGGTCCAGCGTGTGATCGACCAGAGCCCTCCACCGCAGGGATTCACCGCCCAGCTCGGCGGCCAGACCGCGGCGCAGAAGGAGGCCTTCAGCGGGCTGGGATTCGCCGCGCTGATGGCAATCGCGCTGGTGTACATGATCCTCGCCTCGCAATTCCGCTCGCTGGTGGATCCGCTGGTGATCATGTTCAGCGTGCCGCTGGGGATCACCGGCGTCTTCGTGATGCTCTACATCACCGGCACCACCCTGAGCGTGAACAGCTTCATGGGCGTGATCATGATGGTCGGAATCGTGGTCTCCAACGGCGTGCTGCTGGTCGACTTCGCCAACGTCCTTCGCCGGCGCGGCAAGGGGTTGGTAGAAGCCACCATCCAGGCCGGGAAGACGCGGCTTCGGCCCATTCTGATGACCACCATCGCCACCGTGGTCGGGCTGATTCCGATGGCCGCCGGCATCGGCGAGGGCAGCGAGACCAACCTGCCGCTCGCCCGCGCGGTGATCGGTGGGCTGACGGTTTCCACCTTCTTCACGCTGTTCCTCATTCCCGCGCTGTACACGCTGCTGGATCGGTTCGCCAAGCGACCGCCCGAGGACGAGGAGACGGCGATCGCGCCGGGTACGGTGCAGCATGCCTAGCGCGTTGGTGGCGCTGCTACTGCTCGGCGCGACGCCGGCGAACCCGTCGCCGGCTGAAGCGACTCTGGCTCGGATTTCTCTCGAGGAAGCGGTCCGTCGCGCCTTGGCCAAGAACGTGGCCAGCGAGGTGGCGCGGCTGGAGATCCGCCGCGCGGAAGGTCTGCTCAGCGAAGCCCGCGCGCCGAGCCTTCCCACCCTCTCCGGCGCTGGTACCTATACGCGGCTGGATTCCGACCGCATCCTCCAGGGAGACACGCCGAGGGTGATCCTTTCACAAAATCAGCTCAACGCCACCGGCACGCTCACCGTGCCCCTGCTAGTGCCTCAGCGCTGGGCGCAGTGGTCGCATGGCGCGGACAATCTGGATGTGACGCGGGCGAGCGAGGCGGACATCCGCCGCCAGACGGCGATCACCACGGCGCGCTCGTACTTGTCGGTGGTGGCGCAGAAGCGCGTGATCGATGCCACGGTGCGCGCTCGCGACACCGCGCGCGCGCATTACGAGTTCGCGCGCACCCGGCGGGAGGGTGGGGTGGGCAATCGGGTGGATGAGGTCCGCGCGGAGCAGGAGTTGGCCACCGACGAGTCGCAGGTGGAGAACGCTTATGCGTCGCTCACCCGAGCGCGCGAAGCGCTCGGCGCGATCGTCGGGTCGGATGCGCCCCTGGACACCGTCGATGACCCGGTGTTGCCCGAAGGTCCTCCAGCGCCAACCGGGATGCTGGATGCCGAGGCGCTGCGGCAGGATGTTCAAGCCGCCAAGGCGCGCGCCGCGGCCGCGGACCACGTGGCCCGCGACAGCTGGTTGGACTATCTGCCGCAGCTGCTCGGCACGGCGCAGGGCATCTACCAGCATCCGCCCTCGCTCACCTTGCCGCTTCGAAGCTGGCAGCTGCAGCTGCTGTTGACCGTGCCGATCTACGACGGCGGGGTGCGCAGCGGGCAAGCAAAGGAAAGGGATGCGCTGGCCGGGGAAGCTCACTCGCAGCTTGATGGGTTGCTGCGCCAGGCGCGCTCAGACGTGCGCGTCTCCTACGAAGCGCTCCAGCGCGCAGACGCGGCGCTCGCCCAGGCGCACCGCGCGGCGCAGCGGGCGGCGGAGGCGCTGCAGCTGGCCACCCGCGCCTATCAGGCGGGTGCCACCAGCAATCTGGAGGTGATCGACGCCGAGCGTCGCGCGCGGGACGCGGAGAACGTCGCCGTCGTGGCCGAGGATACCGTTCGCCAGGCGCGCCTCGATCTGCTCGCCGCCACCGGCCACTTCCCCTGAGCGATCGGCATCGAAACGGCAGGACCGAGCTGACAAGGACCTGCTATACGTTCGCGCCATGAGCAAGGCTGGCGCACGCGTGAGCGTCGAGGAGATCGCGAGGAAGCTCCCGACCCCTGGCGGAGAGCGCTCGGCCGTCGCATTCCAGCACGGAACGTTGACCGTGAAGGTCTATGCGCCCAGGGGAGTGGACGACCAGCGGCCGCATACGCGAGACGAGCTGTACGTGGTGGCGCGAGGAAAGGGGGTTTTCGTCCACGGCGATCGGCGCGATCCCTTCGGTCCCAACGACATGCTCTTCGCTCCGGCGGGCCTTCCACATCGGTTCGAGGATTTCACGGACGACCTCACCATCTGGGTGATGTTCTATGGGCCGAACGGGGGAGAAGAGCCGTGAGCTCACGACGGAGACAGCGCGCTGCGCCCGCCGCCCAAGCACCGCCCCACCAATGTCGAGGAGCACCACCTCGACGGATCCGGGTCGCGCGAAAGTAATCGTCCTTCGCGAATGCAATCCGCCGCCAGATCACTTCGCCCGATTCCGCTGGCGTTGCTGATCTGCAGCGGCGGTGCGTTGGCTCAGGAGCAGCCCTCGGCCGAACGCTCGTACGAGACCGTGGTCCAGGCGCCGAGCCGCCTTCCTGAAAGCCCGGTATCGCTGTCCGAATTTCCCGCCACCGTCCAGGTCGTCACCCGGGAGGACGTCGCGAAGTCCGGAGCCGTCACACTCCAGGAGGTGCTGGAGCGACTGCCCGGCGTCCACCTCAACGACGAGCAAGGCAACCCCTTCCAGCCGGACATCAGCATCCGCGGAATCGCCGGCAGCCCGGTCACCGGCCTGTCCCAGGGGATCAGCGTCTTCGTGGACGGCGTGCGCGTGAACGAGCCGGACGCCGAGGAGATCAACTTCGACCTGGTGCCGCTGGACGAAGTCGAGCGCATCGAGATCATCCGCGGCCCGAGCGCCGTCTTCGGCAGGAACACCCTGGCGGCGGCGATCAACGTCATTACGCAGCGCGGGCGCGGAGAGCCGACGCTGGGTGGCCAGGCGTCGGTGGGCAGCTTCGCCCGGGAAAAATATCGCCTCCACGCAGCGGGAGCGCGCGGGCCGTGGGATTTCCACTTCGCGGCCACCCAGTTCTCCGAGCGAGGCTTCCGCACCGAGTCCGACAGCCGCCTCTCGCAGGTGTTCGCCAAGCTGGGCTACCTCGCTGCTTCCACCGACCTCGCGCTCTCGTATCAATTCCAACACGATCAGCTCAAACAGCCGAGCGCGCTTCCGGCCAGCATCCTGGCGGTGGACCGCACCACCAATTTCACCGCCGGGGATTTTTTCGCGCCCCAACTGCATCAGGCGGCGCTCAATGTCAGCCAGAGACTGGGCGCGGGGTTTTCATTGACGGCGAATGGTTTCGTTCGCGTGCTCGACGCGGAGCAGTTCAACTCCAACCTGCTGGCCCAGAACACGCGGCTGTTCAACCGGACCCGCTCGGGAGGCGGGATCCTCCAGTTGACGCACAACGGTCGATTCTGGGTCCTGAAGAACCACCTGGTGCTCGGGGCGGAATACGCGCACGACCGGGTGAAGGTACGCGTGTATCAGGAGCAGAACGATCGAAGCCTTCAGCAATGCCGCATCGATCCGGAGGCGGACTGTCCGTTGACCAGCTTGGCCGCCGATCTCACCGATCACCAGAACGCAGTGGGCCTGTATTTGCTGGATCGCCTGCAGCTGGCTTCGAGTTTGATCGTGCCCTCGGACAGCGTCGCGCTCACCGCCGGAGTGCGCTTCGACCTGGTGAATCACGCGATCGATGATCAAAGCCCGGACAATGCCGGCCGGGCCAGCGGCAATGCCGAATACCGTCGTTTCGTGCCCACCGTCGGGCTGAACTACAACTTGTCCGAGCGGTACGGGGTCTACGTTGCATACAAAGAGGGCTTCCGCGCTCCCGCGTTCCTGGAGCTGACCTGCGCGGAACCGCAGGCGCCGTGCATCGGGCTGCAGTCCGGCGTGGCCGCCGACCCCAGCTTTGCCGCCTTGCGGCCAGTCAAGGCTCGCGCCTACGAAGTTGGGTCGAGAGCCCGGCCGCGCGATTGGCTGGAGGCGAGCGCTGCGCTGTTCAGAACCGACCTGGCCGACGATATCTACTCGGTCTCGCCGATCGAGACGCAGGTGTATTTCAAGAACGTGGGCGATACCCGGCGCCAGGGGATCGAGCTGTCCGTGCGCGGCACGTACCGCAACTGGATCGACGGATACATCAATTACACGTATACGCGGTCGACATTCGAAACCGATTTCGCTATCGCTTCGCCGCGCACGCCCGGCGACAACCAGGAAGTAAGGGTTGGAAATCGCCTACCGCTGAGCCCCGACCATCGCCTCAACCTCGGCCTGCAATACCGGCCGCTTCCCTGGCTCGCGATTTCGGCCACCGCTGCCTACGTCGGAGAACAGTACTTTCGCGGCGACGAGGAGAACTCGCAGCCCAGGCTCAACGCGTACCTGGTGCTCGGCGCTGGTGTCAGGGCGCGATGGAAGAGCTTGGTCGGATTCTTGAGCGTGAGCAATCTGCTGAACTCCAAGTACGAAACCTTCGGAACGTTTGCGCACAACGGACCGGTGATCGAGCCGTTCTTGAGCCCGGGACCACCCATTCGATTCCTGCTCGGGGCCGGTTATCAAATCTGAGCCGCGCGGGTTGTTCAGGACCCTGCGCTCAGGCGGGGCGTTTTAACTTTCGGACCGGCCGCGGGGTCGAACCAGCCGTGGCGACGCAGCCAGATCATCAAGCCGAGCCAGAGAAGGAAGGTCCGTTCCCCGGCACCGGATTGCGGAGGCAACAGTCGATGCCTCCCACGACGCTCGTCGGGCCGCCGGTGCTTGGGACGAACCGGACCTGGTTGCGTCGCCGCTTCTTCAAAATTGTCTTTCAACATCGTTTCTGTACGAGTCAACGCTGACCTTCCTCTCGTCTCTCCGCGGCATTTTCACCTAGCTCGAACAACAAACCGGAGTGAGTTTCATGAAAGTGAAGTGGCGTGTCTTTTCCCGTCGACATGTGTCGCAGTCCGTTCGCTGTCCCACCACGTCCCTGCTTGCGTTCGCGGTGGCGTTGGCGCTGTCGTCCTGCAACCAGGATGGACGCGGCACCGGGAACGTGGCGCGGACCAGCAAAGCCGAGGTGACCAGCATCGACTGGTTGATGTTTCACGGCGACCGTTACCGGAGCGGCTGGAACTGGATGGAGACGGTATTGACGCCAGAGAGCGTTTCCGGCGGTAATTTCGGAAAGCTCTGGGACACCGGCGAGCTGGATCAAGTCAGCGGCCATCCTCCGCACCTGTATGCCTCGCCGCTCTTCGTTGGAAACATGATCGCCACCACCGATGACCTGAGCGGCCTTCCCTTCAGCGTGGTGATTGCCGCCACCACCAACAGCTACGTCTATGCAATCAACGCCTTCGACGCCAACGGCATCCCGGCAGGAACGATTCTCTGGAAGAATTTTCTCGGACAGCCCTCGGGCGGATCGGACGGAGGCATCCCGTGGGGCGTGCTGGGGACGCCGGCGATCGATCTGAGCGCCTCGCCGCCGAGAGTCTACGTGGTGGCCGACACCGCGGCGCCCTACCCGTCGAGGAAGTGGCGCGCCTTCGCGCTGGACCTGGGAAATGGCAACCTATTGGATGGATGGCCGCTGGATATCGATGACAGCACCGTCGGGATGACCTCTGGTGCCGGGATTCAGCAGAACGGTCCCACCAAATTTCAGTCCACCGGCACGATGTCGCAGCGCGGCGGTCTCAATATCAGCTGGGACAGCAGCATTCTTTACGTTCCTTTTGGCGGTTACAGCGATACCGCGGCCGGCTTCCTGATCGCGATCGACACCGGCGTCGTCTCCGGCAACCCGCCCGGTATCGTGAGCGTCTTCGCCTCCTCGCCCTCCGGTACGGCATCAGAGGCGAACGGCGGCTTGTGGTCGTCGGGTGGTCCGGCCATCGACGGCAACGGAAACATCTATGCCACCACCGGAAACGACCTGAGCGTGCGCGGCGCTGTTCCGGCGTATTGGGGCGAGTCCCTCCTCGCCTGGGGGCCGGATCTGCCGCTCCACCTGGTTGGCACCTATACGCCGTGGAATCACTGTCAGATGGATCGCGCCGACACCGATCTCGCCGGCGGCGCGGCCACGGTGATCGACATGGATCCGTCGCTCACCACCAGCTCGCACCTGATTGCTTTTGGCGGCAAGCAGGGCAATGCATACCTGATCGATCGCGATAACATGCCGGGCCGGTTGGATCAGCGGCCTCCCTGTCATGAGGACCCCAACAACATCGACAAACCGCTCGACCCGACCGCGGATCCCGCCGATGGCTCGCTCTTCGGTTCCGATACCTATCCTTGGTACAGGAGCGAGGATGGCTTGAACGATCCGCGGCCCGGTCCGCTCAGCGTCTTCGGCCCGTATCACGAGAGTTGCATGAACGTGAATTACGCCCGGGCTCGGAGCACGCCGGCCTGGTTTCAGAACTGGGACGGCACGACGTACGTCATTTTCACCGGCTCGACCAAGAACGGCACATGTTCGCAAACCTCGATCTCACCGTCTGTTGCCCGAGTCTTGGTGAATACTCCGGATCCCAACCTCCCCGCGTATCTGACCATTGACGCCGTCGACCAATCGCTGGTCTTCGAGAGTCCGGGCAGCCCGGTGGTGAGCAGCAATGGCGCCGATATCAACACCGCGATCATCTGGGTGCTGGAGCCCAATCGCAAACGCGGCGATAGCCTTCAGGGACCCTATCACCCGACGCTGTACGCGATTTCGGCGAGAGACATGACGCCGCTTTCGATTCTCTACAGCAGCACCCCGGAGCTGCTCAACTCCGGCGGCAAATACAACCACCCGATCGTAGCCAATGGCGTGGTGTTTACCGGCACCGATCGAATCAGCGCCTTTGGCCTGATCCCGACCGGCCCATGAGGATGACGAACCGAACTGAAGGCTGACAATTTCAGGAACGAAGCACCCCGCCCAACCCATCCGAGGCAATCGACTGAGGGGGAGGGGGAACTCAATTGAACGCTGCAGCATCCAGCTTCGCGAGCTTCCCGTGCCGTCTCGAGCGGCGGGGTTGGTCGCGAAGCTTTGGCGCGCTCCCATTTCCAGTGGCGGCGCAGCCCGGGGAACGTCCAGACAGGCGGATATCACCGGCGTGAACTGGCTGATGTTTCACGGCGATCGCCAGCGCACCGGATGGAATGCCAATGAAACGGCGCTGACCCCCGCGGCGGTCTCTGGCGGGACCTTCGGCAAGCTCTGGGACTCCGGGCAGCTGGACGGCGATGCCGGCGGCAATCCCCCACACCTTTACGCATCGCCGCTTTTCGCCGAGAGCGTGACGATGACCACCGGGGATGCATTCGACGGGATGCAGTTCAGTCTGGTGTTCGCCGCCACCAACACCAAACAGCCCGCAAGGCAACACGCTGGGCTACTGGGGAGAGTCGCTGCTGGTCTTCGGGGCGAGCCAACCGCTTCAGTTGATCGGAACGTTCACGCCTTGGAACCACTGCCAGATGGACGCCGCCGACGCGGATCTGACCGGCAGTGGGGCGATCCTGTTCGACCTCGATCCCGCCGTGACATCGACCCCTCATCTGGCGAGCGTGGGAGGCAAACAGGGCAACGGATACCTGGTGGACCGCGACAACCTGCCGGGTGCGCTCGATCGACGCCCAGCGTGCAGCAACGATTCCACCAGCGATCTCTCACTCCGGGGGCCGGACACCTACGGCTACTACGGGGACCAGCCCGGTCCGCTCAACCTCTTCGCGCCCTACCAGGAGACTTGCAGCAATGTCGACAATGCGCGCGCGCGCAGCACGCCGGCTTATTTCCAGGATGGGGACGGGACCGGTTATGTATTTTTCACCGGGTCCACCAAGAATCACACCGCGGCCGAGTGCAACTCATCGCGCCGCCCGCCCTCGGTAATCAGGACCCGGATCAACACGCCCGGACCGGATCAACCGGCGTATCTGAGCATCGATGCTGCCGATGACTCGCTCGTATTCAAGATCCCCGGCTCGCCGGTGATCAGCAGCAACGGTCCTGATATCACCACCGCCATCGTCTGGGTGCTCGAGCCGAACGTGCTTCGCAGCGGCGGTCTGCCGCAAAGCGTGCACCCCACGCTGTACGCCGTGAACGCAAGCGACATGCAGGTTCTTCAGGTCCTTTACTCAACGGATTCCACTCAGCTCAACTCCGGCGCCAAGTACAACAGCCCGATCGTAATCAAGGGCGTCGTGTATACAGGAACCGATCGGATCACCGCGTTTGGCTTACCGCCCACCGATTCTTGCGTCGGCAGCCCGGATCCGTGCTGTGGAAGTCCGGACGCTTGTTGCGGAAGCCCGGACCCGTGCTGTGGAAGCCCTGATCCCTGTTGCGGCAGCAGCGATCCGTGCTGCCTCGATCCCGGCTCGTGCGGCTGAAGCTTGCGAAACCATCGCGACGGTCGGTGCTCCGCTGGGCGCCGTCGTTTCGCGGCGGTTGGCAGGCTGATACCTGTCTTTCGCGTTTTGTTTCAGAGTCACGTATTGAACGAGGGTTCTTGACAGTGTCGTTGTCAAACAGGAGAGTGTGCCGCCTTTTTGTGCGACGGTCGGCGTGGGGGAAAGCAAAGAACGCCGATCGAGGGGAGACACCATGGGTGACGACATCAGCGCTTTGGGAAGGGATTTCTCGAGACAATGGCAATTGCGAGCCCCAATTTTTTGGCTGGTTGGGGGAGTGATCGGGCTAACGGTCAGCTCGTGTGGATCCGGCGCCCGGCCTTTGCCGGGCGTCAAGAAAGCCGCGGAAAATGCGCCGTACAATTGGTTGATGTTTCATGGCGACCGCCAGCGTTCCGGGTGGAATCCGAATGAAACGATATTGACGCCGGCCAATGTGGCCACCGGGAGCTTCGGGAAGCTCTGGGAGTCGCCGCAGCTGGATCTCGACGACACCGGCCATCGGGCCCATATGTACGCGTCGCCTCTTTACGTGGACTCGGTCGCCATCACCACGGGCGACATCTACGACGGAATGCAATTGAGCCTTGTTTTTGGAGCCACCAATGCCAATTGGGTCTATGCGATCAGCGCCACCGAGAACGGCGTGGCGCATCCCGGCGACATCATCTGGCGCAAGCGGCTCGGGCCCAACAGTGGGAACTACGATGGAATCTCGCAGGGGATCTACGGCACGCCGGTCATTGATCTCAGTGTGACGCCGACGCGGATGTATGTTGCGGGCGACACCAACCTCGCTCCCGCCGGTCGCAAGTGGCGAGTCTTCGCGCTCGATCTGGGCAACGGCAACGTGCTGGGTGGTTGGCCGTTGATCTTGGACAACAGTACGGTGGGCGATGCGGCTCCGGGCGGAATCGAGCAGAACGGCCCCGCGCGATTCGAAGCCACCGGAACGATGTCCCAGCGCGGCGGTCTCAACCTGAGCGCCGATGGCACCATTCTCTACGTGCCTTTTGGAGGGTACAGCGACTCTGCGGCGGGATTCATGGTCGCCATCGATACCGGGATCGCCTCCGGGACGCCGGCTATTCAGAGCTCGTACGCGGGCGGGCGGACGAGCGGGACAGCAAACGGCGGAATGTGGGGCTCGGGTGGACCGGCGATCGATTCCAATGGAATTGTTTACATGGCCACCGGCAACAGCCCGAACGGATCGGGCCCCGCCGTCGGTGTGTGGGGCGAGTCGATCCTGGCCTGGGGGCCGAACCCGGTGCTGCAGCTGGTCGGCACGTACTCACCGTGGAACTACTGTCAAATGGATTATTGGGATACGGACTTGAGCGGAACGGCGCCGGTGGTGATCGATCTGGATCCAGCGGTGACGACCACTCCGCACCTGCTCACCTTCGGCGGCAAGGGAGGCAACGCATACCTGTTGAACCGGGACAACCTGCCGGGCGCGTTGGATCGCCGCCCGCCGTGCCACTGGATACCGGGCGACGTGAACAGGCCGCTCGATCCCACTCTGCCGCCGGCGGACGGATCGCTGTTCGGGCCCGATACATACGCATGGTACAAAAGCGAGGACGGGATGAGTCAAAACCGGCCTGGGCCGTTGAGCGTCTTTGGTCCGTATACCGAAGGGCCTACGTGTTGTAATCACGCGCGGGGGCGCAGCACGCCGGCGTACTTCCAGGATGCGGACGGAACCGTGTACGTCGTCTTCACCGGTTCGACCAAGAGGGCAGTGGGCGATGAAACACCGGTTTCTCCGTCGGTGGTGAGGACCCGGATCAATACGCCCGATCCGGGCCAAAGCGCCTACCTCACCATCGCTGCGCAGGATCAATCGATCATTTTCAAGAGCCCTGGTTCACCGGTGGTGAGCAGCAACGGCGCCGATATCAACAGCGCCATCATCTGGGTCCTGGAGCCCAACGTATTTCGCGGCGATTCACTGACCAACCCCGCCATCCACGCCACGCTCTACGCCATCTCGGCGAGCAGCATGACGCCGATTCAGGTCCTCTATCAGAGCACCAGTCCGGATCTCTACTCGGGCGCGAAGTACAACCATCCCATCGTGGCCAACGGCGTGGTCTACACCGGGACCGAGCGGATCGTCGCATTTGGATTGCTGCCGTGAGAATGGTGCTGGGCTAGTCTGAGCTGATGAACAGACTCGGCCCGGCACTCGCGATCAGCGTTCTCGTTCTCGCTTGCCAGCGGGCGATCAGCTCTGGTCCGACGGCAGCCGGCGCCGGCGCCCCGCTTCAACAATCGCCTCCGGCGGCAGGCGGTGCCCCGCTCGTCTACGTCAGCAATGAGGAGTCAACCGAAATCTCGGTGATCGACTCGGCCACCGATACGTTGATGGGCAACATCTTCGTGGGTAAGCGCCCTCGCGGTATCAAGATCAGCCCGGATGGAAACACTCTCTACGTCGCGCTGAGTGGCTCGCCGATGGCGCCGCCGGGCACCGACGAGAGCAAGCTGCCGCCGCCGGACCGATCGGCCGACGGGATCGCCGTGGTCGATATGGCGGCGCGACGCCTCGTCCGGACGCTGTCCACCGGAGAGGATCCCGAGTCGTTCGATTTCACCGCGGACGGCAGCACGCTGTACGTCTCCAACGAGGATGCGGCTACGGTGACCGTCGTCAGTCTACCCTCCGGCCGAATCATCAGCACCGTCGCCGTGGGAGGAGAGCCGGAAGGCGTGCGGCTGCGGCCCGACGGCAAAGTGGTCTACGTCACCAGCGAAGCAGACAACGAGGTAGCGGTGATCGATACGATGTCGAACCGATTGATCGCAAAGATACCGACCGGAGCTCGGCCGCGAGGCATCGTGTTCACGCGCGACGGGACCCGGGCCTATATCAGCGCTGAACAGGGCGGTTCCGTCACCCTGGTCGATGCCGCCAAGCACGTCGCGCTGATAGACATTCCCATCGGAGCCAAAGGCGCCAAGCCGATGGGGATGGCGATCTCGCCCTCCGGCGAAACGGTCTACGTGAGCTGCGGTCGCGGCGGAGTGGTTGCGCTGATCGACGTGGCGAGCAACCGGGTGACCAAGATCATCGAGGGAGTAGGGATGCGCCCCTGGGGAATCGGCCTCACGGCGGATGGCAAGAAGCTCTACACGGCGAACGGTCCGTCGAATGACGTCTCGGTGATCGATGTGGCCACGGGAACGGTGGTGAAGAAGATTCCCGCAGGGAAGGGTCCCTGGGGCGTGGCGATCACGCGGTGAGCAGGCTGGTCGTCCCCGGGGCAGCTCCAATTGAATTCCGTCCTCTTCGGTGCGTCAGAGGCTGCCGTCATGACAAAGGGACCGGGATTCGCCTTGGGCTTGATGTTGAGTCTCTCCGGCTGCGTGGTCCGATACACCGCTCCTCCACCGCCTCCCCCTCCGCCGCCCAATGGGTATTCCTCACGGCAGGCACCACCCGCACCGCCTCCGCCGAGCGAGCAGGGCGAATGCGGATCTCCGATACTCAACCTGAATACAGTGGCGCATCCCGGCGCGATGATTCTGTTCGCCGACCTTCCCGGTACAGAGGAGATTCCGCAGTTCGTCGGCGAAGCGGCGTGCCAGCAGGCGGTCAGTGGGATCCAGGTGGTGATCGGGCTGGAGATGCCTCGCGAGGAGCAGCCGGCACTGGAAGCTTTCGTGGAAAGCCCGGGCAAGGACGAGGATCGAGCACGCCTGCTGGCTCGAGACTTCTGGCGGCGGTCCCAGCAGGATGGCCACAGCAGCGCCGCGGTGTTGGAGTTGATCGAGTACGTTCGCGAGCTGAAAGCCAATGGAAAGCCGGTGACGCTGTTCACCTACGATGAGCCGACGGCGCAGGCATCGGAGCGCGATGCAGCCATGGCTCGAAACATTTTAGCCTGGCGCGAGCATGCGACCAACGCGCTGTTCCTCATTCTCTCGAGCGGCGCGCACGCTCATTTCACCCCGCCGAGGTCCTGGGAAGACGTGATGCCGATGGCGGTTCACCTCCGGCGATCCGAAAAAAGGCTGGTCAGTCTCGCTCCTGCGTACGAGGGAGGCATGGCCTGGAACTGCCACGGGCCGGGACCGGGGAAGATCGAATGCGGCGCGCATCCGGTCTACGGAACGTATTCGCCGCCGCGACGGCCTCCCAGCTACGTTCCCCAGCCGAGCAATTCCGTCGAGCGGCATCAGCGCTTCGTCAGCTTGTGGCCGCGGCCATCGAGGGATGGCTTCCAGGGCATCTTCTACGTGGGCACCGTTACTGCCGCGCCACCGGCGATCGAACATGGCAAGAAGGCCGCCAAAGAGTGGACGCGATCCGGTGCGGGACACTTCCGCTCGCCCTGAGCCCTTCGGCAGGCTCAGGGCAGGCGTAGTCGATGGGCCGCCCCTCCCGCTCGCCCTGAGCGTAAGGCGAAGCCTGTAGTCGAAGGGCCGCCCTCGACTCCGCTTCGCTACGCTCGGGCTGAACGGAAATCCGCCCTCGACTCCGCTTCGCTACGCTCGGGCTGAACGGAAATCCGCCCTCGACTCCGCTTCGCTACGCTCGGGCTGAACGGAAATCCGCCCTAGACTCCGCTTCGCTACGCTCGGGCTGAACGGAAATCCGCCCTAGACTCCGCTTCGCTACGCCTGTCCCGAGCTTCGTCGAGGGGCTCGGGCTGAACGGAATCAGAAATAAATCACGGGCGCGAGCAAGCCTTCCCAGGCCTGGGGTACCTTCTTGACCTCAAGCGAGATCGAGAAGCCGTTCCCGAAATGGAAGCGATTCACCATGCTGCCCGAGTACGTCCATCGCGGCTGAGTTTCCAGCAAGTACTGGTAGCTTCCCGATACGACGCTGCTGAATCGTTCGCCCACTCGAATCCTGGTTCCGACGAGCGGCCCGGCCCCGAGCCGCAGAGGGAGATTGAATTTGCCGTGGAGGGGCGGGGAGCCCAGCAGCTCGGCCTGCGCGAAACCGAAGAGCGTGAGTTTGGAGCCGAACCAGGACCGGGCGAGGCCGCCGCCGATTTCGAACACGCCCGCCGCGCACGCGTCGCAGCCTCCGTCCCGGACGGTGGTCACGCCGAGGCGGAAGTTCCACGAAGGTTTCGTATCGAACCGGCTCACTGAGGAGAGCGAGATAACGCGCACGATCGAAAAGTCCTCGAGCCACACGCTTCGCTGGTCGCTGTTGTACCGAATTCGCGCCGGAAAGAACTCGATCTCCGACAGCTCGGGGTAGCCGGGATGGGGATCCGCCAGGTCGTGCAGGCCCATCCGGAGCTCCAGCGTACCGTAGGGACCGAGCGCGCTCGAGTAACCGCCGCCGAGCTCAGCCCGCTTCGTTCCATGCCCGAGCTGTGGCTGTTGGAGAACCGGCGGCTCGATTCGCAGCTGCTCACTGGGAATCAAGATCTCGCTGCGGCGTTCGAGGAGTCGCTGCTTGAACTCGAGCGCCTGGCGATCCGTTCCTTGGATCAGCTCCCTGGCGTAGCGCAGGTCGGCGTAGTCCAACGCCACATCGAGGATCTCCACCGACTCGCGCGGCCCCATCGCCGGAGGAAGCGGAGCGCGGTAATCACCGACCACGGCAGCGAGCGCGCTGCGTTGAGCGGAGCTGAGCCGATCGAGCCGATCCTGGAACTGAGTGTGTATGGAAGGGCGGTAATGAACTCCGCGGACCAGGCCCTGGTTCGCGAACACCGCTTTCACCGAGTTCGCGGGAATGACGAACCAGCCAACCCGGTCCGAGAGCTCCAGATCGGGGTTCGCCGCCTCGAGCGCGGTGAGGATGTGATACGCGCAGTTCGCTGTGACGTAGTAGTAGTCGAAGTAGGTGAACCCGAGCTCCCAGAGGTGTGCGACCAGTAGATTGACCTGGGCTTGATTCAGGTTGAGGTCGTATTCCCAGAGGTCGCGCGACTCGTAGTCGTTGTACTCGCGCACCTTGAAAAAATACGGGTAGTAGTTGAAGTGGCCGGGAAACAACCCGGTCAGTCCCTTGAATCCGTACACCAACGCGTTGGAGGTGTCGACGGTCGCCGAGTAATCGATCCCGTAGTCCAGCAGCTCGAATCGCTTTCCTTCGTACGCGAAGTCGGTCTTGTTGGTGCGAAGGAAGGTGTGGCCGAAGGCGGATGCCGGGTTGTTCAGGTAGTACGATGAAAACACCAGGGTGATGGACTTGGCGGAGAGGCGGTTCCAGAATTCCTCGAAGCGGGTGCAGCGCTTCGGCCGGAGTCGATCGAAATCGAAGTTCAGCTTCGAGTGCAACCAAATGAACCGGGCCGGGAATTGACACTGCGGATGTTGCGCCGGGGTGTCGGCCATCTCCTCTTGCAAAAAGCCCGCGAGCGTCGCCTCCAGCTCCGCGGCCGGATCGGTTCGCCCGCGGGGCGAGAGGAAAAAGGCGCGGCCATCCGCTTCGCTCTTGAAATCTCCGGAGTAGATTTTCTTGTAATGGACCAGGCGCAGCCACTGCTTCTCGGCCGCTAGGTTCTGCCTCCGCGATCGCTCCACCAGGTCGCGCAGGTAATCGGGAGCGGATCCGGAATAGGCAAGAGGGGGAGAGAGCGCGAGCAGAAGGAGAGCCAGCCGGCGCATCCCGCTCCAACAAAAGGGGTAAGCCTCACCGCGGACGATTTGTCCCCGCTTCTCGGCGATGCTGTCGATCAGCCGACGTGGCTGCAGGCAAGCGCTTTATCGCCCTTGAGTGTGCCCAGCACCGAGTTCACCACGAACTCATTGGACACGTTCTCGTCGGGAAAGATGGCCTTGAAGTTCTTCTGGAGCGTGGCGCCCACTGCGGCAGGATTCGCGCAGCCAGCGATGGAGCTCAGGTTGACGATCGTCTCCCCCGAGCCGCGCGACATGTCCTTGGCCAGGGCCTCGCGGTTGGCCTCGATGAAGATCTGCGCTGCCTTGGTTCCCGCAGAGGTTTCGGCACAGTTCGACGTCCCCGTGCTGATCCCGAAAGTCTGCGTTCCAAAGCAGCCATTGGTCGTGGCGGCCAGGACTTGAATCAGACCCTTGTCGTCGTGGAACAGCATGGACCCCAGGCCGCATCCGGCAGTGCCGTAGGGGTCCGCCGCTGCAATGCTACTGACGAGGACGACGGCAGAAGAGAATGCAAGGTGCAAGTTTCGCATGTGGGCTACCCTCCTTAGCGCGCGTATGGACTTCTGTTCCGCAGTGAACGCGCGCGACCGTACTCGGCGTTTTCGGTAGCCGCAAGCGAAAGCGACGGGCCGCTTCCAATGCTGGATCGGGCGAGACCGGCTCCCTGCGAGCTGGCGCGCCTCCGGACGTGAGATAAAATATTGACCCCCGATCGGACCAGGCTAGCCTCTGGTGCGCTTGCTCCGAGGGAGGAACAACTTGCGAAATCCTGCAGGAGTGATCTCCGCGGTCTTGCTCGGAGCCCTGCTCTGCGGCTGCTACACGGTCAGGTACACCACGGGCCAGAATCCCGGCGGGAGCCACCACGAGGAGGGGGCGAACTTCTTTCTCTGGGGCTTGGTGGGAGAAAAGTCGGTGAACCTGGACACGATTTGTCCGCAGGGCGTGGCGCGCTGGAAAAACCAGGCGACCTTCCTGGATGGCTTTCTCAGCGTGATCACGCTCGGCATTTACGAGCCGAGGACGATCACGGTCGACTGCACAGGCGGTGCCGCCTATCGCCAGACCCCTGAACAGTCGAAGCTGACAGCGCAGCAAGGACGCAATCTCGAGGAGCGACTGGGGGAGCACTGATGCGCGCACGTCTAGGTTTTGTCGCCGCCTTGGCGCTTCTTTGTGCGACCGGGTGCTATCGCATCAAGTACACGAGGAACCAGGCACCCGCGCCAGCGCCGGCATATGATGAATGGCACCATGATTTCATTTACGGCCTGGCAGAGGTGACCCCGCCAGTCAACGTGAGCCAGGCTTGCCCCAACAACTTTTCAGTCGTGGAGCATGAGATGTCCTTCGTCAACGGGCTGGTCAGGGCGCTGACGTTCTCGATCTGGACGCCGTTGACGGTCAACGTGACCTGTTCCGCCACCAAGGCAGGAGGCGACACGCCGCAGACGCCCGTTGCACCTTCGGTCGCACAGCGGGAGGACGCAAAGCCGTAGAGGTGCTGCGGCACAAGGCTCAACGACGCTTGAGCGTCGCGTGGATCGCCGCGGACTGGCCGCCGGAAAATTTCCCGGTCCAGGGCTGATAGCCCTTGAGGGAAAGGCTCACTTCAATCTCCCTCTCGGGGTAGATGTTCTCGATGAACATCGGCGTTTCGCCGAGCGCCTGCTCGCCAATGCGGATGGTCGCTCCCGGTGGCTGGCTGTCGATCTGAAGCAAAGCTGAAGGCGCTGGCTCGCGGTTGAGCACCTTCGACGATTCCCGCATTGCCAGCTGATACAGGCGGGGCCCTTGAAGCACTGCGACGGCCACGATCCCGACCAGCGCCGTCCACTTGATCGCTCGCCCCACTCCGTTGCTCCTCTTGCGGGGCGCGGCAGAGAGCAAGACTTCCAGAGGAGCCGCGTCCAGAGGCATTATCTGTGGCCGCGGCTGCGAGAGCGGCTCGCGTGTTCCCCTGGGTTGCGGGACGGGCTCGCCCGCGGCGGCCGGCAGCGGGGTTGCGCTTGGCAGCTTCTCGCTCAGCTCCAGTGGCGGAGCCTCGTGGAGCGCGCGCGCCGACTCGCGGGCACCTTCGACGGATGGCGGCTCCACGCCCTCCAGATTTCCGCTCACATCCATCTCCGGTCCGATCGGAGTCCAGTCGGCCTGCAGGGCTTCCATCTCCGCCATTGGCCCGGCGTAGGCCACGGGACCAGCCACGGCCGGTGCGCGCGCAGCTTCCTTCGCATTGAGCGACGGCATGCTTTGCAGCGAGAAAGATCCCGGGAGCGCACCGCGGATCACCGTGTCCTGCTCGGACAGCTCGGATGGCAGCCGCGGCAAGTCGAGCTGCCGGGTGAATTCCGCCAGCTCGTGTGTGGTGCTCGGCGTCCCGATCGACGCGAGAAAGTGGGCGAGCGCGCGGGCAAAGGCCTCCGGACTTTCGAATCGCTCCAGCGCAGGCTTGGCGAGAGCTTTGCGCGCGATCTCCACAAGTGCCGCGGGCTGCCCGAGCAGCTCGGCCGGTGGACGGTTCACGATCGCGTCCACGTATGCCATCGAGTTGGCGTAGGTGCCGAACGGATGCTTTCCCGTCAGCATCTCGTAGAGCACGATCCCGAGCGAGAACTGATCGCTGGCTTTCGTGGCCGGCTCGCCCCGGAGAACCTCCGGCGCAGCGTAGGCGATTTTTCCCTTGAAGGTCCCGGGCTCGGTCTTGTTGGAGAACGCCTCCAGGCGCGCGATACCGAAGTCCGCCACCTTCACCTCGCCCTCAGCGGAGATCAGCACGTTGGACGCGGAGATGTCCCGATGCGCGACGATGATCGGCTTGCCCTCGTGCATCTGTCGATACGCGTGGCACAGGCCTGCCAGCGCCTGGGAGGTCACGAAGGCAGCCAGACCCGGCGAAAGCGCCAGGTTCTTCTTCGCGGCGGCGTCGATCACCACGCCCAGATCCCAGCCGTTCACCAGCTCCATCACGATGAACAAGCCGTCGGGCCCGCGGCCCACGTCGAACACATGCACGATGTTCTGGTGGCTCAAGAACGTGGCCAACTTCACCTCGGAGATGAACATCCGCGCCACCGCCTCGTCCTGCGACAGGTGCGGGAGCACTCGCTTGATCGCCACCGGCTTTTCGAATCCCTCCGCGCCGACGGCCACGCCGAGGTAAACCTCGGCCATGCCTCCTCGAGAGAAGAGCCGGGTGAGTCGATAGCGCTCGTTCATTTGCGAAACATTCTAGACGACCTCTACGCTCGGGCCGAACGGTTGTGGCTGAGCTCTCGACTCCGCTTCGCTACGCTCGGGCCGAACGGTTGTGGGTGAGCCCTCGACTCCGCTTCGCTACGCTCGGGCCGAACGGTTGTGGGTGAGCCCTCGACTCCGCTTCGCTACGCTCGGGCCGAACGGTTGTGGCCGAGCCCTCGACTCCGCTTCGCTACGCTCGGGCCGAACGGTGTGCTCGGAGAGAAGATGCGCTCGCACTTCGGGCTTCATCGCGGCAGCTATACAGCGCCGCGAACGAGACCTCGTCACTCCACGACGTCGATCTCGCTGGGCTTCGCTCCGTTGTCGACGACGTAGTAGACCCGGACCTTCGTTCCGGTCTTGAGGGCGGCGACCGTGCCGATCGACTTGCCGTCCAATCCGATCACCTGAACGTTCGGACCAATCTGAAAAGTCACTGGCCCGGCCGCGGTTGCCACCACCAGCCGGGAAGCATCGGCATTGACGGACACCACTGCACCCCAATCGCACTTGGTCTGGTCGGTGACTTCAACCACCCTTGGCGCGGGAAAGGGCAGCGCGGTCAATGCAAAGAGGACGGAGGCTGCGGCGGCATTCATGCCGGGCATTCTAACCAATCCGGCACGAGGCGTAAGAATTTGACGCGGGACAAACTCGGCATTGTTTTAACGCCAACTACACCCTTCGGTGTATCAGGCGTGGACGTGTCATCCGTCACACTTCGATCCTGGTTCGAGCTCGCGAGCTTTGTGTTGGCAGCCGCCGGGCTCGCTGGATGCCGCGCGATCGGGACGGAGGATGACGTCCTCACCACGGCCAAGGGGCTGAGCTGCGGCGTCGAGCGTTGGTCGGTCAAGACGGGCAGCGATCCCGATGTCGCGCTGGTCTCGCTGGCGCCGAATGACACCGCAATCCTCACGCTGGTGGCCTTTCCGCGCCCGGGCTCGCTTCCTGCGAACCGCCGGGTCGCGCCGTTTGAGCTTGCCACGTACCGCGTTCGAGACGTGACGCTCACCCGATACAAGTTGGAAACCGACAGCGACTATCACCTGGTCATCTCGGATGGCGTTAACACGATGATCGCCGAGATCCCCGCGCCGGATTGCGTGGACGCCGCCAGCCCGTTGCTGCCCGGCATTCGCATCGCTCGCGCGGCCTTCGACGCCAACTTCGTCGCCACCACAGTGTTCCAGACGACCAACACCATCGCCACCGTCGAAGGCGTGGGTTTTTTCGATTTCTTCCACGGGCAGACGGGCGTCGCGCCCAACGCTTTCGAGCTGCACGCGGTCACCGGGATCTGCTTCGCAGCTGGCTGTCAAACCCAGGTCGCCGACGGCGGCGTGTCGAGCGATGGCGGCGTGCCAGATGCCGGTGGCCCACGGCCGGATCGGGTCAACGCATTCGGTTCGAGCGGCTGTGGCTGCGGCTCGACCGGCAATGCGCGCGGCATCGTTCCTCTCTTGTCGCTCCCGCTGCTCTGGCAAATCCGCCGCCGTTCACGCCCAGCGTAGTGGAGCGAAGTCGCGGCGCCGAGCCTGGCGTTCCCGCCGCGATGCTCGGCGCGCTTAACGCCGCGGCTCGTCGCGGCGGCGCCGCTCGATCAGCTCGCCGACGATCGAAACGGCGATCTCGGCCGGGCTGAGCGCTTGGATGGGCATCCCCATCGGGCTCCGAAGCCGCGCCAGCTCGTCGGCGGAGAATCCAGCCGCCTGCAGTCGCATCTTGAAGCGCTCGGCTTTGCGCCGGCTCCCGATCACGCCCAGATAGGCCGAGGGCTTGCTGAGCAGCGCCTCCACCACCGCCTGGTCCAGTGGGTGATCGTGCGTGGTGATGCAGTAGTAGCAATCCGCGCCACCAGATTGCTCCCGGGCGTGGTCGCCGGGATTTCGAACGATCAGCTCCTCCACCTCCGGAAAGCGCTCGCGAGTCGCCCAATCCGAACGCTCGTCCACCACCGCCACGCGAAAACCCACGCGCGCAGCCAACGCTGCCAGCTCGCGAGCGACGTGACCGGCGCCGTAGATCCACAACCGCGGAACCTGTGCGTGCTTTTCCAGGAACACCTTCATCTTGCCGCCGCAGCACATGCCCAAGTCGTGGGTGAGGTGCGTCTCGATGATGCGGGAGAGCTGCGGGGACTGCAGCAGCTCCTTCGCCGCCTGGATGATCTGCATCTCGATCGCGCCGCCGCCGACCGTGCCGCGCAGCGAGCCGTCCGGCAGCACCACCATCTTCGAGCCGGGCTTCTGCGGGGTGGAACCGCCGGACTCGATCACCGTGGCCACGACGAAGCTTCGCCCCTCGGCTACCAGCTGGGCGATCTCCGAGTACAGATCCATGGCCTCAGTATGCCTCGATCAGAAAGCAAATGCCGATGGTCCCGTTTTGAAGCAAGATCGCCCCGTGGCCAAGACGCTGCTGCTATCCGGGTTCGACCTCTGGGCGCCGGAGATCCCGGATGATGCGCAGATCCTTCTCCCCCCCTTCCCTCTCCCCGAGCTGGAAGACTTTCGCAAGGCGACGGATCAAGCGTTGGAGGATCCGGTCGACGGGGAGCCGCTGATCCAGCTGCTGCGGCCGGGCTCCAAGGTATCGGTGGTGATCGACGACTTCTCGCTGCCGGTTCCGCCGATGGCTCGCGATTGCCGTCGCGAGATGCTGGAGAGCGTGCTCGACGTCCTTCAGACGCAGGGGATACGGGCGAACCGAGTCTCGGTGATCGTAGCCAACGGGCTTTCTCGTCAGTGGAGGGACACCGAGCTCGCCGAGCTGCTCGGCCCACGTCCCGCGGCCTACCAGGTGGGCTCGCACGACGCGGAAGCGATCGCGCAACTCTCGCGCATCGGCGAGGAGCCACAGGGGCCGGTCGAGCTGAATCGTTCGCTCACCGATGCCGACCTGGTCATCTACATCAACGTGGTCAGCATGCCCTTGATGGCGGGCTTGTTCGGGCTGGTCCACGGAACCGCCGGATACCGCACGGCGCGATTCCTGTCCTCGGCACCGCTCCTGGACGGCGATTCAGCACCGCTCGTGCCGGGGTCGGCCTACCATCGCATCAGCGAGCGCGTGGGAGAGCTGCTGATAGGCCGCACCCGCATCGTCCAGCTCTCGGCGGTGTTGAATACCGATCTCTGGAGCCCGGCGATTGCCGCGTTGGTGCAAACCGAGGGCGGGTTGACGCGCCGGCTGCAGGTGTGGAACGCGCTGCCCAACGCCGTGCGCCATCGCGCCGCAAGGTTGCTGCGCGCCAACTACCGTCCGATCGCCGTGCTATTTGGTTCACCCGGTGGCGTCGGGCCCCGTGCGCTGCAAGCGTTCCACCGCCAACACGAGGTGTCGCTTTCGGCGCCGGCACGAATTCTGGTCTTCGGGCTTCCGGATCAGGGACCTGCCTCCGTTCACGCGGCACAGAATCCCGTGCTGGCGGCCAATCTCGCCTTGGGCTACGTGGCGAACCTCTTCACCGAACGCCCGATCTTGGAATCGGGGGGAGTCCTCGTCTTCGCCAATCCGCTGTCGCCGCTCTTCGATCGCAGATTCCATCTGCCGCACGAGGAATTCTACGAAAAGGTTCTGCGCATCGAGAGAGACCCGATCGCGATCCAGGAGCGATTTGAGGCGTACTTCGCCGGCCGCCCGGAGTTCGTGGTGAATTACCAGCGCCGCTTCGCCTTCCACGGTACCCATCCACTGTACGCCTGGTATCTCTGCGCGCCGGTGCGACGGAGAGCGGGAAAGATCATCGTCGCCCACGGCGATCCCCGCGCCTGTGCCCGGCTGGGCTTCACACCGGCCCGAGATGTCGAGGATGCGCTGGCGAAGGCCCGCGATTTCCTGGGAGAGGCAAATCCGTCCACGGTGGTGATGCAATTGCCTCCGCCCTACTGGGTGAAGGTCGGCTGACGGTCCGGTCAGCCCGAGCGTAGTGCCGAATACCGTTCAGCCCGAGCGTAGTGCCGATACCGGTCAGCCCGAGCGTAGTGCCGAAGGCACGTAGTCGAGGGCGATATCTGGCGGCCCTTCGACTCCGGGCTGCGCCCTACGCTCAGGGCGAGCGGATGCGTGCGGCCCTTCGACTCCGGGCTGCGCCCTACGCTCAGGGCGAGCGGATGGGTGCGACCCCTCGACTCCGCTTTGCACGCTCGGGGCGAGCGGTCAGTACTTCTGCAGGAACGCGACCACGCTGGGCTGCTGTGCCTTGCGGAACGCGCTGCAGAGCGTGAGCTGCTCGAGGGCCTGATCCAGAATGCGAGGCCCTCCGGTGAATCGGGTGGAGCGCCCCTGGAAGAAGCTCTCCACTTCGGCGCGGCGGGACTCGTCGCACAGGCCCATTGCCGCGACTGGCAATCGCGACGGCGCATCGCGCGGCAGCTTCTGCGCCAGCGCGTCGAAGTTGTTCTTGATGAACTCGAAGACTATCGATTGCGTGCGCGGATCGACGTGCGCGCGGGAAATCACCGCCATCGACTCGCGCGGATCGAACTGGTCCGCGAGCACCAGCTGCAGCGAACGTGAGACGAGCTCCGGATCGCGAAAGGCAGAGAACGCCCGGAAGAGGTGAGCCCGCTCCCTGCGATCCCGCTCCTGGCTCAACCCCTGGTAGAAGCGATCGTACAGCGTCCGGTCGCCGTTCTCGGCCGCCACTCTGAGAACCACGTCCGCCAGCTCCGGATCGATCGCTTTGCGGTCGCCGATCCAGCGAACCGCGAGGCCCTTCGCCTGGGCGATCAGGCTCTTGTCCCGCGCCACGCTCGCTACCAGGCCAACGAGGATTGGCCGGAGAAGCAGCGTATCCTCGCTCTCGCCCGGCTTGCGCTTCCAGCCCAACGCTCGCGCCTTCGCGCCGTAGAGCTTCTCCACGAAGCGGGCCAACTTGGGCCTTTCGTGCTCGGGCACCAGGTAATCGCTGACCGACGACGCGAGCGAGACCAACCGCCCGCGCGATGCAGCTTCGCCTCCCAAAAATGCCGCGGTGCTGGCCACCAGATGCCGCTCGGGCTCGCCCACCAACTTGGGAAGGATCGACAGCGCTTCGCTCGCCGGCATCTGACCGGCGTGGACCAGCGCTTGCACATCGCCGAAGACGCTGAGCCGCTCGGCGATCGTCAAGCGCTTGCTTTGCCGGAGCAGCCGCTGCAGCAGATCGCCCTGGTAGCGAACCCGGTAGTAGCCGCCGGCAGCGTCGTTGCCGAGGACCCAATCGGGGCAGCCCTTGCCGTCCAACGTCATTTCGGCAGCGGGTTGGGAGAGGAGCGTGCACTGTCGCCCCTCCTGCTGCCCCCGGCCGTAGCGCACGCAGATCGGAATCTGCCAGGTTCGATCCGGCGAACCACGGGAGCCGAGGGGAAGGTAGCGCTGCTGCCGAAGCGCGAGGTGAGGCGGGGATCCGGCTGCGCACTGGAGCTCCACCGAGACGCTCGGCACGCCCGACTGGTCGAGGAACGTCGAAAACGGCGCAGCGACGTCCCTCCCTGCCTCCTCGCCCAGCACCGCCAGGAAATCATCCGCGGTGGCGTTGCCCCAGGCGTGCTGCTCGAGGTAGCGCTGCACGCCCCGCTGGAATTTGTCCGGGCCGATCCAGCTCTCGAACATCGCGAGCACCGCCGCGCCCTTGTTGTAGGTGATCTGATCGAAGGCGTTGGAGATGTCGTTGTTGGACTCGATCGGTTGACGAATCCTGCGTGCGCTGACGAGGCTGTCGTTTCCCATGATCGTCGAGCGGAAGCCGACGCTGGCCAAGCGGGTGCCCCAGCTCGGATGCAGCTGATCCATCAGCTTGTCTGCCATCCAGGTGGCGAAGGCTTCGTTGAGCCAGGTGTCGTTCCACCAATTCATCGTCACCAGGTCGCCGAACCACTGATGGGCCAGCTCGTGGGCGCAGACGCTGGCGTAGCGGCGCGCCTGCGTGGTGGTCGCCTCGTCTGGCCGCATCAGCAGCAACAGCTGCGTGTAGGTGACCAATCCCGGGTTCTCCATCGCACCGCCAATCTGCGGCACCGCGATGCTGTCGAGCTTCTGGTACGGGTACGGCGAGCCGAAGTAGCGCTCCAGCGCGGAAATGATTTCAGGAGTCGAGGCCGCCGCGTAGCGCGCCTCGCTCGCTCGCGCCTTCGGCGTGACGATGCGAACGGGAGAGGCGCGCATGGACGTCTTCCCGGCATCGACCACCTCGAATGGTCCAACCGCCAGCGCGATCAGGTAGCTGGGCAGCGGCGGCGTTTCGGCAAACCGGACCGTCTTCATTCCATTTGGGTCATTGCTTTCCGAAACGATGGGAGTATTCGACAGCGCAACGTCGCGCTGCGGAACATGGAGCGTGATCTGCCATGGCACCTTGAAATCCGGCTCATCGAAGCAGGGAAACGCGCGGCGGGCGTCGAGCGGTTCGAAGTGCGTGAAGACGTACCATTCATCGCCGTCCTGCTGCTTGAACAGGCCGTTGCTGTTTCGGCGCGAGAGCTTGCCCTGGTACTCGATGCGAAGCTTCGCCGAGCCGACGGGAATCTCTCGATCGAATGCCAGCCCGACGAAGTCGGCGCCGCCGGGCACCGGCCGGCCCGAGAAGGTTTCGGCGCCCAGCTGCAGGGTTGTCTTGGTGACCTCCAGCTCGGATCCATTCAGCCAGATCACCGTGCGCGGCTCGCGGATCTGCAGGTCGATGTCTACCTGCCCGCTGAAAATCTCTTCGGTCGGTACCAGCGTCAGCTCGAGCGCATACCGCGTTGGCGCGGCCGCGTTCCCGAGGCGCAGCTTCGGTGGTTCTCGAGATCCGGCAACCGGTGAAGCCTGAGTTGCCCCCGCGTGAGGAATGGCAACCGGGCTTTTCTCGGATGCTGCGCGCCTGCTGCTGCAGGAAGCGGCGATCATCGACAGGGATATCAGCCAGAGAAGGGATCGGTGGTTCATCAGGATGCCTCGCTATGAGGCGACCATATCCCGGCGATCGTCGCGCTTGTCGAGGTCAAAAGCTGATCGGCGGAACCGAAGCAAGAAGGAGCCGGTCCCAGGACGGCTCGACCGGAGTCGTGGCGGCGAGCATCGCCAAGACGATACCGGTCGCACCAGAGAGAAAGCCGACGTCATCGACCCAGCCGCCCTCGTTCGGGCGGTAGGCGGAATATCCCCCCACTCCCTCGCCGGGATGCTGCATCTGCAAGGCTCGCGCAAACCAGAACCGCGCGCCTTCCAGAAATGTTTCATCCCCGGTGGCCTGATACATTCGATTGTACAAATGAGCCAGCCCGCTGGCGCCGTGGCAAAGCGGAGCATCCACCACCGCGCTGCTCTCGACTGGCCGGCGCGCCGCCCGAAGGCCGATGCGCTTCGCCTTGGCCTCGAGCTCTTCGTTGCCGGACCACCTTCCTGCGCACAGCAGCGCCGCCGCGATGCCCGGATCGCCGTAGCACCACGCCGAGCGCGCAGACCTGATGTTTTCATCCGAGGCGGTGTTGTATCCGAAACATGACTCGGAGCTTTCGGGAAGCTCTTGAGCCAGAAACCAGGAAACCGATTGCGACAGCAGTGATGAAGCCTTTTCCTTGGCGACTCCGTCCGCGCCGGCCCGGGCGAGGAGCGCGACGGCGGCGGGGACGCCGTGCGCCACGCCGAGATTGGCGTGACCTTGGGGATGTTCCTTGCGAGCCGCTTCGATCAACTGCTCCGGCGGCGTCCACCAGGTGAGCCCTGGCCGCATCGGTCGCGCAAGCTCCTCCAGGCGATCGACGACAGCGGCCAGACATTCCTTCGCCACCGCGCGCGGCATCCGCTCCGATGCGTAGACCCCGATTCCCACCAGCCCGCTGATCAGATCGTACGATTCGCGCCAGGGGCGGGTGCTCAAGTATTCGCGGAGCACTTCGTCGACCTGCTCGTTCGGATCCAGCTCCTCGGCGGATTCCTCCAGCTGGCTGAGCGGGTGGCTCTGCAGATGCTCGACGACCCAGGCGATGCCCACGAAACCGCCGTACAGCGTGGGGCGCAGAGGCGTGGTGGCGAGATTGTCGATCGCTTGCTCCAGAAGCTGGCTGGATCGATCGAAGTGCTCGTCGCCCCACTGCGCGAATCCGAGGTACGCATGCATCAAAGCCTGCTCGGCAAAGTGACTCGCCGGTCGCCGGCTGGCAGGAGAAGCCTTCTCCAGGCCGTCCACGATTGCCCGCGCCGAAGCCAGCGCGCGCTCGCGCAGATCGCCCTCCAAGATTACCCGCCATTTCGCCGCGCCCTTGCTCTTCACGATCAGCCCTCTGCCGGTGGCTTCGAAGCATCCGCGGATTTGCGGGACCGCGCCAGCCGGGATTCGTACGTTCGGGTGAGAAAGTCGTAGATCACCAGCTCCTGCGCCCGCGCCGCCGCGCGAAGCATCCGATTGGCGTGCATGTGCAAGTAGCTCTGCGCCAGCTCGGGAATGGTCGCCTGCAGTTGTCCATCCGCCTGGCACGCCCGCAGCTGCCCAGCGAGCGGTACCATCTGCGCCGAGCGCGCCCGCAGCAGCGCAATCCCGGGCGCCAGCGGGCTCTCCTCGTCCCGGCGCGGATCGAGCAACGACTCGATCGCGGCGCGTTCCTTGCGGTACTTGTCTCCCAGCTGGTACTCGAACTGTCCCTCCGCGCGAAATTCCTTGCCGAAGATCGTCCGCGCCTCCTTGAGCACCGCCAGCTTGGTCTTCAGGTCCAGGCCGAGATCCTCGAGCAGCATATCCATTCCCCGAAGCGCCAGCCGCCATCGGGCGTCGGATCCCTCGTCGCCGGAGAGCAGCTCGATGATCCCCAGCGCCGCTTCGCTGTCCGCCCAGAATATTTTCTCGGAGATATTAATCCCCTCCGGTCCGCCGTATCGCTCCAGCTCGCGCTCGTAGGTGTCGAGCTGCAGCCGCCAGATCTGCCCGGTGCCGACGAGCGGCGCCGCGGCCGACTGAAGCTTCGGGAAGAGCTCTGAATGCAAGCGCTCCGGCGGGCCGTGGAATCGGAGCCGCAGGTGCCAGTCGGGATCGCCGTAGCGGATGAAGAACCAGTGGTCGCACGCTCCGGAGGCGACCGCGCCCTTTGCGATCGGGGACACCACGCTGCGCAGGAGCTGATCGACGCCCGAAGTTCCGGTGTACAGCTTGGCGTACAGCCACGCCGATCCCGGAAGCTGCGACCGCGGCGGGACGGAGAGCGGCGCGCGTCCCCGGCCCGGCTGCCTCGGCGGACCATTTTTCCGCACGAAGGGCAGCACCAGCTCGTGCACGAAGTCGCCTTCCGGCCCGTGGACCGACAGCTCGGAGGCGCTCGGGTAGAACTCGTCGAGCCTGACGACGCCGCGCCCTTTCACCAGGTGCGCGAAGGTCTCGACGCTGAGCGCATTCTCCAAATCGATCAGCAGGGTGTTGTCCCCGTCCACGACGAATATCAGCCTCGGCAAGCGCAGGCGCTCGCGCAGGCGATGCACGGCGGCAAACCGTTGGTTCCCTTTCGCCTCCCCCAACGGCTTCAGATCCTCGCGCCCGAGCCGCCAATGGCTGCGGGACAACACGCTGCGCCCCCACACCACCCGCGGCAGAAACGGCGCGCTCTCCAGCGCGCCCCAACTGAAGCCCAGTCCGCCCGCCGCGCCCTCGGTCTGCAGCGCGCACAGGAAGCGGTACATGCCCAGACTTCGCAGCCCATAGTTGTGCGCGTTGGTCATCCGCGGGACGATCTCGCGGCCCAGTCGGATCGACCGGAGGACGATCCGCGATCCCACCACGGAGACCATCAGGTCGGTCACCGGAATTTGCTTGTCGCCCGGCGCGCCGGATCGCCCGAGGTACGGGATTTCGAAATCCCGCAGCAGCGGCCGGAGCAGCACGTTGCCAATGCGCCCCTCCGGGAGATGGACGATCTCCGCGAAGATGGCATCCGGGCGCAGCGCCTCCTCCGAGCGCAGGTGCTGCCGGACCCATCGGGCCAGCTCTTCGTCGCCATGGCAGAAGCGGCCCAGAAGCTTCGCGCCCGAGGGGCCATCGGCGCCGGCGACCATCACCCGGAAGTCGCCTGGGTTGGCCGAATCCGCGCGGAGACCGATCACCTTGGCCATCACCATGAATGCGTCGGGCAGCGGGGTGGGCTCCTTGTTCTCGAGCGCCTTCAGATCCGACTCTTCAAGCGCGATCTCCCTGGCGCCCCTCTCCAGCGCCGCAGTGAGCTTGCCGAGCAGCAGCGCCTCGCGCGCGCTCCAGGTGCCCCCTTCATCCGAGGGCGCGGGCGGGAAGACCAGGCCTTCGAGGAGCGGCGAGCCCTCGGCGTTCGGCGCATTGGAGGCTTCGAAGCCGATGCCGGATTCCTCGTCCAAGACCTCCACCAGCGGCATCTCGCGATGCTCGTACCGCTGCCTGAAGGCCTCGCGAAATCGCTCCAGCGCCGATTGCGTTCGCCGGGAAGAAATCCGGTGCAGCATCTGCACCGTCTGGACGATCTGATCCAGGACGTCCCTTCCAACGGTCGCCAGCGGCGCGGGCTTGTGCAAATCCACCTGGAAGAGCCGGGGAAGCTCCAACTTGGCGGGTAGCTCCTCCAGCCTTTTGGCGATCGCGCGGTAGCGATCGGGGTTGGAGCCCAATCCCCCGGCGTCCAGCTCGGCCAACTCCGATTGCGCTTGCTCGAGGCGATCGGCCATCTGCGCCAGCTCGGGCGCCGCGCGCATCTGCGCGAGCATTCCGTGGACAGGCTCGGGCCCGGTCACGGTGAGCGCGAAATCGGAAACCAACAGCTGGTTGTCCACCAACGCGTCGATGTACTCGTTGGCTTCCTCCGCCGTCACCTCGGCATCGGCCTCGCACAACGAGCGCGCCAGAGGGGCCAACCGCGCGCCCTCCGCGGCTTGCGTCAGCGTGGAGATCAGGTAGTCGGTCGGCTCGACCGCGGAGAGGTGATACGAGCGGGCTTTGCCGTCCAGTCGCGATTCGACGTAACGCAACCGGCCCGCCGCCTGATACAGGCTGGAGTTGGGCCGGAATGAAAGGCTTGCCCGCAGCGGCGGCTGCTGGACCACCGACTCCGTGAGCAGCGAAAGGTAATCCATGTCCAGGCGCGTGTGCCGCTGATAGCTCGACCTTGGATCGAGGGCGAGCCGGGTCTGCGCATCCATCGTTCCCACCGAGCAGCCCGCGAACAGTCCAAACGGCGTCGCGCGGGCCACCATGCGGGTGAAGTAGCGGACCAGAGTGCGCTCCACCTTTTGGCCCCGCTCGCTCTCCGGCTCGCGCAGCCACAGCTCGAGGCTGTCGTCGAGGGAAGGCGAAGCCACGAACAGCGCTTCCCGCACCTCGGGGCGGCCGACGATCTGCCGCAGGCGCTTGCGCAATTTCGCGCGGTCGGCGGCCAGCGCTTCATCGACGCCCGACGAGCGCTGCAGCGCCGCGGACGCGCCCAGGCCGTCGCCCCAGGACAAGAATTCCTGAAACGGGAGCAGCGGTGTTCGAAGCACGAAGAAGCCCGACGATGCGAAGGACACCGAGGCTTCACGCGATTTGACTTTGCGTTCTTCGGCCTGCGGCATGTGCTGTGAACGTCGCCCCGGGCTGCGATTCGAGGCTGGTGTATATCAGGATTTCACGAACGGGAGCGCATGGGTCACGGCTCCGGAGGGGTATCCTTCGACCTCCAGATGCGTGCCCGGCTCGACGCAATCGCGCTGAACGTAGCCAAGCGCGATGGCTGTCCCCATCGCGGGGGACCGCACCGCCGAGGAGATCCAGCCCACCATCTTCTCCCCTCGGCGAAGCGAGGCGCGCGGGCCTGGAAGCTCGCCGCCCAAGACGAGCCCGGTGAGCTTCTTGTTGACGTGCCCGCGGAACGTCGCGCGCGCGATCACCTCCTGGCCGATGTAGCAGCCCTTGTCGTAGTTGATCGCCGCCTCCAGGTTTGCCTCGAGCGGAATGGTGTGCTCGTCCATGTCCTGCCCGAATCGCGCAATGCCCTCCTCCACCCGCAGGATCTCGAGCGTCTCGAACCCGGCCGGCTTCAATCCCAGCGGTTCTCCGCGCTGCAGCATCAACTCGTACACAGGAGCGAGTTGTCCGCGCGAGACGAGCACGTCGATGCAGCGCTCACCCCACGGCGGGCTGCGCATCAGCCAGATTTCTCCCGCTCCCTCGATCCGCCGGGCGCCGCCCGCCGGCAGCGCGATGTCCGAGCCCCACGCAGCGGCGAGAATCGCCTCAGCCTTCGGTCCGGCCACCCGCAGAAGCGCGAGCTCGGTACTGACATCCGACACCTCCACGTCTTCTGAGATGATGTACTTCTGCAGCGAGCTTTGGACTGCCTGCGCATACCCCGGCTCCACATCGAGCAGCAGATCCTCGGCGCGCCTGAGGATCCGCGCGTCGGAGATCATCGCTCCTTTCGCGGTCAACAAAGCGGCGTACGCGGTCTCGCCATCAGCGAGACGTTTGATATCGTTGGTCACCATCCCGTGAAGGAAACTGGCGCGATCCGGGCCAGTGAGCCGCAGGATGGGACGGTAGGAGAGATCGAACAGGGAAGCGGCAAGGCGGGCGGCCGTGTACTCGTCGCGCGGGGAATCGTATTCTTTGACCAGCTCTCGCCCATGGACCTGGCTGAAGCTCGCGCGCCGCTGCTGGTGAATGGAATGCAAGGTGAGCGGTTCCATGCGTGAGTCGCTATATATGGGCGCCGCCGGGCCACCGCAAACGAGTGGGAAGCGAGCCAATCGATGGACGTGAAGCACCTTTCGGAGTTCACCGGGTTTGCCGCGGACAAGCTGAAAAAGCATGGCTTGTTTCAAACGCCGCGCTTCGCCCTGGACGTGTACTGCCTGCGGCCCGGGCAGGCGCAGAAGGCGCACGTCCACGCCGGCTCGGACAAGGTTTACCTCGTGCTGGAAAGTTCGTGCCGCTTCTCCATCGGCGGCGAGACGGCGATTCACGGCGTGAACAGCGCCGTTCTCGCGCCAGCCGGCGTGGAGCACGGCGTCGAAAACCCTGGCCCGGGAGATGCGCGATTGCTGGTGATGATCACCCCTGCACCGACGGCGCGATGAGCAAGCGATCGCACGAAGAAGCCGGGGTGGCCCCGCTGACCCCGGTTCTGCTGGTGGTGGTCAGCATGGCGGCTGCGCTGCTGGCGGTCTTTCAATGGATGGAGCTGCTCGTGCTGCGCTCCGGCGGGCGGACGGTGTGCAGCATCAACGATGCGGTGAATTGCGAGACGGTCTGGAACTCCGTCCTCGCCTCCCGCATCCACCACTTCCTGGGCGTGCCAGTGGCCGGCTTGGGTTTGATCTGGGCGCTGACCGCGTTCGGCCTTTCAGCGTTGCTCATCTATCGCCTGATGTCTGGCTCTTCCCTGGGGCACGTGGTGGCAGCGCTTCGCCTCACCGCGGGCGTGGGAATTCTGGCGTCCATCACCTTTGCCGTGGGCAGCGCGGGCGCGGGCGCGGTGTGCCTCACCTGCCTGGGCACCTATGCAGTCGTGGTGGCTTTCGCGCTGATAGTGGTGAAGCTGCTGCCAGGACCGCTGCAGCCAGCCAAGGGCGAGCTGCGACACGCGCTGCTGTGGTCGGTAGGGCTGGCGGTGGGAAGTTATCTGGTGCTGCTGGTGCCGGGGATGAACACGCCGCACGCGAACGCCGCCACCGCCGCGTTGGACAAGGCCTCGCGGGCGAGCGCGCGCGCCGACGGCGACCTGGATCACGCGGTGGAGAGCTACTTGAAAGACTTGTCAGCGCCCGAGCAGCAGCTGGTGAGCGATTCCATCGCCATCTTTCGACGCTCTCCCAGTCCCCCGACCGATCGCTTCCGCGTGCGCAACCGCCGCGGTCCGGCGAACGCACCGGTGAAGCTGGTGGAGTTCACCGATATCCGCTGCAGCCACTGCGCCGAGTTGGTGGAGCTGATGAGGCAGCTCGAGCGGGTGGTTCCGCCCGGCAAGTTCTCCGTCGAGGCGCGTCACTTTCCGCTCGACGGGGCGTGCAATCGCGCCATTGCGATCACCCAGACGAACGGCGTGAGCTGCCTCGGGGCGAAGGTTCAGATCTGCCTGGAGGGCGCTCCCGATTTCTGGGAGCTGCGGGAGAAGCTGTTTGCCGAGCAGGCCAATCTCACGGCGGATCGAATCTGGGAGATTGCGGCGTCGGGCTTGACCAGCCGCGAGGCGCTGGAAAAGTGCATCGCCAGCCCGGAGACCGAGGCCAAGCTGAAAGAGGACGTCGCCTACGCGCTGGAGTACAACCCGCGGGGCACGCCGCTGGTGGTGATCAACGGCCGCGAAGGCACTGCGCTCGGCTCCTTTTTGTTCGCGATGGTGATGACCAACGCCAATCCGAACTCGCCCGCCTTCGCCGGGCTTCCTCCGCCGCGGCAGCAGATTCAATGAAGCGGCGAAGGCCGCAAGCGCCGGAGCCCTTCCACAGTCCGTTTGCTGCGCTCAAAGATCGACTGGGCCCGCTGCCCGAAGGCCCCGGCGCGCCGGCGCCTGCCTCATTGCCCCCGAATGCGCCCAGGCGCGCGGTGATTCGGCTGGAGCGAAAGGGGCGAGGGGGTAAGGAGGTCACCCTGGTGGAGCAGCTCGGGCTGGGGGCGGACGAGATGGCCCGATGGCTCGGCGAGCTCAAGCGCTCGTTGGGCTGCGGAGGGACGGTGGAGGATTCCGCGCTGCTGTTCCAGGGCGATCAGCGCGACCGGCTGGCAGCGGCGCTTTGCGCTCGGGGCGTGGGGAGGATTTCCATCGGATGAGGCGTTACAGCGCGTCGATGATCGCCTGGGTAAACTCCTCGGTCGTCGCGGTGCCCCCGAGATCGCGAGTTCGCACCTTGTTCTCCGCGTAGACGCGCAAGATGGCGCGCTCGAGGCGCTCGGCGAAGGTTCCCAGGTCGATCCACTTGAGCATCATCGCCGCTGACAACAGAATGGCGGTGGGATTGGCCAGCCCTTTGCCGGCGATGTCCGGCGCGCTTCCGTGGACCGCCTCGAAGACAGCGCAGCGCTCGCCCAGATTTCCACCCGGCACCACGCCCAGCCCGCCGACCAGCCCAGCGCAGAGGTCGGAGACGATGTCGCCGTACAAATTCTCCAGCAGCAGCACGTCATACTTCTCCGGGTTCCTGACCAGCTGCATGCACAGGTTGTCGACGATCACCTCCTCGTAGGTGATCTCCGGGTACTCGCGCGCGATCCGCCGGCAGCAGTCGAGGAATAGCCCGTCGGAGAGCTTCATGATGTTCGCCTTGTGGACCGCGCTGACCTTCTTGCGCGAGCTGCGACGCGCCAGATCGAAAGCGAATCGCGCGATGCGCAGCGAGGCGCGCTCGGTGATGATCTTCAGGCTCTCCACCACGCCGGGGACGACGATGTGCTCGAGCCCGGCGTAGAGGTCCTCGGTGTTCTCGCGCACGACGATCAGGTCCACGTTCTCGTAGCGCGTCTTCAGATTGGGCAGCGACTTCACCGGCCGGAGATTGGCGTAGAGATCGAGCTCCTTGCGCAGGGCGACGTTGGCGGAAGCTGGCCCGGTCCCGATTCCAGTGCTGGTCGGTCCCTTGAGCGCGACGCCGTTGCGCATGATCGACTCGAGGGTCTTGCGCGGCAGATTGGTGCCTTCTTTGCCGACCATCTCCGCCCCAGCCTCGATCACCTCGAATTGGAGCGGCGCCTTCATCGCTTCGAGCACTCGCACCGCAGCCCGGGTCACCTCGGGGCCGATCCCGTCGCCGGGAATCAAGGAAACCGTGCGCGCAGTGGCCATGGGACGGATCTACACGCGCCGGGATCAACTTCGCCAGCAACTTTCGCGAAGGCTCAATGTCGGGTCTGTCCCGCCAGGTCTGAGCCGCGCCCCTTCTGACTGCTGCCGCCGTACGGACGGTCGAACATTTCCCACAGCGTCAGCTTTCGAGAGCCGAGATCCATTCCCTTGAATCTGGAGGCGGACAGGGCAGCAGGCAATACCCGGCGCTTTCGCCAGTTTACCCGGAGCCGGCCACCGGGCGCAGCGCATCGACGAACATCACTTCGGTGACGCCGACGTCGAAGAGCAGCGCGCGGATAGCTCGTTCCGCGGACCTGCGGGCACGCTCCCGCAGCTTTCGATCTCCGAGCGCCTCCCTTTCGAATGCGGAGCGGGCCAGCTCGAAAAGTTGGGCCGTTTGAGCGGAATCGAGGTTGGACCCGATCACCTCGGTCTCCGCGGGCTTGAGCTCCACCGTGGCCTGAATCGGCGGCAGAGCCACTTCGGCGCGGTGTCCTTCGATTCGAAGCCCAGACTCGTCGAAGCGCGACAGGTCGAAACCGAGATGGACATCGGCAAAGACGATCGCCCTGCCCGCAGAAGGGCGGATGGTGAACGTCGCCCAGTTGATCACGTCCTTCCAAAACCCATTCGACGAAGGAGGATCCGGCTCGAAGGAGATCTTCTTGTAGAGCGTCACATCCAAGGTCTCCAGCCGGACGACATCGCGGATCTGGACGATCAACGCCGGCCGGTCCACCGCGCGCGGCGGGCGCCCCGAACGCATCACGTAGATGGCTCCGATGGCGACCGCGCAGGTGAAGGCTCCCGCAAGAAACAGACGCAAGCCTCTCCACATGCGCGGCAGCTTAGCGCGCGAAGCGATGTGGGTGCCGGGGGGCAGGCGGGCGAACACTGTTCCGCACGCAGACGTGGGTACAGTGTCACCCCTCGCGCCCGCGCAGCGGGGTGAATTATTTGGCCGAGCTCGGCGTCGGTTTCTCCAAGCAACACGGTTCAGACCAGGCTGCAAAAGCAGAGGTGAGTCATGTGGAAACTCAAGCGAGCAGGGACGCAGATCGCCCGGGGCACTGTGGTGATGGCGTTGATGGCGCTGGCGAGCTGCGCGACCAGTCGGTTCGGCATCGCGTCCGCTCAATATGACCCTGCAGGCGGCGGGTACGTGGAAAGCGGCGGTGGCGGCTACGTCGGAGCCAACGTGGACGTCGGCGTCTTCCACGAGTCGCTCTCTCCCTACGGCGATTGGGTATACGTCAATCACTTCGGGCGCGTGTGGAGGCCCTATCGCGCGATCGTCGGCGTAGACTTTCGGCCCTACTTGAGCGGCGGCCACTGGGTCTACACGGACTATGGCTGGTCCTTCGAGAGTGACTACGACTGGGGCTGGGCTCCGTTCCACTACGGCCGCTGGTTTATGGATCCGTACTACGGATGGGTTTGGCTTCCCGATACGGTGTGGGCGCCTGCGTGGGTCGACTGGAGATTTGGCGGCGGCTACGTCGGATGGGCTCCGTTGGCTCCCGTTGGATTCTCGGCGAGCTTCGGCTACTACCGTCCGGTTTGGTGCTTCGTTCCCACCGCGCACTTCGTGGTGCACGATGTCTACCGCCACGTGGTTCCGTACGAGGGGTTCCACGCTGCATACTCGGTGACCAGCCCGGTTCGACAGGAAGTGGTCTACTCGGGCGCGCGCTGGAACGGCGGTCCACCTCCGGGCCAGATCTCGCACGCCGCGGGCCAGGTGATTCAGCCCGTGCCGGTTACGCCACCTCGCCCCGGTTTGGTGCAGGCGGTGCACGCAGGCGGCGTTCCCGCGGGAGCTCCTGTTGGCCAGGTGGGAGCATCGCCCGTCGCTCCTCGCCCGCAGGCACCGCCTCCTCCTTCGGGCCAACCGCAACCCAACGTGAGCCACGGCGTTCCGGCTCCACCTCCCGGAGCGGCGCCAGGCGCTGCGTACGGGCGGACCGAGGCGCACTGGGGTCGGCCTCCGTCACCTCCCCGAATGGAATCGAATTCACCCGATCATTCCGCCGCTCCGCCTCCGGTAGCAGCTCCGCCCGCGGCGCAACCTCATTGGGGCCGCGGCGTTCAAGCTCCGCCTCCAGGAGGATCGCCCGGTCCAGCGGGCGGAGGCTCCGAGGCGCATTGGGGCCAGCCTCCCGCGCCGCCGCGAGTGGAATCGAGGGCCCAGGTGGGTCCGCCGCCCGCGGCGAGCTACGGAGGCGGAGCGCCGCATCAGATGGCGCCACCGCCTGCGCCGCACGCGCCCTCGAATCAGGGAATGCACTCTGGTCCGCCTGCGGGTGCGCCACCGCCTGCGCCCCACGCGCCTTCGAACGGAGGGGGCGGCGCGCCGCAATCCCACGGAGCCGGCGCAGTGGGTGCGCCTCCTCCGGGCCACCCGCATCACTGAGTGTCGCGCGCCGAGCGCATCCGCTAAGCTCCCCCGACCAACCGTTCGGGGTATCGCGTGAAGCTGCTGCTCGCGGATGAGACGCAAAAGCGCGCGCGGGATCGATTGACATTCACCTCGTGGGGGACTCGCCTGACGCCGAAGCAGTTCTGCGCGCGCGAGCAACGCCTGCGCCTTCACCCGTGGCCTCGAGCTGCGATGCGGACCTGGCTGCTGTGCGGCGACACTGGCGAGGTGCTGAGCTCCTGCGAGACGTTCCGGATGAGCAGCTCGAATCAGTGTCAGAACGGGTGGACGCATGCGGTGGCGAGCGTGTTTACGGAGCCCGCCTTGCGCGGTCGCAGGTATGCGTCCGTGTTGACCGAGATGTTGATGCGCGAGCTGGCGCAGCGTGAGTCGGACCTGCACGCGTCGATTCTCTTCTCCGATGTGGGCTCTTCCCTCTACGAGCGCGCGGGATTCGAGGCCGTTCCTTCTGCGCGCGATTGGGTTTTTCCCGCCGAAGCCGGGTCGGCTTCCGAGCTCGCGGACCAGCTCATCGCAGAAGGGGACGTTCGAAGCGTTTGGGCGGAGCTCTCGCCGCCCAGCGCGTCATTTGTCATCTGGCCTGGGCCCGAGCAGGTGGATTGGCACCTCGAACGGGAGCGAACCTATTCCAGCTTGCTGAGCAGGGAACGCCCCGAGTCGTGCGGGGCGCGCGTGGGCCGTTCAATCGTGGTTTGGGCGGCGAAGTACGCGACCGATGAGCTGATCCTGCTCTGGCTCGCCGCTGTCCGGCTGTCCGACGCCGAGCGGCTGGTGCGGGCGGCGCGCCGGATCGCGCGCGCGGCGGCCCTCTCCAGAGTCCGCTGGTGGGAGTGTCCGCCGCCGTTCGAGCTGCCGTCGGATTTCGCGGGCGGCAGGCGGATTCGCAGAGATGGCGAGCTGCCGATGCTGCGGGCCTTCCGGTCAGATCTGCGAGCCCGGGAATGGAGTGTCATCCCCCGAGCGATCTGGGTTTGAACGGCGGGCGCCCTCCGAGTAAAAGCGAGCCATGCGTACACTTGCTGGCTCAATCCTGTTTGCCGCCATGGCCGCCTGCTCTGCCCAGAAGCCGGCGCTCTCCAGTTCCGCGGGCGAATCGAAATCCGACGAGCTCCCGTTCATCGAGGACGACTATCCGCGCGCGCTGGCCGAAGCGCGGGCGCGAAAGGTGCCGCTGTTCGTCGACGCCTGGGCCCCCTGGTGACACACCTGCCGCTTCATGCGCGCCACCGTCCTCAAGGATGCGGCGCTCACGAAGCAAGCCGGGCGGTTCGTCTGGCTATCGGTGGACACGGAGAAGGAACGCAATGTCGATTTCATCCAGAAGTTCCCGGTCGACAACTGGCCCACGTTTTTCGTGATCGATTCGGTAGGCGAGACCGCCGCGCTGAAATGGCTGGGAACCGCCAACGTCGCCCAGCTGGAAAAGCTGATGGATGATGGCGAGCAGGCGATCCGAACCACCTCCGGGAAGGACCCGGACCAGCTCCTCGCTTCGGCGGATCGCGCCTTCGCAGCGGGGCAACGCGCCGAGGGGGCGAAACTCTATCGAGAGAGCTTGGACAAGGCCCCGCCGAGCTGGCCGCGCCGGCCACGCGCGGTGGAGTCGCTGGTGACCGCTCTGCAGGGCGCGGCGGATCAGGAAGGATGCGCCCGCGCGGCGATGCGCGAGACTGCTTCACTCGCTCCAGGCTCCTCGTTTGCCAACGCGGCGGCTACAGGGCTGACCTGCGCGCTCTCTGCGCCGGCGAGCGCGGGTTGGCGGGGAGAGGCGATCGCGCTGCTCGAGCCCAGGGTTCGGCAGGCGCTCTCCTTTCCGGATCTCCTGGCCGACGACCGATCAGGTCTCTACGACGTGCTGGTTCAGTCGCGCGAGGCGCAGGGCGACAAAGAGGGAACCAAACAAGCCGCCGCGGATTGGCTTCGATTCCTCGAGGGAGAGGCTGCTCGCGCTCCAACGCCGGAGGCGCGCTCCGCGTTCGATTCCCATCGGCTGGCGGCCGCGCTCAAGCTGGGCGAACCAGGCCGCGTGGTCGCGCCGCTTCAGTCCTCCGAGCGCGACTTGCCGCAGGATTACAATCCACCCGCGCGGCTGGCGATCGCGTACTCCGCGCTGGGCCGCTACGACGACGCGCTCGCCGCGGCCGATCGCGCGCTGTCTCGCGTGTATGGTCCGCGGCGGATCCGGGTCCTGCAGTCGAAGGCGAACATCTACGCGAAGAAGGGCGATCCGATCGCCGCCCAGCGCACACTGGAAGAAGCAGTTCAGTTCGCCGAGACTCTCCCAGTTTCGCAGCGGTCGGAGAAGACCATCGAGCGCTTGCGAGCTGAGGCGGCAAAAGCGGGTCAGGCGGCGTCGCGTTAGCGCTCCAGACCCGGCTGCGGCAGCAGCTCCTACTTCAACAACACCACCTCGGTCTCATCGCATGAGCTGGTCGAGGCGGTGACCGATGCGGCCGTCGGTTTGGCGACGACGTTTGGGCCGCCGCTGGCCTGGTACGACCGCGCGAACGGCGAGATTGGATACATCGGCAACGGCCAGCAAGCTCAGGTCGCCGGATTCACGCTTCAGCTCGAGTGGTCGAACTCGCAAAACCGTTGTCGGTCGCTGTAAGGGCAGAGTCGGCGAGGTGGTGAACCGCGGGTCAGCGGAGGCCGGTGGTTCCGATCATTTGTGCCAGCGCGCTCTGCGCGAGGCGACCGTCCTATACTGGCGCGATGAAAAGAATCCTCTTCGCCCTCCTCGGCATGGGGCTGGTCTGCGGCGGCTACCTCTATTTCAGTCGCGCCCATCTCTCCTCTTCGACGTTCAGCAGCGGACCCACCCCGACGTTCGCTCCAAACCCGACGTTCGCTCCAAAGGAGACGATCGACCACGCTCGAGCCAAGGCGAAGCAGATCGAGAAGGACTCACAGCGGCACGCGGATGACCTGCTGAAGAAGACGGAGTAGTCGAGCCCTCCCTCATCGGGCGCCGCAGGCCTCGCGCGGTTGTTATCCCATTCGATCGCTGCCGGCCTACCGCGGCGACTTGCGGTAGGTGGCGGTCACCACCGTGCCGATTCCGCCGCGGACGAAGAAGTTGCCCTCCACGGTGATCGAACGCGGTTTCACCGCGCTGACCAGGTCGTCGAGGATCCGGTTGGTGACAGCCTCGTGGAACGCGCCCTCGTTGCGATAGGACCACAGGTAGAGCTTGAGGCTCTTGAGCTCCACACAGAGCTGATCGGGAACGTAGCGAATCTTGAAATGCGCGAAGTCCGGCTGCCCAGTCAGCGGGCACAGGCAGGTGAACTCCGGGCAGTCGAAGGCGATCTCGTAGTCCCGATCCGCGGCGGGGTTCTTGAACGTCTGCAATTGCTTGGCGGGTTGGGTGCTCATGAGCTCGAGTGTAATCGCTGGAAGATGGTGAAGTCCGCCACCGATACCTGGAATCGGTCCAGCAGCGAACGGGCGCTCGGATGGATAAACGTCTCCAGCTCCACCTCGCGCTGCACCGAGTAGCCGCTGCGCACCGTCGTCGGCGCGTATCCCGGATGGCACATCAGCTCGGTTACCCCCGGCGCAAGGTGCTCGAGCGCCTGGCGCAGTCGCGAAAGGGTCCAGTAGGCCTGTGCGCCCGCATCGCCAATGAAGTGGTCCGGGGTCGCCAGACCGCTCGAGCGCAAAGCCTTCCGCATCGGTTCGTTGATCGCTCGCACGGGCAGGCCTCGCGTCGCGGCGGCGGCCCGAAGCCCCTCCAGCACCGAAGCGTTGGTGTGCAGGTGCTTGTGCACGTCGACGTGCGTGGGGGGGCGACCCAGGAGCGACTCGAAGCGATCCAGCTGGGCCAGCGTTTCCTTCTCCACCACCCCCGGCGGTAGCCGCGCGGCCATCGCTTCCGAGAGCTCGCGCTGGTCAAGCAGCTCGGTTGGAAAGCTGATCCAGACCGGGCTGAACCTCGCCAGATTGAGATGGAGCCCCACCGCCAGACCGCCCGCCGTTGCGGCGGCGTCTTTCGAATGGGGTGAATTGACGATCAGCGTGGCGGAGGAGACCACGCCTTTGCGCATGGCGGTGAGAATGCCTTCGCTCACCGCAGGGTCATAGCCCAGGTCATCCGCGTTGATGATCAGCACTCGTTCCGACATGACGTCGCGCACGGTTGTACTACGGTGAGCAACGGGCCTGCAGGGCCGGTGCCTCGCGCGGGAATCGGCTGGCGATCAGCTGCTTGATCTGACGGACCTCGTCGGCATTGCCGCTGCGCGCATGCATCTCGCAGAGTGCGCAAAGCGCCTTCGGATCTTCCGGCGACAGCTCGTCCGCCTCCCGGTACGAGCGCTCCGCCCCCTTCGGGTCGCCCTGCTGATAGAGGATCATCCCCATGTAGTAGTGAGCCTTGGCGAGCTTGGGCTCCCTCTTCAGCGCTCGCTTGAGCAAGGCCAGCGCCTCCGAGGAGTCGTTCTGGCGCAGGCGCACGAAGCTCAGCTCGGCGGCCGCATCAGGATCGAATTTTTTCTGCAGCACCGCGGAGAGTACCTCCCCGGCTTCGTCGAGGCGACCCGACTGCGAGAGCAGGTATCCGCGCCGCGCCGCCAGGCCGGTCGACGTCGGTCTCTTCTTCACCGCCCGGCCCACCGCCTCCAGCGCGGCCGGAAGGTCGCCTTGCTCCTCCCGCAGCTCCGACATCAGAACGTCGGGTTCCGTATCGGCGGGGCTCAGCTCAGCGGCCTTTTCGATCGCGCTCTGGGCGCGCTTGCCCAGGTGCAGCTTGATGCTCGCTTTCGCCTCCAGCAGGGGCGCGGCGACCTCCAAGGGAAAGCGCGCGGCGAAGCTCTCGGACAGCTTGAGCACCGAATCGTACGCGCCGGAGGCCATCAGCAGATTGCCCGCCTTCTTGAATTGCGTGGAGGTGGTCCGCTGGTCGTTGCCCAGCGGCTCCAACAGCTTGGCCCGGACGGCGGGATCCGCCGAAGCCTGCGCATCAGCCAGCCGCTTGGACGGGCTGAGTCCCGGGACGAGCTTCCAATAGGCCACGCCTCCGCCAGCGGCGAAGGACAGCAACAGCCCGGCGACGATGAATGGCCAGCGGCGCTTTTTCCGAGGCGTTGGGAGGGGGACCTCCTGGGCCGCTTGGGTCTCCGACAATGCGGGAACTCCGCTCGCCGGCGAGTGCGCGGCCGGGACCGAGGGGTCCGCGGCGCGGGCCCGGCGCAGCGTCTGTCGCTTGGGATCCTGCTCCGCCGGAAAGAGCGCGCTCACGTACTCGCCGACCTGCTCCTTACTCGCGACCTGCGCGATTCCTCCCAGGGACTCCATCGCCTTGATGAACTCGTGCAAGCTGGCGAAGCGCTTGTCCGGCTCGCGCGACAGCGCCATCAGGCAGATCGCCTCCAGCGCGGGCGGCACCGAGGGGTCGAATTCCGTCGGGCGCCGCGGCTGGCCCTCGGCGATGCGAGCCAGTACCTGATCCGGTCCTGATCCGGTGAAGGGTCGCCGGCCGCAGAGCTGCTCGTAGAGCATCACGCCCGCGGCGAAGAGGTCGGCGCGATGATCGACCGGGCGCCCGGCGATCATCTCCGGCGACATGTAGAAGAACTTTCCCTTCAGCGTGCCCGGTTCGGTCCGCGAGCCCACGTTCTGAGCCTTTGCGATCCCGAAATCGATCACCTTGATGTCGCCCGAGACGCCCACGTGGATGTTGTCGGGCGTGAAGTCGCGGTGCACGATGCGCAGGAAACGCCCCTGCTCGTCGACCGCCCGGTGCGCGGCATCCAGTCCTCTGCACGCGTCCGCGAGGACCTTGAGCGTGATCCCCAATGGAACGCGCTGCGCCAGCTGCGCCGCCTGTTGCCGCAACTCGGAGAAGGAGCGGCCCTCCAAAAGCTCCATGGCGATGTACGGCTCGCCGTTCTCGTGCCCCAAATCGAGGATCCGAACCACATTTGGGTGATCGATCTGCGCGGTGATCCTCGCCTCGTTGAGAAACATCTGGACGATCGCCGTATCCGAAACCAGGTGCGGCAACAGCCGCTTCACCGCCACCATGGGCCCGAATTTTCCATCCGGCCCGATGTGGCGGCCGACGTACACCTCGGCCATTCCGCCGGTCCCGATGCGGGACGTCAGTCGGTAGGGACCAAACCAGACCGGGTTCTGCTGAGGCGACACGTGTGAGCAGCTAGGTTGAGGGTCGAATCATTGTATCCGCGTCAAGCGCCGACAGCAGGCGCTCGGGGGTAATCGGGATGTGCGTGAACCGATGCCCACACGCGAAGGAGACCGCGTTGGCCACCGCCGCGGCGATCGGAATCAAAGAGGGCTCGCCCACGCCTTTGGCGCCGTAGGGACCGCGACTGAACGGGAGCTCGATCAAAAGCGTGTCCACGCTCGGCGCGTCCAGCGCCGAGGGAATCAGGTAGTCGGTGAAATTGGGATTGAGGCATTTCCCGTCCACCACCTTGAGCTCCTCCATCAGCGCGTAGCCCAGCCCCTGAACGATTCCTCCTTCCACCTGTCCGGTGACCATTGCCGGATTGATCGCCCTACCCACGTCGTGCGCAGCCGTCACGTGCTCCACCACCACTCGCCCGGAGCGAAGATCCACGCTGACCTCTGCGATCTGGGTGGCGAAGCAGTAGACCGAGTACGCCTCGCCAACCCCCAGCGCCTCGTTCCATTCCTTGCGAGGCGGCGCGTACCACCCTTCCGCGGTGAGGTTCACCTTGCGCTCGTAGCAGGCCTTGGCGATTTCCTTGAAGCTCGCTCGGGTCAGACCGCCGGCGGAGAGCGCGCCATCGCGCATCGCCAGCTTTTCGATGGGCACGTCCAGCTTCTGCGAGGCGACCTCGAGCATCCTGGCGCGAACCTTTCGCGCTGCGTCCAGCGCGGCGTTGCCGCTCATCACCGTGGTTCGCGAGGCCACCGTCGGACCGGAGTCCGGCACGAGGTCCGTGTTCACCGGCACCACCCGCACGCTCGAGAGGGGGCAGCCCAGCTCCTCGGCGGCGAGCTGCGCGACCACGGTGAAAGCGCCCTGGCCGATCTCCGTGCCGCCGATAGCCAGGTTCACCGAGCCATCCGCGCGCACGTGCAACAGCGCCCCAGAGCCCTCGAGGAATTGACCGCCTGCGTGCAGGCAGCAACCATACATGCAGCAGCCGATCGCGATCCCCTTCTTCAGATCCGGGCTGCGCGCATTGAACGCCTCCGCTTCGGCGCGCTTTCGCTCGAAATCGCTTCGCGCCACCGCTTGCTCCAACGTCTCGATCGCGCCCACGCTCTCCGGCAAGGTCTGGCTGGTCGCCGTCGCATCGCCCACCCGGAGCAGATTGCGGCGCCGAATCTCGGCCGGGCTGATCCCGAGCGCTGCCGCGGCTTCATCCAGCTGAGACTCCATGGCGAACGTCACTTGCGGCGAGCCGAACCCGCGGAAGGCGCCGCCGAAGAGGTTGTTGGTGTACACCACATAGGTGTCCACCCGGACGTTCGGAACGCGGTACGGGCCCAGCGCCGTCGCGTTGGCGCGCTCGGCAACCACTGCAGACAGCCCGTTGTAGGCCCCCGCGTCGCAGTAGAGCTTCACCTCGCAGGCGGTGATCCGGCCGTCGCCGTCCACGCCCAGGCGGTGCGCGATCTTCATCGGATGGCGCTTGGAGGACCAGAGCATGTCCTCGGCGCGATCGTAGACCAGCTTCACCGGCCGCCCAGTGAGCCGCGCCATCAGGGCCGCGCAGGCCGCGGGCTCGGATGGATAATCCTCCTTGCCGCCGAACGCGCCGCCGGTGGTTGCCTGGATACAGCGAATGCTGGCCAGCTCCTCGCCGAGGACGCGCGCCACCGCCTTCTGGATGTAGAACGGGCACTGGGCCGAAGCGTAGACGGTGAGGATGCCGTCCGCCTCCGGCACAGCGATCACCCCGTTGGTCTCGAGATAGGCGTGCTCCTGATAGCCGGTGGTGTACACGCGCTCGAGCACTATCTTCGATGCGCGCCATCCCGCATCCATCTCGCCCTTGATCACCTGTTTCTTGGCGATCAGGTTTCCCTTCTCGTGGATGGGCGGAGCACCATCGGCGAGCGCCGCATCGACATCGCTCACGGTGGGCAGAGGTCGATAGAGGACCTTCACCTTTTTTGCGGCCGAGCGCGCGTTCTCGGCCGTGTCGGCTGCAACCAGGGCCAGCCGATCGGCCATCATCCGCGCCTTTTGCTCGACCAGCAGCGGCTGGTCAGACGTGGATACCCCCACCTGGTTTTCACCGGGGATCTCGGCGGCGGTGGCGACGGCGAATACGCCCGGCGTCGACTTCGCTTCCGATGCGTCGATGGAGACAATCTCGGCGTGGGGATGCGCGGAGGTGACGACGGCGCAGTAGAGCAGGCCGGGGAAATCCAAATCGTCGACGTACTTCGAGTGCCCTCTCACCTTGTCCAACGCATCGACGCGCGAGGCCGGCGTGGACACGATGCTGGGACTGTCGACTGCCATTCCGATCCCCTTTGGCCTCAGTGCTCTTGCGCTGCGGCGCCATTTTCCCAAAGCTCGTGCGATTGCGCCGCCAGCTTCACCGCTTGGACAATCTTGGCATAACCGGTGCATCGGCAGAGATTTCCGGAGAGCGCATCCTTGATGCTGCCGTCGTCCAGCGCGCCGCCGCTGTCCAGATGGTGGCACCCGGCGACGATCACTCCCGGCGTACAGAAGCCGCACTGGACACCGCCCGTGAGTACCATCGCGCGTTGAAACGGGTGCAGCCCGCCTGGGTACGTGGCGCCGACGCCTTCTACGGTGACGATCGCGCGCCCCACGGCTTGTTTCGCGTAGATCAAGCATGAGTCGACGGGCCTGCCGTCGAGGATCACCGTGCAGGCACCGCACTCGCCCTCTCCGCAGCCCTCCTTGGTTCCGGTGTAGCCGAGCCGCCGGATCGCATCGAGCAGCCGAACGTCGCTGGGGAAGACGGCGCTGCGCTTCGCCCCGTTGATCGAGAGCGTCAGCTCCTCGTGCTTCATGCGCGCGCACCTCCCATCGCTCTGGCGAGCGCGTCCTGCGTCGCGTTCACCGCGAGCCGCTGCTTGTAGCGCTTCGAGCCGCGGACGTCGTCGATGGGCGCGATCTCCGAGAGCACCACTTCTGCCACGTCGCGCACCAGTTTCTGGCTGAGAATCGCGCCAGTGAGGAACTGCTCCACGCGGACTGCGTGCAACGGTTTGGGCGCCACCGAGCCGTAAGAGACGCGCGCAGCGTCGATGCGATGATCCGAGAGGCGCAGGCAGATCGCCATATTGATCACCGAGATCACGTTGGCGGAGCGGCTGCCGAATTTGGCGAACGCCTGGAACCAACCGCGGCGGCGCGGCACGGCGATCTCGGTGACCAACTCGTCGGGGGCGAGCGCCGTCTTGCCGAACCCCAGAAAAATCTCCTCCAGCGCAAGGGTGCGCAGCCCCCGCCGCGAGCGAAGCCCGACTTGCGCATCGAGGGCGATCAGCGGGGGAACCATGTCCGCGGCCGGGGAGGCATTGCCGATGTTGCCGCCCACGGTCGCGCGATTGCGGATCTGCGGGCTGGCGAACTCGCGCGCCGCTCGAACCGCGCACGGATACTCCGCGGCGAACTCAGGATGGGCCATCAGCTCGGAGAGCAAGGTACCGGCCCCAAACCGGATCAATCCTGCTTCCGGCCGGACGTAGCTCAGGTCGGCGAGATCGGCGATCGAGACCAGCCGCCGCGCTTTGAGGCGCCCCGCGTTGAGCCTGACGATCACGTCGGTGGCACCGGCGACCGGGCGCACCTCCGGGTCCGCGACGGCGAGAAGCTCGAGCGCGTGCGGCAAGCTTTCAGCTACCTCGATCTCCACGGACATGCCCCCGGGTCTACCATTCTCCGAGGGGAGATCGCCACGCTGTGGCGCACGCAAGTGACCTTTAGTCCATCAGTGGGTGTAACCGGATGCCGCGGGTCGATTGTTCGGCGGCGGGCGCAGGCCGATCGCGTGCCGAAGCTTAGCGGCGTCATAGATCACGCCATCCTTGATGATCGTACGGATCCGCCGAATATCGGAGATCCGTGCCGTAGGATCCCCTTCCACGATGATCAGATCCGCCAGCTTGCCCGGCGAAATCGATCCGCTCTCCGCCTCGTGCTTCATGATGCGCGCCGCTCCGATTGTGGCCATCTGCAGAACCGTGACGGGTGTCAGGCCCGCATCGACATACAGCTCCAGCTCATGGTGCAGCACGTGCCCAGCGAGACCAACCGCATCAGTCCCTGCGACGAGGCGAATGCCGGCATCATGCACCATGGGCAGCATCTCCTTCATTCGCTGAAATGCAGCCAGGTAGTGTTCGTCCTTTCCGGCGGGCACGGGCAAACCTCCGGACAGGAAAAGGCGGCGCGTCAACGGTGGCAGCTCGTCAGCGATCTGGGCGAACGCGGGCCACATCTGCCCTGTCCGCGTTGTGTACAGTCTCTCCAAAATGGTCAGCGTCGGATCGATCACGATATTTTTGTCTCGCAGAAGCCCAATCAAGGCCTTTACGGACTCGGAACGAAGGTCGATTTCCGGGGCAGCCTCCGCTGTGAAATCCCTCGTTCGGCTTCGTAGGTTCTGAAGTAGGAGATTCATGTGTTGAAGCTCATCGAACCCGGCGCGGACTGCGTCCTCGGCGGTCATGGATATGGGCACGTGACCGCTGACGCGCAGGCCACGTCGATGCGCCTGCTGAATAATGATCGGAACGAGCTCGCGGCGAACGGAGCTGTAGATCTTGATCTGCTCGTATTTGAGGTCGGCGTAGCGGTCGACGGCAGCGCGGGCTTGCTCCTCTGTGTCGGCGAGCACCTTGGTTGGTGCGGCGAGCGGTCCCGGCCCGTCGATGATCCCGGCGGAAATGACGCGCGGGCCGACCACTTTCCGGCGATCAATTCGTTGACGTAGGTCCGACAGCACGTCGATGTCGTTGGCAAGGTCGCGAACGGTGGTAACTCCGAAGACCACGTAGGACGCCGCATCTTGCTCGAACAGGTGGGCGTGCATGTCCCAGAGGCCGGGCAGGATCGTTTTCCCCGCGAGGTCGAGCACCTCGGCGTTCCGGGCGGCTGCTTTGATGCGTAGCTCTGGGCCGACCTGGACGATTCGATTGCCGTTGAGCAGGACGGCCATCCCCCGAACCATGGTACCGGCCTCTGCGTCGAACAAGGTCCCACCCCGAAGCAACAACGGCCGGCGCCGTTGGCGTCCCATGGACAAAGCCAGGTCGGCCGAGCTTTTGGCTTGTGCCTGTTGCTGCAAGGCGATCAGCTCGGGAAGCGTATCCACCCAGTCCTCTCGAATGATTCCTCCCCAAGCAAAAACAGATGCGAAGAAAGTCTCCTCCTGGTCCAGCCAGATCGGAGTGGGAGACAGCGTCAGCCCCTCAATCAAATAAAGTACGGCCGTCTTCTCTTGCTCCCCCACTCGCAGCCGTACTTCCTCCGCCGTTCGGATCCGAGCGACTCCATCCGGCAATACGTGAAGAGTCCCATCCGGGATGTGCAGAAGCGCTCGGGCGAGGAGCGCAATCTCCTCCGGTACCGGATCGAAGCTGAGGTAGAACGCATCTCCCGTGAACGCGGCTTCTCCTGATTCGACTCGATTGCGCCAACTTGCCTTCCGCCCAACAACCGAGAAGCGTTCCTCGACAGCGGCCTTGAGCTCGTTGTTTCCGCTCGTCTCGACCGAAATGGGTATCCCGCGGTCCGTGAGCTTGATCCGCGAGCTGAGTTTCGGGCCGCGACCGCGATCGTTGTATTGGAATGACAATCGCCGTTCACCGTCTTTCATGATGGCCGTCAACTGGAACCCGGCCGACCTGCCCGCGATCATCACCTGGTACCAAATCGCTGACACGGGCTTCTCGGGCGCACTGCCGCGGGACCGATCGCTGCATCCGAGGCTCAGCCACGGACCCCAAGCCAGCAGGATGGGGAGGCATTTCGACCAAAATTTAGGAGACGCCATCGTCATGCTCCTGTTCAGCAGCAGATGGACGAGAACAGAATGCGGCGGAGGAAATTTAACCAGCGCCTTAGAATCGCCTGAGCTTCCTCCTAAGCCACCGGAGCCAACGAGCATGTATCGAAGCGCGCCCTCCCGTATTTTCGCAATGTTCCTGTGCTTGGCAGCGAGCGCGACCCGGGCTCACGTCGGCATGGGAATCGACGTCGATGCCCAAGGTCGGGTGTACTTCATCGATACAAGCGGAAACCGGATCTGGAGGGCGGACGCGAGAGGAAAGCTCACCGTCGTCGCTCGAGACGTGCATGCCAATGGTTTGCTACTCGATCCAGATGGAAGCCTGTACGTGGGCGACGGTGACTACGGCGCCGATGGAAGCATCACCAACGTCTGGAGAGTGGGCACCGACGGAAGCAAGACGCCCATCGTCCGCCCGCCGTGGAAGGGAAAGGCGCTCGGGTATGTCGCGGTGGATGGCGAGGGGAACGTCTACCGATGGAATGGAGACAACCAGCGGCGAAAACAATCGCAAATCATCAAGCAGACGCCCGACGGGCAAGTGACGGTCCTCGCTGGCGAGAACTGGGGCCAGGCGGATGGAAAGGGGGCCGCCGCGAGATTCGGGACGGTGGGAGCAATAACCTGGGGCCCGGATGGCTCACTCTTTGTGACCGACGGTGGTGCGGTGCGGCAGGTGAAAATGGACGGAAGCGTTTCCACGCTCTCCGGCAAGCCACTGGCGAAGTTCGCCGGCGCCGCCGCCGACGAGCCGCGCATTCCCGCACTCCTCGGACTGGCGGTCGATCCTCGCGGCAACGTCTACGCGGCGGACCACGACAATCGGTGCGTTCATCGGATTTCCTCCGATGGGACCGTAACCGTTGCCGCGCGCTCGCGATGGCCTTGGTCTCCTACCGGCGTGGCCTACTCCAGAGGAAACGTTTACGTGCTCGAGAGGCGGGGTCATTACTACGGCCCGCTTTCCGCTCTCACCACGGCGCGCCCGCGAGTGCGGATCATCGGACCGGATGGCAAGGTGTCGACCGTCGCGACAGTCGGCTCCGGCGACTAAGCGGTGCTCCCCTAGCTAGCCCCCCTTCTGCGCAGCTGCACGTCGCTGATCTCTCCATTCGCCCTGAATCAAGAATCCCGCCCAGTAATACGGAGCCTGCCAGCGCTTGCTTTTCCACATCGCCAGCTGAGCCCTGCGCAGCGCCGCGGAGGGAGACAACTGGCGTACCAGCATTTCTTCGTAGAAGCGCGACATCAGCTCGGCCGTGGCAACGTCGTTGATCTTCCACAGACTGGCCATCACCCGCGGCGTGCCGGCGTACATGAATCCGCGCGTCAACCCGACCAGCCCCTCGCCGCGCACCTGCTTGCCCAGGCCCGTCTGACAAGCGCTGAGCACCACGAGCTCGGCACCCCACTTCAAGTTGTAGACATCGTGCAGGCCGAGGAAACCATTTTGCCGCGCGCCTCGCTCGTCTACCATCGAGAGCAGAATGCCGGAGAGCTCGGGGTGTTCGTTGTCCAGCAGGCCGTGCGTTGCGATGTGAATGATTCGGTACTTGCGAAGCTCCGGCCCGGTAAGCATCGCGCGAGTGGCCTGGAAATCGAGCGCCACGGTCGATTCGGGAGAGAGCGAACGAATGTTCTCCGCTTCGCGCCTGGTGTAGAGCAGGCGCGGGATGCGCCCTCGCGAGTCGGCGAAGCCTCTTACCGTGGGATCGATCTTCGAAGCCACCAGATTCACCCGGTCCTTTGCAGCCTTGTTGCTCCCATTTTTCACCCGCGGGTCGTCCGCTTCGAATACCGGATCGGCAAGAACGGCCAGCAATCTGTCGGGAGGCGGTCGACTGATTTCTCTGCGCAATGCCGCCAGCGCGGACACCGAGGGGAGGTTGAGCACTTCGTGATCGGCAATCAGCGGCGATGGCGCTGCGGCGCCTGGGATCGGAAGCGCCGAGAATGGGACGTACTGCAGCGCTCCGCCAGCCACGATCAACAAACGCTTGTGCCCCAGCAGCGAAGAGACCGGTCCCAACAGCACCTGGCTCAGAGCAGCCGCTTCCCGCCAATAGGCCTTGTCCATTGCCGCGGGCGCGTCTTGCTTCGAGGTGCCGCGGGGCCGCAGCCGTGCGGTGAGAAGCTCTCCCAGCCGCCGCACCTTCACTTGCAGATCTCGGTGGCCGGGCAGCTGGTAGCTCGAGAGCCCGGTTTGCGACACCATCCACAGGTAGCTGCGCTCTTCGCCCTCCCCATACTCCAGCAGCAGGGTGTCGGCATCGAGCAGAGCCTGAATATCCGAAACGCCGAGCGGCGCGGGCTGCGTCAAGGCGGCATACCGAGGGCTGTTGCGCCTGATTTGCGATTGGATGTCTTGATACTGCTGCGTGAGGACGTCGATCTCCTTGGCGATGGCTTGGAGCTGCTTCTCGGCGCGTTTGTTGTTGAAGAGCTGTGCTTGCCTCTCCGCTTTCTGGTTCAGCTGTTGCTTGAGCCGGCGTTCGCTCTCCAGAAGCTCGCTGTCAACACCTTCGCGAATGTCGACCCGCGATTCGGTGAGGAGATCCAGCAGGACTCGAGCGCGGGCTCGCTCGTTGTTGACCAGCGCGAGCGCGTCCAGACCCTGTTCTGGATGCCTCTGGTGCAGCTCCATCAAAACGTCGACGTAGAATCCATAGAACTTCTGCACCGAGCCGAAATAGCTGGCGCGAAGCTCGTAGCTGACCAGCTTGGTGCGCGCGGATTCCGCGATCTGGAGCGCCGCCTCAATCCGCTCTCGGGCCTGGCTCAGGTCGCCGCGATTCCGAGCGATGCGAGCCATTCGATGCAGCGCAGCGGTCAAGCGATCGCCGTCGCCGGAGGTCTCAGCAAGTGGCACCAGCTCGCGATACAAATCGAGCGCGCGATCTTTATCTCCTAGATCGTCGTAGGCGGTGCCGAGGTAGAACAGCGCGGCGACTTCCCCCAGTCGATCGCCCGACTTTCGCACGCGCTCCAAGAACTGCTTGTAGTAATCGATCGCCTTCTCTTTTTGCTCCAGCAAGAAATAAGCGTAGCCGATGTTTCCGATGGCCATCGTCTGCAGCTTCTCGTCGCCCAGGGATTCCCCAATCGACCTTGCCCGTTGATGAGCGTCCAGTGCTTCGCGGTGACGACCGGCGTGGCCATACAAGATTCCCAGGCTGTTGAGCGCATGCGCTTCACCGACGTTGTTATGGATGTCGCGACATATCTCAAGGGCCCGCTCGAGATTGGACAGCGCTCGGTCGTAGTCGGCCAACTTTCCATAGACCGTCGCCAGATTGGTAAGTGCTTGGGCCTCCACCGCGCGGTCGCCGGTGGCGGCAACCAGGGACGATACTTCGTTGTACACGTCCAGTGCCTGCTGGTGCTCAGCGAGCGAGCTGTAGGCAGCGCCCAGATTGGCCAACACCTGCGCCAGTCCAGTCATTTGTTTCTGCTCGCGCCTGATTGCCGCTGATTTGTTGTAGAAGTCGATCGCTTTTTGTTTCTCTCCGAGTCGGCTGTAGACGCCCCCGATGTTGCTCAGCACATCCGCCTGGAGGGAGCGATTCTTGGCAGCCTCGGCGGTGGACAGCCCTTGGTTGTAGTAGTCGAGAGCTTTCTGGGCTTCTCCCTGTACGTGGTACACGTAGCCGATGTTGATCTGCGCTTTCGCATTGCCGGTGCCGTCCTGCGCTTTCTGCCAGAGCGGAAGCGCGCGCTCGAAAGATTGTTGTGCCTGTTTCAAATCGCCCAGCCGGGTGTAAACCAAACCCAGACCATTGAGCGAGTTGGCCTCACCTGCTGGATCTTGAGCAGCTTGCCAGTCGCTCAACGATTTCGAGTAGCTGCTGATCGCTTCTCGAAGAGAATCCGGTTTGCCCTGGCCGCGCAGCAGCTCTCCGCTGAGGAAGCTCCTCTGTGCCGCGTACCGCTTCCGATCCACTTCGGTTGCAGATCGGAGCGAGGTAACCTTGGCTTCGTACTCCCCGGTGTTTTCTTTTTCGACGGGATGCACCTCGAGGCGGTGGACCCCGGCCAACCCTGAAACCAGGAAGACGGTTTCAATCCCCGCGATGCCGTTGGCGTAGTTGGCAGACACCAACTTCTCGCCATTCGGCGCGTACAATCTGAGCGATACATCGATACCCAATTGTTGCACTGCTATCTCGACGTATTGGTCGGCCTCCAGCCGTAGTGCGTAGGAGTCGTCCTGGCCCGCGGCGATTGTTCGGCGCACGGGCGTGCCGGGCTCGAGAACCGGAAGATCGGGTTCATTCCGTTCAGCCCGAGCGTAGCGAAGATGATTCCGTTCAGCCCGAGCGTAGCGAAGCGGAGTCGAGGGCGGCCCTTCGACTCCGGGCTGCGCCCTACGCTCAGGGTGAGCGGGGGAGTTCACCGATGAAATCAGCGTGAGTGTGACGAGAAAGCCCGGTGAGCGCCAGGGGGCATCGAGGCGGTGTGACAACGGTTGCCCCTCCTGTTCGGCGAATCCTCCAGGCATCCGCCGCAGCGGAGCAAACTACCTCCCTTGCTGCGAGACCTCAACCCGCGAACCAGTCGAGGAGACGCTCGAAGATCCAGGGTTGGTGGGCCAAGCCCCGCACCACCGGACGGCGAAGGGCGGGATGGCGCGCCAGGGTGAGGACGGCTAGCGTCACCCAGGCATAGCGCCTGAACAGCCGCGCGCACTCGCGTTCGTACGGTGCGAGGGTATCTCGGGTGGCGCCTCGGGCGATTGCCTCGGGAAGGAGCCGCCCGAGCGTCGCCGCGCTGCAGAAAGCGAGTGAAAGTCCCTCGCCGGTGATCGCGTCCACGTACCCCGCGGCATCTCCGATCAAGACAAACCGGTCCGCGGTGCGGGCGAAGGCCGATCGCGCGAGTGGACCTGCGCCGCGCGGCTCCGAATCGAGCTCCGCCCCGTTGATTCTCTCCTCCAGCACGGGAAACCGAGCCCGAAACGCTGGCACCGAGACGGGCCGCGGGACGCGAGCCTCGTCCCAGAGGAAGGCCACGCCGACCCGGCGCGGGCCAACCGGCGTGACATAGGCTTCCGCCGCTTCGGAAAGATGAACCTCGACGTATCGAGACCAGGGTGGCAGCTGGAAATGTTGTCGCAGTCCAAACCGACGGGCAGCCCGCGCTGGGAGATCGAGACCCTCGCTGCGGCGAAGCGGCGAGGCAAGCCCATCTGCTGCGACCAGGATCTGCGCATCGATCGGCTCGGCTGCGGTGGTCACGGTGATGCCGCCTGCTGTCCGGTGATGACCAAGGACTGGCGTGTGCTCGCGCAGCTCGGCGCCCAGCTCGCGCGCGCGCCGCGCCAGCGCATCGACCAGAGCCACCCGCCGGATGCCGAGCCCGCCGCCGTTCGGCAAACGTCCTTCGGCCACGGTGGCATCCTCCTGGACGTAGCGGATCCCCTCCAACGGCGCGCAGTCCGCCGGCTCCAGGTAGGCCCGCGCGCCGAGCGCTTCCAACTCGCGCACTCCGCGCGGCATCAATCCCTCCCCGCAGGCCTTGTCCGGCGAGAGGGCCTGCTTCTCCAGCACGACCGTCGAGAGGCCGCGGCGAGCAGCATGGATGGCGACCGCGAGCCCTGCCGGTCCACCGCCGACGATGGCGACGTCAACCTTCACTGTTGAACTCGATCTTCGCGAACGCTACCGCCGATCGGAACAGGTGGCGCGCCATCCGGATCGGATTCACCGGATGGGGAGGCTTGAGCTCTCCAGTCAGGTATCGCCGAAGCGCTTCGCCTCGGCGCAGCTTTCCGCTCGACGTTCGCGGCAACGTTCCGGGCTCGAGGACCAGCACGGTATGCGCTCGAACTCCGGTGGCATCCATCACCGCCTGGCGGATCCGCTCCGCCAGATTTGGCACCCGCGCGCGAGATCTCTCTGCCAGGATCATGAGCTGCTCGCCGTCCGCTCCTGCCGGCGTAAAGCCGAGCGCCACCGCGCATCCGGTGCGCACTCCCTGTACCCCGTCGAGCGCGCTCTCGAACTCCTGCGGCTGGTGGTTGGCGCCGCGGATGATCACCAGATCCTTCGACCGGCCGCAGATGAACAGCTCGCCATCGTCGACGAATCCCAGATCGCCGGTGTCGAGCCAGCCGTCGCGCACCGCGCTCGCCGTCGCGGCCGGATTGCCGAAGTAGCCGACCATCACCGAAGGCCCGCGGACGAAGATGCGACCCACTCTCTTTTCGGGCAGCTCGCTGCCGCCTTCGCCCCGCACCTCGATCTCAACTCCTGCGACGGGCGGACCGACCGAGGCTATCTCGAACGGACCGGGCCTCACCTCGCCGCGGCGGGCGAGGTCCATCGAGTCCACACTCAGCGCTCGAACTGATCTCTTCGGCGCGGAGTAGGTGACCGCGAGAGACGCTTCGGCCAGGCCGTACCCCGGCGTCAGCGCGCGGGGATTGAACCCCCACCGCTCAAAGCGGCCGGTGAACGCGCGCATCGCGCGCGTGGATATCGGCTCGGCTCCGTTCAGAGCGATTCGCCAGGATGAGAGGTCCACGCCGCTCAACTCTTCGTCCTTGATCCGGCTCACGCACAGCGAATATCCGAAGCTCGGAGCGGCAGAGGCGGTTCCCCGGTGCCGGGAGATCGCAAGGAGCCAGAGCGATGGCCGCGCCAGAAATTTTTCCGGCGGGATCAGGACCAGCGGGGCGGGGTAGTAGACGGCGTTGAGCAAACAGCCGATCAGCCCCATGTCGTGGTACAGCGGCAACCACGAGACGCCCACGTCATTGCCCTCGCCCGCGGCGTGGATCACCGAGTTCATGATCGCGCATTGCGCGAGGAGGTTCTCCTGCGAGAGCGCGACCGGCTTGGGATCAACCGTCGAGCCGGAAGAGAACTGGATCAGCGCCATCGGATGCGGCGTCGCTTCCGCCTCCTCCTCGGTCTGAAGCAGCTCCTCGGCGGTCCAGCAACCGCGCTCCGGGCGCGCCAGCGCCATCGATTCGCCCAGCAGGCGCCGCACGCGCGAGTCGCTCACCACCACTCGCGCTCCGACCAGCTGGATCATCCGGGAGGTGGCGGCGTGATATTCCTCCAGCTTTCCCAAGCGAAGCGGCGGATAGAGCGGCACCGGCACCGTTCCGGCGAGCAAGCTGCCGAAGAATGCGTCCATGAACTCCGGGCCGGTGGGCAGGATCATCGCGACCCGATCGCCTGGACGCAGCCCCGCCCGCAGGAAGCTGGCGGCCGCCCTGCGAGCGCGCCGGTAGACCTCCTGCCAGGGTAGGAGCTGCTCTTCTTCTCGCAGGTCGACGAAGGTGAGGCCAGCGTCGCTCGATGCGGCGGCGGTGAGCGCATCGGTGATCGACCTGAACTTCGGGCGAGGTGCGGGAGGGCCTTTCATGGATGCAGCTCGCAGGTGCGATTCGCGACCAGGGCAGCGAGATCTCCGACGGTGGTCACCCGGCCCGAATCATCCTCGGTCAGCTTCACGCGGAAGCGATCCTCCAGCCCCACCGCCAAGACGGTCAGGCCGAGGGAATCCAGCTGGAGGTCTCGGATCAGATCGTCCGAAGGCTCGATGGTTCTCTCCAGCTCCAGCTCTGCCGCAGCGATCCGGCGAATCTCGCTCAAGACCTCGGCCTGGGTGCTAGGCGCCACGGTTCAACCTCGGAATGAAGCGCGGGCGATTGGAGAAGGCCGCGGCGTATTGCGTTCCCAACGCCCGCTCCTCGGCTCGGATCCGAACTCGCAACAGGAGCGCGTTTCCAGCGGAGAAGGCGATCGCCGTCCACCAGCAACCGTGCACCAGAGGAACGCAGATCATCTCCAGCGCCACCGCGAGGTAGTTGGGATGACGGACGTATCGATAGGGTCCTCCCGTCACCGGCGCTGCATCCGGAAAGGTGATGATCCGCACGTTCCAGCGTCGCCCGAGCGTGGCGATGGCCCAGTAGCGCAGCCCTTGAGCTCCCACTGCCCCCGCCAACGCCGCAAACCCCAGCGCGCCGGGGAACGGCCTTCGTAGGGCAATCACCTCAACTGCGCAAGAGACGAGGAATAGCGCGTGGAATGCGGCCATCACGCGGTAGTGGCGCTGGCCGCTCTCCCGCGCTCCTGCCGCCACCGCGGCGCGGGCATTGCGGCGGGAGATGGCCAGCTCGACGAAGCGCTCCGTGGCCAGAAGCGCCAGAAACGACAGGTACGCGACGACCGAGCTCACCATTGTAGAAGCACGAGCTCCGAGCAAAAGCCGGGTCCCATTGCCAGCAGCAGGCCGTACTCTCCCGGCCGCGCGACCTGCGCATCGAGCAGCTCGCCGAGCACGAACAGGACCGAGGCGGACGAAAGATTCCCCGTCTCGGAGAGGGAATGCCAGGACCGATCGAGTGCCCCCGACGGCAGCTCGAGCGCGCTCTGGAAAGACTCGAGCACCTTGGGTCCGCCGGTATGCGCAATCCAGTGCGAGATTTCGGCGCGCTGCAGCCCGTGGGAGAGCAGGAACGAGTCCACGTCCTGGCGGATGTGTTGGCGAACCACTTCCGGCACCTTGGCGGAGAGCACCACCTTGAAGCCGCCGTCCACCACGTCCCAACCCATCACCCGCTCGGTGTTGGGGTAGAAAACCGATTTCGTCGACAGCACGCGCGGACCGGTCGCTCGCAGACCCTTTCGCTGCGCGCCGGCGAGGACCAGCGCGGCAGCGCCGTCGCCGAACAGGCCGGACGCGATGATGTTGGCGATCGACAGGTCTTCTCGCTGAAGTGTGAGCGAGCACAGCTCCACCGAAAGCAGGACTGACACCTCGTCCTGGTACGCGCGAAGATAATCGCTCGCGCGCGCGGTTCCGGCGGCGCCCGCGACGCATCCGAGGCCGAAAATGGGCGTGCGTTTGACGTCGGGTCGCATCCCGAGGCGGTTGACGATCGACGCGTCAATGCTGGGCGTGGAGATGCCGGTGACTGTCACCATGAAGAGGTGGTCGACATCTGTGGCGGCCAGGCCTGCCTTTTCCAGCGCGGTTCCAATTGCCGAGGCGCCCAGATCGATCGCCGCACGCCGCCAGGCTTCGTTGCGCTTAGCGAATGTTTCCAGCGCCTCGTACTCGGAGATCGGCAGGGCCAGATAGCGCCCCGACACCTGCACTGCCCGGTGAAGCTCCTCGAGGCGCTCGAGATTGTAGTGCTGCGAGGCCCAATGCTTCCGGAACGCCGCGATCAACGATTCCTGATCGGCGTAGTGGCTGGGGAGCGTCCGACCAACGGAGACGACGAACGGCGCCAGAGCTTCAACAGGCATTCGTTGACCAACCTCAGGTATCGGCATGTTCACGTTCTATTCACCGACACGCGCGCCGCGGATGTACTCGAGTCTTTAACCGACGTTCAATCAGCGAACATCTAAACTGCTCAATCAGCGTCAAGCGAACGGATTGCGAGGGGATGTCCATCAATGGGACACTCCTGCACTCGGAACGTTGTGCGCAATCAGTTCCTCGATACTGTCTCGATTGCAACACCCTGGCGCCAACCCGCGAAGACGCAGGCCGCAGCTCGCTCGCTTATCGGCCGACGCTCATCGCCTTCGCGGCTGGCGAGTCCTTCATCGGTAGAGAAGTGCGCCGCTTGCCATCGTAGCGATACAGCGCGTTGGCCACCGCTCCGGCAGTCGGCACCAATCCGATTTCTCCCACGCCCTTGGCGCCGAACGGGCCCTCGGGCAGCGCTGCTTCGACAAACAGGATCTCCATCTCCGGCATGTCCGCGGCGCGGAGCACGCCCAGCTTGCGCAGCGTTCCATTCTGGATCCGACCGCCGGCCAGCTGCAGAGACTCGGTCAGCGCGAAGCCGAGTCCCATGTGGATCGATCCCTCCAGCTGCCCTTCGAGCAGCTTGCGGTTGATCACCCGACCCACGTCGTGCGCGGCGATGAACTTCTGGATTTTTCCCGAGTCGTCGAGGATGCAGACCTGCGTCGCGAACGAGTAACCCATGTGCGTGATCGGGTTGTCCGTCTTCTCGTCGAGCGAGGTGGTGTAGCTGATCGCAAAGTGCCCGTCGTAGGCGCGGCCAGCAAGCAGCTCCAGTCGGCCGCCCGCTTCCTGGAGATCTTTTTTCAGCTTGAGCGCGGCGTCCATCACCGCATTGCCGCCGAAGACGGTGGCGCGCGACGCGGTGGTCATGCCGCAGTCCAGCGCGTAGCTGGTATCCGCGATGGGAATGAACAGTCGCGGGTCGAGGCCGGTCACCTCCGAGGCGACTTGAATGCAGACAGTGTAGAGCCCCTGGCCCATTTCGGTGTAGCCCTGGCGCAGCTCGATGCTTTTGCCGTCGGCGGCGACGATCAGCCGGGCACGGCCGGTCTCCGGAACGCCGTTGCCGATTCCGCAGTTCTTAATCCCGCATGCGATGCCGGCGAACCGCGCGCCCTTGTACTGGTCCTTGACCAGCTCCAGCGTCTTCTTCAGTCCAACGCTGTGGGTGAGAACCTGCCCCGTTCCAAACCGATCCCCGACGTCGAGCGCATTCAGGTAGCGGATCTCCCACGCGTCGATGCCCGCCTTCTCAGCGAGCATGTCCATGCACGATTCCATGGCGAATGCCGCCTGGTTCGCGCCAAAGCCGCGCATCGCTCCGCAAGGCGGATTGTTGGTGTAGACCGCGTGAGCCTCAACGTCCACGTTGCTCACGCGGTAGGCCGAGGTCGCGTGCCCCGCAGCGCGCTCCAGAACCTTGCTTCCCACCGAAGCGTAGGCGCCCTTGTCGCCGATCATCCGGGCGCGGACGAAGGTGAGCGCGCCCTTGTCGTCGCATCCGACCGTGTACGTCATCCTGATCGGATGGCGCTTGGGATGGAGGCGAATCGATTCCTCGCGCGAGAGCGTGAGCCGCACGGGCCTGCCAGTGACCTTCGCCAGGAGCGTGGTTTGCGCTTGGATCGACAGATCCTCCTTACCGCCGAAGGCCCCGCCATTGGTAACCAGGACCACGTTCAGCTCGTCCTCGGCCATTGCCATCGCTGAGGCGACCTGGCGGCGATCGTCGAAGATGCCCTGCCCCTGACTGTAGAGCGTGAACACCTTCGTCCCCGGCGCGGGCGGCGCGACCAGGCAGCTCTCCGGCTCGAGGAACAGGTGCTCGATGAACTGCGTCTGGAAGATCTCGGTCACGATGTGCGCGCTTCGCTTCTCGGCGGCTTCGACGTCGCCCCGGCGGAATCGCGAGGTCGAAAGGAGATTGCCCTTTCGGTGGAGAGAAGGCGCCGACGGCCCCATCGCCAGCTCCGGATCGGTGATCGGATCGCGGATTTCGTAGTCCACGTCCACCAGCTCGGCGGCAGCGCGGGCGGTGCGCTCGTCGTCGGCTGCAATGGCGGCGATCACGTCGCCCACGTAGCGCGTCTCCTCGCTCTCGGCGACGAAGATCGGCCAGTCCTTGTAGATCAACCCCTGGAAACGCTGCCCTGGAACGTCGCGCGCCGTGACCACCGCGCGGACGCCGGCCAGGGCGCGAGCTCGGGCGACGTCGATGCGCTTGACCAGGGCCCGCGGGTGATCCGAAAGGCGAACCGCGCCGTGCAGCATCCCCGGTACTTTCATGTCGCCGATGTATCGCCGCTCGCCCAGCGTCAAATCGCCGCCCTCGAACTTCGGAAGCGAGGTTCCGATCTTGCCCGACCAATCCAGCTGCGGTGCCGGCTCGCCGCGAAGACGCGCGGCCGCCAGCTCCACCGCGTCGACGATCTTCACGTAACCGGTGCAGCGGCACAGATGAGGCGTCAGGCTCTTGGCGATGTCGGCGCGGGAGGGACGCGGGTTCTTGGCGATCAAGTGGCGCGCCCGCATCACGATCCCGGGAATGCAGAACCCGCACTGCAGGCCCGCGGTGGAGACGAACGAGTCCTTGTAGATCTCCTTCTCGGCTTCCGGAATCCCCTCCACGGTCCAGACTTCTTTGCCCTCGGCCTTGGCGGCGTCGATCACGCAAGAGACCACCGCCTTGCCGTCGAGGAGCACCGTGCAACAGCCGCACTGACCCTGCGGCGCGCAGCCGTTCTTGGGCGAGATCAGATCGCAGTCGTCGCGCAGCAGGTCCATCAGGGTGGTGCCGGCCACGACCGTTTTGCAGCAGGGTGCGCCGTTGAGCGTGAAGGAGACCGTCGCCTGGTTATTGCTGGATGTTCCGTTCCCGCTGCTCATCGTAACTCCGCCGGCAGACTGACGCGCCAAGGAATCTCATACCGTTAGTCGTCTCTGATGGTCCAGTGGACGGGACAAACTTGCGCATTCACGGGTCCTCCGCGCTCGCCCCGAGCGTAGCGACGTCAGTCGCGGAGTCGAGGGGTCGCCCATTCACGCCGCTCACCCCGAGACCTCGACAAGCTCGGGACGGGCTTCGCGAAGCGGAGTCGAGGAGTCGCCCGCAACCGACTCTCGACCGCGCGCGGCGATTAGACGGCGCGTTGTTGGAGCGCGGACACTCTCGCCAGCAGTGGAAAATCGCGGTCGCGGTGGAGCACTGTGAGGCCGTTGCGAATCGCGCATGCGGCGATCAGGCAATCCACCGACGAGCGAACGGTCAGTCCATTCCGCCTTGCGGAACGGTAGAGATTCGCGGCCTCCTCGAAGACTTCCTGCCGCAGCGGCGACTCGATCGTCGGAAGCGCCGTGAGCGACTCCCGAGCTATTCGAAACGCTCGCTCGTCTCGAAAGCCCTGGAGGAGCTCTTGAAGGATCGGAAGGCAAGTGACGATCTCATCGAAATCCACGAGCTCTTCCAAATGCAGAGCCCGGCCCCGCCGCAACGCCTCTATCCAGATCGATGTATCCACCAGCATCATCTGGCTGCATGCTTGGGTGAACGCCGCGGCCTGTCCTCACGCATCTCCGCCAGGTCTCCTTCCCAGAGGCCCTGCCCGGTCAGCTGGAGGATTTGTCGCGCCTTTGCCCGTTGGATGAACTGCTTCAATGCCATCTGAACCGCCCCCGAATAGGTCTTCGACTGCGAGAGCCGCGTGGCTTCCTCCAGCAGGTGCTCATCAAGCATAAGAGTCGTACGTTTCATATGCAAAGTACGCCTGAAGGACATTTGAAAGTCAACCCCGGGCACCCGCCCACTGTCGCCACGCAAGATGAACAGCCTCGTTTGTTCCGCGACCGCACGCAGCGCACCTGTATTTCGAGTGCTGGCGCCAGCTATAAAGCTTCCATGTCGATGGAACACGTCACGCGCTTGACCTGCGTCAGCTGCGGCAAGCACTACGGCACCGACGTGTTGTACACCTGTCCTGCCTGCGGCATCGAGGGAATCCTCGACATCGAGTACGACTACCGCAAGGTGGGAGAGACGCTGACGCGAGCAGCGCTGGAGAGGCGACTGCCGACCCAGTGGCGTTACCGCGAGCTGCTCCCCATCGATGCGGCGTCGGAGCTTCCGCCGCTGCAAGTGGGGATGACGCCGGTCTACGACGCGCCTCGCCTGGGCGCCGCGTTGGGCGTGAAGTCGCTCAAGGTCAAGGATGATGGCCGCAATCCCACCGGCTCATTCAAGGATCGCGCCAGCGCGGTGGGCGTGGTGAAAGCCAGGGAGCTCAAGAAGGAGGTGATCGCCTGCGCGTCCACGGGGAACGCGGCCTCATCGCTGGCCGGGTTCGCCGCCGCCGTCGGCCTGAAGAGCTTCATCTTTGTCCCGGAGCGCGCGCCCGAGCCCAAGCTGGCACAGCTGCTCATCTTCGGCGCCAACGTGCTGCGGGTGAAGGGAAGCTACGACCAGGCGTACTACTTCTGTCAGGACGCATGTGCGAAATACGGCTGGTACAATCGCAACTGCGCCATCAATTCGTATCTGATCGAGGGAAAGAAGACTGCAGGTCTGGAGATCGCCGAGCAGCTGGGGCCGGAGATTCCGGACTGGGTGGTGTTCTCGGTGGGCGATGGCTGCACCATCGGCGGCGCATGGAAGGGGCTGAAGGAGATGCACCAGCTGGGATTCACGCCGCGGTTGCCCAAGATGCTCGGCGTCCAGGCGGAAGGGAGCGCGCCGCTGACCGAGGCATTTGAGAAGAACGCCGAGGCGATTCGTCCCATCGAGGCACAGACGCTGGCCGATTCGATCGCGGTGGGCCAACCGCGCAACTGGCGCAAGGCGCTGCGCGCGATCCGCGAATCGAAAGGCGCCATGGTCAGCGTTTCGGACTCGAGTATCCTGGAAGCGATGAGGAAGTCGGCGCGGTTGGCGGCGGTGTTCGCCGAGCCAGCGGCAGCGACCGCGATCGCCGGACTGGCCAAGGCGGTGGAGAAGGGCATCGTGCGAAAGAGCGAGACAGCGCTGGTGGTGGTGACGGGCAACGGGCTCAAGGACGTGAAGAGCGCGATCCAGGCCACCTCGCCGCCGATCGACATTCCCCCGAACCTGTCCGCCCTGGACGCCGAGCTGAATCATCGGCGTCTTCTCTAGCTCATCGGCGCGAGGATCGCGGTTGGGAACGATTCTCAGAGGCGGAACCGTCGTCGAGTTCGAGCCCGCGTCGGTGAGCGTGGCGGACCTGCGCATCGATCAGGATCGGATCGTCGCGCGCGCCGAGAGCCTGGCGGCGGAAGCGGGCGATGAAGAGATCGAGCTCCACGGAAAAGTGGTGATGCCGGGCCTGGTGTGCGGGCATCACCACCTCTACTCGGCGCTGGCTCGCGGGATGCCCGGCCCGATTGAGCCGCCGGAGAATTTTCTGGAGATGCTGGAGCGCGTCTGGTGGCGGCTGGACCAGGCGCTGGATCTGGACGCGGTGCACGTCTCGGCCACCGTGGGGGCGCTCGATGCGCTGATGTGCGGGACCACCACCGTCTTCGATCACCACGCCTCGCCTCGCGCGATCGAGGGTTCCCTGCTGCGCGTCGCCCGCGGGATCAGCGAAGTCGGCTTGCGCGGAGTGCTGGCCTACGAGGTGACCGACCGCAACGGCGCGGTGAAGCGCGAGGAGGGTCTGGAGGAGAACGTCAGCTTCTTCCAAAAAGCACAGGGTCGCTTTCGCGCAATGATCGGCGCCCACGCCTCCTTCACCCTGACCGACGACGCGCTCCATGGCCTGCAGGAAGCAACCGGGATCACCGGCGCAGGGCTGCATATCCACCTGGGCGAAGATCCGGTGGACGAGCGGCTCTCGCTGGCGCACTACGGCGTGAGCCCGGTGGCCCGTCTCGCGGGCGCCGGGCTTCTAACGCCCAAGAGCCTGGTCGCGCACGCCGTCCATCTTTCGTGGCCCGAGCTTTCGACGGTGATCTCCACCGGCAGCTGGCTGTCGCACAACCCCCGCTCGAACATGAACAACCAGGTGGGGTACGCGCCAGCCGGGAAATTCGGCTCCCGAGCCCTGCTGGGAACCGACGGCATCGGCGCGGACATGCTCGCCGAGGCTCAACTGGCCTACTTCCGTGCGCGCGAAGCGGGTCAGCCAATCGACTTGTTGAGATACCTGGCCAACGGACACCGGCTCGCGTCGCAGATCTTCGAGGTGCCGATTGGAATCCTCCAGGAGGGTGGAGCGGCCGATCTGGTCATCCTCGATTACCGTGCTCCGACGCAGCTGTCGGCCGCCAATCTCGCCTCGCACCTGCTGTTCGGCTTCCACGCTCGACAGGTGGAAGCGGTGATGGTCGACGGCATCTGGAGGATGTGGGCGCGGCGGCCGCTGTCGGTCAATCCGGAAGTCATCGCCGAGCAAGGTCGGGAGACGGCGGCAGCGCTGTGGTCGAGAATGCAGCGGCTTTGAGTTGCCTTTCGCCATCGGTCTGAGTATGAGCGCGCCATGATCGCGGGCATGCTGGCGGGCTTTCTCTTCGGAGCCACCCCCAACGTGGGGGACGTGGCGCCGGATTTCACAGCGCAAGATTCCGAGGGCAAGTCGCACACGCTCTCGGCCATGGTGAAGGACGGACCAGTCATCGTGGCGTTCTTCCCCAAAGCATTCACCGGTGGTTGAACCAAGGAGCTCTCGGCGTACCGGGATCGGTATGCGGACGTGGAGAAAGCGGGCGCCCAGGTGCTGGCGATCAGCATGGACGACAAGGACACGCTCAAGCGCTTCAAGGCGGAGCTGAAGGCGCCGTTTGCTTTCATCCCGGATCCCGAAGGCAAGATCATCGAGCTGTACGACGTGAAGATGCCGATGGTGTCGTACGCCAAGCGGTACTCCTTCGTGGTGGGCGCCGATCGAAAGATCATCAAGACGCAGTCCGGTAACGATGCGGTCAACCCGGATGAGGCCATCGCCGCCTGTCCACTGAAGAAGAAGAAGCAGGGATAAGTCAGCGAGCGGGCAGCGACACCGCGGCCGATCCCAGCACGCGACGGCTCTTTTTCTCCTGTACGAAAGCGACCGCCATGAGCTGGTCCCGCTTCCAGCTCGGATCCAGCCGTTCTTTGCGACGCGCTGAAATCTCCCGCTCGCCCTTGGCGAGGCGTCCGAAAAACTCCAGCCGACGAACCACCGCGGCGTGCGTGAGCTTGCGCCCGGCGTTCTCCCCGCGCAGCACTTGGCTGCTCAGGTTGTCTTCCGCGATCGCAAGCCAAACCTCGGCCTCGTCGCCCGATGCGATGGGCGGCAGCTGCGACGCCGCGACCTGGATCTCGGTCGAGCCATCGTCGGTGAGCTGCGCCGAGACGTCCACTTTCGCCTTGGCGCCGCGCGCGGCCGAGGCGATCACCTTCTCTGTTCCGCTCGAGCCGCCCACCAGCTGCCGCGATCCGTCTACCACCAGCTGCGGCGTGTAGACTCCATCGAGGTGAAACGCCTCGCCATAGGACATCTGGCGGGAGGTGAACTCGCTCGAGGAGTACGCATCTCGCCAGCCGAGCTGGTTCCAGTAGTCCACGTGGAAGCCCAGAGCGATGATCCTGGCGCCGGGCACCGGCTGAGAGGCGGCCATCGACCGCAGCGCCTCGTCGGCCGGAGGGCAGCTCGAGCAACCCTCGGAGGTGAACAGCTCGACCAGCACCGGTACGGTGGGCTGGACGGATGACGCATGTGGATCTGCGGCCGACGCGCCGGAGATGAGGCACAACGCGGCAGCGCTGCAGGCGTTCATGGTGCAAAGCTCCTGGAAGGGATGCGCGATCGAATGCCGATCAAAAGTGCGATCAGAAGCAACGAAGGGGCTACGTGAAATACGAACAGGTGCTCGGGGTCGCCGATGGAGCAGTGCAGCTCGAGAACAAAAAGGCCGACTGCGCTGCTGCCGATTGCCGCTGCGGCGGCCCGGCGCGGTTGGAACGCGCTGCCTCTCAGCGCCCAGAGCGCGACGAATCCCGGAATGATCCACAACACGACTTCGGTGACCGCGCACGGCAATCCCCCCCGAACGAAACCGGGCGCTGAGCTGGATCCCGATCCTCCAAAAGTGATCGCCGCAGCGAGAAGTGGAACGCTCACCAGAAACGCCGTCCTCGTCCATCGATGACCTGGATCGCTGGAGGCAAATGGCGCCAGCAGGATGACGCTCCCAAGCAGCACGGCCAGCCCTGCAACGGCGAAAACCGGCGCGGCGTTCAAGACCAGGCCGTGCTTTCCCATCGCCAGAGCGCCCACCAGCGCGAAACCGAGGTTCACCGCGCTCAAAAGGAGGGCCTGCCACCACCACGGCCGCGCGCGCGGGTGATTTGAGAGCTCCGCGACGGCTTGGGCGCGAATGGCGTCGACCGCGCGGGGCGAGAGTTGCGCGGGCGGAGCGTCGGGCATCGTCCGGTAGGCGCCGAGCACCCGCTGGCAGTGCTCGCAGGTGCGCGCATGCTCGGCGAGCTCCGGCCCGAGCTCAGCGCCCAGCTGCTCCAGAACTTTCCCGCAGCTCTCCGTCACTTCTCCTCCCAAACGGCTCGCAGCAGGTCTCGCAGTCGCTCGTAACCGCGGTGAGCGCGAACCTTCACCGCGGACTCGGTCAGGTCCAGCGCCTCGGCGATCTCGGCAAACGAAAGGTTCTGGAAGCGGTGCAGCGTGATCGCCAGGCGCTGGCCTTCGGGAAGCTGCTGGAGCGCCTGGTGCACCGCTTGCTGCAGCCCCGGATCGAACGCCGCGGCGGTGTCCTCTGCGGCGGGATCGGCAGGGGCGTCGCCTTGCGCCGTGAGCCGCTCCGCTTTGCTTCTGCGCAAGAAATCCCGCGCGGCGTTGGTGGCGATCGCGTACAGCCATGGTCGAAAGCGGGCGTCCTTGCGGAATCGTCCCCGCGCGCGGACCACCGATAGGAAGGTGGCCTGGGTCAGGTCCTCTGCCGTCCGGGGTCCCACCAGGCGGACCAGGAAGGCGTAGACCGGTCGCTGATAGCGTGCGAAGAGCGCGTCGAACGCCTGTGCGTCGCCTTGGCAGAACGACGCCATCAGCGCCTCGTCTGATTCCGCGCCTGGAGAAGCTGTCCCATGTCCAACACTACGCATTGGCCTAGACATGGGTTTCACCGGGAGCGGACGGACGGCCGGTCGAATCTAAGCGGGTCTTGCGTGCGAGGCCAGTGCTTAGGGCACGGGCTCTCCGACCGGGATCTTCTCGCGCGCGGCGGCGATGGCCTCCCGGACCTTCTCGCCCGCAGCCCGGACGCGCGCTACGGAAGGCCGCGCGAAGAACCGGGAAGACTTGCAAAGGATCGCGCGCTCCTCCACGCCGTAACGCAGGTGCGCGTACTTCACCGCGTCGGACGGCGTGCGCAGATCCCAGACCAGCCCTAGCCACGCCATCAGCTTCAGCAGGTAGTAGCTGGGATCCCATTCCCACCAGAACCACCCCTGGTTGGCGGTGTTCTGATGATAGTGGTGGTTGTTGTGCCAGCCCTCGCCGCAGGTGATCAGCGCCAGCAGCCAGTTGTTTCGGCTGGTGTCCGTGGTCTTGTAGCGTTGATTGCCGAAGACGTGGCTGAGCGAGTTGATGGTGAACGTGCCGTGCCAGAGCAGCACGGTGCTGATGAAAAATCCCCAGATCAGCATCGAGAACCCGCCGATGAAGTACAGACTCACGGCCAGCGCGATCGGCGGCAACAGGTGGAACCGGTTGAGCCACCGCAGCTCGGGGTAGCGGGCGAAGTCGCGAATGTTCTCGGTGGGCGTGCCCTCGTACTTCGAGCAGAGCACCCAGCCGACGTGGCTCCACCAGAAGCCGCGTATGGTGGGCGAGTGCACGTCGGCCTCCTGGTCGGATTCCTTGTGATGATGCCTGTGATGCCCGGCCCACCACAGCACGCCCTTCTGGGTGCACAGCGTGCCGAGAAAGGCGAGCACGAATTGAAACGCGCGGCTGGTCTTGAAGGTGCGATGCGCAAAGTAGCGGTGATATCCGATCGTCAGCGCGAACATTCGAAAGTAGTAGAGACCAATGCAGACGAGCACATCGGACAACCGCGCGCCCGTCCAGATGGCGCCCAGGCAAACGACGTGAGCAAGGATGAAGGGCACGGAGCGGAGGAATGAAATGCGCTCGTCATTCCTCGCGATGGCGAGAGAATTCAATGATCAAAAGCCTCGTGAAAGGGTTGAGTCCTGCAGGCTGGTGACTAGAAAATAAGTCGACCTATGTCATCGCTGTGTCACTGACGCTCCGATTTTCCCAGCCGCGACAACCACTCCTGAAATTCCGGATCGTCGTGGAGCGTCGCCAGGTCAGCGTCAGAGGCGGCCAGGGTCCGATTGCGGAATCCAAGCTGCTCTGCGCGCTGCAGCATGCGCACCGCTGCCGTTCTGTCTCCCGCCCGGGCCAGCGAGCACGCCACGTCGTAGGCCGTCTCGGCGCGAGGGTACTCCGAGAGAGCCGCAAGACCGACCTCGGCCGCCCGGGCAAAATCGCCGCGAATGAACAGCACGCGCTCCGCGCAGGTGTACGCCAGCGACATGTCGACACCCGGAAGGGTTCGCGCCTGCTCCACCCGCCCCGCTCGAATCAGCGAGCCCGCCCACTCGTGAAGCAGCGTGGGATCCTTCGACTGCTGGTAGGCGAGCTCCCACAGGCGCAGCGCCCGCTCCTCGTCGCCGATCAGCGAGAATGCAGCCGCAAGCGCCTTGGGCTCCACCGACTGGCCCTGCACTTGCGAGAAGTGGTCCAATGCCGGGCGGCCCTGTCCTTCCTTGAGCGCGATCCAGCCGAGGAGGTGATGGGCGGCGGAGCGATGGCGCGGCGGCGACGAGCTCGTCTCCAGGATGCTCTCCGCCGCGTGCTTCGCCTCCTGGAAATGTCCTGACTTGTAGAATGCGGCGGCGCTGGCGAGGGGTCCGTCCCCGGTGAGCTCGGGGCCGGCCTCGCCCCGAAAGTACGCCGCGATGTTGCTGATCGCGCGCAGCGCAAAGAACGCGACGAAGATGACGAAGAATGAGTCGCGCCCGGTGATCAACGTCCAGGCGATCAGCACGGCACAGGTGAGCACGCCGACGAACTGCGCCACCAGGAATCCCAGTCGCCCCAGTGCCCGCGTCAGCAAGGCGTTGGAGATGCGTCCGCCATCGAGCGGCTGGATCGGGGCCAGATTGAGCAGCGACCAGGTCCGGTTCACCCAGACGATGCTGCCGAAGATTTCCTTGGTGAGTCCGGAAGTAGGTTGGATCAGCTCGTACACGCCCAAGGACACCAACCATACGATGATCCCAAAACCCGGGCCCGCGAGAGTGACCAGCACATCGGCGTACCAGGGGATCGGGCCGGGCGCGTTGGGCTGGGTCAGGCCGCCCATCCAGACCAGCTGAATCGACGGCCGGTAGCCGAAAGCCAGCGATACGACAGCGTGGCCGAGCTCGTGGATGAGGACGGAGAAAAAGACGATCGCCATCCATGCAATCAGGTACAGGACCGCCCTCTGCTGCGGCATCAACTGGAAAGCGGGCAGGCCAAGTATTGCGGCCATCACAAAATGGCCGGGCTGGACTTGCACGGGTATTCGTCCGATTCGGAACCGGAGCACGCAGCCCACCTTAACGCGAAGTGCTGCACGCCGCCGGACCAAGTCTGATAAATAAAAGCTCGTGCCCCGCGCTTGCGATGCAGTCGTGGGCGAGTGGGGCAAAGGCTTCGCAATGCCCTCGCTCGGTCCCTACATCCTGCCGAACCCGTTCATTCTCGCGCCGATGTCCGGCGTGAGCGAGAAGCCCTTCCGCGTGCTCGCCTTCAAGATGGGCGCGGCGCTCTGCCCGACCGAGCTGGTCAGCGCGCAGGGATTGTTCCACGCCAACCAGAGGACGGTGCGCTACCTTCGCCACGATCCAGAGATCGAACGTCCCTACTCGCTACAAATCTTCGGCGGCGAGCCGGAAGTGATGGCGCGCGCGGCACTCATCGGCAAGGAATGGGGCGCGCAGATCATCGACATCAACATGGGCTGCCCGGTGAAGAAGGTGACCCGCAGCGGCGCGGGATCCGCGCTGCTGTGCGATCCGCGGCGCGCGGCGAAAATCGTCGAGCTGATCCGCGAGGCGACCGGACTGCCGGTCACCGCCAAGATCCGATCCGGATGGGACGCCGGCAACCGCAACTATCTGGAGATCGCCGGCGAGCTGGAGAACGCGGGTTGCGCCGCGCTGGCGGTGCATCCGCGGACGCGTGCGCAGGGGTACTCGGGATCCGCGGACTGGCAGGTGATCGCCGACCTCAAGCGGAACATCCGGCGGATGCCGATCATCGGAAACGGCGACGTGAAGGCGCCAGGGGACGCGCTGCGGATGCAGGAGACGACCGGCTGCGACTTCGTCATGATCGGGCGCGCCGCGCTGGGCAATCCGTGGATCTTTCGCCAGCTCGCCGGCGGCGCCGGACCCAGTGTCGAAGAGCGCTGTGCCACCGTGCTGGCGCATTTCCAGGAACACGTGGAATTCGTCGGCAACGAAGCCGCCGCGGTGCGCGCTTTCCGCAAGCACCTGGCCTGGTACGCGCACGGCCTGCGCAACGCCGCCGCCTTCCGCGCGGAGATCAACCAGCTCGAGCTTGCCGAGCAGGTCAAGCTCGCAGTCGGTCGCTTCTTCTCGCAGGCCGACGTCGACGGAGCAGCCGACGAAGCCTACGAGATCGACTACCGGACCGCGCTCGGCTGACGGCCTTGCTGGACGTGGCTTGGCAATTCGCCGTGTCCGTCCTGGCCGCCGGCGCGGTGCTGGCCTTCATGTACGTGGCGCGCGACTTCCTGTTGCCCACCGTTGTCGCCGCGCTGGTTGCGACCACCATCTACACGGTCGTCTCGGTGACGGTGCGCCTGCGAGCGCCCAGATCCCTGGCGGCGCTGATCGGCACGTTGATCGCGGTCGCAGTGGTGGCATTGATTGTGTTCGTACTGCTGCGCTGCTGATTGCCAGCGCAGTCGCACCGCGTCTTTCTCGTTGACCACGCGGCGAGCAGTGGAAACGATGCAAAAAAATTCGCGCGCCGCGCCGCGCGAGCGACCCGAGATCGTTTCGTCGATCGCGTCGCGACCGGTTGCGGCAAAGTTGCGGGTGCGCATTGTTTGACACCTCGCGACGGCGTCACTACGATTCGAATCTGCTCAAGTTCTTTGAGTGGCTCGTCTTGAACGGGAGGGAAGCATGGCCGCGAAGAAGAAGGGCGGAAGGAAGAAGAAGAGGACCGCGAAGCGAAAGACTGCCAGAAAGACGCGCAAGAGGAGATAGCTCTCGTCTTGGCGTGGCACGTTGACGGCCCGGCCAATCGCCGGGCCGTTTGCGTTGGGCGAACTCGTTGTCGGGCGCGGCGGACAAGCCGGCGTGAATTCGGTTAGCTGCGCCGCTGTACCCAGGCCGGCGCTTCCTCTTCCAGCCACTCGCAGCCACAAATTTGGCAACTCATCCGGGCGCCGCCGGGGAACACGCGATCGGTGCAAACCGAAGCGGCATGAGTCTTTGGACAGCGCGGGCACGCTGCGCCGCGCGTGAGCACCGGATAGCTGCGTTCGAACGGGGGAACGCGCAGCGTCTTCATCCACTCGATCACGAATGCCTCCGACCAATTCAGCTGAAGCTTGTTCGAGGCCAGCCGATGCCGAAGCGCCAGGTAGTAGATGCGCAGATCGCGCAGGTGCTGATCCATTCCGCGGGCGCGGAAGGCTCTTCCCAGCAAGGTCACGCAGCGGAGCAGCTCTTCTCGACCCACGGAGCCCAATCTGAACGCGAGTTCAGTTCGACGCAAGATCGAAAGTTCCAGGCCCGGCAGACCTGCCGGCAGCGCCGGAATTTGGCGCACGCTGCTTCGCCGCGCCGCTGATCGCGGATACACAACGACGCATGAGCTTGCGTCCGTCCGAGCTGAAGCAAGTGGTGGACGAGCTGGACGCCGGGTTGAGATCGACGCGGGTTCAGAAGGCCTTCGCTCCTCTTGCCGCACTTTGCTACCTGGAGCTTCGACAGCCGGGACGCAGCGCGCTGCTGGTCGCTTGCGCGCAGCCCCAGCTCGCTCGCATCTCCGTGGCGCAGGCGCGGATGACCTCGACCCAACCGCATCCTTTCCAAAGTTGGCTTCGGCGCGAGCTGGTGGGATTGGCTGTCAGGCGCGTCGCGCTTCGGGCTGATCGGATCGTGGAGCTCGAGCTTGGGAACCGCGAGAAGGTGCGAAAGCTGATCGCCGATCTCCGCACCTCGAGCGGAATGCTGCTGCTGCTCGCGGAAGGCGATCGCGTGCTCTCGGTGTCTTCCGAGGCGAGCGGGAAAGAGACGCCCGCGCCCGGAGATCGCTACGCGCCGGCCAGCGACCCGGCGCGAAGCCCGGAGCTCGCCTCGCGGCTGATTCCAGTCGAGGGCGAGGCTTTTCCGCTCGCGGCCGCTGCTGAGGAGATGCATTCCGAGAAGGAGAGGGCCGCGCGCGCGGTGGAGATCCGCCGGCGGCTGCAGGCGCCGATCAAAGCGCGGCTGAGTCGCGCTTCGCGAACGCGGGAGAAGGTTTCGGTAGAAGCGTCGCGGCGGCCGCAAGCCGAGAGGCACCGCCAAATCGGGGAGCTGATCTCGCGCAACGTCCATCAAATCCCACGGGGCGCGAGTACGGCGCGGCTGGTGGAATATTCGGAACGCGGACCGATCGAGGTGCAGGTGGAGCTGCGGCCGGATCGCACGGCGAAGCAACAGGCGGAGTGGCACTTTCATCAGTACCGCCGACTGCTGCGCGGCTGCGAGCATGCCGCGCGTCGTTTGAAGGAGCTGGAAAGCGAGGCGGCCGAAGCCAGGCGCGCGCTGGAGGAGCTGCAGAAGGCGAGCGAAGAGGATCTGCTTGCGCGAACCGACGTATCGAGCGCGCCTCGCCCCAAGACGACGGCCAAGGGCCGCCCGTTCAAGGAGTACTTCTCCTCGGGCGGGGAGCGGATCTGGGTAGGCCGCGACTCCAAATCCAACGAGGAGCTGACCTTCCACCACGCGCGCCCGCACGACTTGTGGCTTCACGCGCGCGGCGCGCCCGGCTCTCACGTCGTGGTGCCGCTGGAGAAAACCGCGGAGCTGCAACCGGAGCTTCTGGTGGACGCAGCGCACCTGGCGCTTCATCATTCCACCCTCAAAGGCGAGCCGCGGGGAGAGGTGAGCTACACCCGCGCCAAGTACGTCAAGAGGCAGAAGGGGCAGCCGGCGGGGAGCGTGAGCGTGACCCGCGAGCAAACGTTCACCGTTCGTCTGGAGCCGGAGAGGTTGCAGCGCTTGCTGCGATCGCGCTCGGGCCGCCGGGAGAAGTGACTCGCGATCGCTCCCCGCAGGCTCCGTTGGAAACGCGCGCGCGGCCTGCCGCGGTTTGGCTCAATCATACTTTCTGCTCGGTGCGCAAGTGCATTGGAGAGGTAGGCGACAGCTGGCCTGCCGATTGGCGCCGCCGCTTCTTGAGTCTGTTTGCGGCGCGAGTAGGATTTGGGATCAAAGTGAGTCCGGCAGCCCCATTCCAGCTCTCGTTGTTTGATCTGCAGCTTCAGAGTGCGAAAGGTGCAGCTCGGACCAGTCTTTCGCGCGACGAAGTGCTGGCCAAGGCCGAGCACCTGGCGCGACGCCTCACCCGCGATCTGAACGTCTCCGTTCGCCTCTCGGTGACCGACAATCGATCGACGATGGTGAGCTTCCGCCGAGCCCAGTCCAACCTGCGCCTGCGGCTGCACCACATGTTCCTCGATGCGCCGGAGCGGGTGGTGCGCGCGATCGCCGACTACGCTGGCCGAGGCCAGCCACAGGCGGGTCCGGTACTGGACGATTACATCCGCGGGCGGCAACCGCTGATCCGGCAGGACCGCGACCCCAACGCCAAGCTGAATCCGGTCGGGCGCTGTTTCGATCTGCAGTCCATTTTCGATCGGTTGAATCAGACCTACTTTCAGGGTGGGATCCGGGCGAGGATCGGCTGGGGCCGGATGCCGGGAAAGAAGCGCCGCAAGTCGATCCGGCTCGGTCTCTACGACCATCAGACGCGCGAGATCCGCATCCATCCTTCGCTCGATCGCGCAGAAGTACCGGCCTTCTTCGTCGAGTTCATCGTCTTTCACGAGATGCTGCACCAGCTCTTCCCCAGCTCCAACCGCGCCGGGCGGCGGGTGCATCACCCGCGACCCTTCCGCGATCGAGAGAAGGCTTTTCCGCTCTACGCGTCGGCGCTGCGCTGGGAAAAGCGAAACCTGCGCGTTCTGTTGCGAAGCTGATTAACTTTTCCCGCGTATGCGACGCGCAAAGATCGTCTGTACCTTGGGTCCGGCCAGCCTCTCGCAGGACATGCTGGAGCAGTTGCTCACGGCTGGGATGGACGTTGCCCGACTGAATTTCTCGCACGGCTCGCACGAGCAGCACGCGGAAACGATTGAAAAGCTGCGCGCCGCCTCGTTGAAGGTGCGCAAAGCGGTGGGAATCATCGGCGACCTGCAGGGCCCGAAGATCCGCACCGGCCGGGTGGAAAAGGCGCTGGAGCTCAAAGAAGGCGGCGAGCTCACCATCACCACCGACGAATCGGTCCAGGGCAAGGAGAGCATCGTCTCCACCAACTACGAGTACCTGCCCACCGACGTGAATCCCGGCGATCGGATCCTGCTCGATGACGGGCTGCTGGAGCTGCGGGTGCGCAGCACCGACAAGAAGTCCACCGTCAAGACGGAGGTGATCACCGGCGGTCAGCTGAAGAGCAACAAGGGGATCAACCTTCCGGGTATCGCGGTCCGCGGTGATGCGCTCACTCCCAAGGACGTCCAGGACCTGGTGTTCGCGATCAAGGCGGGGATCGATTACGTCGCGCTCTCGTTCGTGCGGCAACCCAAAGACATCGATCGAGCGCATGAGGTGATGAACCAGGCCGGCCGGAGCGTGCCGATCATCGCCAAGCTGGAAAAACCGGAGGGGCTGGCGCGACTGGACGCGATCCTGGACAAGACCGACGGGGTGATGGTGGCGCGCGGCGACCTGGGAGTGGAGATTCCTCCCGAGGAGGTTCCGGCGCTGCAGAAGGACATCATCCGCAGGGCGAACAGCCGCGGGCTCCCGGTGATCGTCGCCACCCAGATGCTCAACTCCATGATCAGCCATCCACGGCCGACGCGCGCGGAGGCCTCCGACGTCGCCAACGCGGTATTCGACGGCGCGGACGCGCTGATGCTCTCCGGCGAGACGGCGTCGGGGAAATATCCCGTCCAGTCGTTGCAGATGATGGACCGGATCATCCTCGCCGCCGAGTCCTCCGCGCGACTGCACTCCGCGCCGCAGATCGCCGAGCCGATCAAGATTCCTGCACAGTTCCCCGACGTGACGTGCGGCATCGCTTGCCGCGCTGCGCGCGAGACGGGAGCGTCGCTGATCGTCGCCTTCACGGTCTCGGGCGCCACCGCGCGACTGTTGTCCCGCTATCGCCCGCGGGTTCCGATCATCGCCTTCAGCCCCAATCAGGAAGTGCGCCGGCAGTTGGCCCTGGTGTGGGGCGTGGTTCCCCGCGTGCTCGAGCCGATCCAGGAAACCGAGGCGATGGTCCGCCGCGTGGAGGAAGAGCTGCTCTCGCGTGGATTCGCCAACAAGGGAGACCGGGTGGTGATCGTCTTCGGCGCGCCGGTGGGTCAGCCGGGAAAGATCAACAGCCTGCGCCTGCACCAGATCCCGGGCTGATCTCCTCGCTCGAGCGACGAGATCCTGGTTGCGCACTATTGCGCGGTCGGGCTCAATCAGGCTATTTTAGCCACATGAAAGTAGCCAAATTATCCGACGTGAAGAATGGGCTTTCCCGCTACGTGGAGCACGTGCGCGCTGGCGGAAGAGTCCGGATCCTCCATCGAGGGGTGCCGGTAGCGGATCTGGTTCCGGTCGCGGATAGTGCGGTGGAGACCTCCGGCGTGAATTGGAATACCGAAGAGCTGGAGCGCCGTGGACTGGTTCGCAGGGGTCGAGGGGGCCTTCCTCCCGAGCTGGCCAAGCCCGGCCCTCGTTGTCGTGGGAAGAGCATCGTGGACACCCTCTTGGAGGAGCGGCACTCCGGTCCGTGAGATTCTGGGATTCATCGTCTCTGCTGGCGCTGGTGATTGAAGAGAAACGGAGCCAGGCCTGCCGGCGGCTCACGCGCTTCGATCCGGAGATTGCCGTCTGGGCCCTCACGCGAACGGAGATCGTTTCAGCGATTCGCCGGCGTGAACGGGCGGGTAACTTGACCCGCGCTGAAGCGGGGAGTGGCCTGCGCAGGCTCGAGCGAATGGCCGAACATTGGCTGGAAGTGGACGCGCTGGCTTTGGTTCGGTCTCGGGCAGAGCGGCTGCTGGCGACGCATTCGCTCAAGGCGGCCGATGCGATCCAGCTCGGCGCGGCCCTGGTGCTCAGCAAGGAAAATCCGCGGGGGAAGCCGCTCGTGACAAGCGATCAGCACTTGTCCGAGGCTGCTGACGCAGAGGGATTTGATGTGCTGGTGCCGCAGCCCTAGCGGAGACGCGAGCTGACCTCGGCGAGTGATCACTTCGGCTTGATCGCCATCCGCGGGACGTCCGCTTCGATGAACACCGCGTAGAGATCCTTGTCCAGCTGACCGGCCGCTACCTCTTTGCTGAGGATGTCCAACGCGACCGGGTGCGGCACCGCCTTCTTGTACGGCCGGTCCGAGGCGGTGAGCGCGTCGTAGATGTCGGCGATGGCCATCAATTTGGACTGGAGTGGAATCTCGTCGCCTCGGATCGCCCGCGGGTAACCGGTGCCGTCGAGCTTCTCGTGATGCCCGTAGGCGATCTCCGGGACGCGGCGCAGCGCGCGGGTCCACGGGATTTGCGAGAGGAAGCGGAAGGTGTGGGTGACGTGGCTCTCGATCTCCTTGCGCTCGGTGGGCGAGAGAGTTCCGCGCGGGATGGAGAGCAGGCGGATCTCATTCTCGGCGAGGAGATGATGTTGCTGGTCGCGGCTGTCGCGGAAGGAGAGCTCGCCGATTTCGGTGAGCCGTTCGAAGCCCTCCTCGGTCAACAGCGAAGGGCGGGTGCAGGCGAGCACGAACTCCAGCGCGTCGTCGAGCTCCTTGAGGGCCGCCTCGAGCCGCTGGTTCTCCTCGACGGTGATCTCGCCCAGGGCGCTGTAGCCGAGCATGGCCACCGAGCGCAGCCGGTGCTTGTAGCTCTCCAACTGGCGGTCCTTGCGCGCCAGCTCGAAGCGGTGGCGCAGCAACAGCACCTCCTCCGGGTAGAGCTTTTGAGCCTTGACCAGCACCGGTTCGCGGACGCCCACTTTCCCGAAATCGTGCAACAGCGAGGCGTAGCGGATCTCCTGGATGTCGTGGTGACTGAATCGCGTGCCGGCGTAGACGCTGCACGTGCTGTACTCGAGCGCCTGCGCCAGATGCACGGTGAGCGAGGCCACACGTCCGGAGTGGCCGGCGGTGCTCGGATCCCGCTGCTCGATCGCCACCACCGAGGCGGAGACGAATCCCTCGAATAGGCGGCTGATCTCGTCGTGCAAGAGGGCATTTTCGATCGCCACCGCTGCCTGGGCGCCCAGTGCGACGAGCAGCTCCTCGTCCTCCGCGGTGAACGTCCCGCCGCGCTTGTTCAATGCCTGGATCACGCCGGTGACCTCGCCCGCGGCGTCGCGCATCGGCACGCAGAGAATGGTGCGGGTCCGGTAGCCGGTGGAGAGGTCGATGGTGCGGTTGAAGCGCGGGTCCGCGTAGGCGTCCGAGAGGTTGATCACCTCTCCGGTCTGCGCCACCCCGCCCGCGATTCCCTTGCCGACGGGCACGCGGATCTCCGCCGTGGCGCCCTGCGCGACCTTGCTCCACAGCTCCTTGCGTTCGCGGTCGAGAATGAACAGCGAGCAGCGGTCCGCATCCACCACCTTGGCGGCCTCGGTCATGATCAGCGGAAGCAGCAGGTCGAGGTCGCGCTCCGCGGTGATCGCCTTGGCGACCTCGAGAATCGAGGTCAGCTTCTGAACTCGGCGCTGAAGGTCCTGAACCGAATTGGGCTCGGCGTGCACGAGGCAGGCCCCCGCTGGAGGGAACTCGAGCTCTTCTTACCACGGAGCCGGGCAGACGACTCGAGGGGCTGCGGTTGTGGTACCGGCCGCTGCCCGAACCGGTTAAGAAGGCGGTCATGGGCCGACGCGTGCTGATTGCCCCCTCCATTCTCTCGGCGGACTTCGGAAGGCTGGCGGAGGAGGTGCGAGCGGTGGAGCAAGCTGGCGCGGACTACATCCACGTGGACGTGATGGACGGCCGCTTTGTGCCCAACCTGACGCTGGGCCCGGTGGTGGTGGAGGCGGTGCGCCGCGCCACCCGATTGCCGCTCGACGTGCACCTGATGATCGTCGAGCCGGAAAAGTACATCGACGACTTCGCTCGGGCCGGAGCCAGCCTGATCTCCGTTCACGTTGAGACGAGCCCGCACCTGCATCGCACGCTGCAGCAGATTCGCCACGCTGGAGCCCGACCGGCGGCGGTGCTCAATCCGTCCACGCCGCTGGCGATGGTGGAGGACGTGCTCTCCGAGACGGAGATGGTGCTCTTGATGAGCGTCAATCCGGGGTTCGGCGGGCAGAGCTTCATTCCGCACACGCTGGAGAAGATTCGCAAGCTGCGCCAGGTGATCGACGCCAAGGGATTGAGCGTAGACGTGGAGGTGGACGGCGGGATCAATCCGTCGAACGCTGCCGAGGTGATCGCCGCGGGCGCCAACGTGCTGGTGGCAGGCAGCTCCGTTTTTCACGCCAAGGATTATCGAGCTGCGATCGCGGCGCTGCGCGCCTGAAGGCTACGCTTCGAGCTGCAGCGTTCCGCAGGTCTCTTGCACCATCCGCGCCACCTTGGACATGAAGGTCAAGTCGAAAGGCTTGAGCGCATAGTCATCCGCGCCCAGCTCGAGGCAGACTTGGCGCATGTACTGGTCCTCGATCGCGGACAGCATGATCACCTTCAGGTCGCAGGTGAGCGGATCCTTCTTCAGCCTGGCCAGAATGTCCCGCCCGTCCACCGACTGCACCACGTCGAGGATGATCACCGCGGGCCGATGCGTCCGCGCCAGGTCGAAGACCTGCTGGGACGAGGTGTCGGAGATGAATGAAAGCCCCAGCCGCCTCGCCTGCCGCCCCAGAACCGAGACGATGTTCGGCTCGTCGTCGCAGATGAGGACCATGGGTCTGGGCAGCATGTGATCCATTCGCCACTCTACGGAAAAGCAAGATCGCGGCCTCCCTCTCGCGAAAAGAAGTTCGCCCACTTGGCTCTGCCAGCCGTGGGTCACTGAGATGGCCAGGGGGCGGAGGCGACCTCAAGGCGCGTGCGCGAGTTGAGATCGCTGATGCGCAACGGTCATTGAATTCGAGAATTGCCGGAGAGGATGGTGCTTTCTGGAATTCAAGACTGAAGCTCCTAGAGGGCCGACGTTCGAGTTGAGCAGCGATGCGCTCGCAGAGCGAGGAACACGAGAGCGATCGCCAGCCTGCGCCGATGATCGCCGAAGACAGGAAGCAGCCCGCGCCCGAAGGCAGATCGAGACCCGAGCGGACGGCGAGGGAAGATCGCGCGCGGCAATGATGGCGAGCCGATTCCGTCTACGGTGGCATCGATGCGCTCCCCGCGAGCCCTGACCGGATCGAAGCGTCGCCGCAGCTTGTATCCGCAAAAGCTGTTCGCATCCGAAACACCACAGGCAGCTGGCAGCGCTGCAGGCCGACGAGAGCTGGAAGTAAGCCGCGCTGGCGATCGCCCTCGCCAAAGTGCGGCTCGTGTGCGTCCGTTCGCGAGCGCACCTCGCGTTGACTGGATGAACGCTGTCGACTACATGATCACGAGATCGGGGAGTGGCTCAGCCTGGTAGAGCACTTGGTTCGGGACCAAGGGGTCGCAGGTTCAAATCCTGTCTCCCCGACTGGTTGAAGGCCGCGGTTTCCCGGGTGATTCTGGACAGCCGCGGCCTTCGCTTTTGGGCTTTGACCCTCAACGGGTAGCAGCCGGGTAGCAAATTCACGCGGTTTTGGCGGATGAGTCGAGGCCGGAAGTGCTTCCACGGCCGCGCGCAGATCTTCGACTAGGAGATGCGCATACGTTCCCGTTGTCAGTTTAACGTCGCGGTGCCTGAGGATTCGTTGAACCCGGTGGAGGTCCACGCCCGCGCGAAGTAGCAAAGTCGTCGCCGAATGCCGCAAATCGTGAAAGCGCATTGCGCGTGGAATTGCCCGAGGCCACAATTTCATCCCGCAGGTTCGGCATGTCCTCAACGTTGCGTCCGGATGCCGCTCGGCGCAGGGCAGTCGGGCAGCGGCCTTGCAACGCCGGCAAATGTGCTCATAGTCGTCTACCAGCCCCGCTCGCCCCATTGCGTGGCGAAGAACCTTCTGAGGGTCAGCCTCCTCACCTCTCATTTTTCCGTTGGGCCCCGGAAACACGAATTCGCTCGTCGATCTTTCAAGCGCGTGCTCCAGGTACGGGAGCAGTGCAAACGCGATCGGGAGCACGTCTGCGTGCTTTCCCTTCGTCGTGTCGAAATCGTACGAGCGTCGAACCACAATGAGTCGTTCGCGAAGGTCCACATCCTGACGCCTGAGGCCGAATAACTCGCCTTTGCGCATTCCAGTATAGATGGCTGCAGCGAACAGGTCGCGCCAATCGTCGGGTACGTGAAGAAGCAGAGGTGAAATCTCTTCGGCCGCTAAGGTCACCCGGATTTTTTGCGGATTCTTTCTGCGTTCGACCTCGGAAGTAGGGTTCGGGCCCGTCCAGATTCGGGACTTCCGGGCCCGAGAGAACACAGTGTGCAGTGTGCCTCGAAGTCCGTTGAAAGTGGCCGGTCGTAATCCTTGTCGCTCCATTCCTCTCAAGAGATCCTCGATCACTCCCGTTGTGATCTGCGGAACCGGCATCCCTCCGATCTTAGAATCGAAAACATGGCGCTTCAGCCGATGCCGCTCTCGGTCGGCTCGTTTTACTGAGCAGCGATTCTTCAACCACCACTCGCACAATTCCGCGAACGTCAACTTGCATTCGCTTGGCAAGGGCTCAAGGCCGAGCCTCTGGCGCTCCGCGGAGCGCTCCAGCTCATAAGCGAGTCCCTTCGCTTCAGATCGAGTGCGAGCTCGCGTCCGAAGCTGGCGCCGGCGTCCTTGACCATCGAGAAATTTCACGTACCAACTTCCACGCTTTTGATAGACACTCGCCATCAAAGCCCTCCGTCAACGACAGCCAGGGAGCGTAATGATCGCGCCCGGTGCCTCTCCCTTTATCCACGCCTTGATGACGGTGGGATCAAAGCGGACCAAAGCGCCGATTCTGACGCAGGGCAGCTTTCCCGAAGCAGTCGCTTGATAGACCCAAGATTTCGAGACGCCGAGGAACTCTGCGACCCAGGCCACGTCCCGCAGAGCATGGATGCCGCTTTCAGTCCCGAGCCGAGTTCGTCCGTTCTTATCCATGAGATCCTACCTATCGTTTGCTTTTCTTGAGGTCGAAGCCTGGTCCATCGCTGAGGACCCTCTCATAGCGACGCGCCAAAAGGTGCATGAGGTATTCGCGCTGCGAGAAGCCGAGCGCCTTACGGTCCTTTTCAAGCGCCTCGACGATCACCATTGGAAGGCCATAGAGAGTGCGCACATCGTCCAACACCTCCCGGACGACTGCCGTTGTACTCCCGAGGCGACTGGCTCCCTCTTTTAAGAAAGAGGTTTGCTCCGGGGTGAACCGGAACGATTGCGTGAAGTAATCATCCCTGGCTGGCGTTTTTGGCACGTTTCCTCCGTAGCCAGATGACTACCACAAGTCGGCTTCCTTTGCACCTTCTTTAGTGGTACTTTAGTTTCCGTGTCAACCGGCACTCGAAAATGTCCGCTCAGCATTTTCAACGCCGCCACAGGTCGGCCAAGTATGCAAGACCCAGATTCATTCTCCGGCACTACTTACGAGATGGTCCTGTCTGAACCGTCGCATGGCTACTCTCGGGCTGTACCCCCGCCATTGAAAATTCGACTCTATCCGTTTTTTTGTGGGTGTTTTTGCAGCCCCGAACGCTGATCCCTTCCTCCGTGGTTGGGAGGGAGGGATCAGCGGTCGGGGCGGTGTGTTTGCCGGTGCTTTTGACGCTGCAGGGCGAGTCGAAGATTGTGAAGAGTAATCGAGGGTTGGCCGAGCCAACCTTATTGCAAACTTTATTGTCAGGGTTACCCCGAACCTTACCAAGTCCACAATAAGGTTGTTGGTAAGGCTGAGGGTAAGGTTGACAATAAGCTTCATCAACGTTGATTTCATGGGAACGGATCAGGACATCCCTGACACTTTTCTGTCCGGGCCGCTGTCAGGCTGATTGAGGTTATCTTCTCCAACCACGCCTCCCGGGGAGCGCACGTCTCAAAGCGTTTCGATCTTGCTGGTGGAGTAGACCCCCACCTCGCCCTCAAACTAGCTCACTATGCCTATGTCTTGGAGACCGGTGAGGTGGTGATGGCGGGTCCGGGCGCGGAGCTGTTGGCCAGCCCGGAGCTGCGCAAGGCCTACCTAGGCGAGTGAGCTTCTCGAAGCTCACTTTCCCGGACAGAAGCCGAGGCTGCCGCTTCGAACAGTGCTCCGATAGTCCAAGATCGGGCTGGGTCGAGTCTTAGGTCGGACCCTCCTCCCGGCGTGCTCAGGCGTTCGAGCACGCTTGGTCCGACGAGCCGCCGGCAAAAAGTCGGCTTGGCCCGGTTCGTGATCCAATGCCGCCGACGATGGAGGCGGCCGAAGAGGGGGCGGATGCCGGGTCAGTGTCGTTGGAGGCCCCGACCGGGCCAGGGTATCGACGCCGCAAGCCGGAGCGGACTCTGCTGCACGCGACCGTCCGCACTCATTTGAAGACGTTTCTCGCCGAAATGGAAGGCGAGGGGGGTGCGAGTCTGCTCCGGTTCGTCCTGGGCGAGTTCGAGCGCTATCTCGGGTGCGGCATCCTAGAGAGCTGAACAGGTAAATCACGCCGCCTCCCGCAGGCGCTGGATTGCTTGTAGGTTGACGATGGCAGCAGTGCGTCGAGCGTCCAGCGTGTTTTTTCGGGTGCCCTTGTATCGGGCCCTTAT